>Ga0224486_100122_pt1 | contig 37297 bp, 33 predicted proteins | sample TexhydDE_CT_test_FD_172013 | JGI IMG/M metagenome (GOLD analysis project Ga0224486, IMG submission 172013) | Fracking water microbial communities from deep shales in Oklahoma, United States - hydraulically fractured wells DE_CT_test ... | reverse complement strand
TTTAAAAGAGCGGCGTTTTGTGGTACAATTGTGTTGAGCCATAGTGAGACCTCCCTGTATGGTTAGTGATTTTTGGATATCTATATCATACAGGATTTCTCACTATGGTTCTATAATTTTTTGGGGTTTTGCATTTAATTTTACAACGAACCTTGTAAGTCATATAATGTAACATGCAACACTCTTGCCAGTTATAATTAATTATAACACACATTTGACAAATTGTCAAAACTTAGTCAGAAATTTCAGAAATTTCGCATCTAATTTCCAGTATAAATTTTTCGTGATAAGGAATCAACGTTTTTCCATTTTATTGTAATTCTGGAATTTGAAAAGACCATAAACTCTGTCTTATAGGTATACTTCCCCCCTCCCCCATTCTAATCAAAGCTGTATTTCCAGTTTTATTACTAACTACGTAGTGTCAAAAATTGGATTAACCCAGTTCTTTATTAACAGCACCTCATCTCTTATATCTTCTATTATGTCTATCTGCAGCATATTTTTCTCCCTAAATCCCCTAATGTTCCTGAAAAAGTATAACTGGCTTAGGTTAAAAGCTATTATCATAAACCCAACTACAGCCTCTGCCCCCACTTCACTGTGCACATAACAATGGTCAAAATGATACTGTATCTTTATTTCATAAAATACCTTGTTCCTAAATACGGTCTTTACTATATGCTCATGCATACTATTCAAACTGTCTATATCAAAACTACTCAACGAACGCCTAATAGTATCAATATGAGGCAATCTCCTTCTCCTGGGGAATAATCTTTTAAATTTCCTATTCTTTAGCCAACGTTCCAGCCTATTAAAACTTTTAAGCCCACAGATAAATGTGAACAAAACTATAAATGATATAGTCGAAGTTTCTATTTGGGGTTTTATCCTTCCGTCTTTTAACCCCTTGATTTTTCTCCAAGATGATATATCCTGGAGAAGTAGGTAAGCATTTGTTTTATATGACTCTTCTTCATTTGAACCATCCTTTCTGTTTTGAGTTTGTTGTACACAAAATTTAATTATAGAAAGGATGGTCCTATTTTTTAACCCTAAATTTTTTCCAGTAAAAATCGGAATTTACATATTTCGAGTATTATTCTTTCTAAACCTCTAAATATCAAGAGGTTACACTATTTTTATTTATTAATGTGCGAAACTTCTGTTATTTTAACGTTTTCATATGGTCACATCTTTGCAAATCTGCAAATCGCAATAAAACACATTTAGCATGAATATAAATAACCATATGCCTATGTAAAATCTTCGATAATATGCTCCTATCCCTACACTGTATATATAATGTTTTCAGCCCGCTAAAATAATATCACATTGTGTTAAGAGAATAAACAGTTCTGCCTGTCATTCGGCTATCAAAAACAACTCATATATGTTATAATTCCATTAACCGAATAATTTTTGTCAAAATCGAAAGAAGGGGGCATGCTTTATGGAAAGTACCATTACATATTTCGAAGAGCCTGGAAGAAAAAATACCTTAACCACCCTGGAAATTGCTAAAAAAAGAGCCTTAGAGCTGGGGATCAAAAAAGTGCTGGTAGCCTCCTCCCATGGCTATACAGCCTTCGAAGCAGCCAAGATATTTCAGGGAACAGGTATTGAAGTGCTGGTCATAAGCATTTCCAATAGCTTCCAAGAACTGGGATGGTCAATGACGCAGGAAGAAAGAAGCAAGTTAGAGAAGGCAGGCATAAAGGTATTAACCAGCCTTCATGCCCTGGCCGATGGTGTAGCAGAAGGCTTTTATGGCGAACATACACCTGGAAGCATTGTGGCCGATACTCTGCGCATGTTTTCACAGGGGACAAAAGTAGCTGTTGAAATATCCATCATGGCTGTGGAAGCCGGCCTTATTTCGCCAGATTCTGAAGTAATTTCTATCGGAGGAACCAATGAAGGATGCGACACCGCCCTTGTGGTTAGACCCTCCTTTGCCAGAAAAATTAAAGACTACAGGATATGCGAGATTCTTTGTAAACCTAGAATTGCCTGATCTAATCTGTAAAAAAAATTATGCGACAAAAGATGGGCAAAAAGGTTTCTTAAGTGGCAAAGTGCCAGCCGCAGCCCCCATCGTCTCAACCATATAACACAACTAAGGGGGATTTGTGGCTGGCCTTAGCATTGATTAATTTCCCAACGGGTTCTGTGGAACTGTCACTGTCATTTACAGGGTTTGTCACCGTTATTCCCACTCAATTGTGGCAGGGGGTTTGGTGGTGATATCGTAAACCACCCTGTTTACGCCTTTTACCTCGTTTACGATTCGGGTAGATACCCTTTCCAGCACATCGTAGGGTATTCTTGCCCAATGCGCCGTCATAAAGTCGGTGGTCACAACCGCCCTCAGCGCCACAACGTAATCGTATGTCCTCTCATCTCCCATGACGCCCACCGTCTTCATGCCGGTAAGTATTGCAAAATACTGGCTTATGTCTTTTGACAGCCCGGCTTTTTCAATCTCCTCTCTGAATATATGGTCAGCTTCTCTGAGGATTTCGAGCTTTTCTCTGGTAACCTCGCCTATTACCCTTACCGCCAGGCCTGGGCCGGGGAAAGGCTGCCTTGAAACTATTTCTTCGGGAAGCCCCAGCTCCCTTCCCACCTTTCTTACCTCATCCTTGAAAAGGCTTCTCAGCGGTTCGATAATCCCCTTGAAATCTATGTCCACCGGCAGCCCGCCGACGTTGTGATGGCTCTTTATAACTGCAGCGTTCCCAGGGCCGCTCTCTATCACGTCGGGGTATATGGTACCCTGTACCAGATAGTCAATCTTTCCCAGCTTTCTCGCCTCTTCCTCGAAAACCCTTATGAACTCCTCGCCTATAATCTTTCTCTTCTTTTCAGGGTCAACAACGCCGGCCAGCCTGGATAAAAATCTATCAGCCGCATCCACCCTTATGAAATTGATATTAAGCCTTTTTTTGAAGACATTTTCAACCTGGTCAGCCTCATTCTTCCTCAAAAGCCCGTGGTCCACAAAAATACAGGTAAGCCTGTCGCCCACTGCTTTATGCACCAGCAATGCCGCCACCGATGAATCTACGCCGCCCGACAGGGCACACAGCACCGAAGCATCGCCCACCTTTTGGCGTATATCCTCAACGGCATCCTCAATGAAGGATGAAATCTTCCAGTCTCCTGCGCATCCGCATATCCCGAACAGGAAGTTTTTGAGCATCTCCTTCCCCTTAACCGTGTGCTCAACTTCGGGGTGGAACTGTACGGCATACAGCTTTTTGTTTGGATCCTCCATAGCCGCCACAGGGCAGTTGGCTGACCTTGCCGTAACTCTGAACCCTTCTGGAAGCTTGCTCACATAATAGGTATGGCTCATCCAGCTTGTGGTCTGCTCCTCCAGGCCGTAAAAGAGCTGGCTGGAGGGATCAAGCGTTACTTCGGTTTTACCGTACTCCCTTTGTTCGGCCCGGGCAACCTCACCACCCAGCATGACGCTCATAAGCTGCATACCATAGCATATTCCCAGCACAGGCACGCCCAGCTCAAACACCTCCTGATGGCAGAAAGGCGCGCCCGGCTCGGTAACCGACGCAGGTCCTCCCGTTAGTATAATCCCTTTGGGATTCAAACATTTAATCCTATCGATTGAAACATCAAAGGGCAGTATCTCGCAGTATACGCTGGCTTCCCTTACCCGTCTGGCAATAAGCTGGCTGTACTGCCCTCCAAAGTCCAGTATCACCACCATTTCGTGCTTCAAGCCCAATACCCCTTTCTCTCGTAAAGATTCGTAAAGCGTAGATTCACAACATAGTACTCACTCTCAACATCAACCAATATCTTGACAATAAAATTATGCAGTTCTCTTATAGAGTCCTATATTTCAGTTTGAAAGAATCATTTTGCTTAAAAAATCAGCAACTTTAAATCCAAAAACGAGAGCAAACGAAAAACTCCTTGCATAAGCATCGCTTTACCAAAGCATTTTTTGGGTTATTATATCACGTGTTTCTTTTGCTTCAATACGGAACCCCAATTCCCCTCAATAACACAACAGCCATATCAACCCGGCGTTTATCTCCTCACCGGTATACCCTTCTCTGCCAGGTACTCCTTGACCTGCGCGATGGTGAGCTCCCTATAGTGAAACAGAGAAGCGGCCAGAACGGCATCCGCTCCTCCCCGCACTATCACATCGTAGAAATGCTCAGGCCGGCCTGCACCGCCCGACGCAATAACGGGTATATTAACCGCCTGCGTTACGGCCCGGGTCAAAGAAACATCGTATCCGTTCTTGGTGCCATCGGCATCCATGCTGGTCAAGAGTATCTCCCCGGCACCTCTTTTTTCAACCTCTACGGCCCACTCGACGGCATCCTTACCCGTGTTTATCCTTCCACCGTTGATGTAAACATCCCAACCGGTACCATCCTGCCGACTCTTAGCATCTATGGCCACTACGACGCACTGGCTGCCAAACCTTATAGCCGCTTCCTCTATAAGGTTAGGATTGCGCACGGCTGCAGAGTTTATGGAAATCTTATCGGCACCGGCCTTGAGTATATCACGGAAATCCGAAAGGCTGCGTATACCGCCGCCCACGGTCAGCGGAATAAAAACCTGCTCGGCGGTCCTGGTCACCACATCCAGCATTATATTACGGGCCTCGGCCGACGCGGTAATGTCCAGAAACACAAGTTCATCAGCTCCGGCCTGGTCATATAGCCTCGCTATTTCGACCGGATCTCCGGCATCCCTTAAATTAAGAAAGTTTGTACCTTTCACTACCCTTCCGCCATCAACATCCAAACATGGGATTATGCGCTTTGTAAGCATCTATTGTAACCCATTGTGTCGTCTATTGTGCAGTAAAACCACACCAATAGACGGTTGGGGTATTTGTATTCCGCCTTTTCAAGCTGCCCCGTCCCCAACAGGCGGTATTTGAAGCAGCCCCTTATCAAAGCCTTGCAAAATTCCTAAGCATCTTCAGACCTTCTACCCCGCTTTTCTCGGGATGAAATTGAAGCCCGTATATGTTGTCCTTGTTGACCGCCACCGTTATATCCATTCCATAAAAGGCAGTCCCTATAACGTGCTCGGAAACCCTTGGCTCAACATAGTAGGAGTGAACAAAATAGACGAAGCACGGGTCATCCAGCCCTTCAAATATCGGGTTGGCTCTGTATCTCAGCTCATTCCAGCCCATGTGCGGTATCTTTATGTTAAGTTCCTCAGGAAGCCTTTTAACCTCCCCCGGCAACAACGCCAACCCCTTGAAGACCCCTCCTTCATAGCTCCTCTCAAATAGCAGCTGGAGGCCCAGGCAAATGCCCAGAAATGGCCTGCCGTCCTGCACAACCCTGTATATGCTGTCTATAAGGCCAGCTCTCTCCAAATTTCGAATGGCATCTCCAAATGCTCCAACGCCAGGAAGCACCACATGGCTGGCGCTTAAAATCACCTGTGGGTCCTGCGTGATCACCACCTGACAACCCACATGCTCAAATGCCTTTTGAACGCTCCTTAAGTTCCCCATCCCGTAATCTATAATGACGACCATATATTTCCTCCATAATTATCAAGCTGCCTGAAAAGGTCATTTTGTGTCACAATATAACATTTTAACACCATTATATCTTATAACATTCTCCACCCATACTCAAGAGCAAAATTGCATGATCATTTTTTCGGGTTACAATAACTTATAACAACCTTTTAACTGCCAGGCAGATTTCATCGGTCAAACCGGCACTTGTAAATAAACGTTGACTCTTATTACATAAAGTACTCAATGCCGGCCTCAAATATCTTCTGGTCCTTTTCTCCTGGTATATTTTTGGCAACGTTTGTACCTATTCTCTCGGAATGCCCCATCTTGCCCAGCACGCGGCCATCAGGACTGGTTATGCCTTCTATGGCCATGACCGAACCGTTGGGATTAAAGCGTATATCATAGGTGGGCTTCCCCTCAAAATCCACATACTGAGTAGCCACCTGCCCGTTTCTAAACAGCTCGGCTACCTGCTCGGGTAAGGCAATAAACCTGCCCTCGCCGTGGGACACAGCAACGGCATGGATATCGCCGGGCTTCACTTTGGAAAACCACGGTGAAAGATTCGATACCACCTTAGTATAGACCATACGGGAAACATGGCGACCTATGGTGTTGAAGGTAAGAGTGGGGCTGTCCTCGGTCATATCCCTTATCTCTCCGTAGGGCACCAGGCCCAGCTTTATGAGCGCCTGGAAACCATTGCATATGCCTAAAATAAGCCCGTCCCTTTCCTTCAAAAGCCTCATCACCGCTTCTTTTATATACGGGTTTCTAAATGTGGTAGCTATGAACTTGCCCGAACCGTCGGGCTCGTCCCCTCCGCTGAAACCGCCCGGTATGGCTATGATCTGCGAATTGTCTATACGTTTTACCATCTCCTCTATTGATTCTTCAATGTCCTGTGGAGTCAAATTCCTTATCACGAAGACGTCCACCACTCCACCGGCCTTCTCAAACGCCCTGGCAGTGTCGTATTCGCAATTCGTGCCAGGGAATACAGGTATAAACACCCTGGGCTTTGCGATCCTGACTCTGGGTTTCTGGCGTATGCCCCGCGTAAACAGCCCCATATCGGGATTATCTTGAGGCTCGGCCTCTTCATGAAGCCTGGTGGGGAATACATCCTCCAGCGGTTTTTCCCACCTCTGCAAAGCCTCTTCCAGGCTTATCCTTACGCCATTCACGCTTATCTCGGGCTTCTCATCCGTACACCCCAGCAGCTGGTATTCAATGCCATCGAACAGAGCTGCCGGGTCTTCATCCGCAGGGATTTCAAGCACGATAGAGCCATAATCAGGCCTGAAAAGCGCCTTCAAGTCATCAACCTTTTCAAACACAAACCCCAGCATATTGCCGAAGCACATCTTGCTTATGGCTTCAGCGATGCCGCCCGCCTTTACAGCACAAGCAGCCAAGACCTTGCCGGATTTTACGAGAGAGTGGATCCTGGTGTAGTTAGCTTTAAGCTGCTCAAAATCCGGCAAGCCATTGCAATCCCTCTTAAGCGGCACCAAAACGACCTTGCTGCCCGCCTTTTTAAACTCAGTTGAAATCACGTGATTTACGTCAACGGTATCCACCGCAAAGGCCACCATCGTGGGCGGAACATCCATGTCCTTGAAGGTTCCCGACATGCTGTCCTTGCCTCCAATAGAGGGCAACCCCAGCCTTAGCTGAGCATAATAGGCTCCCAGCAAGGACGCCAGCGGCTTCCCCCATTTTACCGGATCCTCCCCCGGTTTACCAAAATATTCTTGAAGGGTAAACCTTATGCGGCGCCAGTCCCCGCCCAGAGCGCACACCTTTGAAACGGCCTCTACAATAGCAAAAACGGCACCATGGAAGGGGCTCCACTTGGCCAGGGCGGGATTATAACCAAAGGTCATGATGGTGCCGGTGGTAGTATCCCCCTCAAGCACCGGTATCTTGGCCACCATGCCTTCGGCAGGGCTCAATTGATATTTCCCGCCAAATGGCAGAAGCACCGTCCCGGCGCCTATGGTGCTGTCAAACCTCTCAACAAGGCCCTTCTGGCTGCAAACGTTGAGCCTCTCAAGGTTGTTGAGCCATGCCTTCTTTATATCGACATTGCACATCGATACCTCTTGAGGTAACTGTTCAAAGAAGTTATATCCCTCATGAGGTGCTGATACAACCGCCCTGCTCTTCCTTTTGACTCCGTTGGTGTTCAAAAACTCCCTGCTTATATCCACTATGAGCTTCCCGCGCCACCATATCCTGACCCGCGGCTCACTGGTTACACGCGCAACCGGTGTGGCCTCCAGGTTTTCCTGTGCAGCAGCTGAGATAAACTTCTCTACATCCTTGGGCGATACCAGCACCGCCATCCTCTCCTGGGATTCGGATATGGCCAGCTCGGTACCGTCCAGCCCCTCATACTTTTTGGGTATGGCATCCAGGTTTATCTCAAGGCCGTCGGCCAGCTCGCCTATGGCCACCACCACGCCGCCGGCGCCAAAGTCATTGCACTTCTTGATAAGCCGGCTCACCGAAGGATTCCTGAAAAGCCTCTGGATCTTTCGCTCGGTGGGCGGATTCCCCTTTTGGACCTCGGCACCCGACTTCACCAGCGACTGTTCATCGTGCCCCTTGGACGAACCGGTAGCGCCACCGCACCCGTCACGGCCAGTCCTTCCGCCGAGAAGTATTACGACATCGCCGGGCTCAGGCTTTCCTCTCACTACATTGTGCCTTGGTGCGGCGCCGATCACCGCGCCCAGCTCCATCCTCTTTGCCACATATCCCTCATCGTAAACTTCTACCACCTGTCCCGTGGCAAGACCAACTTGATTTCCGTATGAGCTGAATCCTTGAGCAGCTACCGTGGTTATCTTACGCTGCGGCAGCTTACCCGGGAGGGTCTTCTCAATCGGGATCCTGGGGTCACCGCTTCCCGTAATCCTCATTGCTTGGTACACATAAGCACGTCCCGACAGAGGGTCCCTTATGGCCCCTCCAAGGCAGGTGGCCGCCCCGCCAAACGGCTCTATCTCAGTAGGATGGTTGTGCGTCTCGTTTTTGAACATCACAAGCCACTGCTCTTTTTTGCCGTTCACATCCACGTCAACCACAATGCTGCTGGCGTTTACCTCGTCGGACTCCTCCAGGTCGTCCAGCATACCCTTCTTTTTAAGCTCCTTCATCGCGATGGTAGCTATGTCCATAAGGCAGATATCCCTATCGTGCTCTTTGTCACCATAGACGAACTTTCTAGAATCCAGATAGCTTTCAAGTGCAGCCTTTATCGGTCTGGTATACTTGCCATCCTCAATTTCAATGTTCTCAATCTCCGTTAAAAATGTGGTATGGCGGCAGTGGTCAGACCAGTAGGTGTCCAGCATGCGAAGCTCGGTTATTGTAGGATCCCTTTTCTCGATATTCTTAAAGTAATCCTGGCAGAACTCCATGTCATCCAATGACATGGCAAAACCCTTATCTTCTATGAACTCAGCCAGCTTCTCTCTTCCCCACCGTGTAAATCCCTCTATCGTTTCCACATCAGCCGGAGGTTCAACCTCGACTTCAAGCGCCCCCGGCTTTTCGAAAGAGGCTTCCCTGCACTCAATGGGATTTATGCAGTAGCCCTTTATCCTATCAAACTCCTCTTTTGAGATATCGCCGCTTAAGACGATGACCCTGGCGGTACGGCACAGGGGCCTTTCGCCCCTGGTCAAAAGCTGTATGCACTGGCTGGCCGAATCAGCCCTCTGGTCATACTGCCCCGGCAGGTACTCTATGGCAAAGGCCTGCTCGCCATCCCTCAAAGGGAACTCCTCATCGTATACCATATCCACCGGGGGCTCAGAAAATATAGTATTTCTGCACGCCATGTATTCTTCATCAGAGAGCCCCTGCACATCATACCGGTTTATGACCCTGACGTACTTTAACCCTTTTATCCCCAGGTTGTACTTTAAATCCCTATAAAGTGCTTGTACCTCGACATCAAAACCTTTCTTTTTCTCAACGAATATTCGCCTTACCTTGCTCATGGCTATCTTATCTCCTTGAAAGCCAATAATTTATTCAGTTAATGTAAAAATATTCGATAATATATCCATATCTACAGTGGGATGATACCGCCCATAAGCTGAACAATACAGTTAAATAATAACATAAAAATTCGGAAATTTGAATACTTTTTTTATAATTTTTCTCATATTGTACGATATAACTGCTGCTCGGTCATTTTCGTAAAGCTTATATTTTTTAGAGCAAAACCCTTAAACTCTTTTCTAAGACCATTGACTTCCAAAATAGGTGCCATATTATACTTCCTCATAAAGTATTCTTAACATTTCCTGCATTTCCTCGAGGGTCAATTCTATGGTTTTGGCAGCATCCACCGCTTCAGCCAGTTTTTCTTCCACAATTTTTAAGCGCATCTCTCTCAATAGCTCTTTATTTTGAGCCGCCACAAAAGAACCTTTTCCTTGAACCGTTACAATATATCCATCATTTTCTAATTCTTGATACGCCCTTTTCGTAGTGATAACGCTTATTTGTAATTCCTTTGCCAGGCTTCTTATGGAGGGCAGAATATCCCCTTCTCTAAGTTCCCCCCGCATAATCATATTTTTAATCTGCCTTGCAATTTGCTCATAAATTGGCTCTTGTGAAGAATTTGAAATAACGATATTCATGCCCGGGCGATCACTCCTGTATATTAACATATTAGTGTTTATATACAGTATATACACTAAGAACAGTTTTGTCAATATTATATTTCCCAACACTTTTTATCCCAGAGTAATTCTACATTTTGGCAACCGTTATATAATTTTTATTTTCCTTTGCTTTATAGAGGGCCTTATCCGCAGTTACAAAGAATTGCTCTATATCATCAATATCCGCTCTTTCGTCAATTGAGGCTATGCCAATGCTTACAGTGATATTGCACGTAACTCCCTCACAGCAAAAATAATGTCCCTCTACTGCCTTCCTTATGGCATCTGCAATATGAAAAGCTTCATCAACTCCAGTCTGAGGCAAGGCCATCACGAATTCCTCTCCGCCCCAGCGAGCGATAATATCATCCTTTCTTGCCTTGCTTCGCAGAATATCGGCAAATTGCCGCAATACAAAATCCCCCACGACATGCCCGTATGTGTCGTTTATGCTTTTAAAGTTATCGATATCGATAAGAAGCAAAGAAAAAGGTATTTTCATTATAGCATTTGGTAGCCTTTTATAAAAATATCTCCTGTTGTATAAACCGGTCAGTATGTCTGTATATGCTTCTTTATACAACTTATAAACCCAAACTCCGAAAAACACTTTGCTCATTATCTGGACTGTCATAATAAACATCCATATCAGGCTGTAATTTAAGGCATACCTTTTGTCCATGAAAAGTACTATAAACCATGACGATAAGTCGGCCGATATTAAAACAACAAGAGTCAACTCATTGGCTTTTCTCTTCCTCAGATCCACCTTTTAAACCTCCATATTCTATATAATACTTCACAATGTACTGGTCTATCCTCTGGCTTATTCTAAAAATAATTTCTTTTCTCATATTCATCTCAATGGCATTATTGAGTAAGTTTTTGGCTATTTTAATCCTTGTCTTTATATCCACATAACCACCTCGCCAATAACCATCATACATACTTTTACATTATATATGGGCTAATTGGCAATCATAAAAACATGCAGTTTGCAAATTCAGATGAATTTAAGAATTCGGTAAAGTAAGAATATACAATTCGGGGAGTGAATGAAATGGCAGAAAAAAAAGAAATAGACAATAAAGCAATTGGCCAAAGGATACGTGATGAAAGGAAAAAACTTGGGCTTTCGAGAGATGAATTTGCAGAGATTATCGGGCTTTCTGACTATTATGTTGGTCAGCTGGAACGAGGCGAAAGGCAGATGAGCCTCCCTGTTTTGGTTAAAATAGCAAACTGTTTACATATTTCTTTGGATTACCTTATTTTCGGTAAAATTTCTACTGCTGAACCTTCCGTTAACGAACCTCACGATAATTACACAAGCCAAAGTGATGAAGAGCTAAATGAGCTGCTTGGCAGGTGTTCCTCTAAAGAGCTGGAGCTAATTAAAAAGCTTATAAAGGTGGTTCTTCCTTATGTTAACATAGAATGATTTGTTCTACACAACAATACTCATGCGTTCGGTGCTTCGATTTTACAAAAGAATATTTTGAAAGTATTTCTTTGCTATAATCTGCCCTTGGGTAATGGTTCCCCTTACTAAGCCCACTGCGTACTTTCACTGCCAAGTGGTCGTCCGTTATCGGAGGCGCTAAAAAAAGCTGAAAAAACAGGTAGGCATCTTAGCCTACCTGTTTTGGCAATGATACTATAAATTCGGTCCCTTCATTTATTTTGCTATTTGCTTGTATTCTCCCCTTATGTGCCTCAACAATGGCTTTTGCTATCGCAAGCCCAATTCCGGCTCCCCCCGTCAACCTGTTCCTGGATTTATCAGCACGATAAAAGCGTTCAAAGATATACGGTAAATCCTCCGGTGAGATGCCTTCCCCGGTGTCCTTAACGATAATATTAATCATATCGCCGCTACCTTCTACTTTTACCTCAACCCTTCCTCCCTCGGGAGTATATTTCAATGCATTGGATAAAAGATTTATAATAACCTGGCTTATTTTGTCCTTATCAGCGAAGACAATCTCTTTCTCACCATAGAACTTTATATCCAATCCTTTATTTACAAAGTCCATCTCAAAGTTCCTTATAATATTCTGAATAAGCTGTGAAACATCAAAGCTTGTTTTGTTAAGGATAAGACTTTCACTTTCATATTTGGCCAGCTTTTCAAGGTCTCCTACCAACCTGCTTATTCTAACAATTTCCTCATGGCAACTTTTAAGCCTGTCAATATCCGGTTTCCACACCCCATCAATCATTGCTTCCATGTGGCTCTGGAGAGTAGCAAGAGGAGTTCTCAATTCATGCGCTACATCAGCTGTAAGCCTTTTTCTCAACATCTCCTGCCTTTCCAGCGTTTCAGCCAGATTGTTTATCGTCTCGGTAAGCTGAGAAATCTCCTTTGTATCTGATTTCTCGGTAATCCTGTCTTGGTAATATCCTTTAGAAATCTTCCGAGCAGTATCAATAACTCTTGAAATCGGCGTACTTAATCTTTTTGCCATAAACGCAGCTATAAACAGGGACAAGAAGAGAGAAATCATACCTGCGCTGACAAACAATCGGTTCAAAGTATTAATAAAAGCAAGATCATTGTCATTAAAATAATACGGGCCGTAATATCCGATTTCAACCCTTCCAACTTCACTCAAATTATATGTGACAGGGTATTTATTCTCTACATAGCCTCCCTCCCAGTTTGGATAGCGGCTGGCCATATTACGGGCCATACGCTCGAGCATCTGCTGGCACAGCCCGTTGTGATACACCCTTGCATCCCATATTACGTTACCGGAAGAATCAACAACTTTTATTATCATCCCCTGCTCCAAGGCATTTATACCAATATTCTCTATGACATCTTTATTCCATTCGCCGTCTGGCTTATACTGCTGGCTGATCAAAAAAACGACTTCCTTGTTTTTACGCTCTTGATTTTCTATAACATATTCCTTGAACTGCTTTTCAAGGAACAAGTTAGTGAGCACACTAGTCAAAAATACACAGATTAGAACTACGGAAACATAAGATAAAGACAATTTAGTCCTCAAACTATGTTTCATATTATTCACCACCAAACCGATAGCCTATCCCATGAACTGTTAAAATGTACTTTGGATTTTTGAGGTCCGACTCAATTTTTTGCCTTATATTCTTTATGTGGGCATCGATGGTCCTGTCATAGCCGTCAAAATCATCTCCAAATGCCATAGATATAAGTTCCTCCCTTGTAAAAGTCTTATCCGGATATTTAATCATTGTCATAAGCAGCTTGTATTCACTGGGGGTCAAATTAACAGTGTTTCCATTCTTCTTTACCTCATATTTCAAAGTATCGATCACCAGATCGCCGTTATTAAAGGATATGATGCTGGATAGAGGAACAGGATCATCGCTCACTCTCCTTAATACCGCTTCAACCCTTGCCACCAATTGCCTCAGGCTGAATGGCTTTGTAACATAATCATCGGCACCAATATTCAATCCCCTTAAAATATCTTTTTCATCAACCTTTGCGGTCAGCATGATGATGGGTACCCTTGATCTTCTTCTTATCATTTGGCAAATCTCCTCGCCGGGTATATCAGGGAGCATTAGATCCAAAATGATCAGACAAGGATTTACTTTTTCAAATTTATCCAAAGCATCCTTGCCGCTGTACGCCACATCGACGGGATACCCCCTGTTTTCCAAATACGACTTGACAACTTCAACAATCTTGACCTCATCATCCACTACAAGGATCTTTTTTACAGTAGTAATCATCTTTCGCCTCCTGACAGGTAAATATATTTCTGGATATAAAATATTATATCATCCAATGTCGTTATTATAAAAGCTTCTCATCTCAATCGTTAAACCTTAAAGAAAAAAGCTCCTAAAGGAGCATTATTGATTTCATTTATTTCATATTCCGCAACAGCCACCGGCGCCTCTCGCAGGCCTATACCTTTCGATTTCTTTCTTTATAGCATCCATATCGATATCGTTTATATCATCCACAACCTTCACATATCCGTTTAACATTCCCATCCAGCAACTGAATGTAAAATCGCTTTCCGGAATAAACTCCAGCTCATTTTCCCCCTGTTTCAAAGGCACCTGTGCATTGTATGCAGGGAAAATCAGCATATTGTTGCAAGTGTTTAATTGTTCCCCGTTGATTGTCCATATTGTTTCGATTCCCTTTTGAATCACAATAACCGCCGGTGAAAACCCGTAATCATTTACATCCATGCTTACATATTGCACGCCATCTTTAATTTCTCCTATGGCTATTTCATCGGTGGGTATCCTTCCGCCGGCAAATTTAGTAGCTTTCGAGCCAGCCGCACAACATCCTCCACCAAATGCTCTCGATGAATTTGAGTCGGCAGCATCCTGTATGTCTTTTTCGGATACTTTACTGATATCCGATACTACCTTTATGTTGCTACTAATCATCCCCATCCAACAGGTATATACTATATTGCCTTCTTCAGTAGGAGTAAACTCAATAATATTATCCCCTGGAACCAGTTCTTTCTGTATGTTATATTTGGGAATGATCAAGGGATTATTACATCCATTCAAGTCGCTTTCTTCAACCTGTATTGTCCATCTGACCGGAATACCCTTCTGAACGATGATGGGTGAATAACTGTTCGAATCTATCTGGGTAGTCACCACCTGCACATTCCCCTCTATCTTAGCTACATTTCCTGACCCAGACGAAGCAAATGCAATATTAACCCCAGATAAACTCAACCCCCTGTTTACCATAACCACACCAAGAATTATTACCAGCATAGCGCTTACTTTCATCATTTTGTGCGTAAATCTTCTGCTTAACATCGAGCTGATGGCACCAAAGCCAAACATCAATGGCACAGTCCCAAGGCTGAATAGAAACATGGATGCCGCCCCCGCCACAAAACTACCCGTACCTAAAGCATAGATCTGCATTGCCTGAAGTGGCCCACATGGCATCAGGCCGTTCAGCAATCCTATATAGAATGGACCATATTTGCCCGCACCTTTGTAGATTTTATTACCAAAAATCCTGGGCATTCTGGGATTTAATTTCCTAAGCCATGGAAATACATTCAGCATATTTAACCCCATAATGACCATAAACACACCGGAGAGGATTGCCACAATTCCCTTTGCAGCACCGGAAAAACTAATAACCGAACCCAATGCCCCCACGATACCCCCAACAATGGTATAGGATACGACTCTTCCAGAATTATACAACAAACTGGGTTTAAGCCTGAAAAACTTACTCGAATCGCCGTCCTCAAATTTATAGGAAACACACTGGGACAGGTTGATTCCACCGCACATTGCTATACAGTGCAGTGAAGTCAACAAACCCACTACAAAAAGTATTCCGTATCCCATTGATTGGTTGACCTCAGGTACAAAATTAAAGCCAACGGTGTTCTTTATAATAAAATAGAGAGCAAACAGGATAATTCCTATGCCCAGAAACTGGTTTACAGTCATTTTATCTTCAGATGCTTTCTTTGCATCGGGTCCTGATACAATCTGTTCTCCTGCTTTATTTTTTACCTGGTAGTGCAGTTTTTCTATAGCCTCAATTATTTTATCCAAGCTTACCACATTTGCATCATAGGTAACATAAACGCTGGAACTGCTGAGGGTAGCCCTAACATCTACTACACCTTCGAGCTTCTTTAAAGCATTCTCTATTCTCATTTCACAGCTTGTACAGGTCATTCCTTCTATTTTTAGAGTTTTACGTATCAACCTCTGCTTCATCATATCCCCTCCTGTATAAGGATCAGCCAGATCTTCTTTTTCCGCCGGCTTCAATCTCCTAGAGCTTTATATCTTCTGATCTTTCCTTTCATTTTTATCCTTTCTGAACATCATGGGTATCATCAGTATATGCATGAGAGGGCAAAGCAAAAATGTGGCAAATGATAAAATACTCCTTAAGGCAGTACTGTTAATTTTAAGCAAAGATAGAAATATTATTAACATTACAGGAAGCACACAGCATAATATCATCAGAAGCTGGTGTAGCTTATGACCTTTTGTGCCATGCCCGTTCTCATCTCCATTACTCCCGTAATTTCCATGACCGCCGTGACAATTCATATTTCTCACTCCCCTTCCTTAATTATAAAAAATCCATCATGATTGACATATTTTCTCTCATTAACGTTCTGCATTTCATAAAGTTTATAATCTTATTGTGCTGGGACAAATCAATTGAATGAGCGTTTATCTTTATCGTGACTATTACTAGGTCTAATTGTGATGCTTTACATAGTTTTTTCTTATAATACCAAAAAAATATGAAGATATTATGAAGATGCGGAGGATTAATTCATCATCAACAACCAGTATTTTCACTCATTATTAGTTAACCTTCTTCTAGTTCATATATCTTCACATAGGGTACATCTGCGTATATCAATCCATATACTGATTGTGTAAACATTCTGAAAGGAGGAAATCTCTATGCTATATAATAATGCAATGCATCACCAAACTTATCCTGCAGGATACGGTCATGAATATGGAATGCCTTCTTCTGGCCACCAGATCCACCACCAGGGGTTAGTGGAAACAATTCAACATTGCGAATCTGTTTGTGAACATATGATCACTCATATAAAAATGCACTACGATTTGCAGATGAGAATAAGACAGCTTGTATTGCTTCGTGACTGTGCGGATATATGTGGCTTAACAGCCAACTACGTTGCGCGAAACAGCATGTTTGCCAAGCAAACCGCACAATTGTGTGGTCATAGAAGTACAAAAAAGTCTCGTTTAGAGACTTTTTTGTACTCATGCATCTTATTTTAATACTCCACCTTCTATAACCACATCATGTTCCAGGTTCTATAACTATATCATCAGGATTTATTGAATCGCCATAAAACGGACGTAATGTCTCTTCAAAATTTTTGTGCATGAAGTTTTCCTTGCCGAGTTTCTCAAGTTCTTCGTTCAGCCAGTTTAAAAGCTCTGTATTACCTTTTTTAACCGCCGGAGCAATTGTATCTTGACCTCCTAAGGAAGTGATTCCAACGGTATATCCTTCATGTTCCCTGACCCAGGCAAAGAGCATTGTGTTATCATGGGCTAAGGCATCGCCACGCCCATCTAGCAATGCCTGGAAAGCTTCTGTGTTTTGGTCGTACTTCAGAAGTTCAATATCGGGATAATTTTTTGTGAAGAAAATATCGGCTGTCGTTCCTTTGTTTACAATGAGCTTCTTCCCTTTTAGCTGAGAAACATCAGTGATAACGTTGTCTTTGGGCGATACAACCCCAAGAGAAACCTTCATATATGGATGTGCAAAATCAACAAGTTTTTTCCTATCATCCGTTACTGTAAAGTTTGCAAGGATGATGTCCACTTTATCAGATTGCAAGTATTCAACCCTGTTGGCGGCCTCTACAAAGACAAATTCAACCTTTGATTCATCGCCCAGCAAATCTTTTGCAATTCGCCTTGCTAGATAAACGTCATACCCTTGAACTTCTCCATTTGAATCCACATAACCAAAAGGAGGCTTATCGCTGAAAACGCCAATCCTTACTTTGCCATATTCCTTTATTCTGTCAATGGATGATTTAGTATTGGATGATTGTGAAGCGCAAGCTGTTAAAGCCCCTATTATGAGTACTAGAGCAATAGCCAATGGGACAAACTTGTTAAATTTTTTCATTATTATCTACTCCTTTCTTATACTCTTTGAAATTAAATATATTTAAAAAATTTTTTGCCCTTTCTGTTTTGGGTTGTGTGAAAAACTCCTGTGCCTCCGCCACTTCGGTTATTTCTCCTCCATCAATGAATATGATTCTGTCCGCTACTGCCTTTGCAAACTCCATTTCATGAGTAACAATAATCATCGTCATACCTTCTTTAGCAAGTTCCAGCATAACATCCAAAACCTCTCTTACCATTTCAGGATCCAGCGAAGCTGTCACCTCGTCAAATAACATGATCTCGGGATTCATACATAAAGCCCTGACTATTGCAACTCTTTGCCTTTGACCCCCTGACAGCTGCCTGGGATAAAAATTTTTTCGATCCAATAGACCGACTCGGTCAAGCAACTCTTCAGCTTGCCTGGCCACTTCTTTTTTATCTCTTTTTTGTGCCTTCAGCGGCCCAAGCAGTATATTTTCGTAAACAGTCATATGCGGAAACAGGTCATAGCTTTGAAATACCATTCCGATTTTTTGCCTTATCAAGTGCCATTTCGTGCTGTCTTCATTGATCACCTCCCCGTTTAACTTTATTTGTCCGGACTGTATTTCCTCCAGCCCATTAATACACCTAAGCAAAGTGCTTTTGCCGCTTCCCGACGGGCCCAGTATGACGACTACTTCTCCTTTTTCAACAGAAAAACTTATATCTTTAAGGACATGAAAGCCATCAAAATATTTATTTAGGCCAATAACCTCCAACAAAGCCATATTAATTCGTCACTCCTTCCAGCGTAATTCCAGTTTTTTTGAAAAAATCGATATGGGATAGCATATGATGAAATATAGAAAGAAAATAAAGCCATACACCCAGAAACTTGCTGAAGGACTTTGCAATACAAAGGACTCTATAACCTGCTGTCCCACCTTTAACACCTCAACTACTCCAATCAATACAACCAGCGAGGTCGTCTTTATCATCCGAGTCACCAGATTAATAGTAGCCGGAAGCAATCTTCTAACGGACTGAGGTATTATTATATAGCGATAGATTTGTACATTGGTCAATCCAATTGCCTTTCCGCTTTCTTTTTGATGTTTAGGCAGCGATGTTACTGCCCCCCGTACCAAATCCCCCATTTCAGCTGTCCCCCATATGGAAAATACAATGACTGAAACAACATCCCCCGCTAAATGAATCCCAGTAAGCTTTGGTACACCAAAATAAAATATGAAAAGCCAAACCATCACCGGAATAATTCTGACAGCTTCCAAGTATGCCCGGCACACGAGCCTTAATAACTTGTTTTTTGATGTCATAACTATTCCAAAGGGTATTCCGAATATGATGGATATGATGACTGAAATAAGGGCTATCTTTACGGTTACCAGCAGTCCACCCATTAATCTATACAGGTTGTTGCCCTCTATAAGCACCCTAATTCCCAAATCCTGCATATCTCAGCCTTCTTTCTACGTAAGTTAGCAATAATGACAACGGCAGTAGAATAATCAAATACGCCACAACCAGCATAAGCAGCGCCTCATTAGTCTTATAGTAAATGCCTATGATATCCTTTGTGACAAACATTAAATCCTTTAGCGATATGGCACTAACAATGGAGGTCTCCTTGATAATAAATATTGCATTTGCCCCTATGCTGGGAATTGAAACAGCCAATGCCTGAGGGAAGATTATATATCTGGTCACCTGTGCTTTAGTTAGCCCAAGGCTCAATCCCGCCTCTATTTGAGCCTTACTGACAGCCTCTAACCCCCCTCTAAACGCTTCTGCCATATAACTGCCTCCGAGGAATGCTAAACCTATAACAGCACAGGTGAACGCTCCTAGCTTAATGCCTACTTTCGGCAAGCCGTAATACAAAAAGAATAGCTGTATAAGCAATGGTGTATTCCTTGAAAGCTCTATATACCAATTGACAATTTTTTTCAAAAATTTTACCTTATAGTAATTTACCAGGCTGCAGAAAATTCCAATAAGTAACGATAGTATAATACCTATAAAAGCTAGTTTTAAGGTAAACTTCCCTGCTTCAAGATATAAAGATGATATTTCCAATATAAAATCAATATCCAAGGAATAATTTTCCCCCCCTTAATCCTATTTCCTATAATTCCTATATGTTTACTATGTTTTATCGTGTTTTTTATTATTATATGCTCAGTTTTTAAAAGTGTCAATATATCCCTCTAGAAAATTTTGAAATGGTTCCCACTACCAAGCCCCCAGCCAACTTCCACCTCCTGGTTATCGCCCATGCCGGACACGCAATAAATAGGTAGTCGGTTTTGGAACTACCGACCACCTATTTGTAAATACACCAATCACTATATGATTTATTTACCTAAATTTTGTACAAACAGAACCTTGGCAAATGGTTAAATAAGGAAACTTAACTGGACATGCTTTGTCTTTGAAATGCTTCTATGAGCATCCTGGCTAGTTTAGTAAGTTGAGGAAATTCATATACCCAGACACCATCATTAAATTGTGTATAAGCACTAGACAGCTCACTCTTTGCAATGTTAGCAGCAGTTTTTGTGGAATAACCTTTGACTATAAATTTATCTAATTCACAAAATATTCACATTCACCTGATATAATAAACAATGTGGATAATATCGCTGTATTATTGTTTTCGGTATGAGCTGTGTATATAGTACAATAATCATGGAAGGGTGGTGCATCACATGCTTAAATGGATTAGAAAATTTCTTGAAAAACTAGCCAAAGAGAACAATGAGGCATTCCATGGTCAAAGGCTGGACTGCTGTGATTTAAACCGGCAAAACAACGAACGAAAGAGCATAAGAAATAACAAAAATCATGTCAGATGATAAAGCAGACTGGTCAGCTCTACTGTAAACTCAAAACAAACCCTGCCCACAGCGAACCTTCGCCGTCAGGCAAACCTATAATACATCGCCAAGTTATCGTCCATGCACTGCATATAAAAAACGGCCCTTTGGGCCGTTTCTCATCTAATTCAGCACTCTTCGTGCACCAACATATCGCCTGGTATATGTCGAAGAACTCAAGTTGTCTATACATATGGCTTTCCTAGAACCTGAGGAAGCATGTATGAATTGCCCCCCGCCTATATAAATCCCCACATGATTGGGGCTGGAAAACAGTACCAGATCCCCAGGAGCCAAATCCTGCCTGGATACCGGTACGCCCACGCTGCGCTGCCCGTAAGCCGTTCTGGGAAGGTAGATTCCAAAATGCCGGTAGACATAATAAGTGAATCCCGAACAATCAAAGGCATTGGGACCTTCCGCGCCGTACACATATGGCCTACCAAGATACTGCATGGCAAACGTCACCACATCACCGCCCCGCGCTGACCCTCGGCCTGACTCCGACGAGGGCACAGCAGGCTGAGGATAAACCGGCGTGACAACCCTTGGACGTACCTTGGTGCCCTTTACCACTATCTTCTTGACAGGCTCTTTTATGACCTTTTCCTCAAGCACCTCACGCTTGACCTCTTTACCGTTTTCCTTGGTGATCAGTAGATAAACCTCTTTTTGGCCCTTTTCTCCCTCTTTGATAACCTTGGTTTTACCCTTTTCCAGGGTATTATCCATCTGTATCTCGGTTTCAAAAGGAATCTCCTCAATATTCTTCTGCCTTTCCTTCGTTACCACCGTGACCAGTTGCCTTTCAAGCGTAAGCTTGATCTTATCCCCTGGACGCAGATTATCTATATCCATACCGGCATTTGCCTGCTCTAAAACCGAAAACGGTATGCCGTGTGCCCTGGCAATTGACCAAAGCGTATCCCCTTCTTTTACCTCATACTCCTTAATCTCTTCGGTACCCTGCTTGAGGATAGAGATAGCCTTATCTTTATCCACAATCTGATTAAATGGGACTATCTCTTCATGGTAGGATATGTCTTCTTTAAAGAAAGCTTCCTGCAGCTGGCTATCCTCGCTCTGCTGTATGGCCTGCACATAAGCATTCTTAATCTCTTCAAGGACTTCTTGCGCAACATTCAAGTCCTTGACATAGCATACTTTTTGGCCATTGACAACCACTGCATAGGCATTGGTCTTAACAACTATGGCCTGCTCTATGGCCTGGGCCAATTCATTTTCAGAACTAATTTTCACATTGCCCGTTTCAGCTTCTTTAAAACGCACGCTGGCATCTACGAATACTCCATCGCCATAGCCTTGAAGAAGCTTTTCTACCACATCGTCGTATATTGCCAATCCCTTGGCTGCAGATTTTACAGCCCCCACCTCTTTTCCGTCCACCATCATTATAAATGAAGGCGTTGGAGTATAGCCTGCTACCGCAACCTCATCCCGCCCTACCCATACAAAACCCGTCAAGCAGACCACAACCCAAATGCCCAGCAGCATTACCGATACAACTTTAAAGTTTTTCATAAAAACTCCCTCATCTTTCAATAATACTCGTCCATTAAAAGTTTATCACAAATATTACAAAAATATTACAGAAATTTATATTCTATAAAAAATAAAAAATTCCTGCTTCCAAATGAAAATTTTTAAAAAAATTAAGCCCTTCACCTATCTTCCCTGCACAAAGCAAAAGAAGAAGGTGAAGGGCTTTTAAATTCTGATTGCAACAGCCTGAATAAGCCTTTACTTAATCATCTTAAATACCCTGTTCACTCCCGGAGAGAGGCGCAGGGTTACCACCAATTTATCGCCCTGTCTTTGCCCCTCAATGACGCGCCCGGTTACCAGGTCTTCAAGAGCGAAATAGCCATTCCTCAGTTCTATGCGTACCTCATCATACCAGGGTTGGAACGAATGCAGTATGAAGCAGTCATTATCGTACATGAAAAGCCCAACCTTTGAAAAAGCATCCAGCAACACAGGGCTTTGCTTGCTGAAGGCCTGACGTATGGGCAGAAGTATCTTCCGTGGATAATTGTATAGATCTCCGTAATCCTCGGGTATTGTGAGCACATAAAGCCTGCCTTTACCGTACAGCGTCTTGGTCAATACGGGAAAGTTGTTGTCCTCGCCCAACCCTGCAATCAGCTCCCAGGTATCGTTGGTCTGAAACTCCAGCTGAGGAATCAATACCGGTTTTGCAGCCTCTTCACAACCGCCAAAGGTTATTCCCCCGTCGTTGGAATAGGCATACCGGTTTACCATGGCCTTGCGGTCAGTCACCCTTATGTTGGCAAACATGCTCTGAAAGCCCATATGCGTGGCAGCCTTCAGAAAACCTGAGGTGATCATCACATCGGCTCCATTCATCAGGCTATCCTTGACCTTCAAAAGAATACTGGGATCCTTTGCCGCGCTCTCGGTGAGAAACACCGTCGACGCACCCTCGGGATAATACGGATAAGGCTCAAGCGCTATCCCCAGCATTCCGATGTAGTTGTGCAGGTAGTCCTCCCCGTGGCTGTGATACGGCAGGTAGCAAGCAACACCTGTGGGATTACCCAATTCGCCCAAATACTTATCCACGTCCTCAAACAACTGCCCATTTATGGGTATACACAGGGAATACTCGGGATTTAGGAGGGACCCCAGCGAAAACATCATCACTTCCCTGGCCTTTGCAAACAAGGTCAAATACGCCTGCTGGGCATAGGAAGTCAGATTATATGTGCACTCATACGGGTCATACCATCCACCCAGATTTCGTCCTGGCGCCACGTTTTCCAAATAGCGCATGTTGAAGTAGCTCAGATACTTAGGCAGATGCTGCTGGGTATAAGTGGGGTTGCGCGTCTCAGTCCCCGTATAGACAGCATCGAATATTCGCGGCTCGTCCTCCAGGTTATACCCCGTATCCTGATAGTGCTCATACCAGTTGGGATACTTTATTATGACCCTCACATTGGGATTTACCTTTTTGGCAGGGCCGACTATTATCTTTTCTGAAACCTCCCGCATCAGATCTAGACGGAATTCGGCCCAAGTCCTGTCCTTTTTAGCCTCTATACAGGACGGACATCTGCAGTTGGTAAAATAGAAATCGTCCAGTATGAATTCATCAAATAGCGACGCCGTCATTTCGGCCACCTCTTTTAACAGCTTAAGGGTGGCCGGATTGGTATAGCACAGCGGGTCAAAGCCGCCTTCACCGTCAGGCGGTCCATCGGTGGTGATGCCCCCCGAAGTCTTGATGCCTCTACTTCTGAAGAAATCCCTGATCCTCTCGATTTGCTGGCGTTCAATCACCACGCCGTGCCTGTGGGTCTCCAGATATACCTTCCCCACCTTGACGTGCTTTTCGATCCACTCAAAGCGCTTTGCAAACTCATCCAAATCGGTAATGCGAATCAAATCGCCCACCGGACAATAAATGGCTGCTATAAAATTTTTGTATCTCTGCATAAATATACCTCCTAATTGCTATTGTGAGTGTTATGCTCAAGATCAGCAAAGCTATATTCTAAAATCGACCTGACCACCCTGCCTTAAGAACAGTGGTATTACATCCAATGGCGCATCACAATCCACAGTGCACCCACCCTCATATATCTCACCGGTATGGGCATTTTTCCAGGTGCTGCCTTTGGGCAGATACACCGGTCGCCTGCGCATGTTCTCATACATCACGGGTGCTACCAGTACGTCAGGTCCAAACATCTGCTGGTCCTCCACTTCCCATGCCTGTGGATCGCCGGGATAATCATAGAACAGCGGCCTTATAACCGGCGTTCCCTTCTCGTGTGCTTCCTTCATAAGCGCCTTTATATACGGCCTGAGCCGCTCCCTCAGGAACATATACTTCTTGAGTATTTCATAGGCCTCTTCTCCAAAGCTCCAGACCTCGTTATCAGCGCCAGAGAAGAACGCCCCGCCACCGCTGGTCCCAATAGGTTTCCTGTGCGGCAATCGCTCTCCGTGAAGCCTAAACACCGGGCAGAACACGCCATACTGGAACCAGCGAATCAAGCACTCGCGAAAATGCGGGTCATCAGGATTGCCCCTCAAAAATCCTCCAATGTCAGTGGTCCACCACGAAATCCCTACCAATCCCATATTGAGACCGGCTTTGACTTCTCCCCGCCCTGGAAGGGGCGAGGATTCTTGACAACTCCGAATTTCAGGCCGTCTTCCCTACTGGGTGGATATTCCACTCAATAGGGCAACACAGGTGTGGTGTGTACCTCACACCCCCCACAAACTCGGCTTTCTCTTCTATCCTTCTTGCTACTCTTCTAAACATCCATTGATGGATTTTTTGATTTGGTACTTTCCCATGTCTTGCCCCATTCCTTATACCCTTCAAATCACCTAATACAAAGGACGAGGCTTTCTGCAGAATTCTTGTAAACCGCCTCATAATCTTACACTTGCCTGAAATTACAATAAATCGAGGGCTTTGTAGAAGCCAAAGCCCTCATTACAATACAATAACATCTACCTATAAAGTTTACTTTATTCTTCTATCAATTTCTTTACTTCATTTTCCAGAGAAGCCCTTTTCTCTGCCTGCTCTTTCTGGAACTCGACGCACTGCTGATATCCGTACTCGTTGGCCTTCTGTATCATCTCTTCTACGATAGCGTCAAACTCAGCATCGCTTTTTGCATAGATGGCTCTCCACGAGTAAGTCTTGATGGTATCGGCCACCTGATTCCATACAACCAGCAGCTCATCGCTCTTGGGCGGTTCGGAATAGGTTGTACCCAGTGCAATTGAAACATGCCCCTTCTTTTCCAGGTACTCGTTGAGGTCCAAAGCTCCTGCCCAGTTCCTCCAATCCTGTTCAATTTCGCTTACCGGGCGGGAAAGCCTGGTCTCCCAGCGCAGATAGTTATAGGTGTCGCCGTTGGAAGCCTCGGGATTGACAGCGTCCCTCGACCATGTGGTATTGTTTATCTTGTTAGTACCGTCCGTAAAGGTTCCGCTGTAGCCGCCAGTCATCTGCGTGTTGCCGTCAGCCATGCAGGCCTCGCCGAGTTCGGTCAGATACGGCCTACCCTGGTCATCATAATCCCAGGTTACACCCTTGGGCCCGTAGAAGCTGGTCATGGTTCCCTCAGGGGTTGCCAGCCAGTTGATTATGGCCATGCACAGCTCAGGATAGTTGGTCTTGGCTCCAATGGTCCAGACGCGATTGCCGCCATAGACATTGAGCCCGTAAGCCAGGTTTTTCTGATCTTTTGCGGCCAAAGGCAGCATCGCTTTGCCCTGCTCCAAATGCTTGGGCGTATTATACGCACCCATTGACATCCAGTCAAATATATTGAAGAATGCAGCACCGGTCTGATACTTCTCTATCATAGCATCATAGGGCTGTGTCATGGAGTCAGGGTCAAGCAGGCCTTTCTGATATAGCTGGTTATAGAACTTCAATGCTCTCAGATACATACCATCTTTCTTAAGAGCATCTTCATATTCTTGTGTGTTTACATTGTAAAGCCCAAATCCAAATTCATCATAACCATAAAGTGCACCGGTGGCTTTCACCATCATGACCATATTTCCATCCCAATCCGGGAACATGGATACGCCATATGTCTTGGCACCTGTATCAGAAGTTGGCTCCAGGCGCACCATTTCCTCCAAAAGTCCCACAAAGTCTTCCAAGGTATTTACCTCAGGGTAACCGAGCTTCTTGTAGAGGTCCCATCTGATAAACGGCCCATAGAAAAACGCCTCGTGCTCTTCTGGGCTGGTCCCTACGTTGTGGCCAAACCCGTAAAGCTTTCCATCTGGAGAAATCTTCTTATTCTTCTCCAGAGCCGGCTGCATGTGTTCCCAGATATATGGGCCGTATTCCTGAACCAGGTTGTCCTCTTCCCAGTCAAGCAACAGCCCTGCCTTGATTGCCTGGATATACTCGTCGCTGTCGTTTCCAAACACAACTATATCTCCAAGGTTCCCTGCGGCCATACGGGTTGCAAAAGTGCCGTCACCTTCGTTTATGATGTTCAGTTTAACATTGAATTTTTCCTTCATGACCTGAGCAAACCAACCAATCTGTTCACCCGAGTAGTTTGCCAGCTGAGTGTAAACATCCAAGGTGACCGTCTCTTCAGGTATTATATCAGCCAGATCACCAGCTGTCCCCTCACCGGCACCTTCATCTGTCCCGGAAGGCTGCTCCTCTCCTTTTTCTTTTTGTGCGGTGTTGCTGCAAGCAGCCATTGCAAACACCATGCCTAAAACCAGCAAAATAGCCATCAGCTTGGTCAGTTTTTTCATTGAAAATATACCTCCTTTAAATTTCTGTATTTTGTTGTATATTTTGCATTTTCACCTTGTGTAATGGAATGGAGCGCCTAAAGAATCTTCAGAAAGCCCAATCCCACCTCCAAGGTGAAAAATTGTAAGCATCGCTCATCAACCTTTGACCGCTCCAAGCATGATACCCTTTACAAAGTACCTCTGCATAAATGGATAAACCAGAAGTATAGGAATGATTGTAACCATGGCAACCGTCAGCTTTACCGTTCTAATGTTGAGCAGCGAATTTAAAACCTGCGGGTTTATAGAACCACCTGAATTCATAAGGGCTGACAGGTTGGACGTACTGGTCAAGTATATATACAGCCTGTACTGAAGGGTATAAAGCTGCGGTTTACCCGACATCAGTATCATGGAATCCACAAAGCTATTCCAATGTCCTACAGCGCCAAATATGGCAATGGTGGCTAAAATGGGTTTGCTGAGCGGCCAGATAAGCCGGGTAAATATCGTAAAATACCCTGCTCCATCGATAAAAGCGCTCTCTTCCAGCTCTGCTGGAATCGACTCTATATAAGTCTTTACCAGTATTATATTAAAGGGCGAAACAATTCCCGGAATTATATATCCCCAGAAGTTATTTGTAAGCCCCAGCATTGACATATTCAAATACCAGGGTATAAGGCCGGCATTGAAATACATGGTGACAATCAAAAATCGGTAGATAAACCTGCGTCCCCACATCTCCTTCTTTGTAACCAGATATCCAACAAATGCCGAAGCCACCACCATAAAAGCCGTGCCTATAACCGTCCTTGCTACAGTTACCAGGGCAGATGTCCCCAGGTTGTTCACGTTGGCCAATGCCAGATAGTTGTTGAAATGGATTCCCACGGGATACCATTTTATCTGACCGGTTCGCACCAGCTCGTTATCGCTTATGGTATTAATAAACAGGTAGTAAAAAGGGAATACACAAGCAATGGTAAACAATATATAGAATGTATAGTTGAGTATATTAAATACCACATCGCCCGCCGATATTTTGTGCCTGCGCTTCGTATAGCTCCCAAGTACCGTTTGCTTTCTAACTACAACATCCATGCTTTGACCTCCTTTATATTATGCTCTCACCGCGGATTAGTTTGGAAACCTTGTTAGCGCCAAACAGCAAGGTAATGCTTATGAGCGATTTAAGCATTCCAACAACGGTGGCAAGCGGAATGTTGCCAGAACCACCACTACCAAGGCCCAAGGTATATACATACAAATCCAGAACTTCTATGGTTTCCTTGTTGGCTGCATTCTTAAACACGAAGTACTGGTCCATGCCGTTGGACAGTATATTGGCTATCGACAAAAGTAGCAACACGAAGAAAGTGGGCATCAATCCAGGCACTGTTATATACCACATTCTCTTGAAACGACCAGCACCGTCAATAGTAGCGGCCTCATACAACTGCTGATCTATACTCGATATTCCAGCTATATATATGATTGCACTCCAGCCAAGGCCTTTCCATGTCCCCCAGGCCCACATCTTCAGCCATATATGCTCGCCACTCATCAGATAGTTGGTTCCATTTTCAATAATCCCCAAATCGATCAATATAGCATTTACAAATCCTTCGGTAGAAAACATTGCAAACGCAACGCTGTAAACCAAAACCCAGCTGATAAAATTGGGAATCGTAGTGCATGTCTGCACTATTTTACGGAATTTGCTTGCCCTTATCTCGGCAAGAAAGATGGCAAAAGCCATGGGCAGCCATGAAGTTGCAATGCCCAATCCACTCATGACTAGCGTATTCCTGAGTACCCTTGCTATATCAGCCCGGGTGGCCGGATTCTCAAACAAGTAGGTAAACCATTTAAAGCCAACAAAACTCTCACGCGTCAGGCTAGCCCCAGGCCTGTAATCATAAAATGCATAACGCCATCCCCAAAGCGGCAGATATGAAAACACAAAGCACAGTATCACAAAAGGCAATATCATCAAAAACAGCTTATATTTGTTTTCCATTTCATATCCGTCTTCGGCAGTAGGTTTTGGAATTCTCATTATGTTAATAAGGCCAAGGACAAACGTAGCTATAAACAGGCCTAGAAAAATCCAAAACCCTCCTGCAAACATCGGTTCAACTCGATCCGGATTGCTTGTCTGAGAGATCTGGGAATAAGCTGGTAGCAACAGCAAAAGCGCAAGAGTGCCAAGCAGTGAAGCTATGGCAATAAGCTTGGCTCCCAGCCGCTGCAAGCGCTTTTTACCCAGCGTCATACAACACCCTACAGCCACAACGGCAATGCTAATGCACACAAACAGGGATGAGATGTAAAGCATTTGAAGAGCGCTTTCTGCCACCCATCCCCTATTCAATGCCCTCGTAAATCCTGACACAATGGATGAGTAGGAAAGTGCCATGGTAATCAAGGCAGAACTTTTATTGATCAAACCACTCATCCGAGCAGGGTTTATCGACGGAATAACAGCAGAAATTAAGAGCACAATGACCACTGCTCTTAAGAGAATCATAAATATATCGCTGTGCTGTGACTGATTCTTCGCCATTTTAATCCTCCTTTGTCAATAAAAGCTTGTTACACCAATCCTACAGACTGATTGGTGAGTAGTTCCCCCTTGACTATAATCGGTTCCAATTTGGGATTTTGCGGATGCTCTATGTTGTAAATAAGCAATTTTGCTGCTTCCCTTCCTATTTTATCGGTATCCTGGCGAACGGTAGTCAATCTCGGAGAAATAAGGCGGGAATATATGACGCCATCATATCCGGCTATAGAGATATCGTCAGGGATTTTCAAGCCCGCCTCTTGAATGGCTTCTATAGCACCAAAGGCCGATACGTCGTCAGGAAGCAAAATACATGTAGGCCTGTCCTCCAGCTGTAACAGTTTTTCGGTAGCTTTTTTAGTGGTGTAAGGATTTGTATATAAGCTCTCCAGCATGTATTCCTGTCTCACTTCCAACCCCAGTTCCCTTAAAGTGCTTACATATCCTTCTATGCGCTGCTGCGTGACATAAGAATCTGTGCCATGAATAAAAGCAATCTTTCTGTGTCCCATAGAATACACGTAGCGAACCAGTTCGGCCATATCATTCCTGTTGTCGGACAACACGCACCCGCATCCAGGAAATATATAATCTATGCTAACAACGGGCACATCGCTCTTGGCAAGCTCCTGCACTTCGGGGTCATTGGGCTCAACACAGGCAATACAGACACCCTCAATGCCTCTAAACTTACAGTTCTGTAGCAGGGTTATAATCTGCTTACCCCATCGCTTGTGGATAAACGTAATGTTATAACCATTTTCCTCCGCTTCACTTTTAAAACTGTTGAGCACATGAGAAAAGTACAAATGAGTAAGCCCATTATTCTGGTCGTCCACAAACAAGATACCCAGAGTAAAAGTACGATTGGTTTTGAGTGCACGGGCATGGGCATTAGGAACGTATCCCAGTTCCTTTGCGGTTTTTAACACCAAACAGCGAGTTTCTTCGCTTACATCCTTATACCCATTTAACGCTTTGCTTACAGTGGACACAGACACGCCGCATTTTATAGATATATCGCGAATGCTCACCATACTTAACCCATCCCCATCCCAGCATTATAAAACCGTACAACAATTTTTACTGATACACTGCATTCTGCCAGTTTGCTACATATCTGTAGTTTTATCCCATAAAATAAACATAAAAATAAATTGTTCGAAAACGTTTTATCATTTTTATTAACTATTTAAAGAATAACATATAATTATTGTATTTGTCAATATATTTTTGAGAACGTTCCTCGAATAGGCGTATCTCAGATACTATGCATTGTCTTACTTTGGTTTTTGTCAAAGTTAAATTGTAAACTCTTGCTATTTTTATACGGGCATGTTAAAATTTAAGCAAATCGTAAAGAGTATTAAACGCAGGCAGTAATTATTAAATTAAAATTTACATGAAGTAAAGGCTGACGTATTTGTTGGAATCCACCGGGTAAAGTATGTAAATGCATTAGCCTGCTATATAAAAAAATTCCAAAGAAGGGATTGATTATGGCACTCAGACTGCCTCGACTGATAAGTGACGGCATGGTATTGCAGAGGGACAAAAAGATAAAGATTTGGGGCTGGGCTTTGCCGGATGAAACTGTGACGGTGAACTTTATGGGCAAATCGTATAGTACCGCGGCTGACGCCGAAGGAAAATGGGAGGTACTGCTGCCCAAATTACCAGCAGGTGGGCCCTATTCAATGGAAATAACAGCCTCCCAGCAACGTATTATCATAAAAAACGTATTGATTGGGGATGTTTGGATCTGTTCAGGGCAGTCAAACATGGTTATACCCATGGAGAGGGTAAAAGATGTTTATGAGGATGAGATAGCCAATTGCGATAATCCTTTTATAAGGCAGTTTACAGTTCCAGACAGATACGATTTTAAGGGACCCAGAGAAGATCTGGATGGTGGCAGCTGGGAGCCGTTAAATGCGGATACCGTCCTGAGATTTTCGGCAGTGGGGTATTTCTTTGCAAAAGCGTTGTTTGCAAAGTACGGCGTTCCTATAGGTTTGATAAAAGCCTGCGTTGGCGGAACGCCGATAGAAGCGTGGATGAGCGAGGAGGCTGTAAAACAGTTTCCCGGGAATATGGAAGTAGTTGAACAGCTCAGGGTTGATGGGTATATAGACAGCATAAAGAAAATGGAGGAAGCCAAAGTAAGTGCCTGGTTTGAAAACATAAACAAAAACGATAGGGGGATCCAAAAAGGCCAACTGCCATGGTTCGACCCAGGATATGATGCATCGGACTGGCAAACGGTGAAACTGCCGGCTTCATGGAAAGAAATGGGACTGGATTCTGTGAAGGGAGCGGTATGGTTCAGAAAGGAAATCGATGTGCCTGCTTTTATGGCTGGCAAACCTGCAAAGCTTTATATGGGTACGATAGTGGACAGCGATTGGACGTACATTAACGGCGTTTTAGTAGGTTCCACTTCATATCGTTATCCTCCGAGAAAATACGAGGTTCCCGCAGGTCTTCTCAAAGCAGGTAATAATGTAATTGCCTTAAGGGTTATAAGCAACGACGGTAACGGCGAATTCATAAAGGGCAAGATATACAGGCTTTTCAGCGATGGTCAGGAAATTAACCTGGAAGGAGAATGGCAGTGCAGGGTGGGAGCGGCAGTGAACGAACCATTGCCGCCTGTAACCTTCTTTCAGTATAAGCCGACAGGTTTGTTTAACGGCATGATCGCGCCGCTTTTAAACTACGGCATCAAAGGCGTTATATGGTACCAGGGTGAATCCAACACCGATAATCCAAAAGGATACAGCAAGAAGTTTTCTGCCATGATAGCGGACTGGAGGAAGAAATGGGGGCAGGGCGATTTTCCGTTTCTTTATGTGCAGCTGGCAAACTTTATGGAGGCAAAAGACCAGCCTTCTGAAAGCAAGTGGGCCGAGCTCAGGGAAGAACAGCGAAAGGCGCTGGACGTTCCCAATACAGGCATGGCCGTTGCCATTGATTTGGGGGAGTGGAATGACCTGCACCCGTTAAATAAAAAAGATGTGGGAGAGAGGCTTGCGCTGCTTGCTCGAAAGCTTGCGTATGGCGAAAAAGACCTGGTGGCTTCAGGCCCACTTTATAAATCAATGAAGGTGGAAGGAAACAAAGTGATAATCGAGTTTTCAAATACAGGCAGCGGATTGATTGCAAAAGGTGGTGGCGAGTTAAAGCACTTTGCAATAGCTAGCAGAGATAAAAAGTTTGTATGGGCAAAGGCGGTCATAGAAAATGACAGGGTTGTAGTTTGGCACGATAATGTCCTAAATCCCGTTGCAGTGCGGTATGCATGGGCGGATAATCCAGAGGGAGCCAATTTATACAACAAGGAAGGTTTGCCGGCGTCACCCTTTACCACCGAAGATAAAATACGATTTAAACTTTCTACCTAAGTTTTGTACTAACAAATGGAGAAAATAAGTAACATAACAAAAAAGGGCTGCGCTTAAATCTTTTGCAACAGCCCTTTATCTTTAATCCACTTGCTGTCTTAATATTTCGACAGGCATGACTTTTGCTATCTTTGCCCTTACTAAAAATCTTGAAAGCAGAAATACAACAAGGAGTATTATAAATGTTGATAGGACGCTATTGATGCTCAAATCAAGGCTCATGGCAAAATCAATGTCCTTTGTCGCTGCATTCATGAGGCTATCCATCGTTAATTTTGAAAGAGGAATCCCTGTTATAAATCCAACCAAAAATGAGAGGTTCGTTGTAAAATTAAATGCAACACCCAAAAAATTATAGAACCTAAGGGGTGGAATTTCTGAAAGCAGTAACTTTGAAAAAGGTGCACTCATTCCAAATAATGCTGCAGCAAGTATAGCCTGACCAATCGCAATATAATTGTTACTCTTTGACCTCACATAGCAACCTCCTTTACAAAAACAAATATAAAGCAAATAAATACACTGAACATCAGTCTTGCTATAATTATAAACTTAACAAAAACGCATAATTAAAAAAGCAACTTGAATTCCTGTCATCATTATACACTAAATTACATTTACAAAAATATCTTTATTTTAATGTCAGTCTTTACATTCTCTAAAAGCATTTATGCTAACAACTATTATAAAACTTCATTCTCATTTTATAGAACTTTAACGTTTATGAAACAACCTTTCTTATACCTTAATCCTTTAAATGCATTATATCAAACGAAAGAAGACCTGATAGGAAGCTATCGGATCTTTTGGATTTTCACCCCTTGTTTATTTTAACGTTGCACCATGTTATCATGCTCATTCCATAAACCATAGCCCATTATCATATGCCTATATTAACACTTGAACGATTATTCATATTTGTATTGACATATTTAAATTTGCATCATATAATTAAAATACGATATATGAATGTTTATTCAATTGTTCAGACAACGCATATAAAAGGAGGTGAAAAAATGAATGAAAGAGACGAACTGGATAGATGCGATTGCAACGTTATCCATGAGGATGTTGTAAATGCCGTAAGGGAAAAAATGCCGTCTGAAGAAAATCTTTACGACCTTGCCGAGCTTTTTAAAGTATTTGGTGATACTACAAGGATAAAGATACTTTGGGCATTGGCAGAGTCGGAAATGTGTGTCTGTGACATTGCTGTACTGTTAAATATGACACAATCGGCAATATCCCATCAATTACGGATATTAAGGCAGGCAAGATTGGTAAAATATAGGAAAGAAGGTAAAATCGTATATTACTCGCTGGACGATGAACACGTTAAGCATATATTCGACCAGGGGTTAATCCATATAAACGAAAAGTATTGAAAGGGAGGGGTATAAAATGAGTAAAAAAACAACAAAGGAAAGAAATATTACACGCTCAACCGAAAAAACGCTTATACTAATGGGGTTAGACTGTGTAAACTGTGCAGGAAAGATTGAAGCTGAAACGAGGAAAATTGCAGGGGTAAAGTCGGCAAGCCTGGATTTTATATCTAAAAAACTGCGATTGGAAGTTGAAAACAAGGATGAGTTAGACAGCATTATAAGCCAGATAAAAAGGCTTGTCAAAGAAATTGAGCCAGAGGTTGAGGTTGTAGACAGCGAGAAACAGGACATAAAGTGCGCCTGTGAGGATGATAGAAGTAACGCAGCTTCAAACATTGAAGCAAATAACAAGAAGTGGGCCGTGCGATTGGGAATATCGGCAGCATTTTTTGCCGCTGCCCTTCTGATTGAATTTCCTTACTGGGTTGAATTTTCGCTCTTTCTAATCAGCTATATCCTATCAGGCGGCGAAGTAGTGCTAAGAGCCGTTAAAAACATTACAAAAGGACAGGTGTTCGACGAAAATTTCTTACTGACCATTGCTACGATAGGTGCATTTATCATTCAGGAATTCCCCGAAGGTGTAGCTGTTATGCTGTTCTACCAGGTGGGTGAGTTCTTACAGAATATAGCTGTAAATCGTTCTAGAAAGTCTATTATAGCGCTTTTGGATATTCGTCCCGATTTTGCTAACCTAAAGGTGGGGGACGAAATTAAGAAAGTATCGCCCAAAGATGTTAAAGTTGGCGATATTATCGTGGTTAAACCTGGTGAAAAAATACCTCTGGACGGTAAAATCATTGATGGAAGGTCAATGATAGATACCTCCGCATTAACTGGTGAGTCTGTACCAAGAGAGGTCGAGGTCGGAAATGACGTTTTAGCAGGCTTTATCAATATAAACGGTCTTTTAACGATTAAAGTTTCCAAAGAGTTTGGTGAGTCTACCGTTTCCAAAATACTTGATTTGGTACAGAATGCAAGCAGCAGGAAAGCCCCGACCGAAAACTTCATTACTAAATTTGCAAGGCGTTATACTCCTGTTGTAACAATAGCAGCAGCACTTATCGCTATCGTCCCCCCTCTTACTGTACCAGGGGCTACCTTTACAGATTGGTTTTACAGGGCAATGGTATTTTTAGTAATCTCCTGCCCTTGTGCGTTGGTTGTTTCAATCCCGTTGGGCTTCTTTGGCGGTATTGGCGGAGCATCTAAAAACGGTGTACTTGTAAAGGGCAGTAATTATCTTGAAGCGTTAAATGATGTAGATACGGTTGTATTTGATAAAACTGGTACTTTGACCAAAGGTGTGTTTAAGGTAACACAGATAAACCCGCAAGGCAATGTTTCAAAGGATGAACTATTGGAATACGCCGCTTTTGCCGAGAGCTATTCAAACCACCCAATCGCCCTTTCGATTTTGAAGGCTTATGGTAAGGAAGTGGATAAAAACGAGATTGAAAATTATGAGGAAATTTCAGGCCACGGAATAAAGGTAAAGGTAAGAGGAAGGACAGTTCTTGCAGGAAATGCAAAACTTATGGAAAAGGAAAATATCGCTTATGACAATACTGACGCTGTAGGCACAATCGTACACGTAGCGATAGACGGCGTATATGCTGGATTTATAGTAATATCCGATGAAGTAAAAGAGGACTCTGCCAACGCCTTGAAAGCCTTAAAAAGTATCGGTATAAGAAAGCTTGTAATGCTTACGGGTGACAGTAAAGCAGTAGCAGAAAAGATTGGCAAGCAGTTAGGACTTGATGAAGTCCATGCCGAACTTCTCCCAGACCAAAAGGTGGAAAAACTTGAAATGCTAGATAAGCAAAAGTCACCTAAAGGAAAGCTTGTATTCGTTGGAGACGGTATCAATGACGCTCCCGTGTTAGCCCGTGCGGATGTTGGCGTAGCAATGGGCGGTTTAGGCTCTGACGCAGCAATTGAGGCTGCCGACGTTGTAATAATGACCGACGAACCTTCAAAACTTGTAAGTGCTATAAAGATTGCCAAAAGTACACGCCGTATTGTATGGCAGAATATTATACTTTCAGTGGGTGTAAAGATTATCGTACTGGCGTTAGGTGCTGGTGGTATAGCGACCATGTGGGAAGCGGTATTTGCCGATGTAGGTGTTGCACTTATAGCAGTAGTAAACGCAATGCGGGTTATGAAGGTAAATAGAGTTTGATATATTCTTACGTGTATAGGAGGATGATAACTAATGGAAAACAATATGAATCATTGCTGCTGTAGTGAAAACCAGATTGAAAATAAGAGCTATAAAAAAGGCAATTGTCCCGCATGTCGTATATTACAGTTCCGGTTCCAGCACCATATTTAATAAACAGCAGGTCAAAGTCCCCATATGGTTTAAAAAGGATGCCAATCCTAAATACGCCTGCTACTGCAGTCAGGTAACAGAAGAGCAGGTCATCAAAGCCGTAATCGAAAAAGGTGCAAAAAGCATGGCAGAGGTCTTAGAAATTACTGGAGCAATGAAAAACCCTCAATGCCGAGAGAAAAACCCTTTAGGCAAATGCTGCCATCAGATAATTCAAAATGCAATAGAAAAAGCCTTCAAAATTAAATCTGGAAGTTGAAGAAACGTTTAATTATGGAAAGACTTTTTTCACTGAAAAACGTTAACCAAAAACAGTTTCCAAAGGTGCAGGATCATGGTTCAAGGAAAAAAGGGATAAGTGGTGTAAATCTCGTATTTTTCTTATAACTCCTACTTATCCCTTTTCCCCCCCAAATAGGATCAGTACGCTCTCGAAAAGTCCGAGAGCTTCATTTATATGTGTTTCAGGGCTCAGCCTTTAAGCTTCACCCCTACTTTGTAAACAACTTTCATATCCTAATTTCCATTTATTACAACTTTACTTTCTTAACTCT
>Ga0224486_100119_pt1 | contig 37984 bp, 38 predicted proteins | sample TexhydDE_CT_test_FD_172013 | JGI IMG/M metagenome (GOLD analysis project Ga0224486, IMG submission 172013) | Fracking water microbial communities from deep shales in Oklahoma, United States - hydraulically fractured wells DE_CT_test ... | reverse complement strand
ACCAGCCTAACAAGTTTGCGGGCAGTCAATACCAGCGCTCTCTTATGCTGGTGCTTTTGAACCTCCTGATACTTGGTCTGATAATAGGCCTTGTATTCCTCGTTGTGCACCCGCAACGAGTTTGCGGCCATGACCAAGTAATAGCGGAGGTATTTGTTCCCGCTCTTTGTCAAACGACGCTCTTCAGCGTCAAAGTCGCCCGACTGATAACGGGTCCAGGTGAGGCCAGCATACTGAGCAAGAGAAGCTTCGTTTTTAAAACGCTTAATATCGCCTATTTCAGCGATTATTCCTGCAGCCGACACATCGCCTAAACCCTTAACTGTAGTAAGTGTTTGAGGGATAGCTTTAAGCTCTCTGGAAATAACCTTATCAAGGCTTTTAATCTGCCTTTTGAGATGCTCAATGTTTTGAAGAGTTAAAGAAAGAGCTATCTCACAGGCCTGTTCCATTTTAGAGTTTAGGCGGTAAGCACGGTTTGCGGCTTGCTTTAGAGCAGTAGCGATTTCTTCAGGATTAGTGAATCTGTTTTTTCCGTGAGACTGAATAAACTCTGCAAGTTCTTCTATGGATATCTGAGCTATTTCATCAGGGGTAAATTCTTTCAGGACTTCAATGGACGCTCTGCCAAAGACGTTGGTAAAGGGATTATCCTGTTTGTAATTAGAGAATTTCAAAAAGAGCAAATTCAAAGCTCGATTTTTCTCATCAACAAGGAGTTCGACAAGATGTAATCTAAGCCTTGTAAGCTGACGCAAAGGTGCAGTAACAGAAACTTCATGGCTGTATGGAGTAAGATGTCCAAAGCGAAGCCTCTCAGCAATTATATAGGCATCTAAGGCATCAGTTTTAGGGAGTCTTGAGCCGAAAGCTTTTTTAAACCCGGATACAAGAGAAGGATTAATTTCATACACCTGGACCGAATAAGGCTTTAACTGAGGTGCATCCAAAAGGAAATCTCTAAGTGGAATACTGAAGATAGAAGTAGCTTCTAATCCAAGATTAAGTTGCGAGACATTGGATTTAGTTGCTAGTGAAACTAAAGTATCCACCAGCGCATTTGCGCCCTCAGCATTATTGGAGAAAGACCTAGCAGGAGAAAGTTGATTACCATTTTCATCGATGCATACGAGATCCAGCTTAGAGGCACTGACATCGATGCCTGCAAAGATAACCTGAGCCACCAGATATCCCTCCTTTGGTTGGCCAGGATTAGGGGCGTGCCCTGCGGGTGCGGTACCTAACAGCCTCGCGGGCGATAAGAGCTTGACAGGGCAACCGGGGGTGCACCCCTAGCCTGCTGAATCTAGGGGCCGGAATGCCTGCTGGCTCAGCTCACGAGTGAGAAACTAGTACTGCACCGCAGGGGTCTCACTCTTACTTGAGTAGGCTGTATTTGAAAAGCTACAGAGGGTGTTAAGAGTGACCCCAGACCAACCTAAATTAATTTTCGCAAAGGCACGCTCAATTATCAAGAAGTAAAAAAACTTCTTGATAATTTCCAAATCATATTATACGAGTTACAGGTGTTGTCTTAAAAAATCCTAATTAACAGATTTGCGTGAAGAAGAATATATCTTTCTTTTTGTGGCGGTTTTCTCTGTCTGAATGTCCAGATAAAATCTGTATGAAAGAAGGATTTATTGATAAGCCAGGGCAAAGCATAATATGTCTTCCCTTTAGGATAGTTGTAGAGATACAGGGGGTTAAAAATGTCGAGGTCGACCAAGTTACCTATTGAACATACTGCCATGTCAAAGACTAAGAAAATGGTTTTTTTGGCTATATTAGTTGCTAATTCTTTGATTTTATACATTATAGAAGGAATGTTACCTGTTCCTTTTATTGCTCCCGGCGCTAAATTAGGACTTGCTAATATAATTACTATTGTATCTTTGTATTTATTTGGTCTTTTTGATACATTTGTTGTGCTTATTGTAAGAATACTATTAGCTACTTTTTTTGCTTCCTCGCCTTCTACTCTTTTTTATAGTATAGGAGGAGGTTTACTAAGCCTTTTTGCTATGCATTTTGTCAAAAGTATAGGCAAGAGTAATATAAGTGAAGTGGGAGTAAGTGTTGTGGGGGCTGTATTTCACAACATTGGGCAAATGTTAGTGGCCTCTTTGATAGTACAAAACATTAAAATAATGATATATCTTCCTGTGCTAATGATAGCTGGAATAGGAACGGGTGTTTTTGTAGGATTATCTGCAAAATTTGTTTTAAAACATTGGAGTAAATTAAAAGGATTAAATTTCTATTGATAAAGGTAATTAGATGGATAAATTTTGGGATAAAAATTTAGAAATAAAAAACAAACTTACAGAAGTTGTAAAAATAATGGAGAGGCGTATAAAAAATTCTAATAAATTAATCAGAGATATATTATTAGACATGATCTACAATAGCGGCAAAATGCTAAGGCCTGCTTTTGTGATTTTGGCGGCGAAATTTGGAAAATATGATAAGAAGAAGATATTGCCTTTAGCTGCTGCCGTTAAGATGCTTCACATGGCAACTTTGGTACATGATGGTATAATTGACAATGCTTTAATAAAACGCAGTAAACCCACTATTCAAGCCGAGTATGGCAAAGATTATGCAGTATTTATTGGAGATTTTCTCTTCTCTCAAAGTTTTCTGCTTTTATCAGATAATATCGCTATTGTTAATTTAAAAAAGGTATCTAAAGTAGTTTCAAGGATATGCAACAAAAGGGAGATTACGCAATTTGAAAGCCGATACGATATAAATATTACAATAAATGACTATTTGAAACGGATAGCTGCAAAAACCGCTGCTCTTTTTGCTTTAAGTTTTTATGTGGGGGCTTATGAAAGCAGGTGTGGAGAAGAGTTGTCCAAAGTATTGGGGAGTATAGGTTATAATATTGGGATGGTTTTTCAAATTATAGACGATATTTTAGAAAAATAGAGATGAAAAGATGATAGAGCTGCTAAAGAAAAAAGTTATGGTGATGAAGATATAAGATGTATTAGTTGAATTTGTTCAGCAAAATGATGGAATAGAACAGTCAAAAATGCTGGCAGAAAAATATCCTAAAAAAGCTTTTGATAAAATAGCTCTCCTGAAGAAAGATTCTCTACCTAAATAATTTCAAGTGAAGTTGCAAACAAGCTTTTGCATAGGAATTATTAGAAAACAAGCGAAGCCTTTATTTTCGGAGGGGATTACTGTATGAAAAAATATATGGTCTTTTTCCCAATTTTTTTTCTAATATTTACTACTATGGGAGTACTTTCTGGATGTTCAAGTAAAAACTTACAGCCCATATCCGATACCCAATTTGCACTGGATACTTATTGCACAATAACTATATACGACAAAGTTCCAAAGAAAGTATTAGATGATGGATTTAAAGCTATAAAGGATATAGAGGAGAAGATGAGTGTTACTATAGAAAATAGCGAAGTAAGTGAAATTAATAAAAATGCAGGCGTTAAACCGGTAAAAGTTTCTCCTGATACTTTTTATGTTATAAAAAAGGCAGTTCATTTTTCTGAAGTTGAAAAAGGCTATTTTGATATTACTGTAGGTCCTATAGTGAATCTTTGGAATATAGGTACTGATAAGGCCAGAATCCCTTCACCTGAAGAAATAAAAGCTAAACTTCCTCTTGTAAATTATAAGGATATAATTCTGGATGAAAAGAATATGACTGTTATGCTAAAAAATAAGGGCATGAGCATAGACTTAGGAGGTATTGCAAAAGGATATGCGGCAGATAAAGTAGCAGAAGTTTTAAAAAAAGAAGGAGTAAAGCATGCTATTATAAATTTGGGCGGTGATGTTCTTACAATTGGAACGAAACCTGACGGAAGCAATTGGCGGATAGGTATTCAAACTCCTTTCAAACCCAGAGGTGAATATCTTGGGATAGTAGAGGTTGCAGAAAAGGCCGTTGTTACTTCAGGAGTTTATGAAAGATACTTTGAAAAAGATGGAAAGTTATATCACCATATATTAAATCCTTTTACAGGTTATCCTGCAGATACTCACTTATATAGTGTCACAATAATAACAGATACTTCCATAGATGGTGATGCCCTTGCAAAAATTTTTGTTTTGGGTTTGGATAAAGGTTTAAAACTTGCAGAGAGTCTTAAAGGAGTAGAAGCTATATTTGTAACAGATGACAAAAAGGTATATATCACTTCTGGATTAAGAGGAAATTTTAAAATTACTGATCCGGAATATACTTTAATGACTAAATAATTCTTTTGTTGGAGGAGATTTCTATGGATAAAGCACGGTTTTTAAGGTTATGGAAAGGATTTTGGTAATTAGCAGACCCTAAGATATGGATAGCTTCCACCGTACCTATGTTTATTGCAACTGCCTATGCGTATGGAAAAACGGGTGAATTTGACCTTTTCTGGTTTGTTGTCTTTGTTGTAGGTATTTATTTTATTGAGATTGGCAAAAATGCAGTTAATGAATTCATTGATTATAAATCTGGAGTAGATATTTTCGTGACTCCAGATAAAGGGACTCCTTTTAGTGGCGGAAAAAAACCATAGTCGATGGTAAACTTACAGTTGAAGAGACAATAATTATTGCGATTATAACAATACTTGCTGCTTGTGCTATAGGTCTGGCTATTGTAATCTTTAGAGAACCGTTGGTACTAATTGTAGGACTATTGGGAATTTTAATGGCAGTTTTTTATAGTTTACCTCCTTTTAAATTCAGCTATAGGGGACTTGGAGAAATAGCTGTAAGAGTGACTTTTGGACCTTTTAATAGTTATGAGAATGTATTTGGTGATGACTCATCACATAAGTATGGATGTTTTACTGATTTCCTTGCCGATAGGTTTTTTAATAACCAATGTCCTTTGGATAAATCAATATCCTGATTATGAAGCTGACCTTAAAGGTCATAAATACAATTTATTGGTGAGGATAGGCAAACAAAAAGGTGTAATAGTATATGCAGCCCTTTATGGAGCAGCATATCTTTCTTTCGTTGTGATAACTGTCATTACTAAAAATCTACTGTGGTTATTATCTTTTCTAACAATTCCATTAGCAGTGCACTCTGTAAATATTGCTCGTAAATATTATGACAGTATACCGCAGTTGGTAAAAGCGAATGCTAATACTGTGAAGATATATCAAAATACAAGAATTATGATGGTTTTGGCTTTGGTAACAAAAGGGAATATGGTAGGTTTTTGGAAAGTATACGTTTTCTAATCACTACATATTGATGTTATTTTAACATAAATAATATATAATATTCTTGCATAAAGATTTACATTAAAGGAGAGGTATAATTTTATGAGAATAATTTTGGCTCTTATGCTGGTAGGGGTGTTTGGTTTGTTTGTAATGGGTGGCTGTTCTTCAAAAACAGCAAGCGGTACTTACAAAGATGGTACTTATAAAGCAGAGCAACCCAACTTTGACGAGCATGGCTGGAAAGGGCAAATAGAGATAACTGTAAAAGATGGCAAAATAGTATCAGTAACCTATAATGAAGTAAACAAAGATGGCCAGCTAAAGAGAGATGACCAACAATATGCAGAGAATATGAAGGCAAAAGTAAATATCACTCCGAAAGAAGCTTATGAGAAGTTAGAACAACAGTTGATTGAAAAGCAGGATCCTGAGAAAGTAGACACTGTTAGTGGTGCCACGCATACATCAGAGACTTTCAAAGAGTTAGCTGCAGAGGCTTTAAAAAGTGCAAAATAATTTAAAAAATGAATTATGAAATAAAAGGGAGCAAAGAAATGTTTAGTTTTTGCTCCCTTTTTTATATTGGTTCTAATAATAAATGTTTGGATGGGGAAAAAGAAATCTATAAAAAAGAGAGCACTTATTCTGAATGCTTGCTATAATAGAAGTGGAAAAAACAATCTAAAAAGGAGGCTTCAGAATAAGTGCAAGGTAATTAAATTATAGGGAAGGTGTTAAAAGATGTACCGCATCTTGACACTATCGCTAAAGAGATAGTGCTTGACAACAGGCTATAAGGCATGTATAATAACGTTAATAAATTTTTAATCATTTCTTTTTTCACATCCGCACACAATCTGGTATAATAGGGGGATTCAATCCGATGGGTACTCATCCACTGTTAAAAAGCATTGTTCCTATGGTAGAAAGCATTGCGAACACATTTGGGAAAAATTGCGAAGTAGCTCTTCACGACCTTTCATCACCTCAAAGCCCGATAATTGCCATTGCCAATGGCCACGTTACCGGGCGAGAAAAAGGAAGTCCTTTGCCTGATGTCATTCAAAAGGCATTAAAATCAGACAGTTTAGAAGACATGATCAATTTTAAGAACAAGTCTAGAGATGGGAAGATATTAAAATCTTCTGCTATTTTTATAAAAGACGAAAATGGAAGACCTGTAGGGTGTTTGACAATAAATATAGACATATCGGAGTTTATTCTTGTAAAAAATACTTTGTCAGAATTCTGCGAAATATCAGAGCCTTCAGAGGAAAACAAGGAATCCTACACAGGCAGTGTTAGTGATGTTTTGGAGAGCATAGTGAACACAACACTGGAGAGTTTTGGTAAACCCGTCAATTTCATGACAAAAGAGGAGAAGGTGCAGATAGTTAAGATGCTGGATGCAAAGGGCACATTCCTTATAAGAGGTGCTGTAGACTATGTGGCAAAAATTTTGTGCGTGTCCAGATACACTATTTACAACTATCTGGATGAAATAAGAGTAGGAGAAGATTTTGGCAAATACTGACGCTTGCTTCCCTTATTTTACTTTACAAACATTTTATTTTATGATATAATAAAAACGGGCTTTTGTATAATTGAATAACATGCTAAACGCTGAATTCGTTAAGAAGCGGGGGACCCACTCTTTTGGGGTGAATCCATCTTTTAAAAGATGGTAGGGTTATCTTTCGACCCGAACCCGTCAGCTAACCCCGTAAGCGTTGAAAGAGAAGGATATGATAGCATGTAGGGTGTCTTATTGTCTTTTTTGGCACCGAAGATAAAGCTATAGAAGTCCTTCTATAGCTTTTTCATTTCTTTAAAAAAGGGGTGTATGGGCATGAAAATGCCTTATTTTGCTGTAATCGGGGCGGGGAACGGGGGGCAGGCAATTGCAGGACATCTCGCTTTAAAAGGGTTTAAAGTAAATTTATACAATAGAACTTATGAAAAATTGATTCCAATAATACAAAGAGGCGGTATAGAGCTAGAAGGAGAAGTTGAAGGATTTGGGAAACTGAATCTTGTGACTGACGATATAAGCAAAGCCGTAAAAGATGTGGATATGATACTAGTTGCTGTGCCTGCGTCTGCCCACGCCATGATTGCAGAAGAGCTTTTGCCCTACTTGCAAAGAGGCCAGATAGTGGTATTAAATCCCGGAAGAACAGGGGGAGCATTGGAAGTTTACAACATACTTAAAAAGAGAAGTGATTTAGAGGTTGTTGTTGCTGAAACTGATACTTTTATCTATGCCTGCAGATCTTCTAATGGGAGAGCCAAAATATACAAGATTAAAGACATAGTATCAGTTGCGGCAATTCCTAAAGATAAAACGGAAGAAGTAGTGGAAATTCTCAATATCGCTTTTCCACAGTTTGTAGCTGCTGAGAACGTGTTAGAAACCAGCTTCAACAATTTTGGAGCAATTTTCCATCCTGCTCCAACGCTTTTAAATGTTGCTCGGATTGAGACTACCAAGGGAAATTTTGAGTACTATAGAGAAGGGATTTCGCCTTCTGTCGCCAAAATCCTTGAAAAGATTGACAATGAGAGAATGATGGTGGCAAAGGCTTTAGGTGTGAAAACTATCTCTGCTAAAAGATGGCTTAAAGAAAGTTACAATGCCGATGGGGATACGCTTTATGAAGCTATACAGAACACAAAAGCTTATATAGGGCTTATGGCTCCTGATACTGTAAATTGCAGGTATATTTTTGAAGATGTTCCTATGAGCCTTGTGCCTATCTCTTCTATTGGGAAAGAAATAGGTGTAAAAACGCCCACAATTGACGCGATAATACATCTGGCATCCGTGATGCATGGAAAAAATTACTGGGAAATAGGGAGAACTGCCGATAAATTGGGAATACGTGGGATGTCGCCTAAGGAGATCATAGAACTAGTAGAAGGGAAGAGAAAGGAGGTTGCGACAGCATGAGAAAGCTTATCGTGGCTGGTTCAATTGGAAATTGTGTCCATGTTGCTGGAGTGTACAATTTTTTGAGGTTTGCAGAACAGCAGGGTTATGAGACGGTGTTTTTGGGGCCTGCTGTCCCAATAGATAAATTGATTGAGGCTGTAAAAGAGTATCAACCTGAAATTGTAGGGGTGAGTTACAGACTTACGCCACAAGCTTTGGAGAACTTGCTAAAAGAACTTAAAGATAAGATAGAAAAGAATAATTTAAAGGAGATCAAGTGGGTGTTTGGGGGAACAGAGCCTAATGCAGAAGTTGCGAGAAAGTCAGGGATATTTTCTGCAGTTTTTGACGGCACAAAAGGAGACGAGGAGACTATCAATTTCTTAAGAGGGAAAACTGCAACTTCACAAAAAAGAGTCTTTGCAGATACTCTGATTGGAAGGATTGAAGATAAATTTCCGTATCCCATCATAAGACACCATTTTGGACTGCCTTCCTTGGAGGATACGATAGAGGGTGTCAAAAGAATAGCTGAGGCGGAAGTTTTGGACGTAATTTCCATAGCTCCTGACCAGAATGCGCAAGAGCACTTCTTCGATAAAAAATACAACCCAGCTCTGGATGGAGCAGGAGGAGTTCCTATAAGAAAAGAAGAGGATTTAATACGCATATACGAAGCTTCAAGAAGAGGCAATTATCCGCTTTTGAGGTGCTACAGCGGAACCAATGATGTTTTCAAGATGGCTGAAATGCTTTTAAGGACTATAAAGAATGCTTGGGCTGCTATACCATTGAGCTGGTACAATGTGCTCGATGGGAGAGGCCCAAGGGATGTAAGGACTTCTATAAGGGAAAATCAGCAGTTGATGAAGTGGCATGCAGAGAGAGGAGTGCCTGTAGAAGTAAATGAAGCTCATCACTGGAGCCTGAGAGATGCTCATGATGTTATAGGAGTTGTAACTGCTTTCCTCGCGGCATATAACGCAAAGAAAATGGGAGTTAGGGATTATGTAGCACAATTTATGTTCAATGTTCCAGCTTCCATTTCACCTAAAATGGACTTGGCAAAAATGCTTGCAAAAATAGAACTTATAGAGGACTTAGAAGATGAAAACTTCAGAGTGATAAGGCAAGCAAGAGCAGGGCTTGCGAGCTTTCCTTCTGACCTTTTAGAAGCAAAAGGGCAGCTTGCTTCTAGTGCGTATTTGTCTATGGCTATTAAACCCCACATATATCACGTAGTTGGATATTGTGAAGCTCACCACGCAGCAACGCCTGAGGACATAATTGAAAGCGTAAAAATAGTAAAAGCTGTAATAAAAAACACCATGTTTGGAATGCCAGACTTGACTAAAGACGAAGATGTGATAAAGAGGAAAGAACAGCTCAAAAAAGAGGCAAGGATTTTGCTTGAGGCTATAAAAGAGATAGCTCCGCACAGCGAAGATCCGTGGTCAGACCCAGATGTTTTGGCGACAGCTATAGAAATAGGTCTTTTAGATGCACCTCACTTAAAAGGCAATAAATACGCCAAAGGCGCTCTTCAGACAAAAGTTATAGATGGAGCCTGTTACGCGTATGACTACGAAAAGCACAGAATCATACCAGAAGAAGAAAGGGTAGAGAAAATTTTAAGAGAGTACAAAAAGGAGCGCTTTCTTGTGTAAATTAAATTAGCAAGAAGAAGGGCACAGATTCTCTTCTTGCGCCCTTTAATTTTTGTATAAGGAGGTCGGTACTTTGGCAGGATTAGCTTTTATAATTGGCGAGAAGGATGTGCAAAAAATAGGTCAGATGATAGAGAAAATAAGGCACAGAGGAGTGGACCACAGCGAAATTTTTATAAAAGACAATGCAAGCTTTGGGTGTTGCTGGAAAGAGGGAGAAAAGGCACTTTTTGAAAGCGAAGATGGCAGGTACATCTGCCTTTTTGATGGAGAGATATACAATGCTGATGCTTTAAAAATGGAACTTACAGGACATGAAATACACTCTCTGGAAGAAGTTTTACTTCACCTTTATGAAGAAGTGGGAGAAGAATGTGTTAAATTTTTAGAAGGAAATTTTGTTTTTGCGGTCTATGATTCTCTAAAAAATGCTGTTTTTGTAGCAAGAGACCCTTTGGGAATAAAGCCTCTTTATTACGGCAAAATAGGCAATGGATTGGCTTTTGCTTCTGAAATAAAAGCGTTACAGCAAATCACAGAAGATATAAACGAATTTCCAAATGGATATTTCTACAATGGAAAAGAGTTTATGAAATATTTTTCTATTCCACAGGACCCTTTTGAGTTTTCAAGTGCAAAAGAAATAGTAGAAGGATTAAGGCTTAGATTAGAGGACTCAGTGAAAAAGAGGCTTACTGATGAAAATATAGGGTTATTTATAAGCGGCGGACTGGACAGTAGTCTAGTCGCTGCGATAGCTACTAAATACAGAAGCAATATGTTTTCTTTTGCTGTAGGAGTTGAAGACAGCCCTGATATAAGAAATTCCAGACTGGTCGCAGAATATCTGAAGACTTGCCACAAAGAATTTATTTATACAGAAAAGGACATAAAAGAAGTTTTGCCCAAAGTTATATATCACCTTGAGTCCTGTGATCCAGCCTTAGTCAGAAGTGCAGTAGCCAACTATTTTGCTTCAAAGCTCGCCAGTGAATATGTAGATGTAGTTTTTTCTGGGGAAGGAGCAGATGAACTTTTTGCAGGGTATCACTATCTGAAAAATTATGAGGACCCATGGGAATTGCATAAAGAACTGAAGTACATCACAAGTAGTGTTCACAACACCAATTCTCAGCGGCTAGACAGGATGGGGATGGCCTTTTCCCTGAAAGTCAGAGTTCCTTTTTTGGACTTGGAGGTTTTAAGATATGCTTTTAGAATAAGGCCTTCTTTAAAGATAAGAGGGAAAGATAAAACAGAAAAGTGGATTTTAAGGAAACTGGCAGAGGATTATCTGCCTTCTTCAATAGTGTGGAGAAAAAAAGAAAAATTTTCTATAGGGTCTGGAACTGCTTACGTTTTAAAAAGAATTGCTGAATCTCAAATAAAGGATACGGAATACCTAAGAAACAGGGTACTTCCAAATGGCTTTGAAATAAAGTCTAAAGAGGAGATGTATTACTTTAAAATCTTAAAAGAGTTTTTCAATGTAGAAGATTTTATTGAAAAGATGGGAAGGAGTAGGAGTTTGAATGACAACCAGATATATGCTTAAAGGAGGGGGGTCCCCTCCTTTTTTAGTATTTGTTAGAAAATATAAATCTTTTCCTTTGCCTTATTTTTTGCCTTTTCCAAAGAAGAAAGGCTACGCTGAAAGAAGCTATGCCAAAAATTATTTTTAGAGGATGTACAATAGGATTTTTTTCCTTTTCATTATAGTAATTCCCCAAGAAGTTTTTATACACATCTTCTGAGGCAATTAGCGGGTTTGTCCCTATCTCCTTTCCGTCAAGTGTGTACTTTATATACCCCAGGACTTCACCTTTTTGAATGGGAGCTTTTATGTCTTCTTTAAGCACAACTTCTGTTTTTATAGAATTTTCTTTACCTTTGGGCACTTCATAATAAAAGTCCTTTTGCGCAATTAAAGGAAGCTTAAATCCGCCTTTCCCAAGTTCTATAGAAGTTATCACTTCGTCCTTTTGCGTTACTTTTACAAGAGAAAAGTTTTGAAAACCGTAATCCAAAAGCTTTATAGTGTCTGTCCAAATGTTTATGCCTTCATCTCCCATTATAACAGAGATGAGCCTGTGCCCATCTCGGGTTGCGGAAGCCACCAACACTTGTCCTGCAGCAACAGTGTAGCCCGTTTTTACTCCATCTGCTCCTTCATAGTGGAAGCGGGAAGGTTTAAGTAAGCGATTGCTTATCCATAAGTCTCTTGGTTTGTCGAACTTATTTGTCGGAGGAATTTGATAATGCAGAGTGCTTACAATTTTTCTAAATTCAGCATTTTGCATGGCGTATCTTGCAATTTGTGCCATATCATAAGGTGTGGAATAATGGTTTTCATCGGGCAACCCGTTCGGATTTACAAAATGGCTGTTGTAAGCGCCTATTTCTCTCGCTTTTTCATTCATCATTTTGGCAAAATTTTCTACGCTCCCACCTATATGCTCTGCAATTGCTATTGCAGCATCATTTGCAGATTCCAGCATTAAAGCGTAAAGCAGCTGCTCAAGTGTGAGTTGCTCTCCTGGAGATAAAAATATTGAATTCCCCTCAATTTTAGTCACATTTTCACTACAGGTGACAACATCGTCTAGCTTTCCCTTTTCCAAGGCAATAATTGCAGTTAGGATTTTTGTAGTGCTTGCTGGATACATCCTTTTGTGCATGTTTTTGTCATACAGTACCTGTCCTGTAGTGAAGTCCATCAATACCGCTGTAGGTCCGACAATTTCTGGAGGTTGTGGAGTTTCTGCATGCGCTGGGACTGAGAGAAAAGCAAAAACAATTATTATAAGTAAAGCAATTATTTTCTTCGCCATTTTTATGCCCCCATCATGTTGTCATACTTAAAGTATACCAAAAAAATGATAAAAATAAAAAGGAATTTTTTAATGGACGTAGAAATAAATAAAGGAGCTTGCAAAATGAGGTGGTTTTATGGTACAATTTACCAAAAGACAGCAATATGCCATCATTGCCATCTTGTCTATAATACTGCTTTTTTCTGGCTATGTGATATACAAAAACTATAAATTAAAAGCTGACTTTGTTATAAATACTTCTCAGGATAATATGCAAGCTGAGCAGTTGCAGGAGCAGAAGCCTGTTGAAATAAAGGTTTATGTCACCGGTGAAGTGAAAAATCCGGGAGTTTACATAATGAAAGAAGGAGAGAGGGTGATAGATGCTATAGAAAAAGCAGGAGGGGTGCTTGAAGAAGCTGATTTGTCCAATATTAATTTAGCTCAGAAGGTAAAGGATGAACAGATGATAAAGGTGCCTAAAAAGGGGGAGAAGGTAGACACTTCTTTTGCTTCAGGGATTGATGGCGCTAAAAAAGTAAACATAAATACTGCTACAAAAGAAGAGCTCCAGACTTTACCTGGCATTGGCCCTGTGACAGCAGAAAGGATTATAGAGTTCAGAGAGACTAAAGGGCCTTTCAAAAAAATTGAAGACATAATGAACGTGCCCAGGATTGGGCCTAAGATGTTTGAACAGATAAAAGACAAAATTACAGTGGATTAAATGAATAGAATTTAGTTCCATATAGAACAAAAAATTACATATAAATGAGGGGTGCTATGAAAAGGGTAATTTCGCTTGCAATTGCAATTTTTTTTGTGTTTAGTTTACTCATGGTAAAAGGTCAAGAAGGGGAAGTGGGAGAATTTTACCAGCTAAAACAGAAAGAGCAGGAAGTAATTTTGGAAATACTTAAATTAGATGTTGAAAAACTCAAGTCAGAAAAAGCGTTAGAAGAAATTTCTGCTGAAATTGAAGAGCTGAATGAGAGCATAAAAGAAAAGACAGAAGAAATTAACAGAACTTCCGAAGAGATAGATAAAGAAAAGGATACTATAAAGACCTGGTTTAGGTTTTTGTACATGTCAGGGACTAATGCGATTTTATCTCTTTTGCTGATGGCAGATAATGCGAGCGAACTTCTTCACAGGCTGATTTATGTTGATATAATCACAAACTACTATTATGACAAGCTCGAGAACTTGTATAATCTGGTAAAGTACAAAAAAGAAGAGGAAAAGCAGCTTACCCTTAAGAAGGAAGAACTTTTAAAAAAGCAGGAAGAAGAGAAGAAGGTAATAAAGAAAATAGAGGACTTAAGAGCCAACAAAGATAAAATTTTAGAGGAGATAAGGAAGAAGTTATCCAATTATCAGAAAATATTGGAGATAGTGGAAAACACAAGTTCTTCTCTTTCTTCTCTAGATTTTTTGCTGAGCAGTATTTCTAAGCTTCCGTGGGGAAATCTCCAGCCTAAAGATCTAAAGTTTTCTTTTTTCAGTGCTGAAGCTTCTTTTTATGACAAAGATGTGACAGAGCTTGTGCAGTCCTTTGATGAAAGGTTAAAGAATGTGGAAGTAGTTTTTAAAAAAGAGGGATTTGAAGTAAAAGAAGAAGGAAAATACCTTGCGAAAGGGAATTTTGAAATAGAAGATGACAAGATAAAGCTTAAGTTTATGTCCATAAATGTTCAGGGGATTTTGATTGAAGGGAGCTTTCTTGAAAAGCTAATAGAGGGTTATGATACCAGATTAAATTTTAATATACCTTTAGAAGGTTGGAAGTTAAAGCAGGTTTCAACAGAAGATGGATATGTAAAGATTTTGCTGAAGAAATGAGAAAGCTTAAAAAAGCTCCCCTCTTTCTGATTAGTCAGAGGGGAGACTGCTTTTTCTTGAGTGGGCTATTCTGGCGCATGCGGCAGCTACTATTGCGGCTACCAAGTCGTCTATAAAGGTGTTGCACCTTTTTTCTTTTTCTGCATTTAATTTGCCAATTATTCCCGGCTTGACTTTATCCAAATATCCAAAGTTTGTGAGTCCAATAGAACCGTACACATTTGTTATGCCCAAAGCAAGAATTTCATCAATACCGTATAAAGGCTCATCTCTTTTCAGGATGGATAGAAGAGGTTCCTCTAAGAGGTCTTGTTCAGCCAATTTGTCCAGAGCTATTCCTGTAAGTATTGCGTTTTGTACTTCTCTTTTTTCCAGCACGTGATGAAGGTTTTCTATGCACTCTTCAATCGTTAAATCTTCGTAATACTTTTTCTGAAGGTCTAAGACTAAAACAGCCATATCTTCTAGGTTAACTCCTCTTTCTTTTAATAAGGCTATGGCTATGTCCTTCATAAAAAACAGCTCCTTTAAAAAATTTTACATATACCAATTATACCACATTTTTATTTTCTTGAAAAAATAAATCAGTTAAAGTATAATCAAAAATAGTTTAAACCTATAGAAGAAGGTGAGATGATGAGCGAAGTCAGAGTGAGATTTGCGCCAAGTCCTACGGGTAGTTTGCACATAGGTGGAGCGAGAACAGCGCTTTTTAACTGGCTTTTTGCCAGGCATCACGGCGGCAAATTTATTTTAAGGGTTGATGACACAGATTTAGAAAGGTCTACAGAAGAATCTATGAGGGGAATACTAGAAGGACTTCAGTGGCTGGGAATTGATTGGGATGAAGGGCCTATATATCAGTCCCAGAGATTGGATGAATATAGGAAGTTTGCAAATAAACTGCTTGAAGAGGGGAAAGCCTATTATTGTTTCTGTACAAAAGAAGAGCTGGAAGAGATGAGAAAGCAGGCGGAAAGAGAAGGCAGGCCTTTTATGTACACAGGAAAGTGCAGGAATTTGACAAAAGAACAGATAGAGAATTACCTCAAAGAGGGTAGAAAGCCCGTCATACGCTTGAAAACGCCGAGAGAAGGAAAAACTGTCGTCCATGACATAATAAGGGGAGATGTTGAGTTTGACAATTCTACAATTGATGACTTCATAATAATGAAGTCAGATGGGATGCCGACTTACAATTTCGCTACAGTCGTGGATGACTACCAGATGGGAATTACCCATATTATAAGGGCGGAAGAGCATCTTTCTAACACTCCCAAGCAGATACTCATCTACGAAGCGTTAGGAGTGCCATTGCCCCAATTTGCCCATGTGTCCATGGTTTTGGCTCCTGACAGGACCAAACTTTCAAAAAGGCATGGGGCTACCTCTGTTCAGGAATTCAGAGACCAGGGGTATCTGCCTGAGGCGATTGTGAACTACATCACTCTTTTGGGATGGGCTCCTCTAGATGGGGAAGAAATCTTTGACGTGAGAAAAAGCATAAGGGAATTTTCTCTAGAGAGGGTTTCCAAAAATCCAGCGGTTTACGATGTTCAAAAGCTTACCTGGATAAATGGCCACTACATTAGAAGCTATGACCTCGATAAATTGACACAAGCTATAATACCGTTTTTGCAGAAAAAAGGGCTAATAGGTGAAAATTACGATTACGAGTATATAAAAAAGATAGTGAGTGTAGTGAGAGAGAGGGAAAAAACGCTTGTGGATATAGCAGATGCTATGACGTATTATTTTAAAGAAGTAGAGAGCTACGAGGAAAAGGGCGTGCAAAAATACTTTACCAAAGAAGGGGTAGTGGACATTCTTAAAAAGGCAGCTGAAACGCTGAAAAATTTGGAGCCTTTTAATAAATTTACTGCTGAAGAGGCTTACAGAAAATTGGTTGAAGAGTTGGGCATATCCAGTAGCGCTCTTTTCCACCCGACAAGATTAGCTATTTCTGGCAGAACTTTTGGGCCAGGGCTATTTGATATAATGGAATTTTTGGGCAAAGAAAAGACAGTTGCTCGAATTGAAAGGGCTATAAAATTCATTGAAGAAAACATAAAAGGATGATATCACCTATACAGGGGTGATATCATCCTTTTAACCCATGAAAGGGTGAAATAAAATGTACTTTGTGATTACTGCTGACATAGTAAGGTCAAGAGAGCTTTTAAAAAAGGGAATGCGGCGAGAATTCTTTTTAGAAGCAGTAAATAAAGCGAATAATTTGTGCTCTGAGAGCCTTTCTGTGCCTTTTTCACTTATGAGAGGAGACGAAATTCAGGGACTTGTGGCTGATGCAGATTTTCTGCCTAAAGCAGTGAGGAGGTTAAGGTATAGCTTCCTGCCAGCTATTTTAAGAATTGGCATAGGCATAGGTGGGATTTCTACAGAGGTAAAAAGCACTTCTTGGGAAATGGATGGAGAGGCTTTTTACAGAGCGAGAGAAGCTTTAACTTCCTGCGGTGATAATGTTTTGACTGTGGTTAAAATGGGGAATCCCTTCGTAGAAGGTACTGCTACAGCTTTATTTGCACTTATTGACGCGTTAGAGTCAAAATGGACTGCGGGGCAGTGGGAGGCCGTGATTGCTTACGAGATTTATGGGACATATCAGAAAGCAGGAGAGATTTTGAAAGTAGCGCCGCAAAACGTTTCAAAGAGATGCCATGCAGCCAGATGGCCAGCAGTGGTAGAGGGTGAAAAAGCGATTGTAAAACTTTTAAAATTTGCCCTGGAGGGGGAAAAAGACAAGTGAAAGTGTTACTTTTTGCAATAATTTTATTGCTTTTTTCTCACGGGTTGAGCGACTACATATTTCAGACAGAGAAAATGGTGAAAAGAAAAGCAGGTGGAATTTTTAAAGGATTTATAGAGCATTTTTTAATCGTTTTAAGCCTTAATATAGTTCTGATGGCCTTTTTTACAGCAAGGGCTTTCCCTTATCTCGTGATTCTATCTATACTCCACATCTTGATTGACTGGGGAAAGTACAAGCTGTTTAAAAGTGAAAGTTTAACTTCTTTTGTCTTAGACCAGTTTTTTCACATTTTCACTATAGTTTTAATAGGATTGGCAATTGCAGATTTCTTAAGGCCTTTCTTTTGGGGAGCCTACTTGCAACCTTATTTTCAAGTATTTTCAACTCTTACAGTCTATGTTTACGTTGTGTTCGGAGGAGCAATTTTTATAAAATACGCACTTTTAAGCCCTCTTGTGTACATTCCCAGAGCAGAAATTACCACTTCAGGAAGGATAATAGGAATAATAGAGAGGATTTTAATGACGACTTTAGTAGCTATGGGTCAAGTAGCTGCAGCAGGCTTTGTAATAGCTGCAAAATCTATAGCACGGTATAAAGAGCTTGATGACAAAAACTTTGCAGAATATTATCTAATTGGTACAATGCTTAGCATGTTGCTTGCACTTTTGGGAGGAATTCTCATAAGGTTCTTGTACCAAATATAAAAACACCTCCCCATCAGAGTCGTCGTACCAGGCGATTTAAGGGAGGTACCAAAAATTTGCAATATCAGTATTTTCAAGCTTGGTAGCCCCAAGGGGACTCGAACCCCTGTCTCCGCCGTGAGAGGGCGGTGTCCTAGGCCGCTAGACGATGGGGCCAAAAAATTGGCTGCCGAACTAGGACTCGAACCTAGACCAGGTGATCCAGAGTCACCTGTGCTACCATTACACCATTCGGCAGCGCCCTGACGAATGTTATTATAGCATAGGTTTTTTATTTTGACAAGACCCCTCTTTTTTATTTTTATTGTTTACAATTCTGTGTAAATGATTTATAATTTTGCTGTAGACGTACATACTGTATACAAGGAGGGGAGAAATGTGGCTCACTACATAACTGAAGAATGCATAAGCTGTGGCGCTTGTGCCGCTGAGTGTCCGGTAGATGCGATTTATGAAGGGGACGGAAAGTACGAGATTGACCCTGAAAAATGCATTGACTGCGGTGCTTGCGAGGCGGTATGCCCTACTGGTGCTATAAAAGCCGAGTAAAAATATATACCCCCAAATGGGGGGATTTTTTATTTTACATTGACTAAAGCCTTTTAAAGTGATAAAATTTTGCTAAATTAATTTAAAAGAAAAAGGAGGACTCGGAGGTATGGGATTAGTATATGTAAATGGAGAGTTTGTGGACAGCGAAAAAGCTTGTGTATCAGTTTTTGACCATGGCTACCTTTATGGGGACGGAATTTTTGAGGGGATAAGGGTTTACGACGGAGTCATATTTAAATTGGATGAGCATTTAAAGAGGCTTTACAGTATGGCAAAAGTGCTTCTTTTGGACATTCCTCTTTCTATGGAAGAGATGAAAGAAAAAGTCGTGGAAACAGTGAGAATTAATAATTTAAGAGATGCTTACATAAGGTTGGTTGTCTCAAGAGGAAAAGGGGATTTAGGACTTGACCCTTATAAATGTCCTAAACCTACAGTCGTGATAATTGCAGATAAAATTGCCTTGTATCCAGAATCTATGTATGAGACGGGTCTTAAAATTATAACGTCTTCCTTTAGAAGAAATTCAATACAGTCATTGGACCCGCAAATAAAGTCTTTGAACTATTTAAACAACATCTTAGCTAAGATTGAAGCAGTAAAAGCTGGATACCCTGAGGCTTTGATTTTAAATCAAGAGGGTTATGTGGCAGAGTGCACAGGCGACAATATTTTTATAATCTCCAACGGGGTTTTGTATTCTCCACCTTCAGCCGTTGGGGCATTAGGAGGAATTACGAGAGCTACAGTGATTGACATAGCCAGAGAGCTTAACATTCCTTTCGAAGAAAAATACTTTTCTCTGTTTAATGTGTACACAGCTGATGAATGCTTCCTTACAGGTACAGCAGCAGAAGCAATTCCTGTGGTAGAAGTGGACCACAGAGTTATAGGAGACGGAAAACCAGGACCTATAACCAAGAAAATAATAGAGGAATTTAGAAAGCTTACAAAAGTTTTGGGCACAAAGGTGTATGAATAAGATTGCGCATCCTGTGCAATCTTATTCATACAGCGAAAGGGTGAAGAGGATGGATAAGCTTTTTTATGAGGATAGCTATGTTAAAGAATTTGAAGCTGTCATTTTAAAGAGAGAAGAAAAAGATGGAGAAAAAACTGTAGTTTTAGATAGAACTTATTTCTATCCAGAGGGCGGCGGACAGCCTTCTGACACTGGGAAGATAGGAAGTAAAAGTGTAATAAAGGCTTATGAGAAAAAAGGAGAGGTTTACCACGTAGTAGAGGATTTCCCAGAAGGTGAAAGAGTCCACTGTGTGATAGATTGGGACAGGCGATTTGACCATATGCAGCAGCACACAGGACAGCACCTTCTGTCTTCTGTTTTGCTGAAAAAATATGGCGCAGATACAGAGAGTTTTTCTATAGGTGAAAATTCATCTCATATTACAGTTACAAAAGAGTTCTTTACTGAAGAAGAAATTCACGAGGTAGAAAAAGAAGTTAATGGACTCATATATAAAAATCTTGCAGTGAAAAGCTACTTTGCAGATGAAAAGCTTATTTCTAAATTGCCTTTAAGGAAAAAGCCTCAAGTGAAGGAAAATATAAGGATAGTGGAGATAGAAGGAATTGATTATTCTCCTTGCGGAGGTACTCATGTAAAAAATACGGGAGAGATTGGAATTCTAAAAATAAAAAAGTGGGAAAGGACAAATAAAGGGGCAAGGCTTGAATTTGTTTGCGGTTTTAGAGCATTAGAAGATTATCAGAAAAAGAATAGTTTGGTAAATTTCTTGACACAGGTGCTTTCTGAGAAGGAAGAAGGTATTGCAGAACATTTGCAGAAATTGCTTGAAGATTACAGGGAAGCAAAAAGAGAGGTAAATTTCTTAAAAGAAAAGATATTAAAGGAAGAAGCAGAAAATCTGGTTAAAAAATCTGAACTGTACGGTGGAATTCACATTGTTTACAGCTTATACGAGGGAAGAGACCCGGAAGATTTAAAAATGCTGGGCAAATTTGTAACTGCTGAAAGCAAGTCTGTAGCCATTTTAGGCAATAAAAGAGGGGATGTCGCAGATATCGTCGTAGCAAGGTCTTATGACGTAGATATAGTAGTAAATGGTTTTTTTAAGGAAGTATTGAGGACCTTTGATGGGAAAGGTGGAGGAAGTGCGCAGTTTTGTCAAGGTGGAGGTTCCCCATCTCGATTGGAATTGGCAATGGACAAGGCACTGAAGTTTGTAATTGAGGAAATAAATAAAATGTAAAAAATTCTAAAAAGTAGAAGGAAAATTATAACATATATAGAATATATTATATAACGCAAAACGCTAATTCTAAAAAGAGATGGGGAGATAAGGATGGATAGAGAGAGGATAATTTCAGAAGAGCTCAAGATGAACATGGAGATTCTAAAAGCAAAGATAAAGAGCGATGAAACTTTGCATTGGCTTTTTACTAACAGGGGACTGGAGGTTAAAGAGGAAGAAGAGGATTGGAAAATGAAGTATGGGCGAGAAATAATAGAAATCTACGAGAAATTATCAGGAATAGTCAATAAATTGGCGCAAACTTCTCAGCAAAACCTCTTGTAATTTTTGTATTACCATGGTAAAATTGTATATACCAATTCATGTAGAGGGGTAGCCGGCATGAAAAATAACGAAGCATTGGAGAAGCAGATAAGCAATTTAAGGAGAGAACTGGATAATCTGGTCACGAAAGATGAGATCGATTATGAGAAGGTTCTTGATATAAGCCGAAAATTAGACGCTTTGATAGTCTCTTATATAATCAGCAAAAAAGATGACTATTCTGCTGCTGGCAATTATTTATAAATTTTTGTGTCCTCTTTTAAGAGGCTTTTTCTTTTTGTTATTATATTGTTATGATTGAATCATTACAATTGTATGATATAATGTACTTATGGTGCATACACTTATATGGGGGTATGAGACATGGAAAAGGACAATGTGAAAAAGATCGTCTACGGGGCTTTTATGATGGCGTTAGTGACAATCGGCACGATGGTGATTCAGATACCGACGCCAGCTACAAAAGGGTATATAAATGTAGGAGATTCTTTTATATTTCTGACATCAGCCCTTTTCGGCCCGGCTATGGGCTTTATTTCAGGAGGATTAGGTTCTAGTCTGGCAGACCTTCTTTCTGGTTACGCTTACTGGGCTCCATGGACGCTAGTGATAAAGGGTTTAGAAGGACTCATTGTGGGAATTTTGTATAAAGGGCACAGCGAATATGCAAAAATATTTTCTCTTCTTGTAGGAGCTTTGTGGATGGTTTTGGGGTATTACATTGCTGGAGGAATCATGTACGGCTTTAAGGCATCTTTAGTGGATGTGCCGAGCAATTTGATTCAAGGTTTTTCCAGCATAATAATAGGTTATACCCTTATAAAAGTGGTAACTCCTCTGGTAACGCGAACAAAATAGGTTTTAAGAGCATGAGCGAGGGTATATGCCCTTGCTTTTTTTTGTGTAAAAATATATGATTATGTTTGGAAAGAGCAATTTTGAGGTGATAAAAAATGGTAGATACTTTTCTCTTCGACTTGGATGGCACCCTTCTTCCTGTAGATACGGATAAGATGCTTGATGAATATTTTTTAAGCCTTACTAAAAAGCTTTCTTCCTACTTTGACCCGCATTTCCTCTTTAAAAGCATTTATCAGGCTAGCATGGATATGATAAACAATTTAGACCCTTCTAAGACGAATAAAGAGGCCTTTTTTGATTCCTTTCTTAAGATGGTGAATTACCCCCAAGAAGAGATAGAAGCGCTTTTTGAAGAGTTCTACTTGAATGAGTACAAGGAATTGGGCAAAAATATTATGCCTAATGAATATGTCAAAAAATCTCTGAAAATTTTAAAAAAGAAGGGTTACAAAATTGTGCTGGCTACCAATCCAGTTTTTCCAGAAATTGCAATAATAGAGAGGATTAAATGGGCAGGGCTTGAAGAGGATTGCTTTGATTTTATAACGACTTATGAAAACATGCACTTTTGTAAGCCTCACATACAGTACTATGAGGAGATACTCGAAAGAATAGGGAAGAAAGCAGAAAACTGCTACATGGTGGGAAATGACGTTGAGGAGGATTTGATCGCTTTTAAGCTGGGAATGAAGACTTATTTGATTGAGGATTACATGATAAATAGAAATTCAAAAAAGATAGTTGCCACCCAGAGAGGAAGTTATAAAGATTTCTACGAATTCGTATTAAAGCTTTAAAGGAGGTAGATATTGAGATGAAGATAACTGTTTTGGGCTTTTATGGACCTTTTCCTGCACCTTATGGCGCTACTTCTGGATACATAGTGGAGGATGAGGATACTCACATCTTATTAGATTGTGGGAGTGGAGTGATAAGCAGGTATCAGCGGTATTATGACCTTAACGAATTAAAGCATGTGATTTTGTCACACCTTCATTCTGACCACATGTCGGACATGTTAGTTTTAAGGTATGCACTGGATATTTTAAGGGCCAGAGGGACAGTAAATGGCCCTGTAAATGTGTATTGTCCGGCTACTCCAGAAAATGTGCTGGAAGAACTTAAGTTTAAGGATGTTTTTAAAATTCACACGATAAATGAGGAAACAGTGCTTAACATAGGGGAAATTGAGATTTCTTTTAAAAAGATGAACCATCCTGTTGAGACTTATGCGGTGAAAATGAAAAAAGGTGATAAGATTTTTGTATACAGTGCCGATACAGTCTACACTGAGGAACTAGTTGCCCTTGCTGAAGGAGCGGATTTGCTCTTATGCGATGGGAATTTTCTCACAGGGATGCAAGGACCTCATATGACTGCTGCTGAAGCCGCAGAAATAGCCAAAAAAGCTGGATGTAAAAAGCTTATTTTGACACACCTGTCACCTCTTATATCGATAAAAGACTATTATGACGAAGCAAAGAAAGTTTTTGAAAATACAGAGATTGCGAGAGATTTTGAAGTTTACGTGATCTAGTATGGAAGTGCCTTTTTTGTATATAACTACTTTTTTTTCTTTAGGTATTTTGCTTGGAAGGTTTTTATTTTTGCCTTATGTTTTTCTTACTTTAATGGCGGCTTCAGTGGTTGTCTTGTTTTTTGTTTATAAAAAGGGTAAAAACGTGAGTTTGCTTTTGATTTTGCCTTTTGCACTTTTAGGTGCTATTTTGACTGGATTTGCGCTTAATGCTCCTAATCCATATGAAAGGCTAGATGGAAAATTTATTGCCATAAAAGGGAAGGTTTGCGATGTTAAAGAGGAAGAAGGATACGCAAAGTATGTGGTAAAGCCTGAAAATTTGCCCAAGATATTAATAACACAGTACGGGGGAGAATATCCTAAAAAAGGGGATATTGTGGAAGTGAGAGGAATTGTCTCACTTCCGAAGCCCAGCTCAAATCCAGGAGGATTCGATTATCAGCTTTTTTTGAGGAAAAAAGGAATTTATGCAGTTATGCGCATCCATCCCTATGGTACTTCTATTATAGGAAGAAGAGCAAATCTATTTGAGGAAATTCTCTGGAGGGCTCAAGAAAGGATAAAAGAAAATTTTTTAGCTTCCATGCCTAAAAAGGACGCTCAGTTTCTCATTACCAGTTTTTTAGGTGAAAAGGTTCTAGATGACCAAATTTTGACACAATTTCGCACAGTGGGGATATCCTACATCACTGCAGTTGCAGGGATGCAGGTGGCTATAATTTCCGGATTTGTCCTTTACATCTTGAGTGTGGTTCATTTGACCAGGTACAGAGCTTTTATTTTGCTGCCTGTTTTGATTTTTTATGCTTTTCTTACAGGCCTAAATCCCCCTGTCATAAGAGCGGTTGTAATGGCATCTATTGCTGTTATTGGAGCCACTTACGGGAAAAATAAAAATTCAATTAATTCTCTTTCTTTTGCTGCTTTTTTAATACTCCTCTTTAATCCTTTAATGCTGTGGGATGTGGGCTTTCAGCTTTCTTTTGTAGCGACTCTTGCTATCTTGTACTTTTACAGGCCCATTGATGAAAGGCTTTTTAAGTTGCCATCTTATTTGAAGGGCATAATAGCGTTAAATTTGTCTGCACAAATAGGCACGATTCCTTTTGTTATGTATTATTTTCACTACATTTCCTTTGTATCTTTTTTGTCAAACATTGCAATAGTTCCCCTTGTAAACATAGCTATAATCCTTGGCTTTTTATCGGCTTTTCTAGGATTTGTATTTCCGACTGCATCAGTTTTTGTAAATTACATAAACATACCTTTTATAGAATTGCTTTTCAAGGTAACATCCTTTTTTGAAAAATTTCCTTACGCCAGTGTAAATGTTTTTATCCCTCCAGTAATCGTTATAGTGCTTTATTACATCGTTTTAGGAATTTTGATAAGTGGAATTGAGTTGAGGAAAAAGAAATTAGCTGTGGCGGCGTCTTTCATGGTAGTTGCTGTGATATTTTTCTGGAATTACTTTGTTCCGAAAGATTTGGAAGTGACTTTTTTGGACGTTGGGCAGGGGGATGCCACCTTTGTGAGGACGCCTCATGGGAGAGCTTTTTTAATAGACGGAGGTGGGAATCCTGTTTTTTCTAACTCTTCTTTTGATATAGGAGAAGACATACTCCTTCCATTTTTGTACTATAAAGGTGTCATTAAACTGGATGCTGTTTTTATTTCTCACACAGATATTGACCACATAGGTGGAATTATAACGGTTTTGGAGAATATGAAGGTGGATAGAGTGTTCATAGGGGTTCAGAAAGTAGAGGACCAAAATTTTAAAAAGATGATGGAGGTTGCAGGTAAAAAGAGAGTTCCTGTAATTTTTTTGAAAAAGGGAGATAAGGTAGAGGTAGACGGAGTAAAGGTGTATGTTCTTCATCCAGATCCGGGCAATTTAATAGAGGAGAATCCCATAAATAACAATGCACTTGTGTTTAAGATGAGGTACGGAAATATAAGTTTTCTATTTACAGGAGATATAGAAAAGCCGGCAGAAGAGGTTTTAAAGGAAAGCGATTTAAAAACGCACGTATTAAAAGTTGCCCATCACGGTTCCAGTACTTCTTCAACTCCTGAGTTTATAGAAAAGGCAGATCCTCAGGTTTTTGTGATTCAGGTGGGGAAAAACAGTTATGGACTGCCGAGTGAGAGGGTGGTAAAATATTTAAAAGAGAGAGGAAAGTTGTACAGGACAGATGAAAATGGCGCTGTAATTGTAAGGACAGATGGAGTAAAGGCTCGCATATACCCCTTTTTAAAAGGAGTGAAAGAATGAACTACAGGGAATTTGTAGAAAGCATAAAAAAGGGACAGATAGCTCCTTTATACCTTTTTTACGGAGAAGAGAGATTTTTGCTTTTAGATGCTGTTAAGAGGTTGAAGGCAAGGCTCTTGGTGCCAGAGTTTGAGGATATGAATTACATTGTAATTGAGAGGGAAAATCCGGAGGAATACGTAGAAGCCATCATTGAGAATTGCGAGACTCTCCCTTTTTTTTCAAATTATAAAATTGTAGTGGTGAAAAATGAAGAAGAACAGCTTTCCAAGATAGGTGATAAAGAGTTAAAAAGGCTTACTGATTATTTTAAAAACAGGGTGCTAGGAAATACTAGTCTTGTTGTTGTAGTTGTAAGTGGTGAAAAAATAGATTCGAGAAAAAAATTGTACAAGTTTATGGAAAAAGAAGCTGCTGTGGTGGAGTTTAAAAAGCTCACTCCGGAAGAGGCAGTTAATTATGCCGGCTATTTCTTAAAAAAACACGGTAAAAAGGCTGCAAAAAAGGATGTAGAATCTCTTGTGAAAAACATAGGAACTGACCTTTACTCAATTGTGAACGAGCTGGAGAAAGTGATAGCCTATTCAGAAGGGGAAACGCTTGATTTGGAGGAAGCAAGAGAGGTGCTTTCAGTTACTCTCCAGCAGAACGTGTTTCACCTTGTGAATGCAATAGGGATGAAAAAAGAGAAAGAGGCTTATAGAGCTCTTTATGCGCTTCTTTCAAAAGGGGAAGTGCCGCTTATAATCTTGACGATGATTGCAAGGCAGATAAGGCTTATTGCAAAGTTGAAATCTCTAGAAGGAAAGGCTTTCGATAAAAAGTCTATAGCCAGTTACTTAGGCATTCCTTTCTTTGCTGTAGATGATATCGTAAGGCAGAGCAAGCTTTTTACAAGAGAAGATTTGTATAAGGCGTACAAAGAGTGTTTGAGGTGCGACATAGCATTAAAAAGCGGAACAGAGCCTTCATTTGCGCTGGAAAATCTCATAAAAAAATTATGCAAGCAATAAAAAAGCGTACTTTGAAGGTACGCTTTATTCATTGCTTGCAGATTTTAGCAGAGCGTTAAATTTTGCATAAAGCTTCGATTTTTTCCTGGCAGCAGTGTTTTTATGGAGCACACCTTTGCTTACAGCTTTGTCTAGCTCTTTTACTGCCAGTCTCAATCTCTCTTTGATGGCTTCTATGTCTTTTGTAGCCAGACTTTCATTGAACCTTCTTATAAAAGTCTTCACTCTTGACTTTATCATTTTGTTGCGAAGAGTTCTTTTTTTAATGATGGCTATTCTCTTTTTTGCTGATTTTGTGTTTGCCAAAAGGTCCACCTCCTCAATCGAATTTAATTTTACCATGAATAAATTAGTTTTTCAAGAATTAATACATCTTTTACTTTACCACAAACGTATAAAATTTGTCAATTTGTCTATCATAAATAGAGGAGGTGATTTGATGCTTCAGACGATAATTCGCTTTATTGTCTCTGCTATTGTGCTTATGGTGGTAGGGTATCTTGTCCCCGGATTTAGTGTTGCAGGATTTTGGGGAGCCCTTATTTCTGCAGTAGTAATAGCCATACTAGGCTATATTGTGGAGCTTATACTGGGCAAAAACATTTCTCCAAGAAGCCGTGGGATTGTGGGATTTATTGTAGCGGCGGTTGTGATATACATTTCACAGTTCATCGTTCCTACCATCCATACCACTGTAGTAGGAGCTCTTTTGGCTGCTTTTGTAATAGGTTTAATAGACGCCTTTGTGCCCACTGAGCTGAGGTGATAATTGTGCTTGGGATAAGAACTGACTTGGCTTTAGAAGCCCGCGAGCTTTATAAAGAGAGAGAAATACCCGGAGTCAGCATAAGGGAGGAAGGAGAGGAAGGGATAAAGATTACCAGAGTTAAAATACTTGATGAAAGAGGAGAAAAGGCGATGGGGAAGCCTGTAGGGGACTATATAACCATTGAAGCCCCTGGGCTTTTGGAAAGGGACTTGGATTTAGAAGAGAGAGTCGCAAAAGTCCTGGCAAATATAATATCTGAGCTTGCACAGCTTAAAAAGGACAGCCATGTGCTAGTAGTAGGGCTTGGGAACTGGAATGTAACTCCAGATGCTTTAGGACCAAGAGTGGTATCCAATATAGTTGTGACAAGGCATCTTAAAGAATATGTGCCCCTACAATTTGGAGATGAGATAAGGTCTGTGAGCGCTTTTTCTCCAGGGGTATTGGGTATAACCGGGATTGAAACTGCCGAAATTTTAAAAGGGGTGGTAGACAGAGTAAAGCCTGACCTGGTTATAACAATTGATGCTCTGGCATCCAGGAGGCTGGAGAGGCTTTCTACCACTATCCAGATATCAAACACGGGAATAAGTCCGGGATCTGGCGTGGGAAATAGGAGGCTTTCTATTACTTCGGAAAGCCTTGGAGTTCCTGTAATAGCAATAGGCGTGCCCACAGTGGTGGATGCTGTGACAATTGCCCATGATACTATTGAATATCTGGTAAAGGAGTTGTCAGAACAGACCAGTAAGGAGAGCGTATTTTACAAGGTTTTAGAGAATATGAATAAGCAGGAGAAATACAGTTTAATTGAGGAGGTTTTGTCTCCTTATGTTCAAAATCTGGTGGTCACGCCAAAAGAGATAGATCTTTTGATTAAAAATATAGCTTTAGTCATTTCCAGGGGAATTAACCTGGCTCTTCAGCCAGGCCTCACAGAGAAGGAGATGAACCAGCTCCTTCACTAAATATGGTACTAAAGCACCTCTTGTTGGAATAAATATATGAATATAAAACCAAAGAGAGGTGCTTCTTTTGTACAGGGGAAATATATTAAAGATAGGGAAATTGCTTTTTTTGCTACTTGTGCTCCTTAATTTGCTTTTGTATAATTGGATGATACAGCCAGAGAAAGTCACTGTAAAACAGGTCATTGAGGATTCTTTTTCAGAAGAGTATGACAAGTTGGACAGCCTTTTTGTGACTTCCATTAACTATTCTTTCCCGGTGGTGGAAGTCGCTTTTGCATCTTGTGGATATACAGGAAAGGATTTGACTTTTTCAGCTTTTTTGCATGCTAAGATTAAGGACCCGCTTAATTTGATAAAATTTCAAATTCCAGTTTTTGCTCAAGTGGATTACAAGAAATATCAAAAAGTTACCCAGGTAACAAAAGGCGAAGAAGAGAAGGTAATAATACCTCCGCCTAAAGTAGCAGAGGAAAGAAAAGAGGAGAAAAAAGAACCCTCTGGGGAGGAGAAAAAAGGGGATAATTCAAAGCCCTATCTTTTGATATATCACACTCATACAATGGAGGCTTTTGCTGCAACCGAAGAGAACAGGTATGTTGCGAGATATGGGTACGACAGAACAGATGATTTAAACTACACTGTGGCGGAAGTGGGAGAGTATCTTGCTGAATATTTAATCAAAGAAGGGATTCCCGTCTTGCACGACAAGACCATTCACGATTATAATTATGATAAGTCTTATGTTAATTCACTGGTGACGTTAAAGAGAATTTTAAAGGAGTATCCCTCTATAAAAGCCGCAATTGACCTGCACAGAGACGGATATGGAGCGGTGATGAAACCAGGAGTGGAGTCTATACCTGCACTTAGCAGTTTGCCGAATCAAGAGTTTAGGAAGAAATATACTATAGAGATAAACGGAGAGAAAGTGGCGAGAGTTTCCTTCATAATAGGTTCGAGGAGAACCCCTGAAATGAATGAGGACTGGCGAAAAAATTATGAATTTGCAAAAAAGATAAATGACAAGTTGAATGAGCTCTACCCCGGCCTTTCTTTGGGAGTGCAGGTCAAACCCTACAGCGAGTATAATCAGCATGTGCTTGAAAAGGCAATTCTCATAGAGCTGGGTAGCAATTACAATACTCTGGAAGAAGCCATTGCTACCACAAAATATTTGGCGAAAGCTATAAGTGAGGTAATAAAACAACAGGAGGACTTCAAGTAGGAGGTTGGAAATGAGAGTAATCAGAAAAGCACTAATCGCAGCGTTTGTATTATCACTATCTTTTCAATTTTTCATGCCAAGTTCGGCTTATGGTTTTGATTCTAAAAAAGTGATAATTTTTATAGTGGACAGAGTAAACTTAAATGACTACCTGTCCAATGACCTTCCCACTATAAGGTATTTGATGGAAAATGGCACATACGGATTGATGACTGTAAACTCTGATGGGGCAAAGACCCCAGAAAATGTGTACATGACCCTAGGGTGTGGTACAAGGGCAGTAGGTTCTGAAAAGGCTTTTTTAAATTTTAACGCCTCAGAGCTGGTTTATGGGGAATCAGCAGCTTCTGTGTTTAAAAGGAATACCGGTTTGAAGCCGCAGTTTTACAATATTGTCAATTTAGATATAGCTCAAATTGAAAGAAATAACCTTTTAAGAAATCACATTGTCATTCCGGGTGCTATGGGGAACCTCTTAGAAAATACTGGCAAGAAGATTGCTGTTTTGGGAAATGAGGGAAATACCATTGAACCTAAAAGGTATGCTCCTTTGATATTTATGAATGAGAAAGGGATTGTAGAATTTGGCGATGTGAGCGATTCTGTTTTGAAGAGGGATGTGATGAGCCCTTTTGGCGTATCCACAGATTACGAATTTCTTTATCAAAAATACCTGGAGTTAAAAGACAAGATGGACTTGATAGCCTTTCAACTGGGGGATACTTTAAGGGCTAATGACTATCAAAGGTTTGCAATGGATAGAATAAATGAAAAATATAGAAAAAAGGCATTGAGAGAGGCAGACAGCTTTATTGAAAGGGTTATAAAGGAAGGGGATTCTAATACTTTGTACATAGTTTTGACTCCCCTCCCTCCTTCTAAGGATATGTCTTTAAAAAGTTATTTGACTCCTTTTATTTTATTTGGACCGGGTTTTACAGAAGGGTACGCCATTTCAGACACTACAAAAAGGACAGGCATTGTGACTAATACAGACTTTATGCCCACAATTTTGAAATATTTGGGTATACCAATTCCAGCTTATGTTACGGGGCATCCTGTATATAATTCTGGAGTAAAAGGTTCACCTCAAGAATTATTGAGGGAAAGCGAAAAATTGGTTTTTAATTATTCTTCAAGGCCACTTTTTTTGAAAGCTTATGGAATTTTTCAAATAGGAACTTTTATCCTCATAGGTTTTGCAGCATTTTTATTAAAGAAATATTCTCATTACAGCAAGTATTTGCTCTTTTTTATGTCGGCGATGCCTCTTTCTTTTCTGCTGCTGCCCCTTTTTAATTGTTATACTTTTATGAAGGCAGTGTTTTTTCTCTTAGTCATAAGTGTTGTTTTGGTGTTTACATTGGGCAAGATTGTGCAGTATGGTTATTCTTTTTACTTCTGGATATCTTTAGCAACAGCCTCTGTTTTGATGGTAGACCTCGCTACAGGGCAGCATTTGCTTAAGAATTCTCTTTTAAGTTATGATGTGATAGCTGGAGCGCGCTTTTACGGCATTGGAAATGAATACATGGGAGTTTTAATCGGCGCAACTTTCTGCTTTACAGCGTTTCTTTTTGAGAAATTTTCTAAAAAAACAGCTCTGTTTTTGGCATTTTTTATCTACGGATTAGTCCTATTTTTTATAGCCTCCCCAGCCCTGGGAGCCAAAGTAGGGGGTGCTATAACTGGTTTTGTTGCCTTTGGAATTTCAATTCTTTTACTAAGTGACAAGAGAATTGACGCAAAAAAAATCTCTTTTATTGCTGTATCAATTTTAATGCTTTTGGCGGTGCTTTTTTATGTTGACTATTTGAAGCCTTTGTCACAGCAGACTCACATGGGACAAACTTTTGCTCTGGTAAAAAGCCACGGCTTTAAAGCTTTGTTTCAAATTTTTGAGAGAAAACTTTTGATGAACTACAAGCTCATAAAATACTCTATATGGTCTAGGGTTTTACTTGCACTTTCTGCTATTTTGATTTTCTTGTTCTTTGCTGTAAGGGAAGTTTTTATAGAGGTATTAAAAGAACATCCTTATGTTTTTAAAGGAGGCATATCGACCCTAGTAGGAGTGCTCATGGCTTTGGCTTTTAATGATTCTGGGGTGATAGCTGCTTCTACTATGTCGGTGTTTTTTGGACCTCTTTTTCTTCACCTTGTGATTGATAAATTAAAACGAGGATAGGTGGTTTTTATGGATAAAAGGAGAGTGTTATACATTGTGAGAAAGTCTGAAGGAGGGATGAAGAGGCATTTGCTCTCCCTTCTTCGCTTTTTAGATAAAGAGAAGTATTGTTTAGGTGTTGTATGCTCGTTTGAAAAAGATACTATTGACTATCTCAAAAATCAGGGGATAGAGGTTTTTGAACTTGAAATTGGAGATGGCTTCAATGTAAAAGAGGACCTAAGTATTATTAAGAAAATAAGGAATATAGTAAAAGAGTTTAAAGCTGACATTGTGCACATGCACGGTTTTAAGGCATCTTTTGTCGGCAGGATTGCCTGCTTTAATTTGCCTGTAAAAACCATTGTGACGTTTCACAATTTTCCTGGCTACAACAATATGAGCGAAATGAAAAGAAGAGCGCTTCTTTTTTTGATAAAGTTTTTAAATAAAAGGACTGATCAGTTTATCGCTGTATCTGAAGCCCTGAAAAAAGAGATGATGGCAAGCGAAAGGATAGAGGAAGACAGAATAGAAGTGATTTATAACTGTATTGACGAGACTCTTTATAAGATGGGAGAATTGGATTTAAGAAAGGAGTTTGGTCTACCTGAAGACTCCTTTATTGTGGGAAGTATTGCCAGACTCATCCCCTCAAAAGGAGTACAGGATTTGATAGAAGCTGCTCATCTAATAAAGGAGGCAGATGTTTTCTTTTTTGTGGCGGGGGATGGCCCCTATAGAAAAAGTTTGGAGGAAAAGATTAAGGAAAAAGGGCTTGAAAGCAGGTTTTTTTTGCTCGGCTTTAGAGATGACATACCTTCATTTTTGAGAAATTTAGATGTTTTTGTACTTCCTTCTCATGAGGAAGGATTTGGAATATCTGTAATAGAAGCGATGAATGAAGGAGTGCCGGTTGTGGCTACAGCTGTTGGCGGAATACCTGAGATAATACAAGAAGGCGTAAATGGCATTTTAGTAGAAAAAGGAAATATAGAATCGCTTTCTAAAGCTATAAAGAGCCTTCTTAAAGATGCTCATCTTAAAGAGACGCTTTCTCTTAAAGGCAAAGAGGTGGCGAAAAAATTTAGCTGTGAAGAGATGGTCAAAAGGGTTGAAGAATTGTATGAGAGAATAAAGGGTTGAGGGAGTATGAGGCTTACCAGGACAAAAGAAAGGAAAAGGCAAATTAGAAGAAAAAGACTTGTAATATTTGCGCTTTTGTTGTACATTGTTATTGTGATAATAGGGCTTTTGACTGCCGACTACAATTTTAACAGGGTCTTAAGTGGAGAAGGGAAGATAGGAATTTTTAAAATAGAGCTTTTTGATGAAAAAATATTCCTTAGAGTCTTGGGAAAGGAGTTTATAATCAGGAAATAGCGCTATTTTAGAGGGGGAATAAAATGTCTGAAAGGATGAAGTACATTCGCAATTTCTGCATCATTGCCCATATTGACCATGGGAAGTCAACTTTAGCGGACAGGCTTATTGAAAAGACAGGGTTTTTGTCTGAAAGGGAAATGGACAAGCAAATTTTGGACAACTTAGAGCTTGAAAGAGAAAGGGGCATTACAATAAAATTAAAGCCTGTGAGGATGATTTACAAGGCCAAAGACGGCAACGAATACGAGCTAAATTTGATAGATACGCCGGGACACGTAGATTTTACCTATGAGGTTTCTCGAAGCATTGCCGCTTGCGAAGGAGCGTTGCTTGTAGTGGATGCAAGCCAGGGCATTGAAGCCCAGACTTTGGCTAACGTTTACCTGGCTCTTGAGCACGACCTTGAGATAATACCTGTTATAAATAAAATTGACCTTCCATCTGCCGACCCCGAAAGGGTGAAAAGAGAGATTGAAGATATCATAGGAATAGATGCGAGTGAAGCACTTTTAACTTCTGCTAAAGAGGGAATTGGGATAGAGGAAGTTTTAGAAGCGATTGTGAAAAGAATACCGCCTCCCCAGGGAGATGAGGACAAGCCTTTAAAAGCTTTAATTTTTGATTCTTTCTACGACAACTACAAGGGAGCCATAAGCTTTGTCAGAATAGTTGACGGTAAAGTTAAACGGGGCATGAGGATAAAGATGTTTTCTACAGGAAAAGTGTTTGAAGTGACAGAAGTTGGGAGTTTCAGACCCGACCTTTATCCTGTGGAGGAATTAAAAGCAGGAGAAGTAGGATACATTGCGGCCAATATAAAAAATGTGAAGGATACCCGCGTTGGAGACACAATAACTGACGCTGATAATCCGGCGGATTCGCCTCTTCCGGGTTACAAAGAGGTCGTCCCAATGGTGTTTTGCGGAATTTATCCAGCTGACGGGGAGGACTATGAAAATCTAAAAGAGGCTTTAGAGAAACTTCAATTAAATGATGCTTCACTGGTGTTTGAGCCAGATACTTCTGCTGCTTTGGGTTTTGGATTCAGATGCGGTTTTTTAGGACTTCTTCACATGGAAATCGTTCAGGAGAGGTTAGAGAGGGAGTACAATTTAAACCTTGTGACGACTGCTCCCAGCGTAATTTACAAGGTCTACAAGACTAATGGAGAAGTGCTGGATATTGACAATCCTACAAAAATGCCTCCTCCAACCCAGATTGACCACATTGAAGAGCCTATTGTAGAGGCTACAATAATGGTGCCAACAGACTACGTAGGTTCAGTCATGGAACTTTGTCAGGAAAGAAGGGGAGTCTATCTCGGGATGGAGTACATTGAAAAAACGAGAGTGCTTTTAAAGTATGAAATGCCTCTTAATGAGATAATCTATGATTTTTTTGACGCTTTAAAGTCAAGGACTAGAGGATACGCTTCTTTGGATTACGAATTTAAAGGGTATAAAAAGTCGGACCTTGTGAAGCTGGACATCTTGATAAATGGCGAGGTTGTAGATGCTCTTTCCATGATAGTTCACAAGGACAAGGCGTACGAAAAAGGGAGAAAAATAGTCGAAAAGTTGAAAGAAAATATACCCAGACATTTATTCGAAATTCCTATCCAGGCGGCGATTGGTTCTAGAATAATAGCCAGGGAGACAGTCAAGGCTTTGAGGAAAAATGTGCTGGCGAAGTGCTATGGCGGTGACGTCACGCGAAAGAAAAAGCTTTTGGAGAAGCAGAAGGAAGGTAAAAAGAGGATGAGACAAATAGGGACTGTGGAAATACCGCAGGAAGCTTTTATGTCAATTTTGAAGCTGGATGACCAAAAATGAGGGAAATAGGTATATACATTCACATTCCTTTTTGCAAGAAAAAATGCTATTACTGTGATTTTAATTCTTACGTAGGTTATGAGCATTTAATGGAGGAGTATGTAAAAGCTTTAATAGAAGAGATTAAGTATTATTCTGAAGAAGATTTAAAAATAGTTTCTGTGTATATAGGAGGAGGGACTCCTAATTTTCTTCCTCCTTCTTATATCGAAATGGTGCTAAGTGAAATTCACAGGCACTATAATGTATTAGGAGATGCTGAAATTACGATTGAGGTAAATCCGGGGCTTTTGACAGAAGACAAATTAAAAATATACAAAGTAAACGGAATAAACCGGATAAGCATAGGGCTTCAAGCCTTTCAAAATCGCCTTCTTGAATATATAGGGCGAATTCACACAGTGGAAGATTTCCTTGAGAATTACGCCCTTATAAGGAAGTACTTTGATAATGTGAATGTGGATTTAATTTACGCTCTCCCTACGCAGACTTTTGAGGAATGGCAGGAAACCTTGATAAAAGTCGTTGAGCTAAAGCCAGAGCATATCTCTACTTACAGTCTTATTTTAGAAGAAAACACTCCTTTTGGGAGACTTTACAGAGAAGGGAAGCTTCCTGTGATAGACGAAGAAGAGGAGCTTAAGATGTACCACTGGGGGATAGAGTTTTTAAAAAGCAAGGGATACTGCCATTATGAGATTTCAAATTTTGCTCTTCCAGGTTACCAGTGTAAGCACAATATTCTGTACTGGGAGCTTAAGGAATACTTAGGATTTGGTGCGGGTGCTCATTCTTATTTCAAGGGGAGAAGGTGGAACAATTTTGAGAGAGTAGAAGAGTACATTGGGGCAATTTTAGGGAAAGGAGATGCTAGAGAAAAGGTTATTGAGTTGAGTCCGGAGGATGAAATTTCAGAATTTATGTTTTTGGGCTTAAGAATGAGAAAAGGGGTGTGCGAAGAGGAGTTCAGAAAAAGGTTTGGAATCAGTATGTTTGAAAGGTACGAGGAAATTTTCATTAAGTATGAAAAGATGGGACTTATCGAGAAAGATAAAGATTGTGTGAGGCTGACAGAGAAAGGGATAGATGTTTCAAATGTGATTTTTGAAGATTTCTTGCCCTAAGGCACCCTAAAATGAGTATTGACAAAAAATTATAAGAGTGGTATTTTAAAAACATGGATTAGCACTCAATGAATGAGAGTGCTAATAATACATGGGGTGGTGAAAATGCCGTTAGATGATAGGAAGAAAAGGATTCTTTTTGCTGTTGTTACTGATTACATCATGACGGCAGAACCAATAGGGTCGAGAACTATCGCAAAAAAGTACAATATGGGCATAAGCTCTGCGACAATAAGAAATGAAATGGCTGATTTGGAGGAAATGGGATATTTGGAGCAGCCTCACACTTCTGCTGGTAGAATACCTTCTGACAAAGGCTATAGATTTTACGTTGATACTATTTTGCAGAATTTCATGAAGGAGGATTTAAGCCCTCCTCCGAGGGTGAGAGAAGAGGTCATAGCTGAGTTCGATGAGATTGTAAAAAAGTATGCGAAAATTCTGGCGGATATAACTCACCACGCCACTGTTGCAAAAATGCCAAAGCTAAACCCTGACAAGATCAAAAGGTTGCAGCTTATCCCCGTGGCTTCAAATAAGATGATAATGGTAGTGATTACTGATACAGGAATTGTGAAAAATTATTTGCTGAATTTGTGCCAGAGTGTAGATAGAAATGTGTTCGAGTTTTTAAACAACCTCTTGAATGACAAAATTGCAGGAAAAAGCGAAAAGGCCATTTTTAACTTCCTTGAAAAGGAGCTAAAAGACACTCTAGGAGATATGGCTTTTATGGCGGATGAGCTTATAAAGACCATACTTTTGAGTTTAAAGCAGCTGCAGGAGACAGATGTTTACACTGATGGCACTTTACACATTCTTGATTTTCCAGAATATAAGGACTTGAACAAAGCAAAGAATTTTTTAAGCCTTCTGGACAATAAGTCCTTACTAAATGAAGTTTTAGAACCAGTAGATGACTTTGTAGATGTTAAAATTGGGAGAGAAAACAGATTTGAAGAGATGAGAGAACTCAGTGTTATAAAGACCACCTATAAAATAAATGATAGGGTAGTTGGAACTATAGGAATAATAGGACCTACCCGAATGGACTACAGAAGGCTTATAAGCGAGCTTACGCTTATGACGAGAGAACTTTCAAATCTCTTGTCTTCTATATACAATGATGAAATATGACGGGGTGATATAAGTGGAAGAATTGGAAAAAGACAAAATTGAAAGAAATGAAGAGATGAGCGAGGAGGTAAAAGGAGAGGGCCCTCCTTCTGAATTGGAGCAATCGGAAGAAGTGGTGGAAGAAAAGAGAGAAACGGAAGTAGAACAAAAAAAGGAACCTTCTCTGGAGGAGATAGTTGAGGAATTGAGGAAAAAATTAGAAGAAAAAGAAAAAGAAGCGAAAGAGTATTTGGACATAGCTCAGAGGATAAAAGCCGAATTTGATAATTATAGGAAAAGAACAGAAAAGGAAAAAGCTGAAATGATAAGTTATGGACAGGAGCAGGTGATAATAGAACTTTTGCCTGTTATTGATAATTTTGAAAGAGCTTTGGCAACTGAGGGAGATTATAATTCCTTAAGAGAAGGGTTAGAATTAATCTACAGGCAATTTAAAAGGGTTTTGGATAAATTTGAAGTGAGAGAAATTGAAGCTGAAGGGCAGATGTTTGACCCTTACAAGCATCATGCCCTAGCGCAGGAGGAAGTGGAAGGCAAACAGCCGAATGAAATTATAGAGGTGTTCCAGAAAGGTTATTATTTGAAAGATAAAGTAATTAGACCTAGCTTAGTTAAGGTAGCAAAATAAAAAAG
>Ga0224486_100117_pt1 | contig 38275 bp, 41 predicted proteins | sample TexhydDE_CT_test_FD_172013 | JGI IMG/M metagenome (GOLD analysis project Ga0224486, IMG submission 172013) | Fracking water microbial communities from deep shales in Oklahoma, United States - hydraulically fractured wells DE_CT_test ... | reverse complement strand
TTACCACAGGCCCGATGACGGTGCCGTTTATTCTTGCCCTGGGTGTGGGGGTTGCATCTGTTCTGGGGGGTAGAAGCACTTCCGCCGATGGATTCGGCTACGTGGCTCTGGGCTCTGTTGGGCCCATATTATCCGTGCTGCTGCTGGGAGTGATTTATGGTTGAATGAACTTAAAGTATTTGACGGTTTTGGCCACGTTCTGCTGGAGGTGGCCGTTGCGCTGGCTCCTCTCCTGCTGTTATTTTTGATTCTGCAGGTCTGGTTGCTGAAGTTCAGCAGAAGGAGGTTTATCAGAGTTTTAAAAGGTTTCGTGCTGACCTTCCTGGGGTTGTCCTTTTTCCTGCAGGGCGTTTACGTGGGTTTCCTGCCCGTGGGAGAAATAATCGGGAAGACCATGGGTGGCCTGGAGTTCGGCTGGTTAATCATACCGGCTGGTTTTTTAATGGGTTTTGTAGCTACGTTTGCCGAACCTGCCGTCCGTGTGTTAAATTATGAGGTGGAGAAGGCATCGGGGGGTTATATTCCCCAGCAGGTAATGCTTTTTACGGTATCGCTGGGAGTGGCCGCCTCCATTGCCCTGTCGCTGTGGAAAGTCTGGCTGGGAATTCCCCTGTGGTATCTGGTAATTCCGGGCTACGTGCTCGCTTTCATACTGGCGCGTTATTCTTCCCCTTCCTTTGTGGCCATAGCTTTTGATTCGGGGGGAGTGGCCACCGGGCCGATGACCGTGACTTTTATTTTAACCATGGTTTTGGGCTTTGCCTCGGCTATAGAGGGCCGTGATCCCTTAACCGAAGGGTTCGGGATGATTGCTATGGTAGCGCTTTCTCCCATTCTGGCAGTTTTATCTTTAGGTCTGCTCTTTAGCAGAAAGGAGAAGCAGGATGAACGCCATCATGCGGAAGTATAAGCTGTTGGTAGCTGTTGTGAACTATGGCGTGGCCAGAAAGGCGGTAAAGGCTGCAAAGCAGGCCGGGGCTGAAGGCGGGACCACTCTTTTGGGCGAAGGTACGGGGGGCCACAAAGTATCGGAGGTTCTGGGGATCGATCTTGAACCGGAAAAGGAAATTATTCTTATATTAATAGATGAAAGCAAGCTGGAGGTTGTTCTGCAGGCCGTAATTTCTGCTGCCAGGTTGGATAAACCCGGCCGCGGGATAGCTTTTGTTCTCGACGTGAGCCGGGTGGCCGGTATCTGTCACCTGGGTACCCCCGCTGTACCACCTGAGCAGAATCCGGGAGGAATGGAAATGATAAAGGATGGCGAAGAGGTTTTATACGATTTAATTGTGACCATCGTTAACAAGGGTGATTCGGAAAAAGTGGTTGATGCTTCAAGAAAAGTCGGTGCGGAAGGGGGAACCATACTTTTCGGCCGCGGCACGGGAATTCACGAGAACGCCAAATTGTTCGGTATTCCTATTGAGCCTGAGAAGGAAATCATTTTAACTTTGATTGAACGTCCAAAGAGCGGCAAGGTTTTGGAAGCCATTGTCAATGAAACAGACCTGAATAAGCCCGGAAAGGGCATTGCCTTTGTGCTGGAGGTTGAGAGGGTGGCTGGTATTAATCGCCAGCTCAACAGGATGGTAAGAAAGATGCTTTCTGAAAGTAACCCGCGTTAGTATGTTATATATAACCACCGGGCTACTTTTATTATCAACCCTCAGGGCCGCGTAGAATACTACTGCGTGTACCCCCGGGAGGTGGGCAGGAACGTGGACGAGATCATCCGCGTTCTCCAGGCCATTCAGTATGCTGCCGCCACGGGTGAAGGTGTGCCGGCCCAGTGGCAGCCGGGCCAGCCGGGGATAAGGCGGGACTTTGAATGGGTCGGGACAATATAAAATACCGCAGGCATTTTCCCCGCCCGGTTTTGCGGCGGGCTTTTTTTTACTCTTCGCCCGGGTCGTCCAGGCCCCATCTCCGGAGAAGGCGGTTCAATTTCAGGGTAAGGTACCCCAGCACTGCCGCCACCAGGCTGGGGACGTACAGGCCTGCGCCTATGCCCGTCCCCAGCCCGGCGGTAAGCCAGATGCTGGCGGCGGTGGTGAGCCCGCGGATGTGATCCCGGTCCTTGAAGATGATGCCGCCGCCGATAAAGCCCACTCCGGTGACGATCTGGGCGGCAATGCGCGCCGGGTCTCCGGGCTGGTAGGGGTTTGCGCCGATTAGGGAAGCAAACCCGTAGCTGCTGATTAAAGTAAACAGGGCCGAACCCAGGCAGACCAGGGTGTGCGTGCGTATACCCGCCGGCTTGTGGCTTATTTCCCTCTCCAGGCCGATGAAAAATCCCACCAGAAAAGCCAGCAGCAGCCTGGCAATCATTTCCTGCATGCGGAGCACCGGGCTTCACCCTTTAGATAAGTGTTTAACTGTATTATAATCGGCCCTGCCCGCCGGTTATGCGTGGGCCGGGTTTGAAAAAACGATGAAGCCCCCGTAATTTTCCCCGGAGGCTTCATTAGAACAAGGATGATCACTGCCAGATTTTGATGGCCACACTGATGCTAACAGCCAGGGCGGCCAGCGCAATGCCGACGGTAGCCCAGAAAAAACCTTTTATTTCTTGCCTTAGCGAGTTTATCTCCTGCCTTAAATTTGATTCAAGAGTTATCATTTCCTTCCTCAGGCCTTCTTCGACGGTTTTGATTTCCTTCCTCAGGCCTTCTTCGACGGTTTGGATTTCCTTCCTCAGGCCTTCTTCAACGGTTTTGATTTCTTTCCTCAGGCCTTCTTCGACGGTTTTAATTTCCTTCCTCAGAGCTTCTTCGACGGTTTTAATTTCTTTTCTCAGGCTTTCTTCAACAGCTTTGATTTCCTGCCTTAACCCGTCTTCTGTCGAGGATAATTCTTTGCGCAATTCCCGCATTTCGGCCCGCAGGTCCCGTATTTCTCCCTGAACCCAGCTTCCCAGAAAGAACATTTGTCCGGCCTGGCGGTATTCCTGTTCATCGGAAGTGGCTGCTATTTCCCTTTTGACCTCTTCCACGGCTGCCACCTGCCTTTCACTTCCAGCATAGCAGGTAAGGGCGTTTCAGGCAAGGAAAAAGTCGGGCAGTATCACACCAATTCCTCGATCACCAGGTCCACAAAACGGAAGTTCACCGTGTCCACCAGGCCCCGGTTGGTTACCCGCAGTTCGGGTAAGACCGGCAGGGACAGGAGGGCCATGGTCATGAAGGGGGAGACCAGCGGGCAGCCCAGTTCCTTCCAGGCCCTTTCCAGGGCGGCCACCATTTCCCTCACTTCCTCCACCGGTCGTTCGGACATCAGCCCGGCTATGGGGAGGGGTAAGAGGGCCAGCACCTGCCCGTTCAAAACGGCCACCATGCCCCCGCCGCATTCGGCCAGGGTGTTGGCGGCCAGGGCCATGTCGGATTCATCCATGCCTACCACCAGCAGGTTGTGGCTGTCGTGGGCTACGGTAGAAGCTACCGCGCCGCCCTTCAGGTGAAAGCCCCTGACCAGGCCCAGGCCCATATTTCCCGGCCCGCCGTGCCTCTCGATGCAGGCCACCTTGGCCACGTCCAGCTCCACGGAGGGTCTGATTTCTCCGTTTTCCACCGGTATTTCCACCTGCCTGTGCAGGGTTCCCACTTTGGCCTCGATTACCTCCATCACCCTTGCCAGGACCCTGTTCCCCCGGGCGGCAATGGTAAAGTCGCCGGCGGTCAGCCGCCGCCGGAGGTGCACCGAATGGCGGGTCTTTTCCGGGTATGCGTAAGGTTTCAGCTCGAAAAACATCCGCCCTTTTTCGGCCACGATCACCCCGTCCACCATCACCCGTTCCACCTTCATCTCTGCCAGGTCGGGGATGAACAGGATATCGGCACAGCGACCGGGGGCTATGCTGCCCAGGTCGCGGCTTACCCCGAAGCACTGGGCGGTGTTGATGGTGACCATCTGGATGGCCCTTACCGGGTCCACCCCTTCCTGGATGGCCCTGCGCACCACGTGGTTCAGGTGGCCCAGGGTGAGCAGGGTTTCCGGATGTGTGTCGTCGGAAACCAGGATGGCGTAGCGGGAATCCAGGCGGTTTTCGGTGATGCTTTTTATGGTTGCCCTGACATCGTGCCAGGCCGAACCCTCCCGCATCTTGGCGTACATACCCAGGCGCATGCGGGCCAGGGCGTCTTCTTTCCGGGTGGACTCGTGGCAGGAGGAAATACCCGCGGCAATATAGGCCTGGAGTCCGGTTTCCGTTTCCGGGAGGGAATAATGTCCTGTGACGACCTTGCTGGCTTTAAGGGTGGCCTGTATCTCCCCGTGCACCAGGGGATCTCCCGCCAGCACACCGGGGAAATTCATCATTTCGCCCAGGCCAATGATTCCCGGCCAGGTCATGGCCTCGCGAACCTCTTCCGGGCCGATGCTGGCCCCGGCGTCTTCAAAGCCCGGTGCAGCCGGAACGCAGGAGGGCATGGTGGTAAACACTTTTAAGGGCAGCCCCTCCCCTTCCTCCATCATCTGGCGGATTCCCTCCATCCCCAGTACATTGGCAATTTCATGGGGGTCCATAAAGATGGCCGTGGTGCCGCAGGGTACTGCCGCCCGGGCAAACTGGGTGACGGTAACCATGCTGCTCTCCACGTGTATGTGGCCGTCCAGGAAGCCGGGCACCAGATAACGACCCCCGGCGTCGATTACCCGGGTATCCTTCCCGATGGTGTGGTCGGCCCGGCCCACCAGCACCACCCGGCCGTGTTTAATGGCCACATCCAGGCCTTCCTGTATTTCGGCGGTATGCACGTTCACCACCCGCCCGTTTTTAATTACCACGTCGGCCGGTATTTTCCCCAGGGCAGCCAGGGAAAGTTCGGCGGTAATTTCCCACAGGGGGCGCCGGTTTGGTTGGTAAAACATTTTTTCACCCCGCAAAAATGAAATGATTCCCCTCTATATTTACCGTGTGTGAGGGAATAATACCTGCAGGCAGGGCGAAAATTGTGTCATTTTCGGCAGGAGGATTGTTTGCCGGACTTTAAAAGTCAAGTTTTCAGCTGCAAGGGGGGGTTTTTTTGTCGGCAGAAAGGGATGAGATCCTGACCCGAAAGGTTCAGGAAGTTCTGGATAGCGATGTGCGTACCAGGGAATATGGCTTAAAAGCTGATGTGGTGGACGGTAAGGCGCGCATTACCGGCATTGTGGATACCCTGGCCGAGAGGGAGCAGGTGAGCCGCATCGTTTCAGCCATTGAGGGCATCCGGGCGGTGGAGAATGGTGTGGCTGTAAGCACCGACGGGGCCATTACCGATGATGATGTGGCCTTCGAGGTAGGTGAGGAGCTGGATGCGGCCGGTATCAACCGCCGCCATGTGGGGGTAAAATGCGTTAAGGGAGTGGTTTTTCTCCAGGGGCGGGTGGACAGCCCGGAAGAAATTGAAGCGGCCAGGGCTGCTGCCGCCAGAGCGCGGGGAGTGAAGGAAGTGGTCAGCCAGCTCAAGCTGCGCTCCCCCGGGGGTTATGATGATGAGAGCCTGGAAGCTATTTTCCACCACCAGGTGAACAACGACCGGGAAGATGAGGGAGAGGCCAGAATATTTTAAGGGGGATAAGCAGGCATATCCCCCTTTTTAAACTTCGTTAATCCGGAAGAGGTGAAATACCGTCTTTTTATCCCACCCCATATCCCAGGGGCAGTGGTAGCGATCCACCGTGTGGGCGTTAACCAGAGGGTAGCCGTGGGAGTCCGTCCCGACCACAATGGCAAAGTGCTCGATGTTCCCCTTTTCCTCGTACCCGATGACATCACCTTTCTGCAACTCCCTGACGGCCCCCCGCGGAAATTTGCTTGTCGGCTGGTTCAGCTCCGGGAAAGTGCCCCGGGCGAGCAGCCGGGCGCGGCCGCTGTACAGGAGCCAGCTGGCAAAGGCCTCGGTTTGCACCCAGGCCCGGCTGCCCGAACCACCGCCCTGTTCGTACCGGTAGTACCAGGTTCCATCCATGGGGAGCTTGCCCCCTTCCCGGTCTCCCAGACACTGGGAGACGAAATTGGTGCAGTCCCCGCCGTTGCCGTTGAGATCCCGGTAACGGGGATTGTACTTATGGTTGTTGCCCGCTCCCCAGGCCAGGCCGGCATACTTGCCCGCATACCGGACTGCCCCCTCCCGGTCATAAATACCTCTGGAGCGGTTCTGGCTGGAACTGGATTTTATGGGTTGACCCGGGCAGGCAGCGCCGTCGGCGGGGGTGGGTACGGGTACCAGGGTATCATCACCCAGGCCGTCGGTATAAAAGTCCTTCTGGATCAACCACCGGCCGTTCTTTTTGGCCAGTTCCATCCAGTGACGGGTGCCGATGCCAAAGCGGTTGACCACGGGAGCATCGGGATATACGTACCCCAGCTGGAGGGTGTGGTGAACCACCAGTTCCGCCCTTTCGCCGTTGATCCGCGACCAGGGGATGTGAATTTCCGGTTTGGCTTCCACTATCCGCACCCCCCTTTTCCTGGCCCAGGACTGGATAAAATTCAGCTTGTGTTCTTCATGGGCCCGGGCCCACTGCCCCAGTTTGGTGGCGGTATCGTAGGAGGCCAGAACCGGGGCGGGATCGGCGCCGGTAACAATGGCCCGGGCACGGGCATTGAAAATTTCTTTGACCGCCTTTTCCAGTTCTTTTTGGGAAAGGGGAGGGGAAGTGGCCGTGCAGTTGGAAGCTCCCAGTAGAAAGACCAGGCCAACAATCATTAATGATACAGTAGCTTTTTGCCACAGCATAACGGACCCCCGTTTGGTGAATTTTGCGCCGTTTATATATTTCCCCGGAAGGAAGAGTTTTGCCCGGGTACAGGGTGGTAAAATGTGCACCAAAGCGCTTCACCACAGGGGCCATTTATCAGGAGCAGGTTACTTCCCGCAAAACATTTTTCCAGGCGTCGGGGGATACCTCCCGGTACCTGACCGGGCCGTCAAAGTAGTCCCGCCCGGGCAGGGCCTGTTTGCGCAGGATTTCCGGGCCGTTTCCCTGCAGGGCCTGATAGAGGGTGAGGATATGGCCCGGACCCAGGTTTGTCTCCACCCCGCTGGTAAAAATCCACAGCAGGCGTGGCAGTTTGAGTAACACGGCCGGCTCGATCAACCTTGCCGCCAGGGCCCGGATCTCCGCCTGCAGGTCCATGCGCTGGCTGGTATACGTTCCCTCAAACACCTCCAGGAGGGAAGTTTGCCTGCCGGCCATTACCACCGGCCCCAGGGCCTCGCTGGTGCGGGTCAGGGTGGCCTGGCTGATATCCATATAGTTCTCAATGGGTATGCCGAACCGCTTTTCCAGGTAGTCTGTGATTCCTTCCCGCCCCGCCAGGTGATACAGTTCCTCCAGCGTTGCCACGCCCGAAATTTCATGAACGCGGGTGTTGATGGGGATGGAAACAATACCCACCGGTTTTCTGCACGGGGTGATGGCGACCAGGGTTACGGCTTTCAATTTGGGTCCGTCGGTCCAGAAGATAAGGGCGTTCTCGGTTTCCGGTTGCTGCTGCGCCCAGGCCTTAAAAGAAGAAGAAAAGCAGAATAGAGCCAACACTGCAAGAAGGGCGTACCGGAGCAATTTCCGGAAACTCAACGTTCCTTAACCTCCTTTGCCGTGCCAAATTTATTCTGGCATTCCTTTCCCTCTTTTATACTCCGGGTGATCTTGCTATTGACATGCGGGGAAAGGTGATTTATACTGGATGGTGATTTCTTTTAGTAGTAAATTAGCATATTAAAGTGAAAAAGAATTCGGGGGTGCTGGCAATGAAACTTCGTTTGGGCTTGCCCAAGGGAAGCCTGCAGGAAGCCACCTTTCAATTGTTCAAGCGGGCTGGCTTTAATATAATGGTGAGGAGCCGTTCCTACTTCCCCAGCATTGACGATCCCGAGCTGGAAGTAGTGCTGATGCGCGCCCAGGAGATTCCCCGCTACGTGCATGAGGGCGTGCTGGATGCCGGCATCAGCGGCCTGGACTGGATCATGGAAAATGAAGCCGACGTGGTGGAAGTGGCCGAGCTGGTTTATTCCAAGCAGACCACCAACCCCATCCGGCTGGTTCTGGCTGTGGCCAATGACAGCGACATCCGGTCGGTGGCTGATTTGCAGAACAAGCGGATTGCCACCGAACTGGTCCGGGTGACCAGGAAGTTTCTTGCCCGCCACGGTGTGGAGGCTTATGTGGAATATTCCTACGGGGCCACGGAAGTGAAGGTGCCCCACCTGGTGGATGCCATTGCCGATCTCACGGAAACCGGCAGCTCGCTTAAGGCCAATAACCTGAGGGTCATAGCCACCATTCTGGAATCCACGCCCCGCCTCCACGCCAATAAAAAGGCCTGGGAGGATCCCTGGAAGCGGGAGAAGCTGGAAAACCTGGCCGTACTCCTGCAGGGGGCGCTCCGGGCCGATGCCAAGGTGGGGTTGAAAATGAACGTGCCTAAAGAAAAGCTGGACGATATTCTGGCCCTGTTACCGGCCATGAAGCACCCCACCATCTCCCAGCTGGTGAACAGCGACTGGTGTGCGGTGGAGGTAATTATGGACGAAAAGAAGGTGCGGGACCTGATCCCGGCCCTGAAAAGAAGCGGGGCCCACGACATTATTGAGTACCCGCTGAACAAGGTTATTCCCTGAGGGATATGCCCGGAAGGCTAGCGGGCCGGCTGAACTCCGGTAGAACTTCCCCGGTACGGGGAAGTTTTTATTTTTCGGCCGGCAGGTTTAGCAGAAAATTTTTAGAATTTTATAACCGGGGTATTTTTTTGAGGGGAGGGATCATCATTGCCCGCCAGAAAACAGGATGTGCTGGACAGCATATTTTATCCCCACAGTGTGGCTGTAATAGGGGTTACCGGTTCCAGCGACCGGGTAGGATACAACCTGCTGCAGAGCATTATCCACGCGGGATTTCAGGGCCGGATCTACCCGGTGCACCCCCGCCTGGAGAGCCTGCAGGGGCTGCCGGTATACCGTTCCCTGGAAGAAATACCTGAACCCGTGGACCTGGCGGTAATCGGGGTAAACCAGCTGGCCACCCTGGAGGTGGTGGAGCAGTGCGGCAGGAAAGGGGTTAAGGGGGTTGTCTGCATTGCCGGCGGCTACAAGGAGATGGGGGAAGAGGGAAAAGCCCTGGAAGAGCGCCTGGTGGCTGCGGCACGGCAGTATGAGATGGAAGTGGTTGGCCCCAATACCCTGGGCTTGATCAATACCCGGGCCAATTTAAATGTCACTTTTTATCCCATGCAGCTACCCCGGGGAAAGGTTTCGTTTGTTACCCAGAGCGGGGGCGTGGGGCTGACCATACTGCATAAGGCCGTGGATGAAGGACTGGGGATCAACAAGTGGGTGGGGGTGGGTAACCGGAGCACCCTGGAGATAAGCGATTATCTGGAATACCTGGCCCGGGATGACAGCACCGCGGTCATAGGTGTTTTTGTGGAGGGCACCGATGATGCCCGGCGGCTGGTTCAGGTGGCCGGGGAGGTGGCCCGCCACAAGCCGGTGGTTTTTTATAAGGTCGGGCGTTCCGGTGCGGTGAGCCACGCCGCCCTAACCCATACCGGGAGCATGGCCGGCAGTTATCAGGTGTACAGGCAGGTATTGCAGCAGTTCGGCCTCCTGGTGGTGGACAGCACCCTGGAGATGGTGGCTGCCTGCAAAGCCCTGGCCATGGCACCCATTCCCCGGGGGAACGGCGTGGGCGTGGTTACCCATACGGCAGGTCCCAGTATCGTGCTGCTGGATGAGATAAGCCTGCGGGGAGGGGTTTTCCCTGCCCTGGCCGGAAGTACCATGGGCAGGATTAAAGAAGTGCTGGGTCAGAACCCCCCGGTAGTGCTCAAAAACCCCCTGGATGCGGCCGGGCAGGGTATGCAGGCGGCAAATCTGGGCCCGCTGATGGAGGCGGTGCTGGACGACCCGTGCATCGACATCCTGGTGGCCGTATACTGCCTGCATTTGAACTGGCGCTGCCCCACGGTGGAAATTTTAGATGCCCGGGAGCGCAGCGGTAAGCCGGTGGTGGCCCTTTATATATCCACCGGGGAAAAAGTTAAGGAAGAGAGGGAACTCCTGCACTCCCGGGATATTCCCGTCTATACCACTCCCGAGGAGGCGGCGTGGGGAGTTTCCGCTCTCCTGCACTATGCCCTGCAGAGAGGGGGAATCAGGCGGTGAATGTGGCAGAAATGCTGGCTGCAGCCCGTTCTGCCGGGCGCCGGTATTTATGTGAGGATGAGGTAAAGGAGATTCTGCAGCGGGTTGGTGTACCTGTAACCCCCTGCTTTTTGGCCCGCAGCGAGGAAGAAGCGGTGGCGCGGGCCATAGAGGTGGGTTATCCCGTGGTATTAAAGGTGCGCTCCCCCTTAATTGCCCATAAGTCGGACAGCGGTGGAGTGGCTCTGAACCTGGCCAACGGCTACCAGGTACGCCGGGCCTACCGGCAGATCATGGACAGGGTCAAGGGAGTGGATCCCGAGGCTGCGGTTACGGTGCAGCCCATGGCTTCCCCCGGCCGGGAGGTGATTGTCGGTTTTACCGTCGACCGGCAGTTCGGGCCCGTGCTCATGTGCGGTCTCGGGGGGGTCTTCGCGGAAGTTCTGGGTGATGTCAGCTTTCGACTGGTTCCCGTAGAGCCCGACATGGCCCGGGATATGGTCCGTTCCCTGCGGGGATACCGCCTGCTGGCCGGTTACCGGGGTGTTCCCCCTGCTGATGAGGGGGCCCTGGTGGATATACTGGTGAAGGTTTCCGGGCTGGCCGCCGCATTTCCGCAGATACAGGAAATGGACCTCAACCCGGTGGTGGTTTACGAGCGCGGGGCGCTGGTTCTGGATGCGCGGGCGGTGCTGGCCGATTGAAATTCAGCCCGACTTTTTCCATATCCATTAATATCCTTGTCAGAAATGAGCAGAAAAGTATATGCTATAGTATATGCTATATTGAAGGAAGGCCGTGGCCTGACAATAACAGGGGAAGAAGGTTGATCCGGTGATACCATTGCGCGACAGCATCCGCCCGCGGCGGAGGCCCTTTGTAAACTGGCTTTTGATTCTAACCAATATCTGGGTTTTCTTCTTTAAAGAGCTGGGCCTTTCCCAGGCGCAGTTAAACGAACTATTCTACAACCTGGGGGTTATTCCTGCCCGGGTTGTTCACGCCCTCCAGATCGGGGCGCCGCTGGACCCCCTGTTGCTGCCCTTTATTACCTCCATGTTTCTCCACGGAGGTTGGGTGCACCTGGGGGGCAACATGCTGTACCTGTGGATTTTTGGTGATAACGTGGAGGACCGCCTGGGGCACTTGCGCTTTTTAATTTTTTACCTGCTCTGCGGTATGGTGGGCAGCCTGTTTCATATTCTGGCCAATCCCACTTCCCCCGTGCCGGTGATCGGGGCCAGCGGGGCCATTGCCGGAGTGCTGGGCGGCTATTTTGTTACCTTCCGTCACTCGAGGATCCTGGCCCTGGTTCCGGTGTTCTTCTTCCTCACCCTGATGGAGGTACCGGCGGTAATTTTTCTGGCCCTGTGGTTTATCATCCAGCTCTTTAACGGTGCGGCTTCCCTCGGCGGGGTGGTCAACCCCGTGGCCTGGTGGGCCCATGTGGGCGGTTTTGTGTCGGGGATGATCCTGATGAAGCTCCTGGCTCCCCGCAACCGCCTGCGCAACAACTATCCCTGGTGGTAGGAATACGCCGGCAGGAACGCGGTACGGCCGCTATAATATGAGAAGCAGGGGTTCATCCCCTGCTTTTTTAACGGGCAAAAACGTGGTTGCCTATCCGGGTGATAATCGGCCGGGACCAGACCCAGGTACTCTGTGCCCTGGCCGGGTTCCAGTAATAAAGGGCGCCGCCGGTGGGATCGTGGCCGCTGATGGCTTCCCGAGCTGCGGCAATGGATTCCCGGGTAAGAGGCCGCATATACTGGCCGTTGGTTACGGCCTCAAAGGCGTCAGGCTGGTAAATCACGCCCCGGATGGTCCTGGGGAATTCCCCGCTCCGGGTGCGGTTTATGATTACCGCTCCCACCGCTACTTTCCCAATGTAAGGTTCGTCGGCCGCTTCACCTTCAATCACCCGGGCCATCAGGATCAGGTCATCCCGGCTGATACTGGTCCCGCGGGAAACCTGGCTGCTGGCTACCTGCTCATTATGGGCCATTTTTTTGTCCGCCTGCAGGTTTTCCCTGCTTTCCAGGGCGGCGCCACCCACCACCGGCAGGACTGCCAGGGCCAGGGCAAGCATTATCATAACTCCAGCAGTGGCCTTCAGGGCCAATTTATTTTCTTTAAGCCAGAGAAAAAAAGCCATGGTTTCCACTCCTTTCGTCGTTTCTCCCAGGCTACTGGCGAGTATAACGTAAGTTGGCGGGATAATCAAGCGTTAAATTATGGACCCCCTGGCTGACACTGCGTAAAGCAGGGCTCCCAGGGCGATGGTGGCCGGCAGGGTAAAAGTCCAGGCCAGGATAATCCTGGCCACCGTGGGCCAGGAGACGTTGCCCGCCCCCCGGGCCAGACCTGCCCCGGTGATGGAGGAAGAAACGACGTGGGTGGTGCTGACGGGCAGCCCCCACAGGGTGGCTGTGAAGATAACCAGGGCCGAACCCATATCCGCAGCAAAGCCCGCGGGCGGGTTGAGGTGGGTGATGCCCCGGCCCAGCGTGCGGATGATCCGCCAGCCGCCGCAGGATGTTCCCAGGGCCAGGGCTGCGGCCGACAGGACTTTAACCCACAGGGGGACCACAAAATTATCCTGGTACCCGGTAAGAACCAGGGCCAGGGTGATCACCCCCATGGTTTTCTGGGCGTCGTTGGTACCGTGGGAAAAGGCCTGGAAGGCAGCGGCCAGGCGCTGCCAGCGCCTGAAGCGGTGGTCCCGGCAGGGGCCGGCCCGGCTTCCCGTCAGGTACGAAACGAGCAGCATAACCGTAAAGCCGGCAACCAGGGCCAGGGGCGGGGAGAGGATGAGGGCCTGCAAAATGGTGGTCAGGCCGGCAAGGTTAACCCCCCTGGCACCTGTTGCAGCCAGGGTGGCACCGGTCAGGGCACCCACCAGGGCGTGGGAAGAACTGCTGGGTAATCCCCCGGCCCAGGTGAAAAGATTCCAGAGAATGGCCGCCAGCAGGGCGGCCTGGATGGCCCGGGGGTACTGGAAGAGTACGGCAGTATCCACAATGTCCCCGGCGATGGTCATGGCCACCCCGGTGAAAGTAAGAGCCCCCGCGAAGTTCATGGTGGTGGCCAGGAAAATGGCCGGGCGGGGGGTCAGAGCACCCGTGGCCAGGGAGGTGGCCACGGCATTGGCCGTATCGTGGAAACCGTTTATGAAATCAAAGGCCAGGGCCAGGCAAATAATCGGCAAAAGAACCTCACCCACCGGATCACCCCTTGGGTTTTTAGTAAAACATATTAACCAGTCAGTGGTATCATTACCTTGTATTCCCCCGGGTGGTCATAAAAACTGCCGGCGGGGTTCATACTTTGTAGGGGTTTAAAAAATACGGGAGGTGGGATAATGGCGAAGGATATTTGTGTGGTGGGGATCCTGGTGGATGGGCGGGCGGAGAAGGCACCGGAAGTGCAGCAGGTGCTCACCAGGCACGGTTCAAGGATTTTGAGCCGGTCGGGGATTCCCGACCCCAGCCGCAGGCGGGGGATCATTACCCTGACCATGGAAGCGGACGATGATGAGCGCAGGATGCTGGAGCAGGAGCTGCAGCAGATCCAGGGAGTGGTGGTAAAATCCGTTGCTCTGGGACCCTCCCTGACGCAGGTTTCCGGTTAAAAATCCCGGTTTGCAACCGGGATTTCATGTTGCCTCCCAGGCTTTCGCCCTGTGCATGTTCTGACGCACCTGCTCTTCTGCGTATTTAAAAAATTCCTCCAGGTCTGCTTCCACAATATGCCGGGCGGTTTCAATAAGCCGGGCTGTCCGCTCGATGTCGATGCGGATACGGTGCTTGAAAAACATCTGCACGTCGTACTTGGCCGCCAGGGCGCGGGGATCCAGGTGGGAGATTTCAATGTAATAGGGGAAGTTATGGATGCGCTGGTACAGCCGGCGTGGCTCCACCCCGTAAAGCGGGGCCACCCGCCGGCTGATTTTGTCCACCAGGGCGGTATTGCCGAAGGCGGCGGCCAGTGCTTTACTGTAAGAGCCGTTCCTGCCGGTAATGAGTTCGATCCCCATCTCCACGATGTTGTGGCTTTTCCACCAGCCCAGGGCCGGGGGCAGGTTGCACGCCCTGATGGTTTCCTCTACCAGCGGGCGACCCTTTTCAAAGCAGTAACCCCGCTCAAAGTGAAGATATTTTTCGTCCCCGTAATAATCCAGGCCTTCCGGGTTGATGCCGTGGGTCATCACCCCCAGGGCAAACTCCCTGAGCTGGGGATCATCGCCCAGGGCGGCCAGCAGTTCCGTTCCCCGCCCGTGGCTGTCGTCACGGCCGGGAACCAGGGCAGCAACCATATCGGGGAAAATGCTGCCCAGGGCCAGGGCTTCGGAAAGCTTCCCGCACACTCTTTCAGCAAAATAAACATGGGTTTGCGGATACAACCTGACTACCCCCACCGGGCTGAATGGTTGGTGGATCTTTTTCTACCCCCGGGCGGCATTTTCCTACCCGCAAAAAACAAATTTTAGCCTACCACCCTTTGAGGATGAAAAAGACCACGCCGGCCAGGAGCAGGGCCAGGGTCAGGGCCAGCCCCCGGATCTGCTTTCCAGCCCGGGCAAGCCCTTTTTCCAGGTGCCTGATGCGCTTTTCCAGTTCCTCCGCTGCCGAGCGCCACTCCCGGTAACTGTCGTGGAGGGCGGTGTTCAGGCTGATTACCTGGCCGTCCAGCTGGTGGAAACGTTCTTCTGCAGGGGCGACCAGGCGCTGGCGGATGGCCCGGGCCAGAGAGTCCACTACCTCTTTTTCCCTGCCCTGTGCGGTGGCCATGTTTAACCCTCCTTTGCCTGGTGAATGGCGTCCCGCAGGGCGGTAAGGGTAACCAGGGGGGCTTCCGTTACCCTGGTTTCCAGCTGCCCGAGCTGTTCTTTGATTTCCCGGTAAAAGGCGGCCTGCTGTTCCTGCATTTCGCTTACGTTGCGGGCCAGGCGGTTCATTTCCTGGGTCAGAGGTTGCAGCAGTTTTTCGCGCATGGCCAGCAGGATTTCCTTCATCAGGGCCTGGAGTGCTTCATCCCGGGTCGTTTGCCTGGCGGACATGGGGATACCTCCTTAAAAACTTTATATCTGGTTAATGGCTTTTTTAAGCAGGTTCAGGAAGCGGTTGACTTCCTGCTGGGAATGGCGGTGGATAATGTCTGTGACCTCTTTTTCCAGTTCCTGCAGCAGGTTTTGCCTGATCTCATTGCCGGTCTGGCTGCTGATCTCCCGGATAATACGCTTTAACCTTTCCTCAAGGATGCGGGCGTTCTCCATATGCGATAACCTCCAGGTCGTTTCAGGATCAGGCGGATATCTTCCAGTTCCCGGCTGTATTTTTCCAGCAAACGTCCCACCGGGGGTGATTTCCGTGCTTCCACGGCCAGCAGTTCCCCAATCTGGTCAATGCGGCGCAGGAGTATTTTTTCGCCCCGCTGGATGAGAATGGCCTGCTCGAGCTGGCGTAAAAGCCGGTTAAAGGCGAGGTTTTTCCCGTCCTTGAGGGCATCCAGGGCGGAAATAAAGTGGATTTCCCGGGATGCTGCCGGGGCCAGTTCCCTGCGCAGCCAGGTGGCCACCCGTTCCCTTTCACTGAGATTTAATGTATCGGCGAAGTTAACCACGTAAAAACAATTATCCCGTTCTCTTTCCGGGGGGATTTCCTGGCGGAGGAATTCCCTGTGGACCGGGGAGAGCATATGCCGGCCGTTGAAAAAGATCAGGTGCAGGTCGCTGTTACGCAGCCATTCTGCCACCTTCCTGGCGTAGCGGGTGTGTACAGAATCTATTCCCGGGGAGTCCACAAAGGTGGCCAGCTTGAGCATTTCCGCCGGGTGGTGGATGTCTATTGCCTCTATAAGCATGGCTTCTTCGGGGGTTATCATCAGCCGCCTGAATTCTGCCAGCTCGCCGGGATCTGCCAGGTGGAAGACCTTTTCCCGGACGTGGTGAAAATGCAGGCGTACCGCTGTTACTGCCAGGGCGGCCCGCTTCAGCGAGATGGGGCGGGTGATGGCCGGAACGTGGTTATAAATGTTCCCCGGAAGGGCCGGCGAGCGGAAAAGATTTTGAGTTTGAATCAGCAGCGCCGCCAGTTCGGCCGCGTTAACCCGTGAATATCTGCCCCCGGTGCAGGCCTCCATTTGCCGGAGGTCTTTCAGCAACCCGGGATTATTGAGCCAGCGGTACAGGGTGACCAGTTCCTCCCGGCAGAGGTAGGCGTTCCCTTCCCTTTCTTCCACCAGGAAGAGGGTTAATTCCCGGGGATAATGGATTACCGCTACCTTTTCCGCCCCGTGATGCAGGCGGACAAGAGTGGATGTGGTGGATTTATCCTGGGCCGGCAGCAGTTCTTCCTGCATCAGGGCGTTGAGAAAGGTGCTTTTTCCCGAAGAAAAGGGGCCCCACAGGGTAACATAAAAGCGGTCGCCGGCCAGGCTCCCGGCCAGCTCCGCAAGGCGCTCCCTGGTAGCCGGCGACCGTAAGAACGGGGCTTCCAGCAGGCGCTGCAGCAAATTGAGCAGGCGCTCTTTGAGCACCGGAAAACTGACGGCCTGCCACGTATTCTCCATGCCGGCGGGTGATGCCGCGACAGCCGGAACTTTCCGGTTATATGCGGCCAGCTTTTCCCGGATCTCCAGCCGTACCTGCTGCAGGGATGCAAACAGCTGGCTGGTTTCCAGCGCGTCACGGGCGCGTTCGTAAATGCTCCAGAAGGCATTCAGGAAAGGCCCGTCTTCCCCGATGGCCAGGGTTCCGGCCAGCCGGCGGGGTATGTGCCTGTCTTCCCCGGAGAAAAACTTCTCCAGTTCTTTCAGGGTAATGAAGGCCAGCTCCACTTCCACGAACAGGCGCAGGTTTTCAATACTCTCCGCATCCCTGGTGTTCAGGTAGTTGACCGGGATTTCCCGGCCGAAGATTTCTCCCAGGGCCTCCCGGGTGGCCGTGAGGGCGCTGCCGTCAGGGCGGCCGCAGTTACAGTTGATCCAGAAAGAGATCCGTTTGGAGCCGGGGCGGGAAAGACTCCCTTTCAAGCGGTGCAGGAAGAGCCGGTCCTGTTCGTCCATGCCCCGCTGGTGGAAGAGGTAGAGGATATGATCCGCTGGGGCAAGGGTTTTTTCAACCAGGTGGCTCTGGCTGGCGGCATCCAGCCCGGGGGTGTCGATCAGGGTGCATATTCTTAACCACGGGTTGGGCAGGGTAACATCTACCCGGCCGGCATGGATATCCCCCCGGCGCAGCAGGGAGGCCAGCCCCTGCCGGGAGTGGACCGGCTTGAATCTGCCTGCGGATACGGAAAAGGACTGGCCGTGGAAGAAAAAGATGGAGCAGGGAGTGGCCGGCAGGACGTCCACCGGTGAGATATCTTCCTGCAGGAGGGCGTTGATCAGGGTGGATTTTCCTGCATTACGGGCTCCGGCGACGGCAAGGAGGGGTGGAGGTTGGGGCAGGAGATACTTCTCCCGCAGCTCACCAATGCGCTTTAAAGGGTGGGGTCGCTGCCGCGGGTTTTCAGATGGAAATGTCCCGTTCATTTCAACACGCTCCCCGGATATTTTGGCCGGTCCTGGCCGGACCGTCCACCTGCCTATCTGCTATATATTAGCATCGGGGGATAAATATGACATGGGGAGACCCGCGGCATTTGTAAACTTACGGCGGGGTAAGGGCGGCCGGGGGAAGGGAAGGGTTTAAGCGCTGGAGCCGGTTTTCTGCAGGACCTCAAGAACGTGTTTTGCCCGGCGGTCATGCTGCTGGATCCTGGTGAAGAATTCAATCAGGAAGCGCCGCACCCTCTCGTCCCCGGCCAGGGGCGGGCGGCGCAGGTGCCGGATGAGCAGGATAATGGACTTCAGATGTTCCACCAGGGCCCGGTCGGGACTGCCCGTCAGCTCCATGTGGCGGATTTTTTGCATGCAGGCCTGGCTTATTTCCGGCACCGTTTTCCCCTGCAGGTTCTGTAAAAAAACAAGCAGCTTGTGGACATCCGGGTTTATTTCTTGCACTGAAAACACCTCCTGGCAGTGAGCGCTAGTGAAGGAGGGAGGGGAGATTGAGAAATATTTCCAGCAGGAAGAGCAGGACAATGGCCAGTTCCAGCAGCACGGATTGCTGGTTGACCACCCGGTTGCTGAGCAGGGTATAATTCTGCATGATGAGCGAGAGCTTGCGCTGGATGCTTTCCACCCAGGCTCTGGTGCGGAATACGGCCAGGGCGGCGCCGTATACCCGGGCATAGAAAACGTCTTCGGTTACCTTGAGAGAGTTCTGAATTCTTTCCAGGATCTCGTTAATATCCACCACCAGTTCCATCAGGCGGTTCATGATGTGCCGGTAATGCCCCATGCGCCTCAAGACGGTAACCTTTTCCGCCTCTTCAATATCGCCGTACATTTTACCCATTTCTTCGCTGAGCAGGTTATCGTAGTAACGGAGCTCCAGGAGCTGGGTCAGGGCAAATTCCAGCAGGTCGGGAATGTCGTGGCTGCCGGCCGCGTCGTATACCAGGGCCGAGGCCCAGGTAATGATGGTGAGGTCATCCGGGCCGTAGGAAAAGGAATGCTGCAGGGTTTCCCGGCGTACCTGCGGGCTTACCGGTTCAGATTCGGCCAGCAGCAGGGGCACGGGATCCCATTCCCGGTTCCATTCCTGAAAGAAAAACAGGATGTAATCCTCTTCCGCCCCTTTAAATTCCGGGCGAACCATGGCCCTGCTCAGGCTGCCTGTTACCTCGGCCAGTTTCTTCTTAAATATATCTTCGGTAATTCTGTCAATAACTTCATCCTCACCTAAAGATAGGGCGAGCTCCTTGATTTCCCGGTAGCTGTACCCTTCCGGGAGTATTATTTGCATGCACAGGCTGACTACCCCCAGGTCGTAGACCTTGCCCGTAAAACGGGCGTGAAAATCCTGCTGGCCCAGCCTGATCCATTCTTCTCCCAGTTCCACGGTTACGGGGGGGTTGGGGATATGCACGGACATCAACCGCGCCCGGGAAATGCGCAGCCTGGAAGTGGGCTTGGTATGAGCCAGTGACTGTTCCACAATTTCCAGGTTGATCTCTTCCGCCACGTCGTACAGACGATAAAGCCAGATGGAATTGGGCATTTGCGAACAACCTCTCCCGCGTTCATGGCTGCCAGTTTAAAAAATATTATACCCTTGACAGGAGGGCTTTGTAAGCCGTATAATAAGAAATGCGATGTCGGAGTGGCGGAACTGGCAGACGCGCACGTTTGAGGGGCGTGTGGGAAACCGTGCGGGTTCGAGTCCCGCCTCCGACACCAGAGTTATATCCCCTGTCTGGCTTCTGTAAGCTTTATGTTACAGGGGCCTTTTGTTTTGCAGCCCTTCCGTGGACTGTCCCGTCCACGTTTCTTTTTCTCCCGGCTCGTGTTTGCGGGCCTTGTGAACAGTTCGCCAAGCTATTTGGTTGGTTTCCGGTGCTTGTGAAAAACTCGCCAGCCGAAAAGGGCCGTTGGCGGGAAATTTATTTTCCACCTTACCGGTCTTATATAAAATAAAATTAATCCCGTCAGGTGATCCGAAAGGGGTGGTTTGCATGCGGGAATGGATTCAGCACCTGGTGACGAAATACCTGGAAGAACCATTCTGTCAGGTTGAATTGGCGCGTGCCGAGATGCTGAAAAATGAGCAGCCCGGGCCAAAGCTGCGCCTGGTGCGGGGGCAGCAGAAAAAGTGCTACCCGCGCAGCATGTCAGGGGAAAGCCATTCCGTTTCCTTGAACGGCTAAAAAGCATGATAATATTATCTATAAGATAGATAATAAACCTGCACTGATGTTCCGGTTCGAAAAGGTGGGCTCCCCACGAAAGGGGAGCCCATCTCCGCTAAATTGGTAATCAGATAACCACCGCCCGGTGTAAGCACATAGTTAGTTTAATCTCCCGTATCAGCTGGTTGATCAACTTTTAAGCTTTCGGGCTCATTGTATTCCTCTTTGGAATGGGGTATCCCGGACGAGGTCGCAGGCTTACGCCAGAGGCCGGGAATGGTTACCTTTATTCTATCCAATAGGGTTTGTGAAGCAAGGAGGCCGGGGTTCCCGACTCGAATAGCGTCGTAATAGCTTCCAATAGTGGATTCATAGTTTTCCGCACCGTAAATCCAGACCGAACCCAACCAGATTTTCATAAGGGGTTGTGTTCTGGACCATTGAGTAACCAAAATTTCCAAGTCGTTATGATATAACGATACTTTGCCTTCCGAGGTGTCAACATAAATTTGAATTTTTGTCCACTCCCCCGGAGCCAGGCGCTGAGTACTGTACCGGGCGGGTTCAAAAAGCCCGAATGCCAGTCCGAGATACCTATCCCTGTTTACTACCACGGTTATCTCACCGGTGGGAAAATCCAGAGAAGCCAGGGTAGTGGCCGCACCGGTAATGTCCTCTATTTTGGTATAAAATTCAACGACAATCTGATCCCTGTAAATTGGAGGATTTAATTTATAGCTCAGGTATGGAGCCAGGTACACGTTCCTTCCCACTCGGGCTGAGGTGTTATCAACTACCCCCTGGTCGTCAATCCATTTGGCGTCTAAATACTCCCAGTCCCCTAAACCTTGCTCAAAATTTTCTTCAAACCATACTTCCACAGGTGGAGATGGTTTGGGACAATAATGACATAATATCATAATAAGGATAATAATTATAGCTAGAATTGCCAATAGAAGAAATTTCTTTTTCTTATTCAGTTTCTTGTCTGAAATTTTTTCTGTATTGTGGTTATCCGACATTTATCTACCTCCTTTTTCTAAAAGTAAGTATCCGAAAAGGAGCACGAGAGACGCGAGAAGTTCGATATGGCAAGGGCATTAAAGGAAAAGGGACATAAGCATTCTTTATTACAATATGATATTGCCGGAATTAATGCCACCATAAAACAAGAAAAAAATACTGGACAGGGTAAAACCCCATCCAGTGTTGCTTATTTAACTTAAGCCACTGCTGTTTCAGTGATTGTAATTACAACTCGGTAGGCGGCGGGGAGCCCTGGATCATTGATGGTGATTTCACTGTTTTTCACAGTGGCATCGGTGGAACCAACATCCCCGGACGCCGTTTCAGGAACATCAAAAGTACCCAGGTTACCTATTTGTACACCATTCGCATCAAATACCTCAATTACGTAATTAAAAGTGACAGTTTGCGCAGCATCAACAGTCTTTGTGGTATGAAGGGTGTAGTTTAGGTAGTAGTTTCGGGTCTTTTGGTCATAACCGGTGACCTGAATGGCGGTGGGAAAACTTTCACCGGATACATAATGGAAGCCTTCCCCTTCATAGGAGTTCTGTACCGGTTCTTGAGCCCATACTCCCGGTACCGAAGATAACAGCAACATCAGCGCGGCTACAAAAGCCAGTAAGAACTTTCTTTTTCTCATCCACAGCCCCCCTTATATTGGATTTATTATCATTTTATAACATACACCATTAAATGGTTACTAAACAAACACATTTGAACATATATAGATGTCATCAACCTTTAAGCTTCTGAAGCCAGCATTCCCGGGAGCCCGGACCTCCCGGGATTTTTGTTGCGGAAATGGGCATCGCCATCTGGCGGTTAGGTCTGGTGATCGGTGGATGTGGAATCATATTTATTCTGCTTGTCTTATCTGGGAGTTTAAATCTCCCCTTATTTCGTTAACCGGTATATACGTAAGCCAGTGCGCATCAAAGAGAACGATAAGCTCGACGCCAGGCTATTTGGTTGGTTTTCCGTGCTTGTGAAAAACTCGCCAGACTAATAGAGCCGCTGGCAGAAAATATATTTCCCACCTTACCGATCTTTAGGGGTCCGGCTGGTAAAGGTGGGCTCCCCACAGAAGGGGAGCCCACCTTATTTTCCGGCTGGCGGGCAGGGATCAAGCTATCCCGCCCGCAGGTAGTGATGTATGAATATGTCGTGGTGGAGGAAATAGGGTTCCTCAATGGTCACAGGTATGGTTTTGACGGCAAGCAGATGGAAGTTTTCCGGCAACCTTTTCTCCAGAAAGTCAAAGGTGGCCGGGCGTCCCGGATGGGAGATAAGAAGCTGGCCTCCCGGTTTCAAACAGCGGGTGAAGATTTCAGCCAGGAAAGGGTGAAATTTGGGGTCGTAGAGGATGTCCGAGCCTATAATCCAGTCGAACTGCCGGTCTGTGGTAAAATCCCGCCAGTCGGCCAGCAGGTAATCCGCCTCTTTTACTTTTTGCAGAGCGGCGTTGGCTTTGCAGAACTGTAAAGCTTCAGGTTTATAATCGGAAAAGGTTACCCTTGCTCCCTTGAGCCCGCAGACCAGGCCGGGCAGGCCGGTTCCCGCACCCAGCTCCAGGACGGTTTCGCCGGAAAAGGGAACGTTTTCCCAGATATATCGGGCCAGTCCCCTGGCTGCAGGCCAGATTTCAGCCCACAATGGAATGTTATCTTCATCCGCGGGGTCGGTGATGAGTTCCTCGACGTTCCGGGGTACCAGGAGGGGCAGGGTCAACCCCGGCAGGAAAATGGTGACTTCCCTGGCGGATATGTTTAATCCGGGCATTTGTCCGGCTCTCCGGGGGGTGTTGAAAGTTTAAGACTGGTTTTTTTTCAGTACCTGCAGCCAGCTTTCCCTTTCCAGGAAGCTCCCCTCCACATTGTTTTCCATTTGCAGGAACATCTTGTAGGGTACGGCAAAAGAGAGCAGGTCTTTATCCACGTGCTTGCGTGCCGAAATGTCGGTCAGCCCTATTACCGCCCGGGGCTCTTCCGACCTGCCCTCGGCATAAGGGATGAGGAAAAGGGTATGGCAGCCGGCACCGAAGGGAGCTATAACATTAAGCCTGCCGCCGCCCTCGTAATTGGCCAGGACGGTTAAGGCGGAAAGCTGGTCGGGATTGGCCAGGAAAACAATAACAGCGGGAGTTTCGTCCGGACTTACCTCCGGCAGGGGCTTGAACACCACGTAGGTGGCAGGTACCTCGGTGATGGGCAGGGAGTCCACAAACTTCCTGGCCATTTCCGGGGTTTTCAGGTAGCGCTCCCCTTCTTCCAGGGCCGGCATATTGCGCACCAGGTTTTTCCCCACCTCACTGCGGCAGAAATCTTTGTTGCCGGTGGAGAGAAAATATTCGATACCGCCGGGGAAATTTTTATACTGGTTGCCAAATCCCAGCCCCACCCCGCCGCCGAGGCAGCCGAAAGTTTTGCGGTCAAACACGGCCGTGCGTCCCCTGGCAGCCGCAGTGAACATGGCCACCACACAGCCCCAGCGCCCCTCTTTGAACTGCAGGGCACCTTCCGGCTTCTCATCGGTTAGCAGGATTGCCACCGGAGAATACCTGAGTTTCAAGGCTGCGGCTATTTTGCTTTGCATAAACCTCGCCTCCAGAGAAAATTTTAAGAAAAGTTCTTCGCCGGCGGCCAGATTTCCTCTAGGAAAGATAGAAGGCTTTCCGTAATGGAAGCCCGGCCTGCATAAAAAACTACCTCCTCAGAAGCAACGGATTGTTCTGAGGAGGTTAATCAGTTAGAACTTTATAAAGTTTCCTGCTGGTGCCGAAGGCGGGAGTCGAACCCGCACGGGGTGTGAGCCCCACCGGATTTTGAGTCCGGCGCGTCTGCCAGTTCCACCACTTCGGCATACAGTACTTTAAATAGTAGCACATTGCCGGTGAATTGTCAATGCCCCGGAGGGCGGGGGTCCGGGGTGGTTTTCAGCGGCTGTTCTTGTGCCTCGGTTTTGGGAGTAATTTGAGCCGGGAACGAGCAGGATTACCTTTTCCATTTATAGAATTACTCCCCGGGCAAAAAAAGTCACATTTTGCCCGGTGGGAGTGGATCCTGTTGCACCCGGACGTTCGGGATTTGGATGAGCGGGAATTGATAAAACGTTCCGCCGCGGGTGATCTGGAGGCCTTTTCAGAACTGGTGCGCCGTTATGAGAAGAAGGTTTTTACCGTGGCCTACCGTTTTACCGGCAACTACAGCGATGCTTCCGATCTGGCTCAGGAAGTTTTTATCAGGGTTTACCAGGCCCTGCCACGTTTCCGGGGTGAAGCCAGCTTCAATACCTGGCTTTACCGTATTACCGCCAACCTGTGCCGGGATGAACTGCGCCGGCAGAAGCGGCATAAAAAAACCTCCCTGGAGGAAATGACGGCCGAAAATGCCTGTCCCGGGCTGCCCGATGGTAACAGCCTGTCTCCGGATGAAATTGTGGAGCAGCGGGAATTTCAGGAAATGGTGCAGGCCTGCTTGAATGAACTGCCCGATGAGTACCGGCTGGTCCTGGTCATGCGGGAGATCCAGGGCCTTTCCTATGCTGAAATAGCTGCAGCCCTGGATATTGCCCAGGGGACGGTTAAATCCCGCCTCAGCCGCGCCCGTCAAGCCTTCCGGCAGAAGTTGTTCGGGCGGCGGGAACATTTCAAGTTCCTGAGCCGTCTTCTTGAGTAGAGGGGGGATGACGTATGGATTGCCAGCAGATACGGGAATATCTTTCGGCATACCTGGATGGTGAACTTGAATCCTCCCGGCTGGGGCAAATAAAAGCGCACCTGGAAGAATGTGCGGCCTGCCGCCGCCACTGGGAAGAGCTGCAGGCCAGCATGAAACTGCTACGCGCTCTACCCGAAGTATCCCCCCCGGAATTTTTCAGAGAGCAATTGCTTCAAAGGCTGCCCGGCCGGCGCTTTACTCCCTGGTACGCCAGGTTCAGGCCGGCCTGGCTGAGATTTGCTGCCGCGGCAGTCATTCTGGTTGCTGTCCTTTCCCTGGCCCGGCTTGGGTCGGGCCAGATCATTCCCCGGGTTATGTGGCCCTGGCAAAAGGGCGGGGATAATGCTCCGCTGGTAGGCCAGGTTGACCGGGAGGGGGATGATGGCATCAGCAGCGATCTCCTTAAATCTTCCGGGAAGGAATCCGGATCTCCCCCGGGTGGGGAGGAACGCCGGGTACAGGCCGCGCCCGCCGGTTCTGCTTCGTCTGCGAAAGCCGTGGCCGTTAAAAAGCTGCCGCAGATGGCAGGTGGTAATTATCCCGGCCAGGAGCAGCAGGCCGGTGGCGCCGTAAAAGATGAGCAACGTGGTGAGCGTCCAGTTCCTGCCCGGGAGCCCGCCCCCGGGCTATTCGTACTGAATTCACCGCAGGCCCTTTCCGGAGAAAAGGAACAACGGGCGGCGGGCACCAGCCGTTCCGGTGCAAATGGGGAACTGCGGGAGGGAGCCGGTGGCGGGGATGCCCCGGGCGCTCTTCCCCCCGGGCCGATGCAGGCCCCCGGCACTTCTCTACCCGGGGACGATATGAGTTCCGGCCTTAAAGCCGTGAAGAAGATCATGCTTGTACTGGAAGTAAAAGATATTAATGAAGCCGGGGGGCGTATTTTGGAACTGGGGCAAAAATATAATGCTCCCGTCGAGGTCGGGGAGCAGTCTGAATTTGCATTTATCATCCCCGGTGAGGTGTGGCCCGGGTTTTTTAAGGAACTTGGAGCTATAGGACGGGTGAGGGAGTACCGGGTCGATACCCGCGACATTACGCCGGAATATGAAAAGCTGGAGGAAAAACTGGGGCTTCTCAAGGAAAGGGAGAGGGAACTTCTTACTTTAAACAGGGAAGCCGATCCGGCGGAATTGGTGCAGGTGCAGGAAGAGATTAAAAAGGTAACAGAACAATTGGACGCGCTTTCCGAAAGCGCCCGGAAGATCACGGTCCGGATGGTGTTATGTACAAATTCTTCTTGCCAGCAGGACCAGTTGCAGGTAAAATAGGGTAAGACAATGTGGTGTGGTGTAGTGGGGAATAAGTTTGCAAAGGTATACCTATACTAGGCTTGACCGCCTTTAGTAGAAGGGAGGGAGAGGGGCTTTGCGGGAAAAAGTAGAAGAAGTCCTCAATAAAATTCGTCCTGCTCTGCAGCGAGACGGGGGCGATGTGGAACTGGTAGATGTCAGCGCTGACGGTGTGGTCAAGGTCAGGTTGAAAGGGGCCTGTGGCGGGTGACCCATGTCCACCTATACCCTCAAGATGGGGATTGAGCGGTCGCTCAAGCAGGCAGTTCCTGAAGTAAAGGAAGTAGTCCAGGTTTAAAGAAACAAAAAGCCTCTGCACGAGCAGGGGTTTTTTCTATAAATGGGGGTGATCCGGTGCAGAGCTACAGGGTGGCCGTATGCCAGATGACCATTGACCGGGACAAGGAAAAAAATATCGCCCGCGCCCGGGAAATGATTGCCCGGGCTGCGGAAAAGGGAGCCAGGCTGGTGGTGCTGCCGGAAATGTTTAACTGCCCCTACGTGGCCAGGCTTTTTCCTCAGTATGCCGAGAGTTATCCGGAAGGTCCCAGCTTGCAGATGCTCTCCCGGGCGGCCCGGGAGGAGGGTGTTTACCTGGTGGGGGGTTCCCTGCCGGAGCGGGACGGCGACCGGGTTTACAATACCAGTTTTATTTTTGCACCCGACGGGCGGCTGCTGGGGAAACACAGAAAGGTGCATCTTTTTGATGTGGAGCTGGCCAGCGGGCTGTCCGTTAAAGAATCCAGCACCCTTGGGGCCGGAAACAGGGTTACGGTCATCCCTTCGGAACTGGGCGGCCTGGGTGTGGCCATCTGCTATGATATCCGTTTTCCCGAGCTGATGCGGTTGATGGTGCTGAAAGGGGCCCGGGTGGTGGTAATCCCGGCAGCCTTTAATATGACCACCGGCCCGGCACACTGGGAGCTGATTTTCCGCATGCGGGCTGTTGATAACCAGGCCTATTTCATCGGGGCCTCTCCGGCGCGGGATCCCGGGGCCGCCTATGTGGCTTACGGTCATTCCCTGGTGGTGGATCCCTGGGGGAAGGTGGTCAGCATGGCCGGGGAAGGGGAAGAAATCATCTATGCGGAAATAGATCCGGGTCTGATTGATAAGGTTCGCTCCGAACTCCCCCTGCTGCGCCACCGGCGAACGGATGTTTATGCCCTGGAGTTGCTCGTCCCCTGACCCTCTGGTAGAATAGATAAGGATGGGGTGAGCATATGTTAAGTTTTGGCATTGTGGGCCTGCCCATGGTGGGCAAGACAACCATTTTTAATCTGGTCACCGAGAGCGTTGCCCAGACATCTAATTTTATGACCGGTAAAACTGAAACCAATGTGAGCATGGCCCGGGTAAGGGATCCCCGGGTGGATTTTCTTTCCGGGCTGTACAGGCCCCGGCGTACTGTTTATGCCCAGATACAGTGCAGTGATGTGCCGGGGCTGGTACGGGGGGCCAGTGAAGGCAGGGGTGTGGGAAACCAGTTTTTGGAAGGTATCCGGGGGGTGGACCTGCTGGTACACGTGCTCCGGGCCTTTGTCAACCCGGATGTTCCCCATGTGGATGGGGAAATCGATCCCCTGCGGGATCTGGAAACGGTTAACCTGGAGTTGCTCCTGGCCGATATGGAGCTGCTGGAAAAGCGTATTGGCCGCCTGAAGTCCGGGAAGAAGATTACCAAAGAGGGCGCCCGGGAGCTGGAAGTTCTGGAAAAATGCCTGGCCGCCCTGGAGAATGAAGTACCCCTGCACCAGGTGGAACTGGAGGAGGAAGAAAGGGCATTATTGCGCAATTATAATTTTTTAACTGAAAAACCGGTAATTCTGGTGGTAAATACTGATGAAGGGCAGTTCAAGTCGCGGCAGTATCCTGGCCGGGAAGCTCTGGAGGAGGCAGCTTCGGACCGGGGGCTGAAGATCATTGAAATTTGCGGCCAGCTGGAGATGGAAATCAGCCAGCTTTCACCGGAAGACCGGGAACTGTTTCTTTCCGACCTGGGAGTCGGGGAGCTGGGCTCAGAACGCCTGGTGCGCACTGCCTATGAGGAACTGGGCCTGATTTCCTTCTTCACCGTTGGTGAGGATGAGGTCAAGGCCTGGACCATTCGCAGGGGTACCAGTGCCAGGAAAGCGGCCGGGAAGATCCATTCCGATATGGAAAGAGGGTTCATCCGGGCCGAGGTGGTGGCCTTTGAAGATCTCTACCGCCTGGGCTCCATGGCCAGGGTGAAAGAAAAAGGCCTGGCCCGCCTGGAAGGGAAAGACTATGTTGTTCAGGACGGGGATATCATTAACTTCCGCTTTAATGTTTAGGATGCAGGTTGACGGATGTTCCTGCCATAAAAACAGATATGGCCTTATAACCTCCCGCCATTTTCTGCTGGCCCGGCGGGAGGTTTTTTTGTGTGCATTTTCTTATCCCCGCCCGGGGGTATAATAGGAGAAAATGGCAAGCGGGGGGTTTGGCAATGGGTTACCGCGATCTTTTTCCGGACGAGCTGGCCGCCCGGGTGGAAAAGGCGGTGGAGCTCCTGGCTGACTGCACGGTTTGCGCCCGGAACTGTCACGTCAACCGGCTGCAGGGGGAAAAGGGTTTCTGCCGGGGCGGGCGCCTGGCGGCAGTGAGCAGCTGGGGACCCCATTTCGGGGAAGAGGATGTCCTGGTGGGGCGGTACGGTTCGGGGACCATTTTTTTCGCCAACTGCAACCTGGCCTGCCGTTTTTGCCAGAACTGCGATATCAGCCAGTACGGCGAAGGTGACGAGGTTACCGCCCGGGAACTGGCCGGGGCCATGCTGGAATTGCAGGAGATGGGCTGTCATAACATCAACCTGGTCTCTCCCAGCCACTATGTGCCGCAGATACTGGAGGCCCTGTATATTGCCGCGGGTGATGGTTTAAAGCTGCCCCTGGTCTATAACACCGGAGGCTATGACGCCCTGCCCACTCTAAAGTTGCTGGACGGAATTGTGGATATATACATGCCTGACATTAAATTTGGTGATGATGAAATTGGTGAACGCTATACCGGGGCGGCCAGGTATTTTACCGTGGCCAGGCAGGCGGTGAAGGAAATGCACCGCCAGGTGGGGGATCTGGAAGTGGATGAGCGGGGCATTGCCGTACGGGGACTTCTGGTACGGCACCTGGTTATGCCCGGGGATCTCTCCCGTACCAGAGAGGTAATGAAATTCCTGGCTGAGGAAATTTCCCCCTATACTTTTGTAAATATTATGGATCAATATTATCCGGCTCACGAGGCCCGCCGTTACCCGGAACTCTCCCGGCGGATTACCCGGGAGGAATTTCGCCGGGCGGTGGAAATAGCCCGGGAGTGCGGGTTGCGGCGGATTTACGCGTGAAGGGTGAAAATCTTTCCCCCCGGTGGTATAAAATACTCTTCCTGTGAGATACTAGGCCGCGAAAGGAGGTGGATATGATGCATCACTGGCGGATGACGGAAATGGAAAAGCTGCACATTATGGAGCAATTGAGGGCGGAAGAGTTGTGCACCAAGAAGGCCCGTTTTTACCTTACGCAAACCAGGGATCCGGCTATCCAGGGCCTGCTGCAGCAGTGCATTGACAAGGGGCAGCGCCACATCAGCACTCTGAACAACCTGCTCCAGGATGCCGGCCTGCCGCAGATGGCCCGGCATTAAAACTTATACATAAAAGGAGGTGTGGCCAATGCAATTTTCCGACCGGGATATTCTGGCCGATATGCTTACCGGAACCAAGATGATCTCCACCGGTTATCACATGGCTGTGCTGGAAGCAGCCAATGACAGGGTTCGCAACACCCTCATTCATATCAACAATGAGGAAATGAACACCCAGAAGCAGATTTTTGACCTCATGCACTCCCGCGGCTGGTACCCCCTGGATCCCGTATTTACGGGCACGCCCATGGGACCGGAAGCCACCAACATCCGCGGGCCCGAAGGCCCCATGGGGAGAATGGCTCCAGGGATGGGACCCGCCCAGATGTAACCGTTCCCGGCTGCTGCCGGCGTTCGGCGCAGCTGTTGCTGAGTTTGCAAGGGGAGACCGGGTGTGGAAAAGCCCGGTCTTTTTATTTCGCCGGTTACCGGTTATTTATGTGTAAACAATCAAAAACAGTAGCTGGAAATGGCGTGGTAGTTCGGGGGGTCAGCAGCAATGATGGTGTTAACCTGCGGGAACATCACCGGGTCCGCGGGCTTTTTTCTTTCAGGGGATGACTGCGGGTTGGCCTGCCATTCCTGCATTTGGGGAACAATTTATGGCGTTTCAGAGGTAAAAATAAACATCCTGCAATACTTTTGCATGGGTACTGGAGCAGGATGTGCCGTATGCCGTACAGCCAGAAAACCTCCTGGATAATTGTTTGCAGAGGAAGGAGAGGGTAAGAGCATGGATGGCGTGGATTTAAGAAGCCTGGATGCGGAACTGGTGGAAAAGGAGTCGCGCATTAAAACCGGCGGGGCGCCCAAATATCACCGGAGCAATGCCGAAAAGGGTAAGCTCTTTGCCCGGGACAGGCTGAAGCTGCTCCTGGACCCCGATGCTCCTTTCTGCGAAGACGGGCTGTTTGCCAACAACCTGGCGGGAGACCTTCCGGCCGACGGGGTGATCACCGGAATTGGCAAGATTCACGGCCGCACCGTCTGTGTGATGGCCAACGACTCCACGGTGAAGGCCGGTTCCTGGGGCTGGCGTACGGTGGAAAAGATCCTGCGCATTCAGGAAACGGCCATGGATATGAAGGTCCCCATGATCTACCTGGTGGACTCCGCCGGGGCCCGCATTACCGACCAGGTGGAGATGTTTCCCGGCCGGCGGGGTGCCGGGGCCATTTTCTACAACGAAGTGAAGATGTCGGGCATGGTCCCGCAGATCTGCCTGCTTTTCGGACCTTCCGCCGCGGGCGGGGCTTACATCCCGGCCTTCTGCGACGTGGTTTTCATGGTGGAAGGCAATGCCAGCATGTACCTGGGTTCCCCCCGCATGGTCGAGATGGTCATTGGTGAGAAAACCACCCTGGAGGATCTGGGCGGTGCCCGCATGCACTGCACCGTCAGCGGCTGCGGTGACCTGCTCTGCAAGACGGAAGTGGAAGCCATAGAAGCCTGCCGCCGCTACCTGACCTACATGCCTCAGAACTACCTGGGCCAGCCGCCCAGGGCCCTGGAGGAGCCTCCCCTGGAAGGGCGGGATATCGCCGATATCATACCGCCCCGGGAGAGCGAGCCCTTTGACATGTATGAACTGATTGACCGGATTATTGACCGGGGGACCTGGTTTGAAATCAAGAAGCTCTTCGCCCCGGAACTGATCACCGGCCTGTGCCGCATTGGCGGCCGGGTGGTGGGGCTGCTGGCCAACCAGCCCCGGGAAAAAGGGGGCGTGCTCTTTGTGGATTCGGCCGATAAGGGGGCCCGCTTTGTCACCCTCTGCGACGCCTTTAATATTCCCCTGCTCTTTCTGGCCGATGTTCCCGGGTTCATGGTGGGAGGATACGTGGAGCGGCAGGGCATTATCCGCCACGGGGCCAAAATGATTTCTGCCGTATCCGAGGCCACGGTGCCCAAGATTTCGGTCATTGTGCGCAAGGCCTACGGTGCGGGCCTGTATGCCATGTGCGGCCCGGCCTTTGAACCCGACTGCTGCCTGGCCCTGCCCAGCGCCCAGGTGGCCGTGATGGGGCCCCAGGCGGCGGTCAAGGCCGTATACGAAAATAAGATCAACGCCCTGCCTCCGGAAGAAAGGCCGGCTTTCATCCAGCAAAAACAGCAGGAATACTTAAAAGATGTGGATATTTACCGCCTGGCCTCGGAGCTGGTGGTGGATCATATTGTGCGCCCCGGGGACCTGCGGGCGGAACTGATTGCCCGCTTCAACCTGTATGAATCCAAGCGGCAGCAATTTTCCGAGCGCAAGCATCCGGTATACCCGGTATAAGGAGGTGCGGGGAGTGGCTTACGAAACCATTAAGGTGGAGCGGGGGCAGGTGGGGATTATTACCTTTAACCGGCCCCAGGCTCTAAACGCCCTGAACACGCAGATGGCCCGGGAGCTGGTGGCGGCCCTGGAGGAGCTGGAACTGGACGACGGGGTGTTCGCGGCTGTTTTAACGGCCGAAGGGGACCGGGCATTCTGCGTGGGGGCCGACTTGAAGGAAAGAAAGAATATGACCCGGGCGGAAATGAAGAAGCAGAGGGAGCTGTTTGTGAGGGCCTTCGAGGCGGTGGTAAATTTCCCCAAGCCCCTGGTGGCGGCCGTCAACGGTTATGCCCTGGGCGGGGGATGCGAATTTGCCCTGGGCTGCGACTTTATCGTGGCTTCGGAGAAGGCAACCTTTGGCCTGCCGGAAGTAGGCCTGGCTATTATCCCGGGCGGGGGAGGGACCCAGCTGCTCCCCCGGATCATCGGGCGCGCCAGGGCCAAGGAGCTCATCTTTACAGGAAGGCGCATACCGGCTGCCGAGGCGTACCGGCTGGGCCTGGTCAACTACGTGGTGCCTCCGGAGGAACTGATGGCCAGGACCATGGCCATTATGCAGGAAATAGTCCAGAATGGACCCATTGCCCTGCAGCAGGCCAAGCGGGCCATCAACCTGGGGCTGGAGCTGGACCTGCATACCGCCTTCGCCCTGGAGGCCCAGTGCTACAATGTCTGCCTGGCCACGGAAGACCGGGATGAGGGCTTACGTGCCTTCAATGAAAAGAGAAAGCCGGTATACAGGAACAGGTAATTGAACCAGAACAGTGAAATTGAGGAGGAGGAATGGATATGGCGGAATTGAAATACCCCCGGAAGGTAGTTCTGGGTGAAATTACCGTGCGGGATGGCTTCCAGCATGAAGAAAAATTCATCCCCACCCTGGCCAAACTCTGGGTGCTGGAGCAGTTGATTCTGGCCGGGTTCAAGCGTTTGGAGGTGACCAATTTCGGCAGCCCCCGGGGAATGCCCCAGTTTGCCGATGCGGAAGAACTTTTCAAACTCCTCCGTACCAGCAAGAAGGTACAGGATAAACTGCCCGAAGTGGAGCTGACGGCCGTGACCATCCGGGAAAAGGCCGTGGACCGGGCCATCCGCGCCCGGCAGGAAGGTTACGGTCCGGACCGCATTCTCATGATGGTTTCCACCTCCGAGTCCCACCAGATCAAGAACTCCGGCCTGGACCATAAAGCTTACTGGGCGGAAGTGGAGCGGTGCATTAAAAAGGCCCACGATGCGGGGATGAAGTTCAACGGCACCGTGAGCACCATCTGGGGCTGTCCCATTGAAGGGCCCACGGACATGAAAGCGGCCCTCGAGGTGACCAGGCGCTTCCTGGAGCTGGGGGCTGACGATATCGAGCACGCGGACCACGACGGTTCCGCCCCGCCCAACAGGGTCTATGAGTATTTTTCCATGGTCCTGGATGCCTTCCCCAATCCGGACCTGCACATTGCCCATTTCCACGTAACCCGCGGCTGGGGGCTGGCCAACGTGCTGGCCGCCCTGCTGGCCGGCATTACCCATTTTGAAAGCACCATGGGCGGCATCGGCGGCCAGCCGGCCAACTTCGTCGACGGGGTTCCCGTGGCCGGCACCGGTTCATATTACTACCAGGACCCCAACATTGTGGGGCTGGTCTGCACCGAGGATATGGTGGTGATGATGGACGAGATGGGCATTGATACGGGGGTGGATGTGGACCGGGTGCTGGAGATAGGGCGCATGGTGGAAAAAATTGTGGGCAGGCGGCTGCGCAGCGAATGCATCCGCACCGGCCGCATTCCCAAGGGACCCACGGGACATAAGTAAAGCAAAGACGGAGTAAGGGCGGGCATAGGAAACCCTCTGCGCCGGGCCGGTGCAGGGGGTTTTTATTTCCCGGCGAAAGGGAACGGGTGACTTTCCGGCGAATTTATTCCGGTAGCAGAGTTAAAGGGGGAGGAATGTACCGTGGCCAGGGGTAAAAAGCCCAGAAAAATTGCCATTCTCGGTGGTCCCGGGACGGGTAAAACAACCCTGTGCAAGCAGCTGGATGTGGATTACAGCATGGCCGGTTATATAAGCGACGTCTGCCTGGAATTTGCCCGCTCGTACATTGCCTGGTACGGGGCACCCCGGAGCATTTTTGAACAGTTCCTGCTCTATGAAGGACAAAAACGCCGGGAAGAGGAGCTTTCTTATTGCGATATTATTTTCTGCGATAACGCCACCATTTTGAACTACGTATACGGCCTGTTGAGCTGTGATTTCAAAAACCCCAAGGAAGTTTACGCTTTGATGAAATTATACGAATGGGCCATGCGCGACCTGCCCGAATACGACATCTTTTACGTGCCCCGGGAGTTTGATGTGGAAAAAGACGGGATCAGGTACCAGGATAGTGATTTTGCCGTAGTGGTGGACGCCAAGATTAAGAACTTCCTGGACATCATGAACGTTCCCTACACCATTGTCAGGGGAGACCTGGCAACCAGGGTGAAAACGGTTAAGGAAAAAATCGGCTTTGTGGAGAAGCGCAAGCGCTGCAGCAACGTCCATGAGGTAGCCCTGGCAAAAGAAGACGGTAGCTGTACGGTTTAAAGGGCCGGGTGAATTCTGCCGGCCCGTACGGGCGGTGGCCGCCAGATTGTTGCGGCCACCGCCGCAGCGCTTTCAGGCCTGAAAGCCGGTGGCCCGCCCCCCGGCCGGTATGGCCCCCTGCCGTGCAGGCCGGGTCAAGGTCCCGTTGCGGGTGGCATTGAAAATGGCCAGCAGGGTCACCCCCACGTCGGCAAACACGGCTTCCCAGATGGAGGCCAGGCCCAGGGCTCCCAGTCCGAGGAAGAATGCTTTCGTGGCCAGGGTGAGTACGATGTTTTGCTTGACGATTGCCCTGGTGTGGCGGGCGATTTCCACGGCCACAGCCAGCCTGGAAGGGGAATCTTCCATGAGCACCACATCCGCGGCCTCAATGGCTGCGTCGGAACCCGGCCCGCCCATGGCCACCCCCACATCGGCCCTGGCAATGGCCGGGGCGTCGTTTATGCCGTCACCCACAAAGGCCAGCTTTTGCCGGGCGGGCAGGCCGGCCCTGAGTTCTTCCACCCGGTGCACCTTTTCCTCCGGCAGCAGCCGGGCGTGGTAATCATCCAGCCCCAGGGTTTCGGCCACCCGGCGGGCAGTTTCTTTTTCATCGCCACTCAACATGACCACATTTTTAACGCCCAGGGCTTTCAACCCGGCGATGGCCTGGCGGGCGTCCGGCCTGATCTCATCGCCCATTTCCAGGTAACCGGCCAGGGTATGGTTTATGGCCACAAATACCGTATTTTCTTCCGGGCGGGGAACATGGCAGGGGATGCCCTCCTGTTCCAGGAGGCGTTTTCCCCCCACCAGTACGTTTTTACCCGCGACCCGGGCTGCTACCCCCTGTCCGGGAATTTCCCGGTAATTACTCACCCGGTCCGGGGGGATTTCCCTTCCCCAGGCCTGCCGGATGGACCGGGCTACGGGGTGGGTGGAATAGGCGCCGGCTGCTGCGGCACAGGCCAGAACCTCTTCCTCCTGAAAGCCGTTCAAGGCCTCCACCCGGTTCACCCGGAAAGACCCCCGGGTGAGGGTACCCGTTTTATCAAAAACGACGGTATGCAGGCTGGCCAGGGCGTCCAGGTAGCTGGCCCCCTTGACCAGGATTCCCTCCCGTGAGGCGCGGCCAATGCCGCAGGAATAAGACAGGGGAATGGAAATGACCAGCGCACAGGGGCAGGAAATGACCAGGAAGACCAGCGCCCGGTAAAGCCACTGGGACAGGGTGGCGCCGGGGACCACCAGCGGAGGCAGAATGGCCAGCGCCAGGGCAGCCAGCACCACCGCCGGTGTGTAGTACCGGGCAAAGGTGGTGATGAACTTTTCCACGGGGGCTTTTCTGGCCGCCGCATTTTCCACCAGTTCCAGGATGCGGGCCAGGGAAGAATCCTTAAATGGCCTGGTTACCCTGATGGTCAGAAGGCCCTGGCCGTTGATCATGCCGGCCAGAACTTCATCTCCTTTTTCCACCCGGCGTGGTACCGGTTCTCCCGTCAGCGCCGCGGTATCCACAAGGGATTCCCCTTCCAGAACCTCGCCGTCCAGGGGGATCCTTTCGCCGGGGCGGACCACAACAACCTGGCCCGCCGTCACTTCTTCCGGCTGGACCTGCCTTATTTCCCCGTTAACCAGCAGGCTGGCAAAAGGCGGGCGGATGTCCAGGAGGGCGGCTATGGAGCGGCGGGAGCGGTTAACGGCTTTTTCCTGGAAATACTCCCCGAGGGAATAAAAGAGCATCACCGCCACCGCTTCAGGTAGCTGGTTAATGGCTATGGCTCCGAGGGTGGCTACGAACATGAGAAAATGTTCGTCCAGAAACTTCCCGCGGACAAGATTTTTTATGGCCTTTAACAGCACGTTCCGGCCGGCAATCAGGTATGCGACCAGGAGGATGATGTACCCGGTCCAGGAAAAGGGGGCCGGGTGCAGGATTTCCTGAAAAATGATGCCGGCAGCCAGGAAAGCACCCGCCAGGCCGGTGAGGTACAGGTTTCTCCTGTTTTCCCCGTTCTCTTCCGGTATTCCCGGGCTACCGGTTCTTACCAGTTTTACCCCGGGTTTTACCCGGCTTATGGCCTGCCGCGCCTCTTCCGCCCTTTCCGGGGGTAAGTCCAGAGTGAGGTCGGTGAAGTTAATGGTAACATGCTCCAGGCCCTTAATCTGCTGCAGCGCGTGTTCTATCCTGGCTGCACAGCTGGGGCAGTCCAGGCCAACCAGGGTGTAGCGCATGGGACATGCTCCTTTCAACGTTCTTCCGCAAAATGCGCCTGGGCTTCGCGGATCAGGTTGACAATATGGTCGTCATCCAGGGAGTAATAAACCATTTTGCCTTCCCGGCGGTACTTCACCAGGCGCATTGCCTTCAGCAGCCGGAGATGATGGGAGACGGCTGGCAGGCTCATTTCCAGAATTTCCGCCAGGTCGCACACGCAGAGCTCCCTGTGGGACAAAAGATAGAGGATCTTGGTGCGGGTTTCATCTCCCAGCACCCTGAACAGCTCTGAAAGGCCGGCCACTTCCAGCACCTTGTCCTTTAAATCTCCGGTGGTTCCAGATGTGCAGTAGGTATCACAGATATCGTTATTGGGAGAATGACTGTTCGTAAGAAGCCCCCCTTTATCATAATTAAATAATTGTTTAATTGAAGTATATTTTTATTACTGGTTGTTTGTCAACCAGTTTCTTTGCAAGACAGGTATTCATTGCTCCCGCAACCGGGCTAAAGTAAAATTGATGCTGGTGGAAAGGAGTTGGTACCCATGGCTGAAGTTTTATTTGCGCTGGCAGGTCTGGCTGCCGGGGTGCTGGCCGGCTGGCTGCTGGCCGGCAGCCGCGTGCGTGCCCTGTCGGCCGAGGTGGTGGACGCCCGGAGCAGGGCGGCGGCCGCGGAAAGCATAAGTGGCGAGCTGCGCCAGCAGGTAGAGCAGTTGCAGCGGGAGCTGGCCGATCTGCGCCAGCAGGTGGCGCAGGAACACCAGGCCAGGGTGAGGGCGGAAACATCCCTGGAAGAAGCCAGGAACAACCTTGCCGAGCAGAAAAAGCTCCTTGCCGAAGCTACCGCGCGCCTTGGTGATACGTTTAAAGCCCTCTCCGCCGAAGCTTTGAAAAATAACAACCAGGCTTTTATCGAGCTGGCCCGCCAGGTGCTGGAAGGGGTGGTGGTGGAAGCCCGGGGCGATTTCCAGAAGCGCCAGGAAGCCATTGACGCCCTGATCAGGCCTCTGAAAGAAGAGCTGGCCCGTTACGAGGCTCAGGTAAGGGCCATGGAAAACGCCCGCCAGGAAGCATATGGAAGTCTGAAAAGGCAACTGCAGGAACTCAGCCAGACCCAGCAACTGCTGCACAGGGAGACAAGCAACCTGGTTAATGCTTTGAAAACTCCCCAGGTCCGGGGGAGATGGGGGGAAATAACCCTGCGCCGGGTAGTGGAGGTGGCGGGGATGTCCCCGTACTGCGACTTTGTGGAGCAATTTTCGGTGGAAACGGAAGGGGGGCGGCTGCGCCCTGACCTGGTGGTAAAACTTCCCGGGGGCAGGACGGTGGTGGTGGATGCAAAGGTTCCCCTGAAGGCCTATATGGAGGCCGTTGAAGCTGGCGACGAGCATGCGTGGCGCCTGGCCATGCAAAAACATGCCCAGGCTGTGCGGGCGCATATGCAGTCCCTGGGTTCCAGGGCTTACTGGAGCCAGTTTTCCTCCAGCCCCGACTTTGTGGTGCTTTTCCTTCCCGGGGAGTCCTTTTTCAGTGCCGCCGTGGAGCAGGACCGCCACTTGATTGAGGATGCCCTGGCCAGCCGGGTGCTGCTGGCCACGCCCACCACGTTGAT
>Ga0224486_100116_pt1 | contig 38387 bp, 44 predicted proteins | sample TexhydDE_CT_test_FD_172013 | JGI IMG/M metagenome (GOLD analysis project Ga0224486, IMG submission 172013) | Fracking water microbial communities from deep shales in Oklahoma, United States - hydraulically fractured wells DE_CT_test ... | reverse complement strand
AAATAAAAATGAGAAATTTAATTATGAGATTGTTTTACCAGGGTAAAAATGGTTTTTAAGGATTTAATTTGTGTGTTTATTATTAAATTTTTAATGTGGATTACAATCATATTATACGAGGAGTGAGTATATGAAAAAAGTTGTTGCCATAGGGGGAGGAGAGATTTCAAAATTTGAAACTTTGAAAATAGATGAAGAAATAGTTAAACTAACTGGTAAAGCCAATCCAAAAGCTCTTTTTATACCAACTGCGAGCGGAGAACCTGAAGGTTACTATGAAAGTTTTGACCTTGTCTATGGTAAAACGCTTGGATGCAAGACAGATGTTTTGTTTTTAATAAAAGATAGTTTGGATAGGACGCTAATAGAAGATAAAATCTTGTGGGCAGATTTGATTTATGTTGGCGGTGGTAACACAAAGAGGATGATGGAAATATGGAGGTCCAAAGGTGTTGACAAGATGTTGATTGATGCTTATCAGAGAGGAACGGTACTTTCAGGATTGAGTGCAGGAGCTATATGCTGGTTCAAATACGGTTTTAGTGATTCACTAAGATTTCAGGATGTAGAAACATGGAGTTATATTAAAGTTGAGGGTTTGGGGCTTTTTGATGCCATACTATGTCCTCATCTCGACGAAGAAAATAGAAGGGAATATTTTGAAAAATTTATGATGAACTTTGATGGTACAGGAATAGGATTAGAGAATGGCTGTGCAATTGAAATCATAGAAGATACTTTTAGAATTATTAAGTCTTTTGAAAATGCTCATGCCTATGTATTTAAAAGAAGAAGAGATAAATTGTTTGTTGAAGAGATAAAGAATGACGATTACCTTCCATTTAATTTGCTAAGTTAGATATTAAAATCAAACACCGGGGATGGTTCTTCTTGTTTGATTTTCAAACTTCAAACAAAAAGAACCGTCCCTTTGTTTGATTATTTTTATTGTTTATCGATAAAAATATATTGATTTTCAATAAATTATGTGTCATAATGTGAGTAAAATAATTGAAATTGAGGTGTAGTTATGAAAAAGTGGATGTTAAATTTATTAAAAATTTCTTTGGTGGTTATAGGCTTTGTAATACTTATGCTGTCTATTTTCTGGCTTCCAAGTGTAGCAAATACATTAGCTGAACAAAATCCAGAATACGCCTATCTAAAATATCCTCTTCTATTTGGTATTTATCTTACATGCATTCCTTTTTATATAGGTGTATACAATGGCTTTGTTATTTTAAGACTTATTGAGAAGGATAAAGCTTTTACAGAATATACCAACAAATCTCTCACTTATATATTTTACTCGTCCATTGCTATAATTTTACTTTATGTAATAGGCATGGTATATCTCATCTTTAACAACGCCTTACATCCGAGCCTATTTTTATTAGGTGTGAGTATAATTTTTATGTCTTTTATTATAGCATCTGCGGCAGGAGTGATTAAAGCTCTTTTAATAAAGGTTATAGAAATAAAAAACGAACATGACCTGACAATTTAGGAGGTTGGATTGTGATTAGAGTTAATCTTGATGTAATGTTAGCGAAAAGAAAGATGACGCTATCAGAACTTTCAGAAAAAGTCGGCATAACGATGGCAAATTTGTCAATTTTAAAGACAGGCAAAGCCAAAGCTATTCGCTTTTCAACTTTGGATGCTATTTGTAGAGTTTTAGAGTGTCAGCCAGGAGATATATTAGAGTATGTAGAAGATGAATGAAGAGCTATTTGCGTTGCCTTATATTGATAAGCAAAGGTGCTTGGGGACAGAAAAAAGGCTTTTGAGTAAACCCATAGGAAGAAAGTTTATTTTACTTCCTATGGGTTTTTAATTTATAGAGAAAAAAGGAGTAAAAGTTTGAAATTGAGAGTTTTTGAGAGATAAATTGGCTTAATCAATAATAACAAGCTTTTTTGCTACTTTAATAAATTTTACTGGAAATTTAAATAATGTTATTATTAAAACAACAAAATTTAAAAAAATTAAGTTGAAATTTATATAATTTAAAGAAGTAAAATGAAGAATAGGAGGGAGTCAATTGGATTTTATAAAAAAGGGGAAAATTTTTATAGGCTGCTTGTTTATAGGTACGGGCCTGGGAATATTTTTAAGTCATTTCATGGGAGGTCTTTTCTTAGGATTTGGAATGGGAATTGTATTAGGAGAAATTTTTGGGAGGTGAGGGTGTGAAAAAGTACTTTTTCAAAAATAAATTGCTTTTGACTGGGAATATAATTTTAACTCTGGCAGAAAGTATTTTGAGCGTTATGTTAGCATTCATTTTAGCAAATTTTGTAGATGCAGCAGTAGAGTATGACATGGCACTTTTATATAAAACATGTATAATTTTTTCGCTGTATTTAATTTCTGTGTTGATTGTATGGTATTCCCTTAGGATTGTAAGAGCAAGCTATATAAGGCAAATGCTTTTTGATTTAAAAAATGACATATTTTCTAAGGTAATAAATAAAGAGATTGACCAGTTCCAGAAAGGCAACAGCGCTTCGCATATTTCCACATTAAATAACGATATAACGATACTGGAGCAAGATTATTTTAAATAATATATTGACGATGGTAGCGCTAATATTTTCTTTTATAATTGCAACAGTTGCAATTTTTAAATTAAATTTTTTCATCGCTGTAGGAGTTTTTGTTATAAGTATTTTTCTTGTGGCTATTCCTTATCTTTTTAGAGAAAAAATAAGTAGAGCTAAAAGAGAATTTTCAGATAGTTTATCTGATTTGACTGTGCAGACAAACGACATACTATCTGGTTTTGAAGTAGTAAAAAGCTTTAATGTGGAAAAATTAGTAGAGGGACAGTATAAAAAATACAATAAAAAAGTGGAAGATAACCGATTTTTCTTTGAAAAAATGCTTGCTTTGGCAAATTCTCTGACAGAGTTCTTTGGATATTTAATGTTTTTTGCTTCACTGGGGCTCGGTGCATATCTTGTAATAAAGCGCATTTTAGAACCTGGATTGATGATAGCTGCGGTGCAGTTAATGAATAATATTGTAAATCCCATGATAGGAATTATTGAAAGGGTAAATGCTTTGAAAGGGACAGAATTAATACAGAAAAAGATAATGGATATTATGGAAGATAAAGAACAGCAGGAAGGAGAGTTTATCTCAAAGACAGATTTTAATGACGCAATAGTTTTTGAAAATGTAAGCTTTTCTTATGGGAGGAGAGAAGAACCTACTTTAAAAAATATATCTTTTACGGTAAAGAAAGGAGAAAAATGTGCGATTATTGGTCCAAGTGGCAGTGGCAAATCAACAATAGTAAAACTTCTTTTAAAATACTATAACAATTTTGAAGGAAGAATTTTAATTGACGGAATAGACATAAGAAATATAAAAACTGAAGATTTGTACAACAATCTAATTTCTGTGATACACCAGAACGTGTTTATGTTTGATACAAGTATTAAAAACAATATAACTCTTTTTAAGGAGTACGATGAAAAAGTTATTGAAAGGGCAATTTCCTTATCTGGGTTAAAGGAATTTATAGAGAAATTACCGGATAAAGAAAATACAGAAGTGGGAGAAAAGGGCAGTAATTTATCAGGAGGGGAAAGGCAGAGGATAAGCATTGCACGGGCATTAATCAAAGGTACACCTATATTGGTTTCAGATGAGCCTACCTCATCACTGGATAAAAAAACAGCTTTGAGCATAGAAAATTCCATTTTAAGCATAGAAGGATTGACAGCACTGGTAATAACTCATAATACTTCTGAAGAAGTTCTTAAAAAATATGACAAGATAATTTTTGTAGAGGACGGGGAAGTAGTAAAAGTAGGGACTTTCGATGAAATTTTTACTCCAGCAAGTGTAGTTTTATCTGTAGTAGGTTAATGAGTATAAGCCCAAAAGAGTTTGAGAATCACGGAGATTACGCATTTTTAAAGTTAAAGATGGTTTTTAGTAGAGCAAGCTAGAAAAGCAATCGAAAAATATGTAAAGAAAAAAGGGATGGGTTTATGAGGTTGCCAGAGGATTTTAAGCCTTTGTTTAGAAATTATAATTTCGACGTTTTGGATACTGGAAAACATAAAGAATTGATAATAAAAACAGTATTAGCTATGGGGAGTTGGGAACAGATAGAATGGCTTTTTGAGTTTTACGGTTTTGAGGAAGTAAAGGAAGTATTTTTAAAGGATTTTTACGGTCCTCAGGAATTGCCTGTGCCCATAATCTACCTGTGGGGGCTTTTATTTCTTGATGAAAAAGAATATTGGGATTATAGAGAAAAAAGAAGTAAAATGATACTTTCGGAGAGATGGAAACAACGAAGAACTGTTTAAAACTATAAGAATGTATTTAGTATATTAAACTGCTAATAAAATGTCAATTTCTTAACATTATTTGAAAAGTAAATGATAACAATGTTATAATAAATTTGGAAACCAAAAACAGTAAATTTGTTAATGTAAAGACGGTAACATTGTGCTTAATGAATAGCATTTAGATTCTTAATAAATAAGAATCATATGAGGAGGCAGCGCTTTGGGTAATTTTAATTTGCAACCTGCTGTTAAAATTAAAAATGTCACAAAAAATAATATAAAAATCAAAAAGAGGAGGAAGCTGCTTTAAAAAATGTATATCTTGAAATATGGCCTGAAGAATTTGTGACAATACAAGGGCCTTCGGGAGCTGGTAAAACCACGCTTCTCAACATAATTGCAGGATTTGAGAGACCTACAAGAGGAGAAGTTGAAGTATTTGGAATAAATGTTTCTGCACTTAAAGGTAAGAAGTTAGCAGATTTTAGATATTCATATATTGGGTTTGTCTTTCAACAGTTTCACTTGATCCCTTCACTTACTGTTATAGAAAACGTACTCATACCCGTACTGCCAAGGCGAACAGAATTTAATAAATATGAAAAAGCCCGACTTCTTTTAAAAGAGGTCGGGCTGTCAAGTAAAGAAAATAATTTATTTTTTTAAATAAACATACCAAGGGGGGATAGGCTATATTTACATATCTAAAAATTTCTATTAGGCAAAGATGGCCAGTATTTTTATTTATTTTGGCGACTTTGTTTATTTTAAACTTAGGATATTCTGGAATGCAAAGGCTAACAGAGGTTGTAAGTATTAAAGCGAGGGAGGACTTACAGCATCACTGGCGCTGGCAATATGACATACTGGTTTATCCTAAGGAGAGCCAGACCTATCAGGCACTGGGAGATGGATGGGTTGCGCCTCAGACTCCACTGTCAAGCTATGGAGGAATATCCTTTGAAGACTTAGAGACTATACGAAGTATACCTGGGGTTGAAGTGGCTGCTCCCATTTCTATTTTGGGGTATTTTAAATACGCTCCCATTCCTGTATCTTATGAAGATGCCCAAAAAGGGAAAATTTATGAAGTTAAGTATCAGATGAAAGCCTTTGATGGACTTAAAAAAGTTTTGCTGAAAAATTACTTAGGATATGACCAATATGAGTCCATGGAAGGTGTGAAAGATTCAAGAGAAATTCTTTCTAATATTAAAACGATAATGAAGGATTATATAATCTTTTGGAATACTTTTGTCCCGCCGTCTATGGAGTTTAGAATTGACAATGAATTGCTTCTTGTAGCTGTAGACCCGGAAAGCGAAGACAAGCTTTATAACTTGTCTCAAACGGTTGTCGAAGGGGATGATTTGCGCTTTGCAGATTTAAAAATTGAAAAAGGAATAGATGAACCCGTTCTTCCTATATTAATCTTAAAAGATCAGGGATTAGATGTGGAGGAGTCTATACAAGTATCTGAGGTATCTGTTCCTAATGATGTTAATTTATGGGATATGGGTGCTGATGCAATTGATTATTTAAAGAAAAGCCCCAAAAAAATTGTCGCAAGTTATAAGTTAAATGCCTATTCTCCTGAATGGAGGTACAAACTGGCTAATATTGAACTTAAGAGCGATAAGGTAGAGGTAAAGCCATATATTATGGGGTATTTTTGGGATTTATTTAGATATTCGCCCCTTCATTTTAAATTTTTAGGATATGAAGAAAATGGCATACCTCTTCTTTATGTAGAAGGTCACCCGAGGGAGAAGAACCCTTTGTTTGGCAATGCAGATGAGACACAGGTTTACAGAGAAATACTTAAAAAAGATGAAAAGATAGCTTTTTCTGTGGATGTAGTTGGCGTTTATGATGCCCACAAGATTAAGCCTAATTACGCCTCAAGCTGGAAGGAAGGTGATCCTGTAGATATATACACACCCCACCACAGTATGATTATTGCAGATGGAGAAGGTAATCCTGTAAAGCCGCGTCCACAAATACCTTTGCCCATGAAAGACTCTTATTATACTGGCGGACCAGAAGCAATAACTGTACTTACTAAAGATGTAGCAAAGCTTTTTTACAAAGATAACCCACCTATTTCTGCGGTAAGAGTTGTTGTAAAAGGGGTGGAAGAAAGAAGTCCAATAAGTCAGAAAAAGATTGAGCAAATAGCCAAGGAGATTATGGATAAAACTGGTCACAAAGTTGAAATTATGCTAGGGGCTTCCCCTACAAAAGTTCATGTGAAATTGGGAGGGGCGCAAAAAGACGATATAGGAATGGTGGAAGAAGGTTGGATCAAAGAAGGTGTCAGCTGGGCTATAGAAGAGAAAGTTTCTAATGCAAACAAGTGGCTTTTTATCTATTTACTTGTGATAATATTCTTTTTGCTGTATACAGTGATAACTCACAGTTTGATAAATAGGTCAGTGGAATTTGCACAGCTTCGCACTATTGGTTGGTCCAGGAAAAGGATTATTTATGGGTTGTCTCTGGAAGTCATCAGCTTAACCATTTTTTCACTTATTCCAGTGTTATTCTTCAAGGCGTCTTATGGCAGTTTTACATGGAAAGACATTGCTTTTATCGGCACATTAAATGGAGCAATTATTGCTACTGGATATTTTTCTGGCAGTTACCGCAGTTTATTGCTTTCGCCGAGAATGGGGCTTTCTGGTGAGGGAACTTCTGATGGTAGAAGGCTTATCTCTGTAAGAGGGTTTTTTACCTTCATCTTCCATCAGATGATGCGAGGGCCTTTGCGCTTTGGGCTACTGGTTTTATCAGTGCTACTTAGCACTTTGATGGTAATACTTTTTGTTTCAACTCAGTACAGTCTTTCGGAGTTTTTATACCTTTCATTTTTAGGAGAGGCCATTGATTTACATCTTTTGCCTTATCAAAAGGCGTTGTTAGGATTGGGTGTAGGTTTGACAATTGCGGTAGTTGTTGTGCTTTTGTGGCTTAACTTATGGGAAAGGCAGGAGGAATTTGGACTTTTATGGGCAATTGGCTGGCCCAGAAGAAGGCTTATGCTATATACTCTTATTGAGGCTGGTACTATTGGAAGCTTAGGCGGTATTTTAGGTTCTTTGTCTGCTTTGATAATATTGAAGCTTTTTTCTACACTTTGGCTGCCTCCGTGGGTGGTGGTAGTTGCTGTGCTGCTACCTATGGCTTTAATGATGGCGGTTACGGCGATTGTAATGCATTTTATCAAGCTTGCCTCTGGCATTAAAAGAGGAGGGAAATAATGAGAAAGCTTTTAAAACCTATTTTTGTTACGATTTTGACTCTGGTGTTGCTTTTTTTGGCCTCGTGTAATCCAAAGCCTGAAATTGAGAAAAAAGAAGAAACTCCTAAAAATTTATTTATAATTCCTAAGGCAGAAAAATTAGTAGAAATTACACCTATTTTTAAAGAAGCGGGCCTTTTTATTCAAGGGATAGAACATTTGAGTGCTTTTTTAGGTCATCCTTTGACAAAAGAGATGGCAGGGAAGGTTTATTTTGACCCTCGTCAAAATTATGTGGCTTTAACTGATATACTTCACCTTCTTTCTGAAGAGGGGCTTTTTCTTGTATACAAACAAATTGGAGTTGATGAGTTAAAAAAGAATGTTCTAAAGGGAAATCCTGTTTTAATTGAATTTTCTTTTAGTGGTACAAGTAAAGATGCTGGAATTGTCTATGGTTTAGATGATGATAATATCTATTACTACCTTCTGCCGGACATGAAAGAAAGAACTTATCCCATTGAAAAAGTAAAAGAGAAGATAGAAGAAGGACAGCCTTTAATTGCCATAATTAAAGCAGAGGATAAATCTAAATGGTTGGAAGAGATGGAAAAGTCGGATATATACCTTAGGCGCTGGGGACAGGATGTCTATCAAAAGAAAGACCCCAAGGCTTACAAGGAGTATATAGAAACTATTGAAAGGCTAAATTGGAGGATAAAAGATGAGGACAGAAATCAAATTTATGCGTATTATTACATCTTTTACGATAGAAAGCCTGAAAAAGTTAAAAATATTATTTTGAAATCCTATGAGGAAAATGAATATTTGCCCTCATCACAAGAACTTGCTTTTATGTTATACCGCCTGTTAGGGGATAAAGAAAAAGCAGATCATGTTGCTTCTCATATGAATATATCTTCAGAGCAGCTTTCCTTTTATCAAGATGAGACATTGCTTCAATTGGGATATTATTACTTAGAAAAAGGAGATATTAAAATAGCAAAGTCAATTTTAGAGTTTTTAAAAAAGACAAAGCCAGATTATCCTGGACTTAAAGAGGCTTTGGAAGAAGTTTCTAAAAAAGAAAAGTAGGGTAAAATTGGATATGGAAAATGTGTAAGGGGTGAATATTGGTGATTCGGTTAAAAAATGTGGTAAAAATATATAAAGTTGGTGATACAGAGATTCGAGCGCTAAATTCAGTCTCCCTAAAGATTCAGAAAGGAGAATATGTTTCAATCGTTGGGCCTTCAGGGTCTGGCAAGACAACACTTTTTAATGTAATAGGCGGCCTTGAACCCGTTGATGAAGGAGAAATATGGGTAGATGATAAGCCTGTTCACAAACTCAAAGAGGAAGAATTGGCGCACTTAAGGCGTGAAAAATTAGGGTTTATTTTTCAGGACTTTTATCTTTTGCCTACGGCTACAGCTTTAGAAAATGTCATGATGCCACAAATAGGCTTTAAGCCCACAAAAGAAATTAAGGAAAGGGCGGAGATGCTTTTAGAAAAAGTAGGGTTAAAGGATAGGCTTCACCATCTTCCTTCCCGCCTTTCAGGGGGAGAGAGGCAGAGAGTGGCCATCGCTCGTGCTTTTGTTACAGAACCTGATATTATTTTGGCTGATGAACCAACGGGAAATCTAGATAGTGAAAATAGCTTAATGGTGATTGAACTGCTAGAAAGTTTACATAGAGAAAAAGGGACTACAATTTTGCTTATTACACATAATCTTGATCTTGCAAATAGAGCAAAAAGGCAAATTAATATAAGGGATGGGAAAATAGTGAGGGATGAAGTTAGATAGCGTGTAAAAGGTTTTAAAGGAGTGTAAAAGCTAAGCTTGTAGCTTAGCTTTTACACTCCTTTTATAAAACCTCCATCAATTGGCACGACTATGCCTGTTATGTAGGAGGCTTTTTCTGATGCTAAAAATGCAACAGTTGATGCAAATTCTTCAACAGTACCCAAGCGCTTCATGGGGATGTCTGTAATCATTGATTTTTGAGCTTCTTCAAAGGATATACCTTCTTTTTCAACCCTTGCTTTGAGTAAGTTTTCTATTCTTTCAGTCATTGTGTAGCCGGGGGCTACGGCATTTGCAGTAATTCCAAATGGTGCTAATGCATTTGATATAGACTTTATAAAAGCGACTACCCCCATTCTTGATACATTTGAAAGGATTAAATTATCAAGGGGCTGCTTTACTGATATCGATGTTGAAGCTATTATCCTTCCCCATTTTTGATTTATCATATAATCCTTTACTGCATATACTGCATATATTGTGCTCATTAAATTTAATTCAACTGCTTTTAAGTAATCTTCAGGCTTTACATCAAAAAACCCACCAGCAGGAGGACCTCCTGCATTTGCAAAGAGGATGTGGATTGTGCCGAACTTACTTACTGTTTCTTTTACAGCCTTTTCAATATCTTCTTTGCGAGCTACATCTCCTTCAACTATAAGTACTTCTTTTCCTGTTATTGATTTAATTTCTTCTTGGGCCTTTTTTAAATTTTCTCTGCTTCTTGAAATAATAGAAACATTGGCTCCCTCTTTTGCAAGTTCTAAAGCGACTGCTTTTCCAAGGCCTTTACTTCCAGCCATTACAAATGCTACCTTATCTTTAAGACCAAGATCCATATAAATCTCTCCTTATAGAAATATTTGTTTAATACATATTTTATCATTTTTTTTAAAAGTTTTAAAGTTTATGCACCCAGAATTAATTCGGGTTGAAATTGTTCTTCATATGGTATATTATCTAAGTGCATGGAAATACTTACTATTTATTATGGGTTGGGGGTGAGAAAATTTGTTAAAAGCCATAGGTGCTCTTGCTGTTGGAGGACTTGAGAAAACAGTTGTAAAACCAGAGTTTTTTTCTGACTCTTCAGATATGCTGATGATTACAAAAAAACATGCTTTTACAAAAGTTAGCCCTTGACAACTTTCTCTGCTCATGGTAATATACTAAAAAAACGAAAGTGAATAGAGTTGGCCTTTAAACTGGTCCTGTGAGGCTAGTAAGGCGAAGAGAGATTTACGCAAACAAGAGGAGAAAGCCTTTCTCCGCCTGACGGGGAAGGGCTTTTTTGACGAGGAAAAGCCTCTGCTACTCACAGCAGAGGCTTAATTTTTGAGAGGAGGAAAATTATGAAAAAACTTACTGTAAGTACAAAAGAATTACCACGTCCGATAAGGGAGGGAGACAAAATTTCACTGCTACAGCTTCTCATTCTGGGACTACAACATACTTTTACGATGTTCGGTGCCACAGTGTTGGTGCCGCTGCTTACCGGGCTTGATGTAGGGGTAGCTCTTTTTACTGCGGGGATTGGAACTCTCTGGTTTCACTTGGTTACAAAAAGAAAAGTTCCCATTTTTTTAGGTTCTTCCTTTGCTTTCATCGCACCAGTGGCGCTGGTGGTAAAACAGTGGGGAATTCCGGCGGCCCAGGGGGGCATCATTGTGGCCGGCTTGCTTTACGGGTTGATGGCGGTACTGGTTTACTTTTTAGGGTGCGAATTCATAGAAAACCTTCTACCACCAGTGGTGACCGGCCCGATAATAATGGTTATAGGCCTTAATCTGGCACCGGTAGCAATTAAAAACGCTTCTCAAAACTGGATGGTTGCCTTGATAGTGCTTACTACGGTAATACTTGTCAGCATGTACGGCAAAGGATTTTTCAAGCTGGTACCGGTACTCGTGGGATTAATTGTAGGGTATGGGATGAGTTTGATTTTGGGAATTGTGGACTTGAAACCTGTACAGGAGGCGGCGGTATTTGCCATACCGGCCTTTACAAAACCCGAATTCAACCCGGCGGCCATTGGCCTTATTGCACCTGTGGCAGTGGCTACTATAGTGGAACACGTGGGCGATGTGCTTTCTGTAGGAGCTACGGTGCAGAAGGACTTCATAAAAGACCCAGGTCTTCATAGGACTCTAATAGGCGATGGTATAGCCACGTCCTTGGCGGGTCTATTTGGAGGCCCGGCCAATACCACCTATTCCGAAAACACAGGCGTTCTAGCACTGACTGGGGTCTGGAAACCCGAAGTGATGAGGGTGGCAGCAGTCATGGCCATAATGCTCTCCGCCTGTCAGAAACTTACTGCCCTAATAAGGACGGTGCCGGAACCAGTCATAGGCGGCATATCTATAATCCTGTTCGGCATGATAGCCAGCATCGGTATTAGGACCGTTGTAGAGAACGCCGTAGACTTCAAAAAGTCAAGGAACCTTATAATATCCAGCGTTATTCTGGTCGTCGGCATAGGTGGTGCTGTAGTAAAGCTCTGGGATGGCATCCAGCTGGGCGGTGTGGGTTTGGCTGCTATAATCGGTATAATATTAAACCAGGTGCTGCCGAGAGAGTAAGATGTGAAAAAGTTAAAGTGATAAGAAGGAGACAAAACTTTAAATTTCTTAGTTTGACTTTTTTTTATCAATCTTGTATAATATTTATTGCACAATATTTCTCTATCTATAGATATAGCGCTGTCTATAGTAGAGGGGTATATGCTGTGCCTATCTGGAGAAGGGGTTCCATTAGGGACGCTTTTTTTGATGGGAGCAGGAATGCCACGATTTTAGCCATGGGAGGCTGCAACAGTTGACAAATTATAGATAAAATAGTACAATTGGAGCTAAGAAGTTGTTTGGCACTTTCGCCTGTCCTGAGGTTTTTTCTTTCCGGGGAGGTGGTGGATGGGTGAAGGAAATCCTGGATGATATCAAAGATGCGGAGAGCAGGGCGAAAGCAATGGTGGAAGAGGCCGAGCGGGAAGCAAGATCTATACTGGCTGAAGCACACCGTGAAGCTGAGAAGCTGATTTCACAGGCCCGCAAACGAGGAGAAGAGGCCTCTAAAAATATTTTAGAAGATGCGAAAAAAGAAGCGCAAAAAGAAGCTCTGACTTTAAGAGCCCAGTACGACGACGAAATTAAGAAACTTGTGGAAAAGGCGGAAGGCCGTATCCAAAAAGCAGTAGACTTAATTGTGGAAAGGATAGTGACTTTCCATGGCAATTGTTAAAATGAAAAAAATGTATCTCTTTGGTCTGAACAAGGAGCGGGATAAAATACTTGGTGTCCTGCAGAAACTAGGAGCAGCTGAAATTGCGGACCTGAGAGAAGAAGATATTGACATAGACGTCACAGAACGTCAGCTTCCAGAGCAATTGGGTTCCGAGCTATCGGAGCTCGAACTAAAGCTTAGCAGATTGAAATTTGCTATCGATTTCCTGAAGCCCTACGGCAAGGAGTTAAATCCCTTAATCCACGGCAGGCCCAAGGTCAGCGTGAAAAAGTTGCAGGATCTCCTTAACCGGGAGAGCGAGATTTTCGATCTCATAGATTCACTTTCTGCTCTTGACCAGAAACTTTCGAGGCTCAAGACGGAAGAATCCAGAATAAAAAGCCAGGTTGAATTAATTAAACCTTGGGAGCAAATGGATATCCCTGTAGAGGAACTAGGTGCTACCGGCAGAGTGGAAGTAAGGGCTGTGGCAGTTCCAAAAAAGGACTTCAAATCCTTGAGGGATAAAGTGGTTGAAAAAGAACTTCCCGTGGAAATAATCCCGGTGGGAGAAGGCCGGGAAAAGAGTCTTTTATTAACTGTCTATCACATTTCGGCAAAATCGGATATTCAGGAACTATTTAAGGAATTTGCAGTTGATACAGAAGAATTCACGGGATTTAGGGGGACTCCGGCGAAGATAATCGCTCAGCTTCAGGAAAGGTTAAAAGCCATCGAAACTGAAAGGCAAAAAATAAAGACAGAAATCTCTAGACTAGCGAACCGGCTACTGGACATGGAGGCTCTTTATGATTACTGGCTTCTGGAAAAGCAGAAAAAAGAGAACTTCATGAAAATGGCAGGTACTGAAAAAGTCTTCCTGATGAAAGCCTGGGTTCCCGAGCCTTCGGTGGGAGCTGTAAAAGAGGCGATCACCTCCGTCACCAGTGCTGCTCACATGGTTTTTACTGAACCGTCGGAAGAGGACGACATACCGGTGGTTTTGTCAAACCCGAGGCTAGTACAGCCCTTCGAGGTAGTGACTGAGCTTTATAGCCTTCCCAATCCCAGGGGAATAGACCCTAATGTGTTCATGGCGCCTTTCTACTTTGTGTTTTTCGGTATGATGGTCAGTGACGCGGTTTACGGTCTGGTGCTGTCGTTGCTATCAGGTCTTGCTCTCTGGAAGCTCAAACTGAAAGGGATGGGTAAAAAGCTGGTTGAGCTTTTGTTCCTAGGAGGAATATCGACTTTTATCTGGGGGATGATTTTTGGCAGCTGGTTTGGTGACCTTATTAAGGTTAAACCGCTTTGGTTGAATCCCCTTGACAATCCGTTGGCTGTTTTGTTTTTGAGTTTTGGATTAGGGCTGATACAGATATATACAGGTATAATTCTAAGTGCCTATAAAAATATAAGAAAAGGGAAGATTGTCGATGCCTTTATGGATGAAGGACTGTGGCTGGTGTTGCTGACGGGACTTGTGATGATGGCTTTTCCGAATTTTGCAGGAATAGCAAAATATATGGCTATTGCTGGTGCTGTGGGTCTTGTGCTGACGCAGGGGAGGTCCCAAAAGAACATTTTAAAAAAGTTTACGTCGGGACTTTTAAGCCTCTACAATGTTACTAGTTATTTAAGTGACGTGCTCTCTTACTCTCGTCTGCTGGCGTTGGGCCTTGCAACAGGCGTTATAGCCACCGTTATCAATACCATGGCGAGAATGCTAGCAGTAAATATATTGGGGTATATAGCGATGCTGCTAGTGTTGATAGGAGGTCACCTTTTCAACGTGGCAGTAAATGCCTTGGGTGCTTATGTCCACAGCAGCCGACTGCAGTATATTGAATTTTTCGGTAAGTTCTACGAGGGTGGAGGCAAACCCTTCCAACCCCTGAGGATAGAAACGAAATATGTGGATTTGGAAGTTTGAAGAGGTTTAATTTAAAAAATCAAACTTTTGGAGGAGGAGTTTAAATGGAAGTCACACTTGGTCAAGTTTTTGCATTGTTAGGAGCAGCTATGGCGGTTTTTCTGCCAGGGATTGGTTCAGCCAAAGGAGTCGGTATGGTAGGTGAAGCTGCTGCGGGAGTAGTTACCGAAGATCCCAGTAAATTCAGCCAGACTCTGATATTACAGGCATTGCCTGGAACTCAAGGCATTTATGGTTTGCTTACAGGCTTTGTGGTGATGCAAAGGATAGGAATCTTGGGAGGAAATTTGCTTCCTCTTACTACTTATCAAGGACTGTTAGTTTTTGCGGCCTGCCTTCCTATAGCTATAGTAGGTCTGCTTTCTGCTATTGCCCAGGCCAGAGCTGCGGCTGCCGGTGTAGGAATAGTAGCCAAAAGACCTGAAGAACTGGCTAAAGGTATAACTTATGCCGCTATGGTGGAAACTTACGCGGTGCTGGCACTACTTGCTTCGATACTGATGCTCTTTGGTTTAAAGCTGGCATAAGGAGTGCTTATAATGCAGGGTATTGCAAAGATTAAGGAAAAGATTTTTGAAGAAGCCGCAGAGCAAAAAAAACGGATAATTGAAAATGCAAAAAAAGAAGCAGCCAAAATCCTGGAAAAGGCGAGGAAACAAGCTGCAGAACTAGAAGCCGATGCCCAGGAGAGGGCCAAAAAGGCGGCCAGGGAAGAAAAGAGGAAAATCTTGTCCATGGCCGAATTGGAAGAGAGAAAGCGGTACTTGGAAGCGAAACAGGCTTTGATAAACGAAGCCTTTGTAAGGGCGGAAAATAAACTTTTAAATCTAGAGCCAGAAAAGTATAGGGAGCTGGTTTACCATCTGATTTTGGCTGCTGCTGTTGACGGTAATGAGGAAATTATCGTTTCTGAGGATGACAAAGGGAATATAACTCCTGAATTGCTTGCGAGGGTTAACGAAGCCCTGAAAAAGCAGGGCAAAGCAGGCAACATCAGGTTTTCGGAAGAGAAAAGGTCCATAAAAGGCGGGTTCATATTAAAATCGGCGACGATAGAAATCAATTGTAGCTTTGATTACCTGCTCAAGGCTCAGAGGGAAGAATTGGAAACCGAAGTGGCCAGAATACTTTTTGAGGAGTGATAGCGATGGTCCGGGAACAAGAATTCCTATACGCATCGGGCAGGATAAGGGCTCTGGAAACCAAGCTCTTGAGCAGGACCATAGTGGAGAGGATCCTTGAGGCACAGGACATGGATGCAGTCATGAGGGTCCTCAGCGAAACCGATTATGCTCCGGATTTCGAAGAATTGGAAAGTATATATGATTTTGAAAAGGCTTTAGAAAACAGCATGAAAAGAACTTTGGGCGTGATAAAAGAATCTTTGAAAGACCAGAGGGTTGTAAGGTTTTTTACGCTAAAGTACGACTATCATAATCTAAAAGTTGTTTTAAAAAGCAGGATACTGGGCGTTGAGGTTCCGGAAAACCTTACGACCTTGGGCGAAGTTCCTGTCGAAGAACTATTAAAATTGAGCAAGGGAGAGAAAGATGTAGCTGTCCCGAAATTGATGCGGCTTGCTTTTGAGAGGGCTGCCGAGGTCTACGAAGAAACCCTGGACCCACAACAGGTGGACCTCATACTGGACAGGGCTTTATATGAAGAACTTAATCTTCTGGTGCAGGACATAGGCCACGATTTTCTTAAAAGTTATTTAGCTGCGCTGGTAGACCTCACCAATATAAAAACAATGGTCAGGTTGAAATATATGGAGTCCGATTTAAGGACGTTGAAGAAATCTCTCCTACCGGGTGGCAGTATCGATCTCGAGTTTTTCGAGAAAATGTTTCAGGAACCAGTGCCAGTGCTGATCGAGGCACTGGCGGCTTCCAATTATTCCAAGGTTGTTAAAGACGGTTTGGAAAACTGGGTCTCCTCAGGTAGCCCGGCGGTCTACGAGAAACTGGTCGATGATTTCCTGCTCGGTATGCTGAGGAAAGGGCTATATAAACCCTTTGGTTTGGAAACTGTTGTGGGTTATCTTGGGGCTAGGGAGAACGAGCTCAAAATCTTGAGGGTCCTAATGGTGGGGAAAATCAACGGTATTTCCGAAGATATGATAAGGGAAAGGCTGAGGGATGTCTATGCATAAAATAGGAGTAATCGCAGACCACGATACAGTACTTTCGTTTAAGTCAACGGGTATTGATACTTTCCCCGCCATTGACGAGGCAGAAGCAGCGGACATACTCATGAAACTTGCCCAGGAGAATTACGCTGTCATATTCATCACCGAGCATTTAGCAGAAAAGATAAGGGACAAGATAGACCTTTTCAGGGATAAAATGTTGCCCATCATTACGTTGATTCCCAGCAACCGGGGTACTCTGGGAATCGGCATAAGTGATGTAAAAAAATCTGTTGAAAAAGCCATCGGAGCGGATATCATTTTTGAAAGAGAGGGAAGGGAATGAGCCAGGGTGTAATAGTCAAAGTTTCTGGTCCCCTTGTGGTGGCTGAGGGACTTCCTGAAGTCAAGATGTTCGACGTTGTGAAGGTGGGTCATCAGGGCCTTATCGGTGAAGTCATAGAAATACGCGGAGAGAGAGTATCGATTCAGGTATACGAAGAAACTTCTGGACTGGGCCCTGGGGACCCTGTGGTGTCTACGGGAGAACCCCTCAGCGTCGAACTGGGACCGGGAATGCTGGAAGGCATTTTCGATGGAATCCAGAGACCTCTTGATGTTATAGAAAAAAAAGTCGGCAGCTTTATTACAAGAGGCATAGAAGTTCCTGCATTGAATCGCGAGAAAAAGTGGAGATTTACGCCGAGAGTCAAGCCCGGAGACAAGGTTAGCGGCGGTGATATTCTCGGCACGGTGCAGGAGACCGTTATAGTCGAACACCGCATAATGGTCCCACCTGGTATTTCAGGTGTTGTGGAGGACATCAAGGAAGGCGAATATACAGTAACCGAACCTGTTGCCAGAATAAAAACTGATTCCGGGCAGGTAGTGGAAGTCACGATGATGCAGAAATGGCCGGTGCGAAAGGCTAGGCCGTACAAGGAGAAGTTGCCCCCCGAAATTCCGATGGCCACTGGACAAAGGGTCATTGATACCTTTTTCCCGGTTACCAAGGGAGGTACGGCGTGCATACCTGGACCTTTCGGCAGCGGCAAGACAGTGGTCCAGCACCAGTTGGCCAAGTGGGCCGATGCTGAGGTGGTGGTATATATTGGGTGCGGCGAGCGCGGCAACGAGATGACCGACGTACTCCTTGAATTCCCAGAGCTCAAGGACCCCAAGACAGGGGAACCTCTAATGAAACGAACGGTGCTTATTGCCAACACTTCCAACATGCCTGTGGCAGCCCGCGAAGCGTCTATATACACGGGCATAACCATCGCTGAATACTTCAGGGACATGGGCTACAGCGTGGCTTTGATGGCAGATTCAACATCCCGCTGGGCCGAGGCTTTGCGTGAAATGTCCGGAAGGCTTGAAGAAATGCCGGGGGAGGAAGGTTATCCAGCCTACCTTTCAAGGAGGCTTGCGGAGTTTTATGAGAGAGCTGGCAGGGTCATATGCCTGGGCAGTGACAACCGCGAAGGAGCCCTGACGGTGGTAGGTGCTGTATCCCCGCCGGGTGGCGACTTGTCGGAGCCTGTTACTCAGGCAACCCTTCGCGTGGTGAAGGTATTCTGGGCTTTGGATTCGGAGCTGGCCTATGCGCGTCATTTCCCGGCCATTAACTGGCTGACCAGCTATTCGCTGTACTCCGAGGTTGTGGAAGACTACATGAACAAAAATGTGAGCAGCGACTGGGGAGAACTGCGCAGCGAGGCTATGAGGCTGCTACAGGAAGAGGCAAGCCTCCAGGAAATCGTAAGATTAGTGGGTATTGACGCTCTTTCTACGAGGGATCGTCTAGTGCTAGAAGTTGCCAGATCTATCAGGGAAGATTTCCTACACCAGAACGCTTTTCACGAGGTGGACACTTACTCGTCAATGGAAAAGCAGTACAGAATGCTTAAGCTTATAATGATATTCTATCAAGAAGCGCAGAAAGCTCTTGAAAAAGGTGCCCCGTTCTCGGAAATAGAGAAGCACCCGGTGCGTGAGAGAATTGCCCGTGCTAAATATGTTGAAGAGTCGAAGTTGACTGTTTTCGACGAAATAGAGAAGGAGATAAAAAAGGCTATGCAAGGCCTCATCGAGGGAGGTGCAGCCGATGCTTAGAGAATATAAAACCGTTAGAGAAATTGTCGGCCCGTTAATGCTGGTTGAAAAAGTGGAAGGTGTCAAATACAATGAGCTGGTGGAAATTGAGACTGGAACGGGAGAAATTCGTAGGGGACAGGTGCTTGAGGTCAACGGGGATAAAGCACTTGTTCAGCTGTTTGAAGGTTCTACGGGGCTTAATATAAACGACTGTAAAGTAAGGTTTGTCGGAAAAAGCATCGAACTTGGGGTTTCTATCGATATGTTAGGTAGGGTTTTCGATGGTTTGGGTCGTCCACGGGACAAAGGCCCAATGATCATACCGGAGAAGCGGCTGGATATAAACGGTAACCCCATCAACCCGACGGCCCGAGATTATCCTTCTGAGTTTATCCAGACAGGAATATCCGCTATCGATGGGTTGAATACGTTGGTAAGGGGGCAGAAGCTTCCGATTTTCTCAGCTTCAGGTCTGCCTCATGCCCAGCTAGCGGCGCAGATAGCAAGGCAGGCTAAGGTGCTTGGTACTGACAGTAAGTTCGCGGTAGTATTTGCTGCAATGGGTATAACATTTGAGGAGGCCGACTACTTCATTTCGGATTTCAGGCGCACAGGTGCCATCGACCGGACGGTACTGTTCATCAACCTTGCTAACGACCCTGCCATCGAGCGTATAGCCACTCCACGTATGGCCTTGACCTGCGCGGAATTCCTGGCATACGAAAAAGACATGCACGTGCTTGTTATCCTAACGGATATGACTAATTACTGCGAGGCTTTGCGGGAAGTGTCGGCTGCAAGGAAAGAGGTTCCTGGTCGAAGGGGCTATCCTGGTTACTTATACACTGACCTTGCAACGATATACGAGAGGGCGGGCCGAATAAAAGGAAGGAAAGGGTCTATTACCCAGATACCCATTTTGACCATGCCTGAGGACGACAAGACCCATCCAATACCCGATCTCACCGGCTATATTACTGAAGGTCAGATAATCTTAAGTCGTGAACTCCATAGGAAGGGTATCTATCCGCCGATAGATGTGCTTCCGTCTCTGTCGAGACTTAAGGATAAAGGTATTGGCCATGGTAAGACTCGGGAAGATCATGCCGACCTTATGAACCAGCTGTTTGCCTCCTATGCTCGCGGTAAGCAGGCAAAAGAGCTGGCAGTAATCTTGGGTGAGGCTGCCCTTTCCGATACGGATAAGCTTTATGCAAAATTCGCCGATGAGTTTGAGGCCAGGTACGTGGCCCAGAAGGAAGATGAGGACAGGAGCATTGAGGAGACGCTGGCGATAGGGTGGGATCTATTGACGATCCTACCGAGAGCCGAGCTCAAGAGGATAAGGGAGGAATATATTGACAAATACCTTCCTAGAAAAGGAGAATAATAAAAATGGTAATACGTGTAAATCCTACCCGAATGGAACTTCTTAGCTTGAAAAAAAGACTTGTGACTGCAAAGCGTGGCCATAAGCTCTTGAAAGACAAGCAGGATGAACTTGTAAAGAAATTTTTAGACATGGTCAAACAGAATAGGGCTCTGCGGGAGGAGGTCGAGCGCGAGCTTATTGATGCTTTTAGAAGTTTCACTATGGCAAGAAGCCAAATGCCTGCCAACGTAGTGGAAGAGAGTCTCATGATTCCCTCGGCCAAGGTCAGTATAAACGTCAAGAAGGAAAACATTATGAGTGTCAACGTACCTAGAATAGAAATATCACAAGAGGAGAGTAAGAACCTCTACCCTTACGGCTTTGCAAACACGTCGGCTGAAATGGACTCGGCCATCCGTACTCTGTCGACCATGCTGCCAAAAATGTTGAAGCTGGCGGAGATCGAAAAGGCTTGCCAGCTCATGGCCGATGAGATTGAAAGGACTCGCCGCAGGGTAAATGCCCTAGAATATGTTTTAATACCGCAGCTTGAAAATACTATAAAATACATCACTATGAAGTTGGACGAAAACGAACGTTCAAGCCGCACAAGACTTATGAAGATAAAGGAAATGGTGATGAAGGGATAAAGTGCATGTTTCTTTTGTTAAAAGTTAGGGTGGGTATTTTTTGAATGCCCGCCCTTTATTTTTAATTTTCCCTTCATATTTTTTATGTCCTTAAAAATTATACCTTTATCTTTGATACTCTTTTTACAGCAGGTATTCACTCGACGCGGTAATCTCCAAAAGTTTGGTGAGGTAAAAAAGCATGATATAATTGATTGAAGGAAAAATTATAAAAAAGGACGTGATATCCATTGAATGGAAAAACAAAAAAGCTGGAACCGAGGGAACTTTTGATTATGTTTTGGGCTTTTTTTAAAATCGGCGCTTTTACTCTAGGCGGTGGGTTTGCCATGATACCCCTTATGAAGGTAGAAATGGTGGATAAGCAGAAATGGATAAAGGAAGAGGAATTTTTGGATATAATTGCTGTGACCCAGTCGGCCCCGGGGGCAGTGGCCATAAATACTTCCATATACATAGGCTACAAACTATACGGGTTTTTGGGCTCCTGCATAGCCGTTCTGGGAACCATACTCCCGTCGTTTCTGATAATACTATTTGTAGCTTTGTTCTACGACGACATTAAATCCAGCATCTACGTGAAAAAAGCCTTCAAGGGGATATACCCGGGCATAGTGGTGCTCATACTGGCGTCTGCTTTTAACCTTCGCAAAGCCGCTTTTAAAACTCCTACGGGCGTGATAATAGCAGTCCTTTCCTTGGTAGTGCTCCTAATATTTGACCTTCATCCTATAATAGTGATTCTAGTATCGGGAATAACCGGAATAGTCTTGCAAAACAGACTTCGAGATCCGGAGGAGCGTGGAGATAAATGATATATTTAAGCCTTTTCTGGGCGTTTTTTAAAGTAGGAGCTTTCAGCTTCGGCGGTGGTTACGCGATGATTCCTCTCATTAAAAAAGAGATTATAGACATTCACCACTGGCTCTCGATGGACCAGTTTCTGGATATAATAGCCATTTCCCAGATGACCCCTGGTCCCATAGCCATAAATGCGGCTACCTTTGTGGGGTATAAAATAGGAGGATTCTGGGGATCAGTGGCGGCCACCATTGGGGTCACGGCCCCCTCTTTCCTGATTATAATCATCCTTGCCCTTTTGATAATTAGGTACCGTCATTTACCTTGGCTAGAGGCCTTTTTTAAAGGAGTCAGACCGGCGGTGATTGCTCTTATCGTCCAGGCGGCCTATTCCGTGGGAAAGAGCTCTTTTACCGGTATTAAAGATATGCTGGTGGCGGCGATGGTCTTTGTTGGGCTGTACCTGTTGAAAATAAATCCTCTCATAATAATACTTATGGCCGCGATTCTAGGTATTGTCATATACTAACACCTCACAACCCGAATTAATTCAGAATAAATACTTTCGAGTAAGTGCTATTTGAACAAGAGGTTTTATTGAAATGTTTTTGTAAGAATATTATAATTTGTTTAGATGTTAAAAAAATATTAAAAGGAGGGAAATTTTGTTGAGTACACATTTGTTAGAAAGAAAAGATGTAGATGAAAGGTTGACATGGGATTTGTCAGGAATTTTTAAAACAGAGGAGGAATATGAGGAGGCGATAAAAAAAGCGCAAGAGATTACAAAGGAGTTAGAAGAAGAGTTTAAAGGAAAACTTAATATTCCTCAGACGATTAACAAGTGTTTGGATAAATTAAAAATATTAGCTCAATTGCTTACTCTTGCTGGTTCCTATGCCCATTTGGCTGTTTCAGTAGACCAGACTAATACAGAAAATCTCCAAAGGCAAATGAAGTTTTCTAACATAGCCTCAAGTATTCAGAGTAGGATAAGTTTTATCGAGTCAGAGATTATCCAATTGGATGAAAAGATAATAAATCAGGCTATAGAAGAATCAAAGGAGAATGCTAATTATCTTAGGAAAATACTTAGAAAGAAAAAGCATGCTCTTCATCCAGAAGTGGAAAAAGCTATATCTGCTCTTTCAACTGTTTTAGAAGCACCACATCATATTTACAATATGGCTAAATTGGCAGATATGGACTTTGGAACTTTTACAGTTGATGGGAAAGAATATCCATTAAGCTTTGCTCTATTTGAAACAAAATGGGAGTATGAAAAGGACACAAAAATAAGGAGAGCTGCTTTTGAGGCATTTTCTAAGAAATTAAAAGAATACCAACACACCATAGCAGCAGTTTATCAAACGCAGGTGCAAAAAGAAAAGACAATAGCAACTTTGAGACGTTTTGATTCTGTTATTGACAGCCTTTTATTCCCTCAAGAAGTCGACAGAGAATTGTATGATAGGCAGATTGATTTGATAATGGAACATTTGGCACCTCACATGAGGAAATTTGCAAAACTTTTGCAAAAGATACACGGCATAGAAGAGATGACTTTTGCTGATTTAAAGTTGGAAGTAGACCCTGATTTTGAGCCTGAAGTAACAATCGAAGAAGCTAAAAAATACATAGAAGAAGGTTTATCAGTTCTTGGCGAAGATTATAGAGAAATGGTGAGAAGGGCATTTAAAGAAAGGTGGATAGACTTTGCTCAAAATAAAGGCAAGTCTACAGGAGCTTTTTGTGCTACTCCTTATGGTACACATCCTTATATATTGATCAATTGGGCTGATAAAATGAGAGAAGTGTTTGTATTAGCTCACGAGTTAGGGCACGCAGGGCATTTTTATCTAGCTCATCAGTATCAAAACATTTTTGATTCAAGACCATCTTTGTACTTTATAGAAGCTCCTTCTACAATGAATGAACTTTTGATGGCTAATTACTTGATGAAAAATAATAAGGATAAGAGAATGAGAAGATGGGTGCTTTCCACTTTAATATCAAGGACTTATTATCACAATTTTGTGACTCACTTGTTAGAAGCAGCTTATCAGAGAGAAGTATACAGAATAATTGACAAGGGAGGATCTGTCACAGCTCCTATTTTGAATAAGATAAAGAGAGAAGTTTTGGAGAAATTCTGGGGAGATGCTGTAAAAATCAACGAAGGAGCAGAACTTACCTGGATGAGACAGCCTCATTATTACATGGGACTTTACCCATATACTTACAGTGCAGGACTTACTATAGCCACTCAAGTTAATAAGAGATATTTAGAGGAAGGGCAAAAGGCTTTGGAGGATTGGAAAGAAGTATTAAAAGCAGGAGGAACAAAGACCCCTCTTGAACTTGCTCAAATGGCAGGTGTTGATATAACTACTGAAAAACCTCTTTTAGATACAATTCAGTATATCGGGGATATGGTAGACGAAATTATTCGATTGACTGACGAAATAGGCAAGTGATTGGAAGGCATTGGCGGTAAGCCGATGCCTTTTTTAATGGAAAATTGTATTAAAGTAAAAAGCCTTATGGTATAATAAAATTAAAGATTTGGCAGGAAAGGCGGGATTTGAATGGAGAAAGAGACTTTAAAAAGGTATGAGGTATGGCTCAATGACCCGGCTATATCGGATAAGGATAAAGAAGAGCTTAAAAAAATGAAACCAGATGAAATACAGGATGCCTTCTTTATGGATTTGGAATTTGGCACTGCTGGATTAAGGGGCATTATGGGGCTGGGGGCCAATAGAATGAATTTTTACACGGTTGGGAAGGCAACCCAGGCTCTTGCCAATTACATAAATAAGACAGTAGAGGGAGAAAAAAGTGTGGCAGTTTCTTACGATACCAGGAAATTTTCTAAAGAGTTTGCAGTGGAGTCAGCGCAGATACTGGCCGCAAATGGAATAAAAGTTTATCTTTTTGACGATTTTAGACCCACGCCCCTTTTGTCTTTTGCTGTCAGGTTTTTAAAGGCTACAGCTGGTATAATGATAACAGCGAGTCACAATCCTCCGGAATACAACGGATACAAGGTATATTGGTCAAATGGCGCTCAGATTATTCCACCCCATGATAAAGGCATTATAGAGGAGTACGAGAAACTGTCTTTTGCGGATGTAAAAAGAATGTCCTTTGATGAGGCTAAAGATAAGGGCTTTGTGGTCATGGTGGGGAAAGAGGTGGACTCTGCATATTTTGAAAAAGCCCTTTCTTATTCTTTTGGGATTTCTTCAAAGGGCTTGAAGATAGTGTATACACCTCTCCACGGGACAGGTATTAAAATTGTGCCACCTTTACTTAAAAAAGTGGGATTTGATGTTTACATTCAGAAAGAACAGCAGATACCAGATGGAAGCTTTCCTACAGTGAGCTATCCTAATCCCGAATTTGATGAGGCTTTTGAGTTTGCTTTGAAAGACGCAAGAAATATCGATGCAGATATAGTGGTGGCATCAGATCCAGACGCAGACAGGATGGGGGTTTTGGTAAAACACAAAGGGGATTATGTCAGAATAGATGGAAATCAAATGGGGATTTTGCTTTTGGATTTTTTTCTTAAGATGTATTTGCAAAAAGGGATGCCCAAAAATCCCGCAGTTATAGAGTCTATCGTCTCTTCCAAGCTTTTTGCTAAGATTGCGAAAGAACACGGGGTTGAAGTTTATGAAGTATTGACAGGCTTTAAGTGGATATGCAATGAGGCTGACAGATTAAGAAGTGAAGGCAAGACTGTATTTTTTTCCTATGAGGAAAGCTATGGCTATAACATAGGAGATTTTGTGTACGACAAGGACTCAGGCACTCCTATAATGATGACTTGTGAAATGGCTGCCTTCTACAAGGAAAAGGGTATGACCTTAGTTGATGCATTAGAAGAAATTTACAAAAAATACGGTTACTATCTTGAAGACCAGCTTTCCCCTGTATATGAGGGTGAAGCGGGGCTTAAGAAGATAAAAGGGATTATGGAAAGGTTAAGAGAAAGGCCTATTGAAAACCTGGCAGGCTACAGACTTACAAGAGTTGTGGACTACTTAAAAGGATATGACCGTATACCCCCTTCAGATGTTTTAAAGATGGAATTTGGTGATAAACTGATTGTATACGCTAGGCCTTCTGGCACAGAACCCAAAATAAAATTCTACTTCATGGCAATGGAAATGGGGAACTTAGATGAAGCGAAAGACTTTTTAAAGGCGGCTAAAGAAGAGCTTGTAGAAGTGCTGGGGTTGAAGGAGTAATACTTAATTTTTGTGAGGGGAAAGCATGGGTAAAAATGGATTTATTAAAGCTTTGCTTTTCTTTTTAGTGGTAATTTTTGTAATTACCTTTTGGGAAAATTCAGTAGATGATAGTGTCATGAGAAAGGTTACGGTGAAGAAGGAAGAAATTCTACTCCCAGTTGACAGCAGTCAAAAGGAGATAGAAAAGTGCACTGATTGTACTGAAATATTGATAAGTGCTGTAGGAGACTGTACACTGGGTTCGGACGAGACTTATACTAGATACGGTACTTTTGAGGAAGAGTTGAAAAAGCACAATTATGATTATTCCTATTTTTTCAAAAATGTAAGGGAAGTATTGGAGAGAGATGATTTGACTATAGCTAATTTGGAAGGGCCTTTAACTACCTCTACAAAAAGAGCAGAAAAGGAATACGCCTTTAAAGGGCATCCCTCTTATGCGAGAATTTTAAAAGAAGGGAGCATTGAAGCAATAAATTTAGCTAACAATCATTCGTTTGATTACGGCAAAGAAGGTTTTTATGAGACTGTAAGTGCTTTAAAAAAAGAGGGGATAGGGTATTTTGGATATGGATATAAGTGTATAACCACTATAAAAGGTGTAAAGATTGGAATTTTAGGGTATACAGGTTATGATGATACCCAGTGGACAAAGCAAGAAATAAAAAAAGATATAGAGAAATTGAGGCCTGAAGTCAATATTTTAATTGTGAGCTTTCACTGGGGTGAAGAGAACAAGTATTATCCTAACAAAGTGCAAAAAAGTTTAGGGTATTTTGTGATTAATGAAGGAGCTGACCTTGTGATAGGACATCATCCACATGTACTACAGGGCATAGAGGAGTATAAAGGGAGATACATTGTGTACTCACTTGGCAATTTTGTCTTTGGAGGCAATAAAAACCCCAAAGACAAGGACTCTATGATTTTTCAGCAAATTTTTACTATTGATAAAGGAGGGAGGGTGGTAGAAGTTAAAGCCAATATAATACCTGTGTCTATTTCTTCTCAAAAGGAGAGAAATGATTACAGTCCCCGCATTTTAGAAGGTGAGGAAAGGGAAAGAGTTTTGCAAAAGATTAAGATGCTGTCAGATTGGGACAATTTGTCTCGAGAATGATTTGTTTGAAAAATTAAACAGGAAAAGGTATAATGTAGATGTGGACATAAGTACAAAAAGGAGGAAGAAAAATGCCTAAGCGCTATGTTATTATAGGTGGAGATGCGGCTGGGATGAGCGCAGCTTCCCAGATAAGGAGGATGGATAAAGAGGGGGAAATTCTGGTCTTTGAAAAGGAGGGCGTAATTTCTTATGCCCAGTGTGGCCTACCCTACTGGGTGGGAGGGGTTGTGCCTGAGAAGAAAAAGCTTATTGCGCGCACAGCGGAAGAGTTTTTAAATCGCTACAATATTGACGTAAAGCTTTATCACGAAGTTGTGAAAATAGATCCTTCCAAAAAAGAAATCAAGGTTTTTCGCAGGGAAGAAAAAGACGAAATCGCTGTCCCTTATGATGTGCTTTTGATTGGAACAGGCAGTACTGCAATAGTACCTCCATGGGATGGCAGGAATTTGCCGGGAGTGTTTACATTAAAGACCATGGGTGATGCGGAAAAACTTCTTGACTGGTTGAGCTCCCATACTCCCACTAAGGCGGTGGTTATAGGCGGAGGTTATATAGGGCTTGAAACTGCCGAAGCACTTCACAGCAAGGGATTTAAAGTTACAGTTTTGGATTTGGCTCCACAGCTAATACCTACTTTTGATAAGGAGATTGCTGAGATAGCTCAGGATGCTCTTAGAAGGCGTGGAGTGGAAGTTTATTTAAACGAAGAAGTTGTGGGCTTGGAAGGGGATGAAAAAGGAGTAAGAGCCGTTGTAACGAAGAATGGCAAATTTGAGGCCGATTTGGTTATAATATCCATAGGAGTAAGGCCTGTGAGCGAGCTGGCAAAGGAAGCGGGAATAGAGTTAGGGCCGAAGAATGCTATTTTAGTAAATGAAAGGCTTGAAACAAGTATTCCTGACATATACGCTGCTGGGGATTGCGCTACGCACTTTAACAGGATAAAAAATGCACCGGATTACATACCACTGGGGACCACTGCTAATAAACAGGGAAGGATTGCAGGAATAAATATGGCCGGTGGAGATGCAAAATTTGCAGGAGTTGTAGGAACGGCTATTGTCAAGGTTTTTGACAGGACTATAGCGAGAAGCGGACTTGGCGAAAGAGATTGTGAGACTTTAGGCATACCTTATCAGGTAGTTTTAATAAAAGCAAGGCCTGTAAGCCATTACTATCCATGGGAAGACGAAATTCTTACGATAAAGCTCTGCTACAACAAGGATAACAGAAAACTTCTAGGGGGACAAATAGCAGGGGGATTAGGAGGAGTTGACAAGAGAATAGACGTTTTGGCTACTGCTTTGTTCCATGAAATGACTATTGACGAGTTGCAAGCTTTGGACCTTGCGTATGCTCCTCCATACAATTCTGTGTGGGACCCGTTGCAACAGGCATCAACTGTAGCGCAAAGGGGATAAAAGAAAAGGTCTTACCGCTTTTGGGTAAGGCCTTTTTTGATAATTAGGGTTAATTGAGGGGTGGTAGCTATGAAGTGGATAGAGAAGGCATGGAGGTTCTATGGATGGCAGGCAGGAAGTAAGGAGGGAGCAGAATAGGAATTAGTTCAGAGGCTACTGTTCCGAGAATGCCATAGGACACTTATTCGTTCTTGAAGCAGGCCTCTACAAATTGTTTAAATATCTCCAGCATTTTTTCATTTCCTTTGTAAGCCATAAGCTCCGGATGCCACTGAACTCCCACCACAAAATAGTCCTCTTTTTCAAGCTCAATTGCTTCTATAACTCCATCTTTGGATTGGGCTACTATTTTGAAGCCCTCTGCCACCTCTTTTACTGCCTGATGGTGAAAGCTGTTCACTGCAATGGTTTTGCCCAAGATATTATACAGCCTGCTTCCTTCTTTTATTTCTACCGTATGGGTGGGTAAATCGGGCTTTGCTCTTTGAGAATGCTTTATGTAAGCTGTAGGGATTTGAGATATGTCTTGATATAAAGTCCCTCCTAAAGCTACGTTCATCACTTGAATGCCTCTGCATATTCCCAGAATGGGTTTTTTAAGTGAATAAGCGTACTTTATGACTTCAATATCGTACCAGTCCCTGTCAGGAGTAATTCCACCCTGTTTTTCAATGGGTTCTTCGTTGTAAAGTAGGGGATTTACATCTTGTCCTCCAGTTATTAAAATTCCATCTACTTTTTCCACCTGTTTTTTTAGTGTGTCTTTGTCCAAGACTATAGGTAAAACTACAGGCACGCCCCCGGCTTTTAGAACTGATTCTACATAAGGTTTCATTACATAAATTCTTTCTTCTCCGATCATCACTCCCTCAGTCTCATAGCTTATGTTTCCCACAATACCTATGATAGGTTTATTCATGTTTCTCCCCCTGTTCTTTATTGGTCAGTTATTATTATACCATATTTTGTACTTTAAAAAATTAATAAGAGATGGTTAGATGTCTGACAACAAGTTAAAATTGTGGTATAATTATATGAGGATTAAAAGGGTTTTATCTGGAAATAATAAAAGTAAAAGAGGGGTGTTAGTGTGAAGGAGACATTGCTCGCTTTAGTTACGGGAATGGCTGTAGGTCTTATATTTTCATTTTTCAGATTGCCCATTCCGGCTCCCAGTGTTTTGCCGGGAATTGCTGGTGTGATAGGCATCTACCTGGGAGGGCGCCTGATGGAATATATAATCAAATTGATTGGCAGGTGATAATTTGCAATTTAAGGCAGGTTATGAACCTGTCTTTTAGTTTTTTTCAAAATAATTACGAACTTTTATTTGAAATTTCCTATAAAAATTCGCATTTATAATTGATTTATAGCGTAATTTTTGATAATATAGATTACGGGTTTCTTTGAGAATTTGCAAGAAAGAGGTAGATAAGGTGAAAAGATACGATGTGATAATTGTAGGAGGCGGACCTGCAGGACTTTTTACTGCACTTGAGCTCGTTAATAAAAAAGAAAATTTAAATATATTGCTGCTTGAGAAAGGAAAAGATATACACAAAAGAGTATGCCCGATGAATACCTATGGGACAAAATGCCTTGACTGCAAACCCTGCGCTATAACGTCTGGAATAGGAGGAGCGGGGGCTTTTAGTGATGGAAAGCTGACTCTTACTTCTGAATTTGGTGGAGTTTTGGATGAATACATGCCAAAATCGAAGCTTAACGAGCTTATAAACTATGTGGACAGCATATATGTGAGATTTGGTGCTACTACTGAAGTCCACGGCACAGATAGAGAGAAGATAAGAGAGATAGAAAAGAGGGCTCAGGCAGCAGATTTGAAGTTAATTCCTGCTGTGATAAAGCATTTGGGCACAGACAAAAGTTTTGAGATAATAAAGAACATGAGAAACTATCTGGTTGAGAGAATAGATATAATGACAGATACCATAGTAGAAGAGATAATTGTAAAGGACGGCCAGGCTGTTGGGGTTGTGACAGAGAAAGGTGAGGAATACTATGGAGAGTATATAGTGGTGGCGCCTGGGAGAGAAGGAGCTAAATGGTTTAAGAAAGAAGCCGATAGGTTGGGAATCAAGACGAAAAATAATGCAGTGGACATTGGAGTGAGAGTGGAAATCCCGGCTGTGGTGATGGAAGATATAACCGATGTGGTTTACGAATCCAAATTTATTTACCATTCTAAATCTTTTGACGATAGAGTGAGAACTTTTTGCATGAATCCTTACGGGATGGTAGTTGTAGAAAATCACGACGGGATAAAGACAGTGAATGGACACAGCTATAAGGATATAAAGACAGAAAATACTAATTTTGCCATACTTGTAAGCAAAGAATTTACAGAGCCTTTCAACAGGCCCATAGAATACGGAAGGTACATTGCGGAACTTGCCAATATGCTGGGAGATGGAGTTATAATCCAGAGGCTTGGAGATTTGCTGTCAGGAAGGCGTTCTACTCCTAAGAGGATAAAAAGAGGGCTCGTGGAACCTACCTTAAAAGATGCTACTCCAGGGGATTTGAGCCTTGTACTTCCTTATAGATTTTTACAGTCAATAATTGAAATGCTTCAAGCCCTTGATAAAGTTTCGCCAGGAGTTTATTCAAAGCATACGCTTTTGTACGGCGTTGAAGTGAAGTTTTATTCTTCCAGAGTAGAGCTTACAGATAAATTAGAGACACAGATACGCAATTTATTCGCTGCAGGGGATGGAGCTGGCATAACGAGAGGCTTAGCTCAGGCTTCAGTTTCAGGGGTTGTTGTGGCAAGGGAGATCTTGGAGAGAGTCAAATAAAGGAAGGAGAAATAAATATGTCTGTTACTGTGATTGTGGGCGCTCAATGGGGCGATGAAGGAAAAGGGAAGATAACGGATTATCTTGCAGAGAGGTCAGAAGTGGTGGTGAGGTACCAAGGAGGCAATAATGCAGGGCATACTGTGGAAAAAGATGGTGTTCAGTATAAGCTTCATCTCATTCCTTCTGGAATACTATACCCTGACAAAATATGTGTAATTGGCAATGGAGTAGTAGTTGACCCTTCGGCTCTTTTGAAGGAGATTGAGGATTTGAAAGCTAAAGGAGTGGAAGTGAAAGAGGATAATTTAAAAATCAGCGATAGAGCCCATGTAGTTTTTCCCTATCACATAAAAGAAGATGAACTAGAAGAAAAAGGAAAGGGCGATGAGGACTTAGGGACTACAAAAAAAGGAATAGGGCCTTGCTATAGGGATAAGACAGAGAGAATAGGCATAAGAATGTGTGACCTTATGAATGCCGAGGTTTTCAGGGAGAAGCTTAAAAAGAATCTAGAGAGAAAAAATAAAATTTTTAAAGATATTTACGGTGAAGAGGGATTTGATTTCGAGCAAATCTTTGAAACTTACAGGGAGTATGCAGAAAGGTTGAGACCTTATGTGACTGATACTTCTGTTTTGCTTTACAATTTAGCAAAGGAAGGTAAAAAAATCTTGTTTGAAGGGGCCCAAGGGACTCTTCTAGATTTGGATTTTGGTACTTATCCCTATGTTACGGCTTCTCATCCTGTGGCTGGAGGAGCTACTATAGGAGCGGGTATAGGTCCTACGATGATTGACAATGTGATAGGGGTTGTCAAAGCGTATACTACGAGGGTAGGAAAGGGACCTTTTCCTACAGAACTTAAAGATGAAATTGGGGATTTTTTGAGAGAAAAAGGCTATGAATATGGGACAACTACTGGAAGGCCTAGAAGGTGTGGATGGATAGATATTGTAATGCTAAGATATGCTGTCAGAGTCTCTGGCATAACGAGCCTTGCTCTCACAAAACTAGATACTCTGGCAGGACTTGAAAAAATAAAAATATGCACAGGGTACAAAATTAACGGAAAGATTATTGAGGATTTCCCGGCAAGCCTCGAAGAATTGAAAATGTGTGAACCCATATACGAAGAAATGGAGGGCTGGAGTGAGAATATACAGGATGTGAGAAGCTTTGAAGACTTACCTTTGAATGCGAAAAAATATGTAAAAAGGTTGGAAGAACTCGTAGGAGTGGAATTTAGCATAATTTCTGTAGGTCCCGAAAGAGAAGAGACTATCGTTTTGAGGAATTTTTGATAAAAAGCTTGACATTATACCCTCGGGTAAGTATAATATATAACTGTCAGGAGAATTTAATAGGTAAAAAGGTGCTGGCGTAGCTCAATAGGTAGAGCAGCTGACTTGTAATCAGCAGGTTGAAGGTTCAAGTCCTTTCGCCAGCTCCATTTTTTTAACTTCAAAATCAAGTTTGGTCACAAAATGGTCACACAAATAAGAAGGACACAATAACTCGTTTGTGTTCTTCTTATTCTTTTAAAAAGTCTTCAAATTTTTTGATTGCTTCTTTCTCTGCTTCAATTGTAATGTTTGCATAAAAGTCCATTGTTATACCAATTTGGGAATGCCCCAGTATTTTAGAAATAATCTTCATTGGTACACCTGCTTGGACTAAAAGACTTGCACAGGAATGTCTTAAATCGTGAAATCTTATTAAAGGCAGTTCCGGGTGTCTTAAAAGCATTTTATGAAATTTTTTACTTACATAACCTGGTTCTTTAAATCTTCCGTCTTCCCATACACTTATGTACCCGTCATACTCTTTTACATACCTATCTCCAAACAGCAGTTTATTTTCTTCTTGTCTTCTTTTTTCTTCTTTTAGTGCATCAATTACTTTTTTTATTAGTGGTATTTTTCTTACACTCTTTTCAGTCTTGGGTTCTCTAAAAATTAATTCTCCTTTTACAACTTGAGCTTGTCTTCTTACTATCATTTCCTCTTTTTCAAAATCGATGTCTTCCCATTTTAATCCGCAGATTTCACCTACTCTCAGTCCTTCATATAATCCAAGAATTAGGTGTATATAAATTGGAGAATCTTTAAATATTTCCTCAGCTTTATATGCATCAGCAGTGCTCCACACAGTCATTTCTTTTTTATCTCTCGAGGGTGGTTCTACGTGATCACACGGATTTTTGCTTATGTACTGCCATTTAACGGCTCGGTTTAATGCTGATCTTAAAACTCTGTGGTGATAATTAATAGTGGTATTGGATAAGCCTAATTCTTTGAGCTTGTTGTAATATTTTTGAATTTCTAAAGGTTTTAAACTGGCTAATTCGATGTTACCTAAGTAGGGTTTAAAATATAAATTGATGAGTTCTTCATAAGATTTCAATGTTTTTGGAGCCAATCTGGGTACGCAGTGCTCTTTATACCATTCGTCTAAAAATTCTCCGAGCGTAATCTTAGATAGAAATAATTCTCCTCTTTCAAGTTTATAAAGAATTTCCTGCAGGGCTTTTTCAGCTTCTTTTTTTGTTTTAAAACCCGAAAAACGCTTTTGCTTCCTTTTACCGTTTTCATCACGCCCTACATCGACAACAATACTCCATTTTGAACCTCGCTTTGTAATGTGTCCCCTCATACTAATGCCTCCCTGCCTAATTCTATTATTGTTTCAGGAAGTTTTAGAATGTTAATAAATACATAATAATTCCACTTACCCAAATACTGTAAAACATACATGGCAAACATATTAGCATCTCTTTCAATTCGATTCTCAGAAAATAATGTAAACTTAGTTAAGTATGGAGTGTTGACCCGTGTATGTAAAACTGCATGTCCGAGCTCATGAGAGCAGACAATCAGCTTCATTGCTTCATCAAGATTTTGATTAATTACTATGTACTTATTCCGCTTATGATATTTGTAATATCCTAAGATACTGCCTAAATCACACTCTATCACATTAACATTAAGGTGTTCTGCTATCTTAAAAGGGTTAGCAGAGTTAGTTTTTTTAATAAGTTTTTTTGTTATCTTTTGTATTTCATCTTTGGTGTACATTAACAATCGTATCACCTTCATTTCAGGGATTACTTTCTGTACTTTTTAGGAGTATATTTTTTCTTATTCATTAATCTAGCATGTTTTAAAATCATCTCAAAAGAATCTTTAAGATATTCCTTAGTCTCCTCATCCACTGGCTCACCGTTAAAGAAAGCCAGCCCTTCTGCACTTGTAAGGTCCTTCATCCACTCTTCTAAAGTTCGAGCTATATCTTTTTCATCTTTCTCCGTAAGCTTTGGTTGCCATTCTCTAGATTTTTCTGCTTCAATATAACCAATTTGCTTAAGCAAATCATTTAACTCCATATTCATTGCTTGAGCTATCTTCTTAAGTGTTTCTATTGTAGGCATAACTTCTTTCCCTGACCGGGGGTCTATTCCGTTTTCTAAATTATTTATATAGGAATGACTTAAACCAGCTTTTTTTGCAAATTCTCTGAGAGACATTTTATTTTCTTCTCTGAATTTCTTTATCAATTCTCCTAGTTTCATTTTCATCACCTTAGTTTAATTATATGTAAACTATTGATTACAAACAAGAAAATTTTTTAATAATTTTGTACAACATACTTGACAAAATAGCAAGATGAATATATAATTAAAGTGTAAATCATAAAATACACAAAGCAAGGTGACGTAAATTATGAAGAACATAATAAAGAATATAAGGAAAGAGAAAAGAATCTCACAAACCCAACTAGCTAAACTTACTGGTATTTCACGGCCATACCTATCTGAAATAGAAAATGGTAAAGTTAATCCTAGCGCAAAGGTAATCTTAAAAATAGCAAAAGCATTAGGTACAGAGGTAGAAAAAATGTTCAATACTTATAATCAAGATGTAAATCATAATGTACAAAAGTCATAAAAATGTCAGAATGCTTTACAAAGCTATTATATCTCAAATCACACCTTTTTTAAACAAGGGAGGTAAAAAATCATGGATAACAGAATAACCATAAAATTTGAAGTTGACATTACGGACGTTATAAATCAAATCATTCAGGCACTCAGTACTGTAGAAAAAGATAAAGAAGAACAAAAGCCTTTATCCCTACTTGATGCTTATACAATAGATGAAGCGGCAAAAGTGCTGGGTGTAAGCAGAAGTTATATGTATGAGCTTGCAAAGCATAAAGACTTCCCCTCACTAAAAGTACACGGCAAGAAAATAATAATTCCTAAAAAAGGCTTAGAAGAATGGATGCAGAAGAAATTTGAAGAAGAGAAAGGCAGCAGTAAAGTAGTTGCCATGGGAGGCAGAAGATAATGTGGATTGAGTTTAAGCCCATGAAAAATAAAGACTTACTCCTCAAAGTAGCAGAAAGACTTATGAAGGTAGCACAAATTAGAATAGAAAAAGCCGATGAAGGCTGGAAATTGATGATAAAAACCTAGTATATAGCCGTAGTATGCCCAAAATACGGAACAAAAAATATAACTTAAGGGGTGGAATTATGGACAGAAAAGTTAAAGCCCTTGAGTTATATCTTCAAGGATATAAACTAATAGAAATAGCTCAAGAATTAGGCGTCTCACAGCCAGCTGTTACTAAAATACTAAAGCAGTTTCCGGAATACCGTGTAGAAAAAGAACGGCGAAAAAAAGAAAATCAAGAAAAAGCCAGACAATGGAGAAATGAGTATAAGAAACAGAAAAGAGAACAGTATGATGAAGAATATGAGATGCTGAAAAAAAGTCATACCCCAGTTCTAAAAAGAAGAAAGTTCAGCGACGAAGCTCTTATAAAATCATCCATCCTTCACTATGATTATAACAAAGAAAAGAAAAGGCTTGTCTTCAACGAAAGTGCCGGAAAAAGGCCAGCGGATCTTCCTAGGTCAGTGTATGTACATAAAAATGTGTTGAAACAGTTTAGAATATCTACATAGTGAAAAATAAAAAGAGGTGAGCGTATGAGAAAAACAAAAGGATTGCTTTATGTTAATATTACAGATCCTATTGCTATAATAGTTGCTCCACTTACTTTTCTATTGTTTGTTATATGGACGTTGTATTTTTTTACTACTCCTACACCAAGCTACTTTTATCTTAACTCTAATGTTGCAGATATAGGAATAAGGCCTATCAGCAATGAAAATTTTATTTTAGGCCAATCTACAAAAAGGGTGTACCTCAAAGAAACGCCTTTTATTTATGATTCAAAAATTTATTTACCACTTGAAGCTGTAATATTGGCAAGCGGAATCAAAAAAGAAAATATTGTAAAAGAAAAAGATAAGATAAGAATAAAAATTGAGAAAAATAATGATATCTGTTTAGATTTAAAGAAGAAAATAGCTGTAACAGCTAAAGAGGAAATACACCTCGGCGGTGCCTTATTAATAAGAGATGACGAAATTTTTTTAGCTACACAATATATAGAAAAAATTTTTAAAGTAAAAATAGAAACAAATAAAAACGAAGTAATATTAAGACACAATTTATTTCCAATACCTTTTAATTAATCGATTAGCATAACTGATTTGGTAGTTATATAGTTCAATTAAATACAATCTTGACGCTTTATTAATATCTAAAATAAAATATGAGTACAAAATCGCAAATATAATAAGCAGGAAGATCAGTGGTGAAATCCTTGCTTCTTCATAACTTTTAATATCAGCTAGGTAGTATCCTACTATACCCCCTAATGAGGTATTTACAAGATTCATTGTAAGAGTGGGTTCTTTGCTGTTTTCCAATGTCTCTTTTACTATTTTATTTTCTTCTCTTAGCATTATGAGAAAATGTATTACATCATTATTTTTTAATTTACCTGTTTTTATCTTCTTAATTTTACGTTTTAGATTTTTCCTTATTTCTCTTTTATCTTGTTCCTTTAAATAGTTAGAAAAATTCTCGAGTCTGTGAATGGCAACAAATAAAAGTATTAAAAGAAAAACTACAATTGTAATCATTATTTTATTACTTAAGACTGAGTGCAAAATACCGCCCAAAATTATAACTCCTAAAATAAAAATGGCAATTTCTATTCCAAAGAGTAAGAATAATGTAAAAACATATAGCTTTCTTCTGCGGGTTGAGAAATAGGTGTATTTTGGCTCGAATGGATGAAACGGATTAAAAAGGGTACACAAATCTTTCATGTGGTAGTTCCTCCTTTACGTAACTTTTTGTCATATATGTGTTTTCGGTATATATCTTAGAGAATTAAAGTAGCAAAAATATCATGCAAAAATTGTTAAATCAAACCTTGAATTGCCTTTAAAAATATCATAAAATAAAAGCAAGAGCATAAAAAACGAGTAAAGTGTGTATAAAAACTGTTAGCAAGAATATAAAACTTTAATGGTTAAAACGTATCTAAAAACCATGTAAAGCAGGTGGAGGAATTATTTATGAATAATGAAGATAAAATTCTAGGACTTTTAGAGAAAATTTATAATGACTTTAATGTCAGATTTGATGTGGTAGAAGAAAGAATAGGTGCTGTAGAAGGACGAATAGGTACCATAGAAGAGAGAATGACTGTAGTAGAAAAGAGAATTGGCATTGTAGAAGAAAAACTAAAAGTGGTAGAAGAAGAAATCCACGGATTAAAAAGCGAAGTAAACGAAGTAAAAGACGATGTAAAGAAGTTAGGCACTAAGATGGATACCGAAATTAGTGATAAAGTAAGGGCATTATTCGATGACAGACAGCTTTTGCATGAAAAACTTGATGAGATAAGTGGAAAAATTGACATGCTTCAGCTGGATGTAAATAATCTAACAGTTAAGACAGTATATCACGATAACCGCATAAAAGAGCTAAGCAAAAAACTGGGCGTTTAATAAGCCCGGTTTTTTCTATTTTATTGAGTGTTTTTATGGAAGGAGATGAAAACTTGAATATGCTTTACACTGCCGGCCTAGCAGCCGGTATTTTCTTTGGCGTATTTTTAGGAATTACAATCAGTCTAACCTTAACAATTTCAAAAAAGGCTAAAAAATGAGCAAAGTGTACTCTTCCATGTTTTTTTAATTTTAAGACACTACCCTGAAAAATTCCTGATAGAACCCCTTCGGGAACCTATCAGGAATTTTTCAGTCATAAGGAGGTTAATATTATGCTTTCATCAAATTTTACTGCTAGATTTGGTGAGGTTATTG
>Ga0224486_100115_pt1 | contig 39017 bp, 32 predicted proteins | sample TexhydDE_CT_test_FD_172013 | JGI IMG/M metagenome (GOLD analysis project Ga0224486, IMG submission 172013) | Fracking water microbial communities from deep shales in Oklahoma, United States - hydraulically fractured wells DE_CT_test ... | reverse complement strand
CACCCGTTCCCATCCCGAACACGGAAGTTAAGCCCTCCAGGGCCGATGGTACTTGGGGGCCTACCCCCGGGAGAGTAGGTCGCTGCCGGAAAACTTTTCTTACCCCCGGTTCACTAACCGGGGGTATTTCATGTTGAGGGCACCCGTTTGCCGGGCGGCCGGGTCTGCTGGACAATTGCCTTCTCCATACCAGCATGTTATGATAAAAAACAGGACCTTTAGTACAGGGGGGTCAGGTTGTGCATCTGCTCGCGCAAAGGTTGGTTGAATGGCTTAGAGAGCAGGCCGCAGCGAGGGGTGCCCGGGGTTATGTGGTGGGTTTGAGCGGTGGCATAGATTCCGCCGTTACGGCAGTCTTGTGCAAGCAGGCCTGTCCTGATGGCGTGCTGGGTGTAATCATGCCCTGCTACAGCAATCCCCAGGATGCTGAGGACGCCAGGCTGGTGGCCGAAACTTTTGCTATCCCGTTTAAAGAAATTGTGCTTGATGAACCCTTTACCATCCTGGTTCGCCTGCTGACCGGCGATGAGAAGCATGTGCTGGACAGGGATCTTTCCATTGCCAACATTAAGCCCAGGCTGCGGATGATTACCCTTTATTTTTATGCTTCCCGGCTTAAATACCTGGTTGCCGGAACGGGCAACCGCAGCGAGCTTACCGTCGGTTACTTCACCAAACATGGTGATGGTGGGGTTGATCTCCTGCCCCTTGGTAATCTTGTCAAGCGGCAGGTTTATGAGCTGGCGGAACACCTGGGTATACCGCGCCGGATTATTGAGAAACCCCCATCTGCCGGCTTGTGGTCCGGGCAAAATGATGAGGCGGAAATGGGGATCTCGTACCGGGAACTGGATGAATTCATTCTTACCGGAAAAGCCGACCAGCGGGTAATGGAGGTAGTTAAAACCCTGGCGACGAAAAATGCCCATAAAAAACAGCTACCTGCTATACCGCCTTTTTAATTAAATTTCCGGGAAGGGAATTAGAGAGGGGGGTATGGTATGGCCGGCCATTCCAAGTGGTCAACCATCAAGAGGAAAAAGGCCAGAGTAGATGCCCAGAGAGGCAAGCTGTTTACCCGCCTCTCCAGGGAAATTATCGTGGCAGCCCGCCTGGGAGGCGGTGATCCGGAGGCCAACCCCAGGTTGAAGGCAGCCATACAGCGGGCTAAAGAAGCCAACATACCCAATGAAAATATTCAGCGGGCTATCCAGAAAGGGACCGGTGAACTGGGCGGGACTGCTTACGAGGAGCTGGTTTATGAAGGGTACGGGCCAGGTGGGGTAGCGGTGATGCTGGAGATCATGACCGATAACCGTAACCGCACCGCCGGGGAGATCCGCCACCTGTTCTCCCGCCACGGTGGTAATCTGGGTGAAGCGGGCTGTGTTTCCTGGATGTTTACTAAAAAAGGCGTTATCGTGGTGGAAAAAGACGGTCTGGATGAGGATGAATTGATGCTGGCCGCGTTAGAAGCCGGCGCTGAAGATATGAAAACTGAAGAGGATGAGTTTGAGATCATTACCGCTCCCGAGGATTTCGACAGGGTGCGGCAGGCTCTGGAGGAAAAAGGTGTTCCCATAGCCGAGGCGCAGGTAACCATGGTGCCCCGGAGTACGGTCAGGCTCACCGGTCAGGAAGCGGAGCAGATGATGCGTTTAATAGAAGCCCTGGAAGATCACGATGACGTGCAGGAAGTATATGCTAATTTTGAGCTGGAGAATTAACTTTAGTTTTGCCCGTGGGGCAGTGGGAAGCCGCTGCCCCCTTTAAATTGACGGGTATGGTTCCGGCAAAATGTGGCAATAATATAACAGGTGAAAAGCTAGTCGGATAAAGGAGTGTCCGGAACCATGCTGAAAAGGTTATTGTACGCCTTTGCCGGCCTGCTGGTAATGCTGGGGGTGGCCCTGGGCATATATGCGGGGCTGAACATGCTGGGGGAACCCTCCATAAAACCCGGCCTGGCCGTCTTTGGTAATTCCGGCGACCGGTCCCTCCTGCCGGTGCAGAGGGATACTTTTGTCCAGGAGGAAAGGGAGTACCTTTGCGGCGACACCCAGGTCGTCTTTTTGGGCCGTGCTCCCCGGGAGCTCCTGGGGCTGGACAGGGAGGAACTGGCAAAGCGTTACCCGCCTGCGGAGGGCTGGAGCATGGAAGAGCGGGGCAGAACCCTGGTGTTTAAGCAGCGGGTTGAAGATTTTTGCCCGGAGCACAGGAATTACCGGCACCTGGGTATTCACGAGGGTTACCTGGCCGTATTCCAGGGGCCGCTCGGCTACGATCAGAAACTGCTCCGGGTGGAAAGAAACATACCGGTAACGGTTCTGCACCCCGATTTGCAGTTGAAATTGCATAAAGCGGGTGATTTTAAACGGCAGGATCCGGAAACACAGGCCATCCTGCGTTCAGAACTGGAGTTTCCTTCCGAACAGGCGGTTAATGCCATGCTGGAGAACCTGGATGAGCTGACTGAGTCCGGGGACAATCCCCGGGCTTGAATGTTAACAGTATCTCCATGTGCCCCGGTTTTACATGAGGAGCGACCTGGAGTGAGCGCTGCCGGGCCAGGCCCGGGCGACGGGATGAGGCGGGGCCGCGGACAGGATGTCCGCGGAGGCCACCTGAACACAGGAGGTGTGAATGTGGCCGGTACCCGCCGAAGACCGGAGCCGGGGCCTTTTGGCCCGGCCAGCGAAACGACCGGGAGCGACGAAGTAAAACCGGGGCACACACCGGGAGTTCTTTGTCGATAGCCTGGCCCGGGGACAATCCCCGGGCTTGATTTTTAATTTATGGCAGGAGCCCGGACAGGTTTTGTGGAACTTTTAATCAGGGAGAGATTTTCATGCGGGTTATTGGCATTGATCCGGGTACAGCCATAACCGGTTACGGCATCATCGATCTGGAAGGGAACCGGCTGTCGGTGGTGGCCTACGACTGCATCACCACACAGCCCACCATGTCCATGCCTTCCCGGCTGCAGCATCTATACCGGCAGCTGGAAATGGTGCTCAGGCACTACCGGCCCCGGCAGTTTGCCGTGGAAGAACTTTTTTTTCAAAAAAATGTACGCACAGCCCTGGCTGTGGGGCAGGCCAGGGGAGTGGCTATCCTGGCGGCCGTAAATGCTGGCCTGGCGGTGGCCGAGTATACCCCCCTGCAGGTCAAGCAGGCCGTGGTTGGTTACGGCCGGGCGGCCAAGGAGCAGGTCCAGTACATGGTGCGGGCTCTTCTGGGCCTGCCGGAAGTCCCCCGTCCCGATGATGTGGCCGATGCCCTGGCGGTGGCCATCTGTCATGCCCATTACCTCCAGTCAGCAGCCAGGATAAGGGGGGAAACCCGGGGATGATTGCTTTTCTTAAGGGCCATCTTCTGGAGGTACAGGAAGATGGTATCATCCTGGATGTTCATGGGGTGGGGTACCTGGTGCGGGTACCTCTATCCATGGTAAGCCTTTTGCCGCCAAAGGGGCAGCCGGTGCAGTTATACACCCACCTGGTCTGGCGGGAAGATGGGCCGGCCCTTTTTGGTTTTTCCAGCCGGATGGAGCTGGAAGCCTTTCGCAGCCTGCTGAATGTGGCCGGGGTGGGACCCCGGGCGGCCCTGGCCATTCTTTCTGCGGTAAGCCCCGTCACCCTGCGCCGGGCTGTGCTGGAAGAAAACGAAAACATCCTTACAGCCGTTCCGGGGATAGGTAAAAAAACAGCCCGGCGGATTATTCTGGAGTTGAAGGACAAGCTGGCCGGCCTGGAGCTCGAAGCCGGCACCGGGAGTGGTAGCGACGAAACGGCTTTGCCGCCGGGGGGTGAGGAGGAAGCCGCCGCTGCCCTGGTGTCCCTGGGTTACAGCCAGGTGGAGGCCCGCCGGGCTGTACGGCAGGTCAGCCGGCAGGCTGCCCCCGGCTCTGTGGAAGATTTGCTGCGGTTGGCCCTGCAGTGGCTGGGCCGGCAAAAAAATGCGTGACCGGTAAGGGGGGTGTTTTTCCTTGGAAGAGAGGCTGCTTTCCGCCGCTTTTCGGCCGGAAGATGGAGAGGGCGAGCATACCCTGCGGCCGCGGCGGCTGCAGGATTTTATCGGCCAGGAGAAAATAAAGGAGAGCCTGTCCATTTTTATTAGCGCGGCCAGGGAGCGGGGGGAAGTGCTGGACCACGTCCTGTTATTCGGCCCGCCCGGCCTGGGTAAAACCACTCTTGCCGGCATCATCGCCAGCGAGCTGGGGGTAGGGATCCGGATTACTTCCGGTCCGGCCGTTGAACGTCCCGGCGACCTGGCGGCCATCCTGACCAACCTCACTCAGGGTGATGTGTTGTTCATTGACGAGATTCACCGCCTGAGCCGCCCGGTGGAGGAGATCCTTTACCCGGCCATGGAGGACTTTGCCCTGGATATTGTCATCGGTAAAGGGCCGGGGGCCCGTTCCCTGCGCCTGGATCTGCCCCGGTTTACCCTGATTGGCGCCACCACGCGGGCCGGGTTGCTCACCTCCCCCCTGCGGGACCGCTTTGGCGTGATCTGCCGGCTGGAGTATTACGGTGTTGATGAGCTGGTCCAGATTATTTCCCGTTCGGCCCGCATCCTGGGCATTCCTGTGGAAAGGGAGGGGGCGGTGGAAATTGCCCGGCGCTCCCGGGGGACACCGCGGGTGGCCAACCGCCTGTTAAGGCGGGTGCGGGATTATGCCCAGGTACGTGCCGGTGGCATGATTACCCGGGCGGTGGCCGTCAGGGCGCTGCAGTTCCTGGAAGTTGATCCCCTGGGCCTGGATCATACTGACCGCCGCCTGCTGCAAATAATTATAGAGAAGTTCAACGGCGGGCCCGTAGGCCTGGAGACCCTGGCGGCGGCCGCGGGTGAAGAAGCGGGCACCCTGGAAGACGTTTTCGAGCCCTACCTGCTGCAGATGGGGCTCCTGGCCCGTACGCCCCGGGGCCGGGTGGCCACACCCGCGGCTTACAGGCATCTCGGCCTGCCTTTGAAACAGGACCCCGTTCAAATCAGCCTGTGGTAGAAGGTGGTGTCCGGTGAAAATTCTAATGCATATCTGCTGCGGTCCCTGCACCATTTACCCTCTGGATTACCTGCGCCGGGAGGGGCATACGGTCTACGGGTACTTCTTCAATCCCAATATCCATCCCTACACCGAGTGGCAGAGGCGCCGGGAAACGCTGGAGAAATACGCCCGGGAGCAGGATCTGCCCGTAATTTTCAGCGATGAATACCCCCTGGAGCAATTTCTGCAGATGGTGGTTCACCGGGAAGCCCGGCGCTGCCAGTTCTGCTATGCTTTCCGCCTGCGCCAGGCGGCCAGGGTGGCCAGGCGGGGTGGATTCGATGCCTTTACCACCACCCTTCTGGTCAGCCCCTTTCAAAAGCACGACCTGATCCGGGAAATAGGGGAGAACGCGGGCGAGGAGTCGGGCGTGCCCTTTTACTACGTGGATTTCCGTCCGGGGTTTAAAGAAGCGGTGGCCCGTTCCAAGGAACTGGGTATGTATCGCCAGCAGTACTGCGGGTGCATATACAGTGAAAAGGAGCGTTACTACCGCCCCGTGAAAAAAAAGGATACAGGTGAGGGGAAATGATGTACGGGCTGGGCAAGATGATCGCCCTCATGGGCGTTTTCCTTGTGGTTATCGGCGGCCTGCTCATGTTATCGGAAAGGCTTTTTCACCTGGGCCGCCTCCCGGGAGATATCCTGATCCAGAAGGGTAACTTTACCTTTTACTTTCCCATCGTGACCTCCATTGTTTTGAGCCTTCTGCTCACACTGATTTTAAACCTGATTTTCCGCCGGTAATTCCATAAATGGCAGGAAAGTGGGAAGATATGTCGAACCTACCTGGATGGTGGAGAATTTACATCCAGGAGGTTATTGTTTGGTGTTCAGAAAAAAACTGGGTCTGGTTATTCTTCTGGTGATGTTGCTGGCCCTGCCGGGTTACCCCGCCTGGTCGGCTGCGGGGGATGCAGAGGTGGAACAAGAGGTGAGGGTCGGCCTGGTTCAGAAGGCCAGCCAGGTGGCCTTTTCAGCTACAGGGGATTATCAACTGGTTGATGAGTATACGGGCCGGGTTGTTTCCGGGATTGAGCCCGGCCAGCGCTGGGAAGTGCGCCACTCCCCGGAGGGGCTGGAACTGTACAGGGATGGCCGGCTCATGGGCAGCTTTGAAGGACCCCTTAAGGTAGTGGGCCGGGGAGTAAAAGTGGACGTCCTTTCCGGTACCGGCCTGCAGGTGGAGCGGGAAAGCGGGTTGTACGCGGAAGGGGCGGGCGGCAGGAAGGCCCTGCCCGATAACCTGGCGGGTGTCCACGTGCTGGGTGCCGGCGGGCAGGTGAAAAAACTTGCCCCCGCCCGGGGAACGGGGCTGGTTACCCTCTACCAGGGGGAGCAGGCCCGGCGTTACAGGGGTGATATGGAGTTCCGTCTTGATAACGCGGGTATCACGGTAGTTAACCAGTTACCCGTTGAAGAATACCTTTACGGGGTGGTACCGGCGGAAATGCCCGCCTACTGGCCCGCCGAGGCTTTGAAAGCCCAGGCGGTGGCCGCCCGCAGTTACGTCCTGGCCCAGAAGGGCGGCTACGCCAGCCAGGGTTTCGACGTGCTGGCCACCCAGTCAAGCCAGGTATACCGCGGTTATGATGTAGAAAATCCCGCCACCACCAGGGCGGTGGATGAAACCAGGGGAATTGTGGCCACGTACGGCGGCCGGCCCATCAGTGCTTATTTCCACAGCTCCAGCGGCGGGTACACCGAAAACAGCGAGGACGTCTGGAGAAGCCCGGTGGATTACCTGCGGGCCCGGCCGGATCCCTTCGATAAGAATCCGCAGAACACCCACTACGGCTGGAGCAAGACCTGTACCGCCGATCAGCTCAAGGAGCAGCTGGCCGCGGCGGGATACCGGTTCAGCGAAATATACGACCTGGTGGAGCTGGAGCGTACCTCCACCGGCCAGCGGGTGAAGGCCCTTGCGGTAAGCGGTCTGGACCCGGAGGGTCAGCCCATAACCATTGAAATTGGCCGGGACCCCCTTAAAGGAAAGGCCGACGAAGTGCGCCGCGCCCTGGGCTTGAAGAGTGCCAGCTTCTCCATGGAAAAGGTTATGTTGCCGCCTGCCGGGGACGGGCAGGACGGGCAGCAGCCGCGCCTGGAGAGGGTTACCTTCGTGGGCAACGGCTGGGGCCACGGGCTGGGCATGTCCCAGTACGGGGCCCTGGGCATGGCCTCCCGGGGTTATACTTACCAGGAAATCTTGAAATACTATTATTCAGGCATACAGATAGTTTCCAATTATGGTAAATAAAATGGGGGATGGTCTTTTGGGCCTGCAGTTAAGCGACTTTGACTACGAGTTACCTCCCGAGCTCATCGCCCAGGATCCGGCCCCCCGCAGGGATGAATCCCGGTTGATGGTGCTGTTCCGGCAGGACGGCCGCATGGAGCACCGCCTGTTTAAAGATATCGTGGAATACCTCTCGCCTCCCGATGTACTGGTAATTAACGAGACGCGGGTTATTCCGGCCCGGTTGATGGGCCGCAGGGCGCAGGGAGGGGCGGAAGTAGAAGTTCTGCTCCTCAGGCCGCTGGAGGAACGGCGCTGGGAGGCGCTGGTGCGGCCGGGACGGCGCCTGAAGCCGGGTGTGCGCCTGATCTTTGGAGATGGACTGGCGGAGGGGTTGATTGAAGACGTGACCGCGGCGGGCGGCCGGATCATATCCTTCAGCTCAGCGCTTCCCTTTGCGGAGGTACTGGCCCGGCTGGGCAGGATGCCCCTGCCCCCGTATATAAAAAAGTACCCGGACGATCCCGAGCGTTATCAGACGGTTTATGCCCGGCAGGAGGGGTCCGCCGCGGCTCCCACTGCCGGGCTGCATTTTACCAGGGAGTTGCTGGACAGAATTGAAGCCAGGGGTGTGCAGCTGGTCCGGGTGCTGCTGCACGTGGGGCTGGGTACCTTCCGTCCGGTGAGGGTTGAGGACATTACCAGGCACCACATGCATGCCGAGTATTACGAGGTCACTGAGGAGGCGGCCCGGACCATAAACGCAGCCCGGGCCCGCGGCGGGCGGGTGGTGGCCGTGGGCACCACCACCACCCGCTGCCTGGAAACCGTGGCCGGCGAGGACGGGCAGGTCCGGGCCGGAGCCGGGTGGACGGATATTTTCATTTACCCGGGTTACCGTTTTAAGGCGGTGGACGCCCTGGTGACCAACTTTCACCTGCCCCGGTCGACCCTGTTGATGATGGTCAGCGCCTTTGCCGGGCGGGAAAAGATTTTACACGCCTACCGCACGGCGGTGGAAATGCGCTACCGTTTCTTCAGCTTCGGGGATGCAATGTTGATTATCTGAACAGGCTGGTTTTAAAAACAGGTGAAGAGGTTGAGGAAGCGTGACAGTCAGTTTTTCCCTCATCCAGGAAGATAATCGTACCATGGCCCGGGCCGGGGTCCTGCACACCCTGCGGGGGGATGTGGAAACGCCGGTATTTATGCCCGTGGGCACCCAGGCCACGGTAAAAACCATGACCCCCCGGGAGGTGGAGGAACTGGGGGCCAGATTGATCCTGAGCAATACCTACCACCTGTACCTGCGCCCCGGTGCCGACCTGATCAGGGAGGCAGGGGGGCTGCACCGTTTTATGGGGTGGAACGGCCCCATCCTCACCGACAGCGGCGGCTTTCAGGTTTTCAGCCTGGCCTCCCTGTGCCGCATCGAGGATAACGGGGTCTGGTTCCGCTCCCACATTGACGGCAGCGAGCACTTTTTCAGCCCGGAAAAGGCGGTGGCCGTGCAGGAGGCCCTGGGTTCGGACATTGCCATGGCCTTTGATCAGTGTGCCCCCTATCCCTGTAGCTACGAGGAAGCCCGGGAGGCCACGGAGAGGACCAGCCGCTGGGCCCTGCGCTGCCGGGAGGCCAGCCGGCGGGAAGATCAGGCCCTGTTTGGCATTATCCAGGGAGGGGTGCACCGGGACCTGCGGGAAAAAAGCGTGAAGGATTTGCTGGCCCTGGATTTTCCCGGCTATGGTATCGGGGGGCTCAGTGTGGGCGAACCCAAGGAGGTTATGTACCAGGTCCTGGATTATACCGTACCCCTCCTGCCCCCTCACAAGCCCCGTTATTTGATGGGTGTGGGTTCACCCGACTGCCTGCTGGAGGGCGTGGCCCGGGGAGTGGATATGTTTGACTGCGTTTTGCCCACCCGCATTGCCCGCAACGGGACTGTCTTTACCCGCGACGGAAAACTGGTGGTGCGCAATGCCGCCTACGCCCGGGATTTCCGTCCCCTGGATCCGGAGTGTGGCTGCTATGCCTGCCGGCACTTTACCAGGGCCTACATCCGCCACCTTCTCAAGGCCAACGAGGTCCTGGGCATACGCCTGACCACCCTGCATAACCTGCATTTTATTCTCGAACTGATGAGAAATATCCGCCGGGCCATCCTGGAGGGAAATTTCCTGGAATTTAAGGAAGCATTCCTGGCCCGCTGGAATAAAAATTAAATTTTTCTTCCGCCCGGAAAGGGAATTGCCTTTCCGGCACGAATATTAACTCTTCAGGAGAAAGGAGGTTATCAATGAACCAGCAGCTCATTTCCATACTCTACATAGTTGCCCTGTTTGCCCTGCTTTACTTCCTGCTCATTCGCCCCCAGCAGCAGCGGCAGAAAAAGCACATGGAAATGATCCGCAACCTGAAGGTAAACGACCCCATAATAACCATAGGCGGCATCTATGGCACCATAGTAAAGATAAAGGAAGATTCCCTGGTGGTCCGGGTGGCGGACAATGTGCGGATTGAAATCCTGAAAAATGCCGTTGCCCAGGTCAGACCACGGGAAGAAGAAGAGGAAAAATAAACCGGTTTCCCGGAAGAGTAGGGTCATTCCTACTCTTTTTCTCCGTAGGGGCTAAACTGGTTAAATGTACCAGGCCATGGATAATCCAGCCTGCCCCGCTTTCCCGGAACAGGCGGGGCTTTTTCAGGGCTTCTATGTTTAAGGAGATGGAAAATCTTTGATTACCCTGGAAGACATCAAAAAGAATCCCCTGGTGGACAGTTTCATTCGCAAGGGCAATGAATATCTGGGTGTGCTGGGTTATACCGAGCACAGTTACCGGCATTTGAACCTGGTAAGCAGCCTGGCCCGCAGCATCCTGGAGCGGCTGGGCTACCCCGAAAGGGAAGCCGAGCTGGCAGCTATTGCGGGCTACATGCACGATATTGGCAATGTGGTCAGCCGGAATGACCATGGTATTTCCGGGGCGGTCCTGGCCTTTACCATATTAAACAGCATGGGCATGGACCCCGACGAAATGGCCACGGTGATTTCGGCCATTGCCAATCACGAGGAGCAGTACGGACAGCCGGTCAACAATGTGGCGGCCGCCCTGATAGTGGCCGATAAATCCGATGTCCACCGTTCCCGGGTGCGCAACCAGGATTTCGCCACCTTCGACATCCACGACCGGGTAAATTATGCCGTGGAGCACGCCTTTATCTCGGTGGACAGGGACAAGCGCACCATTACCATGGACCTGACCATAGATATAAACATCTGCCCGGTCATGGAATATTTTGAGATCTTCCTGACCCGGATGACCCTGTGTCGCCGGGCGGCCAATTTCCTGCACTGTAATTTCGAGCTGATTATTAATGGTTCCCGATTGCTCTAGAGCAGCAGGAGAGGAGTTTTGGTATGAAGCTGAAGTGGAACAAAATACTCATTCTCGCCGGATTGGTAATTCTCGTAGCCCTGGCTACGGCGGCTGCCGTAACCCCGGCCTATAAAAACATCCCCTACCTGGGGAAATACCTGCCCCTGATCAAGGATATCACCCTGGGCCTCGACCTGCAGGGCGGGGTGCACGTGGTCCTGGAAGCTAAGGACACCCCCGAAGCGAAGGTCACCCAGGAATCAATGCAGCAACTGATGGCTGTAATCCAGCGCCGGGTCGACCAGTTTGGCGTGGCCGAGCCGGTTATCCAGCAGCAGGGGCGGAACCGGTTGATTGTGGAGATTGCGGGCAGGATTGACCCCGAGGAGGCCGTACGTAACCTGGTGAAGACGGCCTACCTGGAATTTAAAACCATGGACGGGAAAACGGTGGTTACCGGGGCCGACTTGAAGGACGCCGTGGAATCCAAGGACCCGGTTTCGGGGCAGGTCAAGGTGGATCTCACCTTTAATGCCGCCGGGGCCAAAAAGTTTTCCGAGGCCACGAAGGCCAACGTGGGCAAGCCCATAGCCATCATTCTGGACGGGGAAGTTTTGCAAAGTCCCGTGGTACAGGAGCACATTCCCAACGGCAAGGCCCAGATTACCGGCTATGAGTCCCTGGAGGAAGCCCACAATATTGCCGTTTTGCTCCGCTCCGGTGCCCTGCCGGTCAAGGTGGAAGTGGTGGAGAAGCGGGCGGTGGGCCCGGCCCTGGGTGCGGACTCGCTGCAGAAATCCAAGCATGCCGGGCTGGTGGGTGTGCTGGCCATCCTGATCTTCATGATCATGTACTACCGGGTACCCGGGCTGGTGGCCGACTTTGCCCTGCTGATCTATGCCTTAATTGTGCTGGCCATTTACGTGGGCATGAATGTGACCATGACCCTACCGGGTATTGCCGCCTTCCTGTTGTCCCTGGGTATTGCCGTGGATGCCAACGTGATCATCTTCGAACGCCTGAAGGAAGAACTGCGAACGGGGAAGAGCTTGCGTTCGGCCATTGATGCCGGCTTCAAGCGGGCATTTACCGCCATCTTTGATGCCAACGCCACCACCCTCATTGCCGCCGTAGTGCTCTACTTCTTCGGCACGGGTTCTGTGCGGGGTTTTGCCATTACCCTGGGGATCGGTATTGTGGCCAGCATGTTTACCGCCATTACCGTTACCCGCTGGCTGCTGCACCTGCTGGCGGGAAGCGGCCTGGTGAGAAATGTCAGGGCATACGGGGCATAGGGGGTGTTGAAGGATGCATTTCATCAGGCTCAGGAAAATCTGGTATATCATTTCCCTGCTGGTTATTATACCCGGCCTGATCTCCCTGATGGTTCAGGGTTTGAATCTCGGCATAGAATTTACCGGCGGCAACCTGCTGGAGGTGCGTTTTGAAAACCCGGTGCCGGTGGAAAAGGTGCGCCAGGTGGTATCCGCCCAGGGGCTGGAGTTCAGCCGGGGCATTCAAAAAAGCGGTACCTCCGATTACCTTATTCGTACCAGGCACCTGACCCAGGAGGAACAGGATAAACTGATGGCCGCCCTGAACAGCCTGGGGAAGTATACTGTGCTGCGCAATGAATCCATCGGACCCACCATCGGCCGGGAGCTGACCACCAAGGCTCTCCTGGCCCTGCTGATCGCGTCGGTGCTGATGATTATTTACATTAGCATCCGCTTTGAATTCAAGCAGGGGATCGCGGCCGTCATTGCGCTGATCCACGATACCCTGGTGGTTACGGGTGTTTTTTCCCTCTTCCAGATTGAGGTGGACGGCGCTTTTGTAGCCGCTCTCCTGACCATTATCGGTTATTCCATAAACGATACCATCGTTATTTTCGACCGCATCCGGGAGAATATGCTGCACCGCAAGAAAGGGGAAAGTCTGGAGGATATTGTTAACGCCAGCCTGTGGCAGACTCTGACCCGGTCCATCAACACGGTGCTCACGGTGGTCTTTGTCCTGGTGGCCCTCTACTTCCTGGGCGGCAGCACCATCCGCAACTTCGTTCTGGCCCTGCTCATCGGTGTGGTCAGCGGAGCTTATTCCTCCATCTGCAATGCTGGCCCACTCTGGGTGGACTTTAAGCTCATGGAAAAGCGGGCTAAGGTAAAAGAGGCCAGGGCTTAGGGCAAGCGAAACGACCGGAGCGACGAGTAAAACCGGGGCACACCTGGAACGCTTTGTCGATAACCTGAAGCGGTGGCAAATGCCGCCGTTTTTTTATTGCCGGCCGGGATGAAAATTTTTTGTTTAGGGTTAACCGCACGGGGAAAATTAAAATTAAGCCGTGCACAGTTCAAACCATAATTTATGGGAGGATGACCCCGGGTGGACGAAAATGAAAGGCGCATCCTGGAAGCCCTGCGGGAAAAGATCACCGAGCTGTCCATCAACATGGAAAAAATGAAACTGGCCGAATATGTGGAACTCCTGGAACAGCCCGGCAGGCTGCTCTACGTTAATTTTCTTTCCGGCCTGGCCCGGGGCGTGGGCATAGCCGTGGGGTTTGCCCTGCTGGGGGCAATTTTAATTGCTGTTCTGCAGCGGCTGGTGATGCTCAACCTGCCGGTGATCGGTGGTTTTATTGCGGAAATTGTGGCTATAGTCCAGACCCGCCTGGGAACTCCCCCTTAAAAATACCCGGTGTTTTGACCGGAGCAGGCCGGTTGCCCCGGGGCGGGTATTAACCGTATCACCGGACCGGCGACCGGTAAAAGGAGGATTGATGATGGATAAAGAACAGCTGGCGGAAGTGCGCCGCCGCCTGGAGGAAGAAAAACAGAGGCAGATGGAGCTGATCAAGGGCATTAACGAAGGCGGCCTGGCCACATCCATGTCCGATTCCATAGGGGAGCTGTCTCTTTACGATAACAACCCGGGAGATATCGGCACGGAACTTTTTGAGCGCAGCAAGGATTTTGCCCTGCGGGAAGATGCCAGGATCAAGATACGCGCCATCGATGAAGCCCTGGCCAGGCTCGAGCAGGGTACCTACGGCTTTTGCGAGATCTGCGGCGAGGCCATAGACCCGGCAAGGCTGGAGGCCGTTCCCTATACCACTCTTTGCTACCGCTGCCGCCTGCGGGATGAAAAGCGCCCGGTGAGCTCTTACCGTCCCATAGAGGAGGAAATTATTAAAGATCTCTACCAGACCAGTTATGAAGAAGACCTGGATGGTGTCATGTACGATCTGGAGGATTCCTGGCAGGAGGTGGCACGGTATTTTGAACACGCCGAGCAGGCTCAGGCCGGTGCTTATTACGGCCCCGGCGAATTGGCCGAGGAAGACCGGGGATACGTGGAGGAAGTGGAAAACATTCCCTATGAAATTGGTGATGACGGCGTAATATACGAAAACCGGCGCGGTTATGATGACGAGAGCGCACCTTCCGAGCGGATCGATGTGGGCATCGAGCACAGCAAGGGGGAAGGGGATGATGGTTCCCCCTATGGTTAAAAGCAATTTCCCGCGGATCAATTTATTGTCCACGGCTGTTTTTAAACCAGTCCCTGTGCTATACTACCAGTAACGGTACCCGCCGAAGACCGGAGACGGGGCCTTTTGGCCCGGCCAGCGAAACGACCGGGCACGCGCGGAGTGTCTTGTCGACAGCCTGCAGCCACCAGTCCTTATGGTGCTGGTGGCCTGGGGTTGTTTTTTATAAGGGGTGATGGGCTTGGACGAGAAAATAAAGGTCGCCAGGCTTTCCGTTGTTTCCAACGTCCTGCTCACCGCCGGCAAGCTGGCTGTGGGCCTGGCCATGAATTCAGTGGCGGTTATTTCCGAAGCGCTGCATTCGGGCCTGGACCTGCTGGCGGCATTAATTGCTTATGCCTCCGTTCGCCAGTCCTCCCGCCCGGCTGATGCCGAGCACAATTACGGCCACGGGAAATTTGAGAATGTGGCGGCCATTATTGAAGCGCTGTTAATCATCGCTGCCGGGATAGTAATAGTGTGGCAGGCCATTCCCAAGCTCCTGGGTGCCCGGGAAGTGCACCACCTGGGCCTCGGGATGGTGGTGATGGGATGTTCGGCGGTGGTTAACCTGGTCATTTCCAGCCTGCTGATGCGCACGGCCAGGCGGACTGAATCTCCGGCCCTGGAAGCGGATGCCTGGCACCTGCGGACCGATGTTCTGACCTCCGCGGGTGTGTTCGGGGCCATGCTGGCCATTCAGTTAACCGGGTGGTATATACTGGATCCGCTGATTGCCCTGGTTGTTTCCCTGTTCATTTTTAAAGCGGCCTTCGATCTGCTGCGGGGTTCCTGGGGGAGCATTGTCGATGCCCGCCTTCCCGACGAGGAAGAACAGGTGATCCGCCGGGTTCTGGAATCCTATGCCGGGGAGTTTGTCCAGTTTCACGACCTGCGCACCCGCCGGGCCGGCCCGGACCGGCACATAGATTGCCACCTGGTGGTTCCCGGCTACCGTCCCATTGCCCAGGTGCACCGGCTCTGTGACGCCATTGAGGAAGACATCCGCCGGCACCTGGCGGGAGCCCAGGTGCTTATTCATACCGAACCCTGTCGCCCGGGTACCAGCGACTGCCATGTCTGCCGGGTGCACGTCGCCCTGGCCGATCCCGCTCAGGAGCGCAGGTGCGAAGAGTGCCGGGCCTGCGCGGGTTCTCCGGAAAAAACCTCTCCCCGCGGCAATGGAAATAGTTGAAAAAATTGACTTCCTGCAGGAAAAAACTGCCTGCGCCCATGCTCCCTCAAACCGGGCGGCTTCCTGCGTAGTTATTATTATGTAGAAGCCGGGCAGGATGGGGGTGGAGCATGAGGTACTAAAAGGATGGTGCTGCCGGTGGGGAACATAGAAAACCTCCTTGCCCTGGCCAGGGCGGGGGATGGTACGGCCCGGGAGCAGCTGCTGGCGGAGTGTCGCCCCTTTATCACCCGGGTTACCGCCGGGCTTTGCCGCCGGCACCTGGAATGGGGTTATGACGACGAATTGAGCATTGCCTTTATGGCCTTTAACGAAGCCATTGACCGTTATGAGGAAGACCGGAAAGTTCCTTTCCTGGCTTATGCCCGGCTCCTGATTAAAAGTCGCCTTACGGATTACCTGCGCAAGGAGAACAGGGTATCCGCCCACATGGCCGGCTCCCTGAACAGTGAGCTGGAAGAAATGTCGGCATTTTCCCTGGAATCATCCCGGGCCTGGGGAGAGTATCTGGACCGCGAGGCGGCCCGGGAAAGGGAGGAAGAGATCCGGGAATATGCCGCGATGCTGGCTGAATTCGGGATCTCCTTTTCCGATCTGGTACGCTGTGCACCCAGGCATCGTGATGCCCGGCAGGTTTTATTGCACGTTTCCCGCCGCCTGGCCGGGGACGGTGCCCTGTTCGAGCAGCTGGTCAGGACCGGAAAGCTGCCCATTAAAGAACTCTCCCTGCTGACCGGGGTGCACCGCAAAACCCTGGAGCGGGGACGCAAGTATATAATTGCCATGGCCCTTTTATGGCATCACTGCCAGGAATATTTATACCTCTGCCATTACCTTAAAGCCAGCGGTAAAGGAGAATGAAGTGAATTGGAAAAAGTGCTTACCGGCATTGTCGTGGAGGTTAAAGCCAGATCCTGTATTATACTCACTCCTGACGCGCAGTTCCGGGAAATCCCCCTTCCCGCCGGTGGAGCGCGCCCGGGTGAGGAGGTTAGCTTCAGTTTCCGCAGGCGCCCTGTCTACTGGCAGTCACTGCTGGTAGCGGCAAGCCTGCTGCTGATTCTGGGGGCAGGACTTTTCTACCGCGGCTGGCTGAACCAGGCGGTGGCTTTTGTCTCGCTGGACATTAACCCCAGTGTGGAGATGGCATTGGACCGGCGGGAACTCGTGTGCCAGGCGCGGGGGTTGAATGCGGCGGGTAAGGACCTGCTCTCCCGGGTCCCGGTGCTGGGCCTGCCGGTGGAAAAAGCCATTGACTCTCTGCTGGACCGGGCGGTTCAATCCCGTTATCTCCAGCCGGCCCGGAACAATGTTATCCTGACCACCATTGCTGCGGGAAACGGGCGGGAACCTGCGCCGCAAGCAAGGGAAATCTACCAGGTTATCGTCAGGTCCCTGAGCTCGGCGGGGGTACCGGCGGAAGTGGTGGTGGAAACCGCGGCCCCGGAAATGCGCCGGCAGGCCAGTAAGCTTGGCCTGTCCACTGGCCGTTACCTGATCCACGTTGAGGGCAAAAAGAAAGGCCTGAACATCGGCCTGGAGGAATTGAAAAAGGAAAAAATATCCAGTCTGGAACAGAAGAAAGGTGTAACCATAAAAGAAGTGCTGGGTAAGCACGGCTACAGCGGGTGGGTGCCGGCACCCAAAGCGGTGGAAAACAACCGCTCCCTGCCCGGTGCGGTAAAAGATACGGCAGGCAGCAGGGTTCAGGAAAGGGTTTCCCCGCCGCAGGGAAAGGCTTCCCGGGTTGACCACAGAAGCGGTGCGGCAGTGCAGGAGCCGGCAGCTCCGGCTGAACGGGTGACACCGGGCGGGGATCGGGAACTGCCCGGGCGGGGCGAAGGAGCAGCAGAGCGGCAGGACTGCGCCCGGCAGGTGGAGGTAAAGGTTAAGAATGTAATAATTCAGGATGAACCTCCGGCGGACCGGTTATTGCCAGGCAGGCGGCAGGGTGGTAGAATGTAATTAACTGAAAATTTGCCAGCAGCAGGGCAAGGGGGAATGCAACAATGCCTGCCTTGGTTCAATCCGCCAGTGATATCCTGGCCAGGTCGTTTCAGCGGGAAAAAACGGTGGGGGAGCTGATGGTTCCCCTGGAAGCCTGCCGTACCATTTCTGCGGACTGCAGTTTAAAAGAGGCCGTAAACCTGATGAAGAGGGTTGCCCTGCAGTCACGGGCCGGGGCCATCCCGCCCCTTGTGGTGCTGGAAGCCAGGATTCCCGCCGGCCTGTTGAAAATCGACCACCTGCTGGCCAGAGCCCATTTACCGCTCCCGCAGCGGGAATCCTATGCCGGCTGGTCAATTTCCTTTTCCTCCGGAGAACCTCCTTCGTACAGCGGCCTGTTCAGCACCCGCGTTCAGGATATGGCCGGGAAAAAAGTGCGGGAAGTCATGCGCCTCTTCCCGGCGTTGCTAAAGCCACAGGATCCCCTGAGCCGGGCGGCCTTCCTCCTGGCCCATTGCGGTTTTGAAATCCTGCCGGTGGTGGAAGATGGCCGGATGGTAGGCTTGATTCGCGATAAAGAATTGTTTTTAGAACTGAGCAGGATTATTGCCGGGGAATAGGAAAACAGGATCTGGAGCAAAAAATTACCCGCCGTTTCGGGCGGGTGTTGTGTTTTATTGATGGTTCCTCAGGCTTCTTTGTACTTGGACAGGGTTTTGGCTGCCGAACGGTCTTCCTGCCGGAAAAGCACATTGCCCAGAAGGGTGGTCACCACGGCCAGGACGGCTGCTGCTCCCAGGGTTCCCAGCAGTGATACCGGCCCGTAGTAGTGGTGCCAGAAGAGGAGGTAGGCCGTGGACACCACAATGGACATGATCATGAGCGGGAAGGCTACCTTGAAAAAGCCGAAGAAGGTAATGGGTTGCCCCCTTTTCTCCGCCATGCCGATGACCACCACGTTGGCGGAAGCGCCGATGATGGTGCCGTTGCCACCCAGGCAGGCCCCCAGGGAAAGGCTCCACCAGAGAAGGTTCAGGTCCGTTATTCCCCCCAGGCGGCCCATATCATGTATAAGCGGGATCATGGTGGCCACGAAGGGAATATTATCTACGAAAGCCGAGGCCAGGGCGGAGATCCACAGGATGAGCATGGACGCGGGCACCAGCTCACCCCCGGTGACCTCCAGGCAGAAGCGGGCCACCGCTTCAATGACTCCCACCTTCTCCAGCGCGCCCACCACCACAAAGAGGCCCACGAAGAAAAAGATTACCGGCCATTCCACCGCCTGCAGAGCGTGTTCGGGGTCTTCCCGGGTAAGCAGCAGGAGCAGGCTGGCTCCGGACAGGGCGATAACGCTGGACTCCAGGTGCAGGTACTGGTGCAGGGCAAATCCGGTTATGGTCAGGAACAGGACCAGCAGGCACTTTTTCAGCAGGACGGGATCTTTGATTTCATCCTTTTCATTCAGGTGCATAATTTTTTCCTGGAGTTCCGGGCGGGCCACCAGCTGGCGCCGGTAGATCAGGCGCAGGAAGAAAATTGTTAAAATATAGATAACTGCAACTACCGGCGTCAGGTTAATGACAAAATCCATGAATCCCAGGTGGGTCTGGCTGCCGATCATAATGTTGGGCGGGTCGCCGATCAGCGTGGCTGTACCGCCAACATTGGAAGCGATGATTTTCGCGATGAGAAAGGGAATGGGGCTGATCTGCAGCTGGCCGGCGATGGCAAAGGTGACCGGGACGATCAGCAGCACCGTGGTCACGTTGTCCAGAAAAGCAGAAAGTACCGCCGTAACCAGGGAAAGGGCGGCCATAATGCGCAGGGGTTCGCCCCTGGCCTGGCGGGCCGCCTTGATGGCCAGGTATTCAAATACGCCGGTCTGGCGGGTGATGCCCACGATGATCATCATCCCCACCAGAAGGCCGATGGTGTTGAAGTCGATGGCGTGGGCCGCTTCATCGGGATTTAGAATTCCGCTGAGGGCAATTACTGCTGCCCCCGCCAGGGCGGCCACCGCCCGGTGGATCTTTTCGGAAACAATCACGGCGTAGGTGAGCAGAAAAACGGCCGTGGCCAGGATTACCTGGGTTTGTTCGGACAAGGTTCACCCCTCCTTGCAAGGTTCAAATAGGCGGTGCACAACTCCCGGTTGACCGCCAGCACTTCCCCGGCAAAATCCACCTGCTCCGGGGAAACATCCGGCAGGGCAGCCACCTGTTCCGGCGTTTTAACCACGGCCCGGTCGGGTATGTACTTGCCGTCGGGTATTTCCACCCCGCTTACCAGCGCCCCGTGGCCAACGAAACAGCCGCGGCCCAGGCTGCTCCTCATAACCGTGGCCCTGAATCCCACGAAAGTGCCGTCTCCGATCTCGCACGGCCCGTGGATGATCGCCCCGTGGGCCAGGCTGCACCTCCTGCCCACGGTTACGCTGCCCCCCTTGAGGCAATGGATAATCACCCCATCCTGCACATTGCTGTATTCGCCAATGATAATGGGAAATCCTTCATCAGCGCGGAGTACGGCGCAGGGAAATACGGCCGCGCCCTCTTCAATGACCACATCTCCAATTAAAACGGCCATTTCATGAACAAAGGCGCTGGCGCTCACCACGGGAAAACCTCCGGGTTTCCAGCTCACTGCAGGGGCCTGCTGCAACATTCCGGTATTTCCTCCTTTTAGGATAAAGGGCCGGCCGATATTTATGGGGCCGGCCCTTCACTCTTCCTTTACCTGGCTGATGATATTTTTCAGATACCCGGGCACAGGTTATTATATATTAGCAATTTCGTTTTTATTTTACCAGTGCCGGCACGCCCAGGAGCGGCCAGATGGTCAGGGCAAAGACGGCCAGCATGATAAGAGCGATAATACTGGCCGGGATGCCGGCAACGAAGAATTCACCGGCGGTGAACTGCTTGGATTCGTAGGCGATGGCGTTGGGGGCCGCTCCCACCAGCAGGCAGAAGGGCAGTGCCGCGGCGGCCAGGGAGGTCCACAGGATCAGTTCCGGGTTGACCCCCAGGTACCCGGCGATGATCAGGGCCACGGGCAGGGTGATGGCGATGGCGGCCACGTTCATGATGAAGTTGGTCATCACCATCACCAGGAAGAAGATGGCCAGGACGAAGATCAACCAGGGAGCATTTTTAAACATGCCCAGCCAGTGCACCGCCATCCACTGGGCGGCTCCGGTCTGCCACAGGCAGAAGCCGATGGACATGGCCCCGCCGAAAAGCAGCACGATATTCCAGGGAATCCGCTTTTCCAGATCCTCCACCGTAAATACCCGGGTCAGGAAGAACAACAATCCCAGGGTAAGCATGATGGCGCTCTTGTTCAGGCTTTTCAGGGCCGGGATGAAGTTTTGCAAAGCCAGGAGAGCCACCACTACCGCCACTGCTATACCAACAAAGATTTCCTGTATGGTCAGGGGACCGAGGCCGGCGGAAAGCTCTTTCACCTTTTCCCTTAGACCGGCAATGCGGTCTTTCTCCGGCCGGAACCAGATGAGCATCAGCAGCCAGATTAAAAACATCATGGCGATGCCGTAAAGGGCCATTACCTCGGTGTAACGGGCAAAGCTGATTTCATGGCCCGTAATTTGCTTGTAGAACCCCAGAGCTACGGCACCCCGGGCGGCGCCCAGCAGGGTAATGGCGCTGCCCGCTCCGGCGGTGAAGGCCATACCGATGAACAGAGCCTTGCCGAACCGGCTGGTTTCCCCTTCCCTGGTGCCGTAAAGGCCCAGGATGGCCATTAAGATGGGGAACAAGGTGGCGGCTACGGCCGTATGGGCCATGAAAAGGGTTAGGGTAACGGTGATCACGAAAACCCCCAGCAGGATCATCTTCGTGCTTTCACCGGTAACCTGCAGCATCTTAAAGGCCAGCCGCTTGGTCAGGCCCGACTTGGTAAAGGCCAGGCCCACCATCAGAGAACCGAGGATGAACAAGACCGAGGGATCCATAAAGTCCCTGAAAGCAACGTCGGCCGGCCGGATGCCGAACAGAGCCTGAAAGATGCCGATGGCCAGGGCGGTGGCCCCAATGGGGATGACCTCGAACAACCACCAGATACCGGCCAGAAGGAACAGCCCGATGGCCATCTGGCCCTCCCTGGAAAGGGCGAATTCCTTGCCTGCCGGGTCTACGGCCACCGGCAGCGGAGGTAAGAAGTAGAACAGGAAAAACAGCGCCAGGCCCAGGGAGATAAAGGCGATGCGCCTGTAATTCACCTTGAGTTCCTTCTGCAGCTCCAGCGGGCCGGGGACTCCTGCAGGTCTGGCGGCGGGCTGGGAGCCGGTGCGCCTGGCAACATCTTCTAAGGTTTTGGCCATGATAACCCCTCCTCAGGTTAAAGAACCCCTGCCTGGCCTGCAGGGCCAGGTGGGGCGCTGCTGTGGGGAATCATCCCCGTCATCTTGTTCCAGGGCTGTCAAAACTGGTTGAGCTCCACAGCCACCCCCTTTTCAGCTAAATTGCCGGCTGGAAAATTTCCTTTATGATCTATTGTGAACTTATGTACTAAGCCGGGTACAAAAACCCCCGGGAAGAAGTATAAAGTATGAATGGCTTATATCCAGTTAATCAGTTATCATGGAAGAATAGTGCCCCGGAGGATGGGATAGATAATGCCCTTTGCCGGCGATAACGGGGTAATGTGATATAAGACACAATAATTTGTGAAGGATTACACTATAGCCGGATTAAAAAATAGGAGGCTGGAAAATGACTCCTGGCTCCTGTGTTTCATGGACTTGATCCCGGATGGTGCACAGAATGGAAGAAGGCTAAAGACTCGCTGACAAATCAGGTTACTTTTGTCACCACCATCATAGCACACATAGTGCGTGAAATCAAGCACAAGTTAAGGGCCGGCAGAAAATTTTTTGCAGCACCGGTAATGACAAATAACCGCGGCCGGCCTGCTTCCCGGCTGGCGGCAACGGGCTGTATAAATTGCCAGGGATTCTTTTTTCGGGTAGAATTGGATAAGAGCACACAGTCATTTACCGGAAGTGATGCTGGATGCACCTGCGTCTTTTAATCGGGCGGGCGGGCACGGGAAAAACCCGGCGCTGCCTGCAGGAAATCCGGGCGGAGCTGGCAAGGGACCCCCTGGGCCCCCCGCTGCTTTTGATTGTCCCGGACCAGGCCACCTTTACCATGGAGCGGGAACTGGCCGGGCAGGGGGGTAGCCTGCGGGCCCACGTTTACAGCTTCCGCCGCCTGGCCTACCGGGTGCTGCGGGAAGCGGGCGGTGCGGCCCGCCTGCCGGTCAGCGAGCTGGGGCGGCGGATGCTGCTTAAAAAAATCCTGCTGGAAGAAAGGGAAAACCTGAAGCTGATGGGTTCCCTGGCCGGCCGGCCGGGCTTTCTTGCTTCTTTATCCGAACTGGTTGGTGAGCTGAAGATGCACCGGGTTGCCCCGGATGACCTGGAAGGGCTGGTACCCGTCAGCGGAGGCCAGCTGGAGCAGAAGCTGGAAGACCTGTGCCTGGTTTACCGCCGGCTGGAGGGAGAACTGGCCGGGAGATTTACCGACCCCGATGATTACCTGGACCTCCTGGCCCGGCGCCTGCCGGAGGCCGGCTTTTTAAAGGATTGCCGGGTGTGGGTGGACGGCTTTGCCTCCTTCACCCCGCAGGAATACGCGGTGCTGCAGGGGCTTTCCGGCCGGGCGCGGGAAATAACCGTCACCCTGTGCCTGGACCCGGCCGCTGCGGGCTGCCCGCCGGAGCACGACCCCTTTGTCAGGCCCTGGCAGGTCCGGGAGCGCCTCCGGCGCCTGGCGGAAGAGGCGGGCCTGGTGGTGCGGGAGGAGCATCTGGAACCCGGTAACAGCTGGCGCCTGGCGGGAGCGCCGGAGCTGGCCCACCTGGAGCGCTACTTTTTCCACCATCCCGCCGTTCCCTACAGAGGGAGCCTGCAGAACATCTCCCTGATGGCCGGGGTGAACCCCCGGGCCGAGGTGGAGGGAATAGCCCGGGCCATCCGGCGCCTGCTGCGGGAAGAAGGACTGCGCCCCCGGGAGATTATGGTGGCGGTGCGGGATGTGGACGTCTATTTCCCTCTCTTCCGCAGGATGCTGGCGGATTATGAAATACCCTTTTTCATCGATCACCAGCAGCCGGTAATGCACCACCCCCTGGTGGAGTTGCTGCGTTCGGCCCTGGAAGTGTGGCAGAAAAAGTGGGCTTACGAACCCGTGTTCCGCTTTTTGAAGACGGGGCTGGCCCGCTTGAGCGCGGGGGAGGTGGACCGCCTGGAGAATTACGTCCTGGCGGCCGGTATCCGGGGCAGCCGCTGGTATAGCCCCGACCCCTGGAATTACCGGCCCGGCCGGACCTGGACCGGGGATGAGGAGCATGGCGAGGTTCCGCCCCCGGAACTGGCGGAGATCGATGGCCTGCGCCGGCGGGCAATTCAAGAGCTGCGGGCCGCCCAGCTGAAGATACGGGAAGAGGCCGGGGGGCGTGGGGCCCGCCTTCCCGGCCGGCAGTGGGCCCGGATCCTGCTGGAGCTGTGCCTGGAACTGGAGGTGCCCTGGAAGCTGGACGAGTGGAGCCGGGCCGCCCGGGAGGCGGGGAGCCCGGACCTGGCCCGGGAGCACCGCCAGGTGTGGCGGCTGGTAAGCGGCCTGCTGGGTGAGCTGGTGGAAGTGCTGGGGGACGTGGAACTCGACCTGGCGGAGCTGTCCGGCGTGCTGGATGCGGGCCTGGAAGCCCTGCGCCTGGCCCTGATCCCCCCGGCCCTGGACGCGGTAACCGTGGGCAGCCTGGACCGCTCCCGGCCGCCCGGGGAAGTGCGGGCTCTCTTCCTGGCCGGCCTCACGGAGGGCAGCCTGCCCGCCAGGCTCCGCACCACCGGGGTATTCACCGAACGGGAGCGGGAACAGCTCTCCACCCTGCTGCGGGAGCGGGGCCGGGAGCTGCCCGCGGCAACCGTAGACCGGCTGCACCAGGAGCAGTTCCTGATTTACCGGGTGCTGACCCGCACGGGGGGCAGGCTGTACCTGAGCTATCCCCTGGGGGATGGGGAAGGGCGGGCCGTCACTCCCTCGCCGGTTATCGGCCGGGTGCGGGAGCTGTTGCCGGGCCTGGAACCCCGTCTCCTGGCCGTGGAGCCGCCGGGCGGTGCGGAGGACCTGGAGTATGTGGAGCACCCGGCGGGGCTGCTCTCCCGCCTGGCCCTGCGCTGGCGGGAAGCGTCGTGGGGGCTCCCGGTTCACCCCCTCTGGTGGTGGACCTACAACCTGCTGGTGGCAAGGGAAGAATGGAGGGAGAAAATGGCCGTGATCGCGGCCGGGCTGGCGGGGCGCAATGTGGAGCCCCCGCTCGGTGCGGAGCTGGGACGGAAACTCTGGGGCAGGCGGGAAGGGCGGAAGTACAGGCTTTCCAGCAGCGTCTCCCGCCTGGAGCGGTTTGTGCAGTGTCCCTTTGCCCACTTCCTGGATTACGGCCTCGGCCTGAAGGAGAGGGCGGTCTACCGGCTGGAGCCGCCCGATACGGGCCAGCTCTACCACGAGGCCCTGCGGCTTTTTGTGGAGCGGGTGCAGGGAGAAGGCCCCTCCTGGGAGGAGTTGGGGGATGATAAGGTATACGGCATCTGCGCGGAAATAGTGGAAGAGCTGGCCTGCCGCCTGCAGAACCGCATTTTGCTTTCCAGCGCCCGCCTGCGCCAGCAGAAGGCGCGACTTCTCGAGCGGGTGAGCGATTCCGCCCGGGCGCTGGCCCGGCAGATGCAGGGCAGCGGCTTCCGCCCCGCCGCCCTGGAAGTTTATTTCGGCCTCCGGGGAACGGAGGTGCCCCCGCCCGCAGGGGTGGATGCAGGCAGCCTGCCCTTCTGGCCCCGGCTGGTCCTGCCCCCCCTGGAGCTGGAACTGGGCGGGGAGGTTGTCCTGACCCTCGGCGGCCGCATTGACCGGGTGGACCTGGGGCGGGGCGCGGAAGCCCTGTACCTGCGGGTGATCGACTACAAGTCCGGTTCCAGCAGGCTGAGCCTCCCCGGGGTGCTGGCGGGGGTGCAGCTCCAGCTCCTGGTCTACCTGTGGGTGGCCCTGGAGCACTTTCAGCTCCTCTGCCGCCGGTACGGGCAGGAACTGCTGCCGGCAGGGGCCTTCTACTTCCAGGTGCAGCGCCCCATCCTGAACCTCTCCCGGCCGGGCCTGTCGGCGGAGGAACTGGAGCGGGAGTGGTTGAAGGCCTTCAGGCTGTCCGGCTGGCTGGTGGACCAGGGCAGGGAGCTGTACCCCCTCCTGGACCGCGCCCTCACCCCCGGGACCACCTCCCTGCTGGTGCCCGCCGGGCTGGGCAGCGGGGGCAGTATAACCAGGCGCCACGAGGCGTCCGTCTTCACCCCCGGGGAATTCCGGCTCCTCCTGGACGTGCTGCGCGGGCTGCTGGGGAAAATTGCCGGCGGCATCCTCCAGGGCCGGGTGGATATAGCCCCGCTGAAAGCGGGGGGCAGCAGTGCCTGCGGCACCTGTTCCTACCGGCCCGTCTGCCGCTTCGACCTCTGGCTGCCCGAAAACCGCTACCGGAACCTGGCGGTGGAGGGCGGGGAACTGCGCGAGCGCCTGCGGAAAATGGCTGCGGAAGAGGAGGTGGGGGACCTTGACCTCTATTCGCTGGACTGAGGAACAAAACAGGGCCATCAACCTCCGGGGAGGGAACCTGCTGGTTTCGGCCGCCGCCGGCTCGGGGAAGACGGCCGTGCTGGTGGAGCGGATCATCCACCACCTGCTGGATCGGGAAAACCCGGTGGACCTGGACCGCCTGCTGGTGGTGACCTTCACCGACGCGGCGGCGGGGGAGATGCGCCAGCGGGTCATTGCGGCCCTGAACCGGTCCCTGCAGGAGCGCCCGGGGGACCCCCTGGTTTTGCGCCAGCTCTTCCTCGCTCCCCGGGCTTCCATCGGCACCCTGCACTCCTTCTGCGGCGAGGTGGTGCGGCGCCACTTCTACCTGCTGGGGCTGGACCCGGGCTTCAGGGTGATGGATGAAAACGAGGCCTCCCTCCTGCGCCTGGAGGTGCTGGAGGAGGTCCTGGAGGAATGCTACGAGGAGCACCGGGATTCCCCGCCCGGGACCCCCTTCCTTTACCTGGCCCGGGTCCTGGCGGGACGCCACGGCGACGACCGGGAACTGGGGGAAGTGGTCCTGCGCCTGTATGACTTCGCCCGCAGCCTGCCCCGGCCCCGGGCCTGGCTGAACTGGGTGGCGGCTTCCCTGGCCGGGGTGGAAAAGCGCCCCTTTGAAGAGCAGCCCTGGGTGGGAGAATGGCGGGAAATGATCCGCCTGGAAATGGAACACTGGCTGGACCAGCTGGAAGAGGCGCGGCGCCTGGCCGCCGGCCCCGGCGGGCCGCAGCGGTACGCGGCGGTGCTGGAAGAAGACCTGGCCAGGGTGCGGGGCTGGCTGGAAAAGGTGCAGGGGCCCTTTTCCGGGCTCCGGCAGGCCTTTGAGGAGGGGCAGGCCTGGCCGGCCCTGCCCAGGATGGCCAGGGGAGAAGCCAGGCAAGAAATTAAGGAACGGGTGAAAAAACTGCGGGAGCAGGTCAAAAAACGGGTGGGGGTCCTCCTGCAGGAATATTTCTCCCGCCCGCCGGAGGAAATGATTGCCGATCTGGGCCGGGCGGCTCCCATGGTCCAGGAACTGGTGGCCCTGGCCCTGCGTTTTGATGAGGCCTACCGGCGGGCCAAGCTGGAGCGGGCCGTGGCCGATTTTGCCGACCTGGAGCACTGGGCCCTGGCCATCCTGGCGCAAAACGGCGAGGGCTCCCCCTGGGGCGAAGAAGCACCGGCGGATCCCCGGGCCCCGCTGTTCCCTTCCCCTGTGGCCGGCGAGTACCGGGAGCACTTCACCGGGGTGCTGGTGGACGAGTACCAGGACATCAACGGCGTCCAGGAGGCCATCCTGGATCTGGTTTCCCGGGGGGACAACCGCTTCCTGGTGGGCGACGTCAAGCAGAGCATTTACCGCTTCCGGCTGGCGGACCCCGCCGTCTTCCTGGACCGCTACCGCCGGTTCACCCCTTACGAGCCGGGGCAGGAGCCGGGGCCGGGCTGGCGCCTGGCCCTGCGCACCAATTTCCGCAGCCGGCCCGAGATCCTGGAAACGGTGAACTACATTTTTGAGCGGTTGATGACCCGGCGGGTGGGGGAACTGGATTACGACGACGAGGCCCGCCTCTACCCCGGCGCCCTTTTTCCGGAGAACGCGCCGGGGGTGGCGGGCGGGCCGGTGGAGTTCCACCTGCTGGATTTCCGCGCCCCGGAAGCGGTCCGGGAGGAAGGGGCGGAGGAGGGCGGCGGTGACGGGCTGCCGGAAGTGGAAGACCTGGACCTGACCCGCCTGGAAGCCCGCTGGGTGGCGGAGAGGATCCACCGGCTGGTGCACCGGGAGGGGTTCTGTGTTTTCGACCGGCAGGAAGGAAAGTACCGGCCGGTCACCTGGCGGGATGTGGTGGTGCTGATGCGCTCCCTGAAGGGCCGGGTAGGGGTCTTCCTGGAGGAATTCCGCCGCCTGGATATCCCGGCCACCGCGGACGGCTCCGGAGGGTATTTCGACTCCCCGGAGGTGGAAACGGTGCTTTCCCTCCTGCAGATCATCGACAACCCCCGCCGGGACATCCCCCTGGCGGCGGTGCTCCGCTCCCCCCTGGTGGGGCTGGCCGCCCCGCAGCTGGCGCAGATCCGCCTGGCCTGCCCGGAAGGTGATTTCCATACCGCGGTGGAAAGAACCGCGCAGCAGCCGCCGGGGGTGGATCCGGAGCTGGCGGGGAAGCTGAGGGGTTTCCTGGAAAAACTCGAGCGCTGGCGGGAGCTGGCCCGGCGGCTGCCGCCGGCCGAGCTGCTGGAGGAGCTTTACCGCCAGACCGGCTATTACGACCTGGTGGGGGCCATGCCCGGGGGAGCGGTCCGCCAGGCCAACCTGCGGGCGCTGGTGGACCGGGCCCGCCTCTTCGAGGGAACCATCTACCGGGGCCTCTTCCGCTTCCTGCGCTTTATAGAACAGATCCGGGAAAAGGGCGGGGATATGGATGCCGCCCGTTCCCTGGGGGAAAATGAAGATGTGGTGCGGATTATGAGCGTGCACAGGGCCAAGGGCCTGGAGTTCCCGGTGGTGGTGGTGGCAGGCCCGGGCCGCCGGTTTAACCTGCGGGATCTGGGCGGCGGCTTTCTCTTGCACCGCCGGCTGGGCTGCGGGCCGGAGGTGGTGGACCTGGAGCGGGGGATACGCTACCCTACCGTCCTGCACCGGGTAATCCGGCAGCGCCTGCACCTGGAAGCCCTGGCCGAGGAAATGCGCCTTCTGTATGTGGCCCTGACCCGGGCCCGGGAGCGCCTGATTGTGGTTGCCGCCGTCCGCGACCTGGAAAAGCGGGTGTGGCAGTGGCAGAGCCAGGCAGCAGCGGTGCCGCCGGAGGGCCCCCTGGGCGTTTCCCTGCAGGCGGGGGCCAGGTGCGCCCTGGACTGGCTGGGCCCCGCCCTGTGGAGCCACCCGGCCCTGGCCGGCTTCTCCCCGGGCGAGGAACCGGCGGTGGCCGGGACGGGGAGCTGGCAGGTGCACCTGTGGCCGGCGGCCTCCCTCCGGGAACTGTGGACGGCCAGCGGCCCGGAACAGGAGGGCGCGGGCTTTCCCTGGCTCCACCTGCTGGAGCGGCTGGAACCGCTGCCCGCCGGCTGGGTCCGGCAGCAGGAGGAAAGCTGGCCGGGCGGCAGGGAGGAACTGGTGGGCCCCGACGAGCTGGGCCGGCGCCTGTTCTGGAGCAACCCCCACCGGGAGCTGGCCCGCCTGCCCTCCAAAATCACGGTTACCGAGTGGCGGCACCGGCAGGAGGAGCTGGAGGAGCAGGCGGGCTGGGAAATGCCCGGCCTGGAGTTGCCGGGGGAAGAGCCCGCGGAAAGGGAAAGGGAGCTGCCGCCCGGCTTCGACCTGCCCGCCTTCTACACCGGGGACAGGTTTACCGGGGCCGGGCGGGGCCGGGTGGTCCACCTGGTGATGCAGAGCCTGGAGCTGGAAGATTTCCCGGACGAGTCGGCGGTACGCCGGCACCTGGAGCGGCTGGTGGAGCGGGAAATCCTGCGGCCCGAGGAGGTGCAGCTGGTCCGCCCGGCGGAAATTGCCCGCTTCTGGCGGACCGCCCTGGGGAAGCGGGTGCTGGCCGCGGCCAGGGAAGGGCGCCTCTGGCGGGAAGTGCCCTTTACCCTGGGCCTGGAAGTAACGGAGCTCTACCCGGAATTGTCCGCGGCAGTGCCGGCGGGGGAAAGCATCCTCCTGCAGGGAGTCATTGACTGCCTGCTGGTGGAAGATAGCGGGCTGGTGGTCATTGACTATAAGACTGACCGGCTGGCGGAAGAGGGCCTGGAAGAGGCCGTGCGGCGCTACCGCATCCAGCTGGACCTGTACGGCCGGGCGGCGGAAAAAATCCTCTCCCGGCCGGTGCGGGAAAAATACCTCTACTTTTTCGCCCTGAACCGGGCGGTGGCGGTATGAAGGGGGATGGAATTTGGACAGGACCCTGCGCATATTACATACTTCTGACTGGCACCTGGGGAAAACCCTGGGCGGCCACCGGCGCTGGGACGAGCAGGAGCAGTTTATTGAAGAGATCGCCCTTATAGCCCGGGAGGAAGGGGTGCACCTGGTTCTGCTGGCCGGGGACGTTTTCGATACCGAAAACCCTCCGGCCAGGGCCGAAGAGCTCTACTTTGAGGCCCTGGCCCGGCTGGCGGTGGAAGGGCGGCAGGTGGTGGTCATCGCGGGCAACCACGACCAGCCCGGGCGCCTGGCCGCCCCGGCTCCCCTGGCCGTGCGCCAGGGCGTGCACATCCTGGGGTGGCCGGGGGACGTGCTGCCGCCGGGGCCGGGGCTACTGGCATCGGGCCCCTCCCTCCTGGTGCTGCAGGGGCCGGGCTGGCCCTGCCCGGCGGTAGTCCTGGCCCTGCCCTATCCTTCCGAGGCCCGGCTGGGCGAACTGCTCGCCCCCACCCTGGAAGAAGCGGAACACCAGGCGGCCTATTCCCGGCGCGTGGCGGCTTTTTTGAGACAGCTGGCCGGCCACTGCCGCCCGGAGGCGGTGAACCTGGCCGTCAGCCACCTGTACATGTACGGCGGGCAGATCAGCGACTCGGAGCGCACCCTCTCCCTGGGCGGGGCTTACAGCGTGGACCCGGGAACCCTGCCGGCAGAGCTGCAGTACGTGGCTCTGGGGCACCTGCACCGGCCCCAGGAAGTGCCCGGCGCACCCGTGCCCTGCCGCTACAGCGGCTCGCCCCTGGCCTACAGCTTCTCCGAGGCCGGCCAGGCCAAGGGCGTTGTCCTGGTGGAAGCACAGCCGGGCCGGCCGGTGCACTGCCGCGAAATTACCCTGAGTTCCGGCCGGCCCCTGGTGCGCTGGCGGGCAACCGGGGGGTACGAAGAAGTGCTGGCCTGGTGCCGGGCCGGGCGTGACGAGCGGGCCTGGATTGACCTGGAGGTTCACGCGGCGGCTCCCCTCACCCGGGAGCAGGTGGAGCGGCTGCGGGAAATACGGCCGGGGATCATCGACATCAGGACGGTCCTCCCGCAGCGGGACGGGGAGGAAGCCGGGGCAAGGGACCTGGATGCCCTGCCCCTGGATGAGCTGTTCAGGCTTTTTTACCGCCAGCAGGCGGGCGGCGGCGACCCGCCCGATGAGCTGGTGCGTATTTTCCTGGAGCTGCTGGAACCGGCAGCCAAAGAGAGGGGGGAGGAAGTTGAGGCCGGTTGAACTGCGCCTGGCCGGGCTGCACAGCTACCGCCAGGAAGAGGTGGTGGACTTTAAAACCCTGTGCGAGCGGGGAATTTTCGGCATCTTCGGGCCCACCGGCAGCGGCAAGTCCACCATCCTGGATGCCATCACCCTGGCCCTGTTCGGGGAAGTGAAGCGGGCCAGCCGGGGCCGGGAAGGGATCATCAACCAGCACAGCGAGCAGGCCCGGGTGGCCTTCACCTTTGAAGTGGGCCGGGGGGAGGGGCGGTGCCGCTACCGGGTGGAGCGGCTGCTGCGCAAGAGCGGTGATTTCGGCGCCCACACCCGGGAGTGCCGGCTGGTGCGCCTTGACCCGGATGGGGAGAGGGTGCTGGCGGACGGGGCCGACCAGGTGAAAATGGAGGTGCAGAAGCTCCTGGGCCTTACCGCGGACGACTTCACCCGGGCCGTGGTCCTGCCCCAGGGCCGCTTCGCCGAATTCCTGGCCCTGCGGCCGGCCGACCGGAACCAGATGCTGGAACGCATTTTTGAACTGGACCGGTTTGGCGAGCAGTTGAAAAAAAGGGTGAGCGATGCCGGGGCCGGGGTGCGGGCGGCGCTGGATCGGGTGGAGGCGGAGCAGCGGGGCCTGGGGGACTGCTCGCCCCGGGCCGTGGAGGCTGCCCGCCGGGATCTGGAGGAAAAGCGGGTGGCACGCCGGGAGGCGGAGCGGGAGCTGCAGGCGGCCCGCGGGCGCCTGGAGGAAGCCCGGGAAATCCGCCAGGCGCAGGAGCGGCGGCTTCACCTGCAGCGCCGCCTGGAGGAGCTCCGGGCGGCGGAGGCGCAGGTGCGCCGGGAGGAGGAAGTCCTGGAGCGGGCGGCCCGGGCCGAAACCATGCGCGGCCTCCTGGAGGAGTACGGGCGCCTGGAGGAAGACCTGGAAGAACGCCGGGCGCGGCTGCGCGCCCTGGGGGAAAAGCTCTCCCGCCTGCAGGAAGCGGCCCGGGCGGCGGAGGAGGAGGCCTCCCGGCAGCGGCAGCGGTGGGAGGCGGAAGGACCGGCTTTAATGAAGCGGCAGGCCTTGCTGGAGCAGGCCCGGGAAAAGGAGCGGGAGCTGGACGGCTGGCTCTCCCGGCAGGAAAAGGACCGGGAGGAGCTGGAAGAAAAGCAGCGGAAAATCCGGCTCCTGGAAAAGCAGGCGGCAGAGCTTTCTTCCCGTCAGCAAGAAGGGGAGCGGCGCCTGGCGGGGCTCTACCGGCGGCAGGAGGAGCTGCAGGTGGCGCCGGAGGAGGTGGAGCAGGCCCGGTGCGCCCTGGAACTGTACGGCCGGCTCTCGCAGCTGGAGCGGGAAGCGAAGGAGCTTGAAGGTGAGGCGGGCGCGGCGGCCCGCCAGCTGGACGCCCTGCAGCAGCAGGAGGCGGAACTGGCCCGGGAGGTGGCCGGGCTGGAAGGGGAGCTGGCGCAGGAGCGGCAGGAGCTGGAGCGCCTCCAGGGGAGCCCGCCCGTGCCGGAAGGATACCTGGAGGAACGGGCGGCCGGCATTCAGGACTGCAGGTTCCGGATCCGGGCTCTGCTGGACCTGGCCGGGCGCTACGCTGAGCTGCAGGGGGAATGCCGGCAGGTCCGGGAACAGGTGGAAGAACTTGAACGACGGCGGGAAGCCCGGCAGCGGGAGGTGGCCGCCCTGCAGGAGGCCCTGGTGGAGGCGTCAGGGGCTCTGGAGCGGGCCCGGAGAGAGCTCGAGGAAGCCCGGCGCCGGCACATGGCTGCCGCCCTGGCCCGGACGCTGGCGGCGGGGCAGCCCTGCCCGGTCTGCGGTTCCCCGCACCACCCCGCGCCCGCCCGCCCGGCGGGGGTGGCCCTGGCCCCGCTGGAGGAAGCGGTGCGGGCGGCGGAAGAGGAACAGGCGCGGCGGCGGGAAAAGTGGCAGGAGGGGGAAAAAAGTCTCGTCCAGCTGGACGCGGAAATAGCGGCGTTGAAGCGCCGGGAGGAGCAGCTGGCCGGGGAAAAGGAGCGGGTTAAAGAAGAGGGCGGGCGCCTGCGGGAGGGGCTGCCGGCCCCCTGGCGGCAGGTGCCGCTGCAGGACCTCCCCGCCCTCCTGCAGGACGCCGAGCGGGAGTACCGGGAGCAGCAGCAGGGCTGGCGCCGCTGGCAGCAGCGCCTGCAGGAAGCCCGGGACCGGGTGGAAGAAGTGCGCCGCCGCCTGGATGAGCGGCGGCCGGCCCTGGCCCGCATGCAATCCGCCCGGGAAGGGCTGGCACGGCAGATCCGGGACCTCCACCGGCGGCGGGAAGAAAAGGAGGCCGGGCGGCGGGAGCTGGTGGCACAGCTGCGCCTCCACCTGCAGGAACTGGGCCTGCAGGAACCGGGCCAGGTCCCGGCGCACTGGGAAGCTTTAAAGCAGAGGCAGCAGGAACTCCGGCGCGGCCAGCTTCAAATTGCCGGGCTGGAAGCGGAACTGAAAGACCTGTCCGGGCGGCTGCAGCAGCTAAAGGACGGCCTGCGGGACCTGGTGGTGGAAAAGGGTGCCCTGGAAGCCGCCTTATCGGGCAGGGCGGAACAGATCGGGCAGCTCCGGGCGGAGCTGCACCAGCTCACCGGCGGGCTGCGGGTGGAAGAGGCCCTGGGGCAGGTGCGGGAACAGCTTTCCTCTTTGCAGGATGCGGTGGCCCGGGCCGAAGAGGACAACCGCAGAGCGGCCGGGGATTTCCAGCAGTGCCGGCTGGAGCTGGAGGGGGAAGAACGGGCCTGTGCGGCCCTGCAGGAAAGGCTGGCGGGCCTGCGCCGGCACCTGGAACACTCGGCCCGGGAAAACCATTTCGCCAGCCCCGCCGAGGCTAAAGATGCCCTGCTGGACCCGCAGGAGCGGGAGGAGCTGGCGGCCCGGGTGAACAAGCACCGCCGGGAGGAGCAGCTGCTGCTGCAGGAACTGCGGGAAGTGGAGGCCCGCCTGGGGGGCAGGTATCTGGAGGAAGATGACTGGCTGCGGCTTCAGGAAGAATTAAAGGCGGCGGAAGAAGCCCTGGGCCTGGCCCAGCAGCAGGAAGGGGCGGCGGGACAGCACCTGCAGCGCCTGGAGGAAAACCGGCAGCGGTGGGCCGCCCTGGAAGAAGAGCGGCAGCAGCTGGCCGGGCGTGCCGAACTTCTGCGGGAACTGGAGGGGCTCCTGCGGGGCAGGGCGCTGGTGGAATTCCTGGCCCGCCGGCGGCTGGAAAACCTGGCGGAACTGGCCACCGAGCGGCTGGGCCGGCTTACCGGCTACCGCTACGCCCTGGAACTGGACGGTCAGGGAGGATTTATCCTCCGGGACGAGGGTAACGGCGGCCTGAAACGGCCCGTTTCCACCCTTTCCGGGGGGGAAACCTTCCTGGTCTCCCTGGCCCTGGCCCTGGCCCTTTCGGATCAGATCCAGCGGCGGGGCCGGGTTCCCCTGGAATTCTTCTTCCTGGACGAGGGTTTCGGTTCCCTGGACGAGCGGTACCTGGAGGCGGTGATGGATACCCTGGAGCGCCTGCCCCTGGAGCGGGTTGCCATCGGGCTCATCAGCCACCTGCCCCAGTTAAAGAGCCGCCTGCCCCGCCGCCTGCTGGTCGAGCCGGCCCGCCCCGGCGGCCCGGGCAGCCGGGTGCGCCTGGAAATGGCTTGAGTTCTGGTTCAGGAGGCGTTCGAAATAATGTCCAACCGGGCAGAACAAAAATTATTGTACGACCTGCATGAAAATCCCCCGGCCAGGCGGGCCGTGGTTTACGCCCTGCAGTGGCTGGTGTTCACCCTGGCCAACTCGGCGGTGGTGCCCCTGGTGGTGGGTCAGGCCCTGGGGCTGGACCAGGCGGGCATTGCCGGACTGGCCCAGCGCACCCTCTTCTTTACCGGCCTGGCTTCCCTGCTGCAGGTGCTCTTCGGCCACGGGCTGCCCATCATGGAAGGGCCTTCGGGCATGTGGTGGGGTGTATTTATCACCCTGGCCGCCCTGGCGCCCGGGCTGGGCAAGCCGCTGGCGGTCCTGCGCACCGACCTGGAGCTGGGGGTGCTGGTGGCCGGGGTGGTGCTGGTGCTGGTGGGTTCCGGCCGGCTGGTGGGCAGCGCCCTGAGCCTGTTCACCCCGGCGGTAACGGGTTCGGTGCTGGTGCTCCTGGGCCTGCAGCTCAGCGGCACCTTTGTCCGGGGGATGCTGGGCGTGGGCGAGGAGGGAGGCGGGGCCAGCCTCCGGGCGGCCCTGCTCTCCGTAATCGTGGTGGCGGTGGTCCTCTGGACCAGCCTCAAAGGGCGTCCCTTTACCCGCAGCATAGCCGTGCTCATCGGCATCGCGGTGGGCTGGTTGCTGGCCCTGCCCATGGGCCTGGCTCCCGGCGTGCCCTGGTCGGTTTCCGGCGTTTTCGCCCTGCCCCGGCTTTTTGCCTGGGGTACGCCCACCTTCGATGCGGGCATTGTGCTCACCTCGGTGATGACCGGTTTGCTGGTCTTAAGCAACCTGGTGGCCAGCATCCTGGCCATGGAAAGAACCATCGGGCAGAAGGTGCCCCGGCAGGCCTACAACCGGGGCGTGGCCCTGACCGGGGTGGCCGACATCATGGCCGGGGTGGGGGCCACGGTGGGGTTCGTGCCCTTCTCCGCCGGGGCTGCCCTGGTGGGCATGACCCGGGTGGCCTCCCGGATGCCCTTTATCCTGTTTGCCCTGGGCATGGTCGTTCTGGGGCTGCTTCCCCCCGTGGGGGCCTTCCTGTCCTCCATCCCCGTTCCCGTGGGCTACTCGGTCCTGCTGGTTTCCTTCTGCCAGATGGTCGGGTTCGGCCTGCGGGATTACCTCCGCCTGCAGCTGGATAACCGCGACCTCTATATTATCGGCATCACCCTGCTTTTTGGCACGGGGGCCATGATGCTGCCGGCCGGGGCGCTGGCCGGTATGCCGGCCCTGGCCCGGTACCTCCTGGGCAACGGGTTTTTGACCGGCATGCTGCTCTGCATCCTGCTGGAGCACGTTTTCCTGCCGGCAAAGTATTTTGGCGCCCGGACCGGCGCGGAGGAGAAAAAAGGGTCGGAATTAAACCGGTAAAAAAAACAAAAAGTTTTACCCGGCGGGCAGGATTTTTATCCCGTCTGCAGAATATTGTGATTTCAAGGTGGTATTTGCAAAGGGTGCCATGGAGGCACCCGGAAGGCCGGCCATAATTAACATAATTAAAATGTAATACAGTTTTAATGGTGACCACGGAGGTCCCGGGAGGGGAATACCCGCGTGGTCATTTTTATTTCTTTGGGGGAGGCGGTTTGAAGTGCATATTCCCGATGGCTTTCTTGATACCAGGATCTGGGTGGGGGCCGGCGTCCTCAGCGCCGGGGCCGTGGCCGCGGCGGTTGCGAAAACCAGAAAGGTGCTGGAAGACCGGCAGGTTCCTGCCCTGGGCGTGATGGCGGCCTTTATCTTTGCCGCGCAGATGGTTAACTTTCCGGTGGCCGGCGGTACCTCCGGGCACCTGCTGGGGGGCGCCCTGGCGGCGATCCTCCTGGGGCCCTGGAGCGCGGGCCTGATCTTAACCACGGTGCTGATCATTCAGATGCTTTTCTTCTATGACGGGGGCCTGACCGCCCTGGGGGCCAACGTGCTGAATATGGCGGTGATTGCCCCATGGGTGGCATACGGCACCTGCCGCCTGGTGAGCAACCTGTTCAGAAGCAGTGCCGGCCGCACGGCGGCCATCTTCCTGGCCTCCTGGATGTCGGTAATGGCTGCGGCGCTGGCGGCCAGCCTGGAAATTGCCTTCTCGGGCACAGTGCCCCTGAAAATAGTTCTGCCGGCCATGCTGGGGTGGCATGCCCTGATCGGCATCGGGGAAGGCCTGATTACCGTGGTGGTGGTTTCCTTTGTTTCCCGCCTGTGGGGGCTGGAGCAGCCCGAACAGAAAAGCGTTGCGGGGGGTGAGGGATTATGAACAAAAAGAACCTGCTGTGGGGTCTTCTGGTCGCCCTGGCCGTGGCTGCCTTTCTTTCTCCCTTCGCCTCTCCCAGCCCGGACGGGCTGGAGCGGGTGGCTGAAGATAAGGGCTTCCTGCACCTGGCTGAAGGGAAGGAACTGATTCACGCCCTGATGCCCGATTACGTGTTCCCCGGCGTGGCCAGCGGCGGCCTGGCCACTTCCCTGGCCGGCCTGGTGGGCACGCTGCTGGTGTTTGCGGCCATGTATCTCCTGGTCTGGCTTGTGATCCGGCCGAAGGGCAGCGCCGGGAAGGGGCCGTCCGGAAAGGGACACTTGAATTAACAGGTTGCCGGTGGTATAATCTGCTTAAAGCGGATCATGGAGATCCCGGTTTGATAGCTTATTATTTTTAATTAAATATCAAGGAAAGAAAGAGGCCATGGAGGCAGCAGCCTGTCCGGGAAAAGCAGGCTTGTTACCCCATGGCCTTTTTTTAAGGAAGTGTTTCCCATGACCCGGATGATGGATGATTTTCTCCGGACCGGCGGGTGCCCCGGTTCGTTCCTGCACAGGGTGGACCCCCGGGTCAAGGTGCTGGCGGTGACGGGCTTTGTGGCCCTGTCGGCCTCGCTTGCATCCCGGGCGGGCCTGGTGCTGGCGGTGGTTTTTCTGCTGGCGCTTACGGCGGCAGCGCGGCTGCCCCTGCGCTGGCTGGCCGGCCGCCTGCTGTGGCTGCTGCCCTTTGCCGGTACCATGATTCTTCTCTTTCCGTTTATTACACCCGGTGAGCCCGTCTGGCGCTGGGAATGGGGAGCGCTGGCCATAACCGCCACCCGGGAGGGCTGGCAGCACGCCCTGGTGCTCTCCCTGCGGGTCGTGGCGGCCTTCCTGGCGGTGAACTTTCTGCTGGCCACCACCGGCCTGCGGCAGGTGCTGGAGGCGCTGTCCTTTTTCCGGGTGCCGGCGGTTTTCATCCAGATGATCGAGTTTACCATCCGCTATATTTACGTGGTAGGCGATGAGTTGCGGCGGATGAACACGGCCCGGACGGCCCGGGGCTTTGTACCGGGGAAACACCTTTTCCACCGGCACACCTTCCGCACCCTGGGGCAGACGGTGGGTGTCCTCTTTGTGCGCTCCTGGGAGCGGGGGGAGCGCATATACCACGCCATGCTGGCCCGGGGTTACACCGGCCAGGTCCACAGGAAAGCCCTTCCCCCACCCGGGGGCCTGGACCTGGCCTGGGGAGCGTTCATCCTGCTGGTGGCCCTGGGACTGCACTTTTTCGACCCGGGGACAATAACCTGGCTATTGTCATGGAAGTAGAGAAAAGGGAATGAAGGAGCGGAAACCCCTGCCGCAGGTCCCCAAAAAGGGGGCACGGGTAAGGGGTCTTTTTAGGTTTAACATATTCTAAAAACCCGGAGTGATAAGGGTTATGGATTTTGTCATAGAGGTTGAGGACCTGTACTATACTTACCGGGATGGTACCAGGGCCCTTGCGGGCCTTTCATTTTCCCTACCCCGGGGCTGCCGGGTGGCCCTGATGGGGCCCAACGGGGCCGGGAAGTCCACCCTTTTAATGCATTTGAACGGGATCTACCTGCCCCAGCGGGGAAAGGTGCGGGTTATGGGGCAGGAGGTGAACGCCCGCACGGCCAGGGAAATTAAAAGCCGGGTGGGCCTGGTGTTCCAGGACCCCGACGACCAGGTTTTTTCCTCCACCGTGGAGGAGGACGTGGCCTTCGGCCCGGTAAATATGGGCCTGCCCCCCGCGGAGGTAAAGCGGCGGGTCGACGAGGCCCTGGTGGCGGTGCAGATGGAGGAGTACCGGGACAGGCCGCCCTACCACCTCAGCTACGGCCAGAAAAAGCGGGTGGCCATTGCCGGTGTGCTGGCCATGGGGCCGGAAATTATCGTCCTGGACGAGCCCATGGCCTACCTGGATCCCCAGGGCAAGGATACGCTGCTGGAGATCCTGGACCGGCTGCACCGGCGGGGTACGACCATCCTGGTGGCCACCCACGATGTGGACATGGC
>Ga0224486_100114_pt1 | contig 39371 bp, 36 predicted proteins | sample TexhydDE_CT_test_FD_172013 | JGI IMG/M metagenome (GOLD analysis project Ga0224486, IMG submission 172013) | Fracking water microbial communities from deep shales in Oklahoma, United States - hydraulically fractured wells DE_CT_test ... | reverse complement strand
GTGAAGAATAAAAAGCAAACTAAAGAAGGTGAAAATGTTGACTGTTCGTGAAGCAAAGTATCTATCAAGAAAAATAATGGAAGCAGGTGAAATCCCTCTGCTAATCGGTCATTTTGGTGTGGGAAAAACTGATATAGCACGTGAAATCGCCCAGGAGACCGGTAGGAAACTTGTCATACTGGTTCTTTCCCAAATGGAACCAGGGGATTTAATAGGTCTGCCAGCGAGGGATGAAAATAAGACAAAATTTTTGGCTCCTGATTGGTGGCCCGAAGATGGGAATACAATTATTCTCTTGGATGAAATAAACCGAGCTCATAGAAGTATCAGAAACGCTATAATGCAGCTTCTAGTGGATAAAAGGATACATAACCACATCCTTCCAGAAGGCACGTGGATAATGGCTTCCATGAATCCACCTGATGAAAACTACGACCAAGTCGAACTCATCACCGACCCTGCGTTCCTGAGCAGGTTTTTCATCCTCGAGATTCATCCAGACCCAAACGAATGGGTAGAATGGGCAAGGAAAAATCAGATAGAAGAAGAAGTAATAGACTTTATATCTAAATATCCAGAATTTCTCTCCGTTCACGAAAGTGTTTCCCTCAAAGCTTCTATCAAACCCAGTCCAAGGAGTTGGCACAAATTAAGCAAAGTCTTGTCACTGATGTCCGAAGAGGATAAAAAAGAATACCTGTATATTCTTGCAAGTGGTATCGTTGGACCGGAAGCTGCAAAAGTGTTTATAGACAAATCGCTCGCAGGGAAAATACATAGTCCTTCCGAGATATTGTTGGAAGGGAATATCCCTGCATCCTTAGATATCCACCAAGCAAACGGTCTTCTGATTAGGTTAATCGATTACCTAACAACTGTTGACGACAAAGAACTCGAGAAACTTTCAAACCAAGCAGAAACTATCGCGCAGAACCTTTTAAAACTTTCGCATGTCGTACCAAAGGATTCTTTTGAAGCATTCATAAGAATGTTGGTCAACCTCTCAAACTTGCCCGGTCTGAAAGGTGAATTTTCAGATAAATTGCTCAGAAGGTTGATAAGTGAAGTGACTGAAGAAAATAAATGAATCTTTCATTTCCCAAAGAACACCAATCTGCATTAAGATAAACAAAACGTAATGTTAACTAAGATTTAAACCAAAAATCCCATTCTGTGGTATGATATTACTTGTATTTTTATCTTTTTAAGGAAGGAGAGATTGACATGTTTGACCACGAACACAACCATCATCACCATGATCATGACCATGAACACCATGATCACATCGATGCATTCACTCTTATGGACGAGGAAGGAAATGAGCACCACTTTGTTCTTCTCGGAGAAGTTGAGAACAAAGGAAAGACATACTGGGTATGTGAAGAAATCTTCGTAGAAAATGATGAAGTTTCCGAATTTGGAGATACATACCTTTTCGTCAAGACAGAAGATGAAGACGGTAACGTCTTCCTCGACTCAATTGAGAGTGAAGAAGAATTCAACGAGGTAGCAAAAATTTGGGAAGAAATGATGGGTGGCGAAGACTTCTTCGTAGACTTAGACGAAGAAGACGAAGATGAAGACGAAGAAGAGTAATATTTTCAAAATCGTATTGCGCAGTCTTGACCATTTTAGGAGTATTTGGTAAAATAAACATCGGTTAAACGCCCAAATCTTACCTGGTGCAGGCGTAGCTTCAAGCGGTGGAGCGCCTCCTTGGTAAGGAGGAGGGTGTGGGTTCGAGTCCCACCGCCTGCTCCAAAATAATGAAAAGTTGTGAAAGAGGGTACAAAGATGAACTGTACCCTCTTTTGTTTTTATAACTTTCAAAAAAAACATGTTTAATCGTGTTCTTTCATTTTCAACTATCGTTCAAACTGGGAGAAATATGTAGTATAATATTTTGCTACCGTACTTCATATTCTTCAACATCGGAACAATATTTTCACAAACAATATAACTCGTTTTGATAGGGGGAGGCGCTTGTAAGCAGTGCACATATTTGATATTTTAGTTTTCCTACCTTCGATATTTCTTGGCATAATAATGGGTGGAAATGACGCAGGAAACACGTTAGGTGTTACAGTTGGAAATGGAATTTTCAAAGTAAAAAAAATGATAACTATTGCTGCTTTGGTAGTTATAATTGGTGCTTTACTTGGTGGTAAGCCTGGTCTTAAAGTATCTTCGGGCATAGTAAAAGTTGATTTGCCCGGGATGGTTATAATCAACATCTCAGCAGCAATAGTGACGCTATTTTTTCTAAGGAAGGGCTTACCTATTTCCATGACACAAGCAATAGTAGGCGCAAATGTTGGAGTTGGTATTTTACTCAAGAATATCAATACACAACTACTTTTGTACATAGTCTTAGGATGGTTCTCAACACCCGTGGTTGCATTTTTACTTGGTTTCACTCTTCAAAAAGTTTTGGCGACTGTGTTCAGAGGTATACGTAACTTGCAAGTTAGAACTTACATCTTGAGAATTTTCCTGTGGATTTTCACAATATATGGAGTATATTCTATGGGGGCAAATGACGTCGGAAAGATTACCGGAATACTTTATCAAAAAGGCTACAATGCCTATTTGCTTTTGCTAATAGGTGGTTTGTCCTTAAGCGCAGGCGTCATTTTCTTAAGCAAAAAGACAATTTACACACTTGGACGAGAGCTGATAGCTCTCGACGATTTTACAGCAATGGTTACAATAGCAACGCAAGCCCTAACTGTGGGGTTATATTCTCTTATCGGGCTTCCAGTTTCACCAGCCCATGCAATAGTTGGCAGTTTGGTTGGTGTAGGCTTTTCAAAGGGTACAAAATTACAAAACCCAAAAACATTTAACAAAATACTCTTTTCATGGTTACAAGCTCCTGTATACGGTGGAATATTATCCGCATTCATGTATTCAATCTACAAACTTTTGTGGTAGAATATATACGTAAAAAATACGAAGCACGATGGAGGTGTAAAAAGATATGGACTTGAAAGCTTTTATTAGAGACATCCCAGACTTCCCACAAAAGGGTGTTATATTCCGTGATATAACCCCTCTCATCAAGAACCCAGAAGCATTTAAATATGCTATTGATACCATCGTGGAAGAAGTCAAGAAATATGAATTCGATTTGGTTGTTTGTCCAGAAGCTCGCGGGTTTATTATCGGTGCTCCAATTGCTTACCTTCTTGGCAAAGGTTTTGTTCCTGTTAGAAAACCCGGAAAATTGCCATACAAAACTGTCAGCGATACATACGAACTAGAATATGGCAAAGCAGAACTGCATATCCACGAAGATGCAATTCAACCAGGTCAAAAAGTTTTGATAATAGATGATGTTCTTGCTACCGGTGGAACTGCACTCGCACTGAAAAGACTTGTTGAAAAAGTTGGAGGGACCGTTGTTGCTAGTGCTTTCTTAATTGAACTCACATATTTGAATCCAAGAAACCTACTCAAAGACTTACCGATAATAGCTCCAATTAAATACTAAAGGTTTTAATATACTCCATAGACACCAATAGTCGAAGTAAGCATCGCAACATTCATCAAGAAAAATGTTGAAAACACTATTGCTGTATAAGGCAGTATGGAGGTGTGACTCGTGCTAAAATTCGATTTTACGTACACACTTGCGGAAAATGTGCAGGGCGGACTTGACACTGCAGAAATTGATTCATACTCTGCGAAAGTAGAGGAATTTTTAAAAAGGCTCGATGAAAATAAGCCCGGTTTTGTCAATGCTGTGTTAACACGAAAATGGATTGACTCAGTTAACGAATTAAGTGACTTCATATTCACATTCGATAACTTAGTCGTTTTGGGAATCGGAGGTTCCGCGCTTGGTAATATTGCAATTCAAAATGCACTCAGACCTGCAAACTGGAACTCATTGAGCGTTGATGAAAGAAATGGATACCTAAGAATTTTCGTTGTGGATAACGTTGACCCGGATTATTTATCCTCTGTCCTCGATTGCGTTGACCCAAAAACCACGTTGTTCAACATTATCTCAAAATCCGGCACCACAGCCGAACCCATGGCAAATTACCTCATAGTGAGGGGGATTCTTGAGTCATATGGACTTGACCCAAAAGAACACCTTATCTTCACAACAGACCCAGAAAAAGGTGTCTTGAGAAGGCTTGGAAGAGCAGAAGGTATAAGAATGCTTGAGATACCACCAGATGTTGGTGGGAGGTTCAGCGTTTTAACACCTGTTGGCTTACTTTCAGCTAAAGCAGCAGGAGTTGATATCGAAGAACTGATAATCGGAGCAAAGGATGCATATGATAAGACTATTAAATCTCCGCTTTGGGAAAATCCAGCAGCATTGATTGCTGTTACACACTATCTGCATTATTTGAAGAAACGCAACATATCTGTTATGATGGCTTACTCAAACAGGTTGTATTACCTCGCCGACTGGTACAGACAACTATGGGCAGAAAGCCTTGGAAAAATGTATGATAACGATGGAAATAAAGTGCACGTAGGTCAAACACCTGTAAAAGCACTTGGTGCAGTCGACCAACACTCCCAAGTCCAGCTTTACAATGAAGGACCAGATGATAAGATTATCACGTTCCTCAGAACGGAGCAATTTGACAGAGAAATCATAATACCAAAGATACATGAAAGCGAACCCGAACTTGCTTACCTTGGTGGTAAGAAGCTTTCAACATTGCTTAACAGCGAACAACTCGGTACACAACTTGCGCTTGCAAAGCACGGAAGACCTTCAATAACAGTAACATTCCCAAAAATCGACGAATACCATATTGGTCAATTCATTATGTACTACGAACTTGCGACCGTTATCGCCGGTCACCTATTCAACATTAATCCGTACGACCAACCCGGTGTCGAACTCGGAAAGAAAATCACCTATGCACTTATGGGACGCCAAGGCTTTGAAGAATACAATTATTCAGACAGCGCACAGAAAAGAGTTGAGGTAGAATGATGAAAGAATACGTAGAGGTTCTTAAAAGTATTTTCGACCCAATTGCTGTTTTTCTAAAAGATGAAGAATTTATAGTTGTTGTAAAAGACGAAAAGAACTTACAACAAGCCATTGCAGAACTTTCAAACAAAATTGACGATGATATAAGCTTGGTAGTACTCAGCAAAGAGGAATACGAAAAGATGAGCCACCAAGACCTGGGAGAAAGAATCATCTAAGTTACATATACTTCGGTGAACGAACATGGTAGTGTGCGTTACCGGTAAGATAGCAACCGGCAAGAGTAGTGTGTCACAGTTCTTTGCCAGAAAGGGCTTTGACTATATAAACGTGGATGAACTCGGGCATCATGCCTTTGAAATAAACAAAGAGCGCATAAAGAGTGTTTTTGGGACTTGTAATAGGAAAGAAGTTGCAAAAATTGTCTTTTCAGACGCCGGAAAGCTTGCGTTACTCGAAAGCATTGTCCACCCCACGATGCTGGAACTTTTGAAAAAAGAGTTAGATGCAAGAAGAGGTAAAGATATTGTCATAGAAGCAGCGATTAAACGCAGGTTAGGGATAGACTGTTGCGATATCACAATCACCGTTGTCAGCGACGAAAGTGCGATAAAAAAAAGACTCAAGGGAAGGTATGACGAAGAATTAATTGAAAAGATATTGGAAAGGCAGAAAGATATTGAACCAGAAGGAATTATAGTAATTAACAACTCATCATTAGAAGACTTGAACAATCAACTTGAGAAAATATACGAACAGCTAGTAAAGGAAGTGAAGGGATAATCCCTTCACTTTTTTCATTTTTTAATATTCATTACTTCCATTTCCCTTTGTAAACAGCAAATTCACAAAACTTCCAACAACAACTCCTACCAGCATCCACGCAATTCCAAATCCTGCAGCTCCACGTGCTAGAACTGTCAATAAGATATTGTAAGTGGCATAGCTTCTAAAATTGAAATATGAAACTATTTGGAGAAGGAAAAAAGAAACTATAGGTGATATAACAGATACAACAAGTAAATCCCTAAGTTTGGTATTCAACCCCAGAAGAACAAACGCCAATATTACAAACATTATCGGATACCATCCTACTGAAAAATTTGGGAACAACAAATAGAAAGTGGCGTATGATTCTATCAATGAAATACCTAGTATGAAAAGTATCTTCCCCATATTCCCATATTCTCCCTTTCTTAAGTCTGATAGACTGGATATCGTATATATTTTAACATGTTTCAAGAAAATGTGTTAAAATATTAATAGAAAAACCTAAAAAAACAATCGAGGCGATAGAAATGACCAACTTTAATCCTCCTGTTGAACTTGAACGGATAGTAAACTTTATCAAAAATACAATCCGAGAATACAACTTCAAAGGTGCTGTCATTGGTGTCAGCGGTGGAATTGATTCCGCAGTTGTCTTGGCTTTGCTTGTAAGGGCTTTAGAGCTTGGTAAAGTAAGGGCACTAATTCTTCCGGAACGCGATAGCTCAAAAAACAGTATCGAAGATGCAAAGGCGGTATGCAAATATTTCAAAGTAAACTACGAAATCATCTCAATAACTGGTGTGCTTCGTGCAATGGGCGTATATAGACTATTCCCTCCTGCGCTATTTATTCCGGAAAAAATAAAAATTGATTATGCAAAAAGAAGGTGGCAAAGATACCCCGACCCATACGTTATGGACCTTAAAAACGAAGGTGATAAACTATTCTTGAAAGGCATAGCATATTACAGAGCCAAACACAGAGCAAGAATGTGCAAGCTGTATTTTGAGGCTGAAAAGCTCGGATATTGCGTGGTTGGAACAACGAATAAGACAGAACTTGCCCTAGGACTATACGTCAAATGGGGGGATGACTCAGTCGATATAGAACCTATCAAACATCTTTACAAAACACAAGTTTACGAACTTGCAAAGTATTTGAGAGTTCCAGAAAAGATTATTCAAAAACCACCGACACCCGACCTTGTTCCCGGTGTCACGGACGAAGAAGCTTTTGGTTTGACCTATCCTGAAATTGATGAAATTTTAATGAAACTGGATTCCGGAGAAGAAATAAACACAGAGAAAGCAAGAAGGGTCAAAGAGCTAATGAAGTTAGCAAAGTATCGAGAGCTCAAATCTTTTGGAATCGAAGATGAACAAACAACAAGATGAATTAAAGTTCCTTTGTGATTTAACCGTAGTCAAGCTCGGGAAAAAATTAAGAATTCTAGGCTTTGATACCGAGATTATCAAAACAGTAAATCAACAAGCAATTAAGGAACTTCTGAAACACACAAATCGAACATTGGTTACAAAATCAAAAGAGCTGGTTAAGGCTTGTGGCGGAATACTTATCACGAAAAATAGAACATCTGAACAGCTCGAAGAGCTTTTGATGATACTGAACAACACAAATCCACAACTGCCGAATACTCCTGCACGGTGTGTTTATTGCAACGAGGTCTTGGTAGACTGCCCAAAAGAAGAAGTAATTGGGAAGGTTCCTGTATATATCTTTGAAACAATAGAACATTTCAAATGCTGTCCAAAATGCGGGAAAGTTTACTGGCGTGGGACTCATGTAGTAAGGCGTATGGAACTTTTTGCTTCTCAAGGGAAAGAAACTGATACGCGAGGTGATAATAAATGATGGGCAAAAAAATATGCTATGCATTAACTGAAATATTTGAAAAAGATAAATACTCTCCAGAAGCGGTGAATGTGGCGAATATATTGGCCGAATTCGTCGGTGTACAAAAACTCTCTGTAGCCTTTTTCGAAAAACCTAGAGACGTTTACAGAATCATTATAAGTAATTTCCTCCCCATTCAATCGAAAATCCCCATCCAAGACGTAGGCGAAAGGAACTCACTTTCAAAATTATCACTGCAACTCAAAGATGGCACCAACGTAGAAGCTCACGTTGAGCAGCTCATCTACAGTACTCCTGAAATCGGCGATGAGAAAGTTGGAATCATTCTGACAAACGAAGTTCCAAAAAAGATGGCAAACTTTGCCGAAGTTGTTGATTTTCTCGCATACGCTCTGTGGTTTATTCCATCGTATGAAAAGTCGAAGAGTTACCTTTCCAAGTATCGTTCTCTATGGATGCTCACAAATCTCTTTGAATCTGCCAAATCTCAAGAAGAACTTTTAGAAGGATTTCTAAAAGTTATTTCCGAAATCATCGAAGCAGAAATCGCTGCTGTCTTGAATCTTACAAAAGAAGTAAATGAAGAACTCGATACAATAATCTACGATTGTCAAAATTCACAAATGCTCCGTAAAAAGCTTAACCTTTCAGAAATTCCTACTGAAACGCTACGATACTTCAAAGGTATGGAAAAGATAGTTTACAAACCAGATGGACTGAGTGAACTCTTCTCCACAAAGGTACTATCTGCTCTCATTGTGCCCATAGAAAATTTCTGGTTTGTTTTTGCCAACAAAAGAAACACGAATATTTACCTACAAACAAAGTCTTTTGATTCAATGGATTTAGAACTCGCTCGCGATTCCGTTAAACGCTTTCTGCTTGCCAAAGGACGTATCGAATTTGAAAAAAGATTGGAAGAAGAAGTTGCAAAACTAAGAGAACTTCAAAAACTTCACGAATCACTTATCGAAGACCAGAAAGAGCAAATCAAAAAGATGAACTCTGTCCATTACATAAGCCAAGCAATGCGTACAATGTACAGCGTCAAGAACGTCTACAAAACTCTTTTGCTTGGTCTAACCTCCGGAAGATTGCTTGGTTACAACCGGGCTTTGTTACTAACGTACGACGAACAGCGTGACGTACTTGTTGGTAAAATTTGGCTTGGTCCCGATACGGAAAATGTCGAAGAAGATTGGAAAAAAGCTAATCTCAGAGCGATGCGCTATGCCGATGTGGTCCAATATCTACGCGAAGAAGCAATGACATTGGAAATCAACAATAGACTTACCCAACAAATTGAAAACAAAATATTCCCATACAAAGCACACCCGATACTTGAAAAATGCGTGCTTAGAAAGAAGATATTTGTTGCAAATGAAAGAATTGTTAACACAATGGGCTTAGAAGTGGCTGATTTAGTCAATCTGTTAGGGGTCAAAGAATTCGCTGTTCTGCCACTTGTTGGACGCGAAGAAGTTTTTGGCGTAGTTATTGTCGACAACTACTACACAAAAAAGCCAATAAAAGAAAGCGATATCGATATCCTCAAGATACTGTCAGATAGCGCAGGCTTAGCAATTGAAACTGCTCAAAACTACGAAGAACTAAGAAATAAAACACTTTCTCTGGAACGTCAAAAGAGCCTTATCGAATATCTGCGCGAGTTTTCCGAATCAATTTTGCAGAATATGTCTTCTGCAATTATTGTTATCGACAAAGAAGGTAAAGTAACCGAATGGAACAAAAGAGCTGAAGTTTACTTCAACCGTCCGAAAGAACAGATGACGGGCGTTGAGCTCAGAGCACTTGGCCCTGAATTTGAAGATATCGAAGAAATGGCGTTCCAAGCAATGAGAATTAAAGAAGAAATAACCCTCAGCAATTACTTGATCCAGGTCGGTGGGCGAGAACGATACTACGATGTGAAAATCACACCTTTCTGGGATGCTGATAAACTCATGCTCAGAGGAGTCATTATTACCCTAGATGATGTTACCGAACGAGTTAATCTGGAAAAGGAGAGGAAAAAGCAGGAAAAGCTCGCAGCTCTTGGCGAAATGGCTGCAAGAGTTGCTCACGAACTAAGAAACCCAGTCTCTGTGTTGGGAGGCTTCATCAAAAGACTAGAGAAAAACGCCGACAACCCAGAGGCAAGGGAAAGGTATATAAACATTATCAAGGATGAAATACTAAGACTTGAAAATATAGTGAACGAGATCCTGGACTTCAGCCGTGAACCAAGGTCTTTGGAATTTACGTATTTCAACATAAACAAGCTCATCAACGACGTATACATTCTACTAGAAGAAAAGATCCGAGAAAAAAATATACTCTTTAACTTTGAAACAGACGCTGAAGAAATTACCGTATATGCCGAATACTCAAGAATGAAACAAGTTATTATAAATCTTCTCCAAAATGCGATTGAAGCAACTCCAAAAGATGGTAAAATATTAGTTGAAACACGTATCAAACTTGATAAAATCATTGTGTCGATATGGAATGAAGGCACACCTATTGACAAAGAAACTGCAGAAAAGCTCTTTACTCCGTTTTTTACAACTAAAGTTCATGGCACCGGTTTGGGATTAGCTATTTGTAAAAAGATAGTAGAAGATGAGCACAAAGGAAAGATCTACCACGAGTCAACAGAGGACGGTAACAAATTCGTCGTTGAGCTACCAAAACCAGAAATGCAGTCAAGTAATGTTGAATAAAATAAAAGGAGGAAATAAAATGATGGAGTTTATGTTAAAAGCCAAAATCCACATGGCTACCGTAACTGAAAAAGAAATCGAATACGAAGGAAGTATTGGCATTGATGAAGAACTATTAGAACTGGCAGGAATAAAAATTAACGAGATGGTCTTAGTATCCGATGTTAATAACGGTAACAGGCTTGTCACATACGTTATCCCTGAACCACGTGGTTCAAGAAAAATTTCATTAAATGGTGCCGCCGCAAGACTTGTTGAAAAAGGTGACAGAATTATCATCATGGCGTTCGCTCTGTACAATCCCGACGAATACAAAGGACCTAAGATAATAATTCTCAACCCTGATAACAGTGTTAAAGAGATAAGGGGATAAAATATCTATATTCCAAAAATTCCAAGGGGGATTCAGATGAATATATCAGTAACCACTTCACCCGATAAAATGGAAGCGTACATCAAAATATCAAACATACTGCCTGGTGAAGAGATTACGCTTGAAAAACTAATGGAAGCAATAAGGGATGCAAAAGTCGTTCACAACATAGACATCTCTGCGTTAAAACATCTTTGTGAGAATCCTGTTGAGGATGTCCCTGTTTTGTTTGCAAAAGGGGATGAACCAAAAAATGGTGAAGATGGGCGAATAGTATTTGAAGTTTTGCAACAAAATCCCTCATTCACCCCTTCTGGTAACCGTGTTGATTTCAGGGAATTTCCTGTCCAAAAAAGAATTATTGTGAAAAAGGGACAAAAAATAGCTACCATATATCCCCCTACCGAAGGCATCCCTGGAAAGAACGTTTATGGCGAACCTGTCCCAGCAAAACCAGGCAATGAAGCAAAAGTATCTTTGGGAAAGAACGTTGCACTCAGCGAAGATGGGCTACACGTAATTGCAACATCAGATGGTATACTCAAAGTTGACCCAGAAAAAGGCTTAATTGAAGTAAGCGAATACTTGGAAATAGAAGGAAATGTTGATTATGTAACTGGCAATATAGAATTTCCTGGGACTGTTTTGATAAAAGGAGATGTAAAACCCGGATTCATAGTTCGAGCAAAGGGTGACATAGAAATACAAGGTGTAGCAGAAGCTTCTACCGTAATCTCCTTAGAAGGCAGTATTAAACTGACAGGTGCAAAGGGAAAAGATAAAGGATTGATAAAAGCAAGAAAGGATGTTCGCCTCAAGTATGCAGAATCTGTGACTATAGAATGTGAAAATCTTTGTTTTGAATCAAACTTGCTGAATTGTACCGTTAGGGTCACAAATTCCATAATTGGTCAAGGTAGAAATAGTGCGATAATTGGTGGGGAGTACGTTGCTACATCTCGCATAGAGGCTGATGAACTTGGTTCAGATTTTGGTGTTAACACTTACCTTGAGGTTGGTGTCAATCCGTACCTCAGAGAAGAGCTCAAATTAATTAACACACAAATAGAAGTCGACAAAACCAGCCTGCAAAAACTTATCAACATCGTCAAACAGTACAAAGAATTAAAAGAACGGGGTGTTAAGCTCTCCCCTGATAAAGAAGAGCAATTTTCAAAAGCAACAAGAACACTTATCAACTTAAGAGAGCAACTCGAAAAGAACATCCAAAGAAAACAAGAACTTGAAAAAAAGATTAATGAAATAAAATATCAGTGCGAGATAATAGCACGCAAAGTACTGTACCCCGGTGTTGAAGTGCATATGCACGATGCAAAATACACAGCCGATATTCCTCTTCCAAAAGTCGTTTTGAGATATGAAGATGGGAAAATTGTCGCAGGTGGATATTCTGGAACTTAACAACTCCAAAAACTAGGAGGTTCGATATGAATTACTGCTTAGCAAAAGCCCTTCCACAATTCCGCCCCATGGTCTGGGGAAATCCTGAATTAAACAAAGAGTTCAATATACCAGAATCACAAACTAACCTTCCGATAGGAGAAATTTGGCTTCTATCCGGTCATCCATTGTATGAAACTACTTTAGAGAATGGTTTAACAATCAATCAATTTGGCCACAACCTATACAATGGTAAATACCCACGATTCCCCATTTTAATTAAACTTGTTTCCACAAATCAATGGCTCAGTGTTCAAGTCCATCCCGACGATGAATACGCGCGCAATGTTGAAGAAGAACCGTGGGGAAAAAGTGAAGCATGGTATTTTTTAACGGATGGGGAATTTGCAATATGTGAAGATGTGGAAAAAATGAAGGAATATATAAATTCTGGACGTATTAATCAACTTGATGAAATTCTCACATTTGTGAAGGTAAAAAAGGGAACATTTGTTAACATCCCAGCCGGAACAGTTCATGCACTGGGACCTAACAGCACTGTTATCGAAGTGCAACAATCATCAGATTTGACCTACCGCATATACGATTGGGGCAGACCAAGGGAGACGCACCTGGAAAAAGCATTGCAGGTAAGCAAGACTATTTCGCTAAATGATATCGTTTTTGAAAATAGCGACACTCTCAAAACGGAGTACTTTTGCATGCAAAAATCGTTATCACAAGATGACCTAAATAGAAACAACCTCATCGTTCACATACCTACACAAATTTCAAAAAACTACTGTGCCAAACTGATTATCAATGAAAATATTTGCAAAGACTACAATAGTTATAGAAAAGTTGGTAACCCAATTGAAGAACTTGGTAGTGGTATTTTTGTTACCAACTTTCTAACAATTTAAGCCATTTGCACGAACATACAAAAGGCATAAAACAAAGCGGGCTTTTCGCCCGCTTTTTTTCGTTTCTATTTCACTGAACTTATTCCCTATCTTTCAGTTTCTCCTGGAGCAAGCTAACTATATCTTTTACAGTCATCAACTTCTCAATTTCATCGTCCTCGAGTTTTATACCGAACTCATCTTCGAAGACCATAACCAAATCAAACGCATCTAGAGAATCTGCGCCAAGGTCTTCAATTAAGTGGCTATCTTCCTCAATATCCTCGATAGGAACGTTCAACTTCTCAGAAATAATCTCTGCAACTTTTTTGAAGAGTTCTTCTCTTTCCATATTTTGCACCCTCCTAACTCTCTCATATTTTTGAAATATTTCCTACTACCCCAGAGTAGAACGAACATTTCCCAGAATAGTTGCAAAGAAAGAAGCATAAATTTTCTTGCTATATTTTAATCAAAGCCATTCCCTTTGTCAATATTTAATTACTGCTTTTCCATAGCCACCAATTCTTCAACAAGCCCGTCGACAAATTTGAACGCATTCTCCCAAAATCCTTCTTTTCTTAGGTCTATACCTACCTTTTCAAGCAATTTTTCCGGAGAATACCTTCCTCCACTTTCCAAAAGTTCTAAGTATTTGCCCACAAAAGTCTTACCTTCGTCCAAGTATTTTTGATAAAGCGCAATGACCAAGCACTGTGCAAAGTTGTAGGCGTAAACATAAAACGGAGTTTCGTAAATGTGTGGTATCGAAGCCCACTCGTTGTTGTACCATTCTGGAATCTCAACAACATTCCCGAAAACTCTTTCAAGTTCCTCATGGTAGATATTATTTAAATCATCCCATCCACCGTATCCGTTCTTGCTAATTAAGTCATGCGCTCTTATCTCAAAATTTGTAAACATATTCTGCCTGAACGTTGTTGCAAAAATATCCTCGATTTTCGAAGCAATAAGCGCCATTTTTTCCTCTTTCGAAAGCTTGCTTTTCAAATTATCAAACACCAAAAACTCTCCAAACACAGACGCAAGTTCTGCAAGTGTTAACGGTGTGTCGTGATTAAAGAACGTCTGTTTTCTCGACAACATTCCATGTAACCCATGGCCAAGCTCATGAGCAAGTGTCATAACATCGTACATATCATTTGTGAAATTAGTCAGCACATATGGAGGGAGTTTTGTCGTTGCGTATATACAATACGCCCCGCTTATTTTTCCTTTTCTTGGATACAAATCTATCCTTTCTTCTTTGAAGAAAGATTCCACCACACTTCCTGCTTTCTCATCGAAGGCATAATAAGACTCCAGAATTATATCTTTCGCCTCTTCAAAACTGAACTCTTTCTTTTTATTCGAAATCGGCGCATATATATCTGCTAAAGTGAGCCTCTCGCCGAGAATTTTGGATTTCCAATCATAATACCTTCTCAAAATTTCTGTCTTCTCGTTTGTTACCTCTATAAGCCTATCAACAATTTCATCACTTACCTCATTTGCAAAATTCATCATCGAGATAGGCCTTGGAAACCTTCTGAGTCTGCTCTCCGTATCGTAATCTCTAACCACCAGGTTGTAAACTTCAGTTAGGACTATCGCATCATCTTGGAACCTTTCAAGGAACAACTTCATTGCTTGTTTGCGTAGTTCACCATTTGTAGACCTTCTCAAAGCCTTTATCTCTTCAACCGTAAGTACTTTCTTCTCTCCGTTGAGTTCCATTTCAAATGTATATGAACTCTGCAACCTGCTGTGTATCTTCGCAATCCCGTCTCTTCTTGAAACGGAAGTTAGCGCAAGCACTTGCTCGGCATCTTTTGAAAGAAGGTGTTTTCTTCTTTCAATGATGCGTTTAATCATATGCTCATAATTCCCATCCAGTTTTATAATCTCTTCAAGCACATCATCACTTAACGATGCGAGTTTAACTTCCACAATTGCATCCTGTTCTTGCAATTCTGATGATAACTGCTGGATAATACCCAAAACCTTCTGACTTTCCACACTCCCAGTATCAACAGAATACTTCATCCACGCATACTGAATAGACTTGGCGAACTCATCCATGTGCTCTTCAAAATCCCTTATTAATTTCGCCAATTGTTGAGGAGCGGTTTCACGTTCTATCTCATTAGCAATTCTTTTTACTTCTTCTAAATGTACCCTTGCATTTTCTATCGCAGCCTCATCATTTGCAAATATCCTTTCTAGTTTCCACTCCAAAGCACATCCCCCCTTGTTCGATTTGTTCGATTATCTAACCATCTGCAGTTACTGAAAATTATTCCTCTTCCTCGCCAATTCTTAACATAGCAAGGAATGCTTCCTGAGGAATTGTCACGTTGCCGATTTCTCTGAGCCTCTTCTTACCTTCCTTTTGCTTCTCTAATAGCTTCATCTTTCTTGTCACGTCTCCACCATAACACTTTGCAAGCACATCTTTCCTAAGCGCTTTGACTGTAGAGCGTGCAATGAATCTTCCACCGGCTTTTGCTTGAATTGGTATCTCAAATTGGTGTTGTGGTATAAGCTCTGCAAGCTTATCGACAAGTTTTCTTGCTATTGTATAAGCCTTTTCTCTATGCGCAATAAACGAAAGCGCATCTACTGGTTCTTTATTAACATATATCGTTATCTTAACAAGGTCGCTCTTTCGATATTCCAAAAATTCATAGTCCATCGATGCGTAACCACGACTGACAGCCTTCATCTTATCGAAAAAGTCAAAAATAATCTCTGCAAGTGGCACCTCAAAATGCATCACAACACGCTCATGACCTGCATTCTCGGTAGACACCAAAGTGCCACGTTTCTCATTCTGCACCAAATTCATCAACTTACCAATATATTCAGGAGGTGTGATTATCGAGAGTTTCACATAAGGCTCATAAATCTCCCTAACTTCGCCTTCTTCCGGGAATTTTGCCGGGTCGTTTATAAAAATCTCCTCGCCACTGTGAGTTACAACCTTGTACTCAACGTTTGGCGCAGTAAGAATAACCGCCATATCAAACTCTCGTTCGAGCCTTTCTCTAACAACATCCATGTGCAACAATCCCAAAAATCCACACCTGAAACCAAACCCAAGTGCCGGTGAATGGTCTGGCTTGAACACAAGTGCCGCATCGTTCAGCTTGTATTTCTCCAAAGCCTTTCTCAACTCTTCATAATACTCTGGCAAACCAGGATACATGCCGGCATACACCATCGGCTTGACCTCTTTGTAACCAGGTAACGGCTCAGGTGCTGGATTATCGGGCTTGGTAATAGTGTCACCTATCCTTGCTTTAGAGACATCCTTCAACCCAGCAATAACATACCCTATATCTCCAGCTTTTAGAATATCGACGGGGACCATCTCAGGTGTAAACGTTCCTACTTCACCCACCTCGTAAACCTCGCCAGAAGACATCATCATTATCTTATCTCCAGCTTTTATCTCACCATCAAAAACCCTAACGTACGCGATAGCACCACGGTATTTATCATATTTCGCATCAAAAATCAAAGCCCTCAGATGCCCATCATCTGCCGTTTTTGGCGCTGGCACTAATTTAATCACCGCTTCAAGTAACTCCTTTACACCAATTCCTTCCTTCGCACTAATTCTAAACACATCTTCGCCGGGTATACCTATCAAATCCTCAATTTCCGCAACCGTTTCCTCAATATTCGCATTCGGCATATCTATCTTGTTAACTGCAGGAATTATCTCAAGATTGTGCTCAAGTGCCTTGTATGTATTCGCCACCGTTTGCGCCTGAACACCTTGAGTCGCATCAACAAGCAAAATGGCACCTTCAACGGCTGCCATACTCCTGTCAACTTCGTAAGAAAAATCAACGTGACCTGGAGTGTCAACGATATTTATCTCATATTCATTCCCATCATCTGCTTTGTAAAACACCCTTAGCGGGTGAGACTTAATTGTTATGCCTCTCTCCCGCTCGATATCCATACTATCCAGATATTGTTCCCTCATCTTTCTCTTTTCCACAGCATTTGTCATTTCCAAAATCCTGTCAGTAAGAGTAGTCTTCCCATGATCAATGTGGGCAATAATACAAATATTCCTTACATTCTCAACCGTCCTCATCTATTCACGCCCTCCGTGTGTTTCTCCTTAGTTTTTCAAGCCAATAACTTCTACAATCGTATACGGTATCTTGATGTCCTCTTGTTCAAACACGCTTTTAATTCTTGATGCTACCGCGTTCAACGTGTCAAAATAAGTCGCACGTTCCGTCCAGAATCTGACTGTCAAAGTTACACCACTGGCATCAAACGATTTAAAAACAACAGCATTTTCAACACTTTCATCCTTAACAACCAAAGGCTCCTCCTCAAGCACACGCTTCAAAACAGAAATTGCTTTCTCCATATTTACTGTATAATCTACCGTCACATCCACATCTATCCTTCTGTAATTACCTGGCCAGAATTTTGTAACAACCCCAGACCAAACCTTCCTGTTTGGGATAAGAATAAGCTTTCCATCGAACGTCTTCAAATGCGTATGGTTCATCTTGATAACATCAACAATACCTGTTAAACCATCAATATCAACAACTTCACTCTCAAAAACTTTCCTTGTCACTAAGACCAAAATACCAGACAGAAAATTCGTTAAAGGTTCTTGGAATGCAAGACCGAGCACGACACCAGAAATTCCAAGACCTGCAAGGTATGGTGCAAGGTTTACATCCCAAATCGCTAAAATAACAGCAATTGCAAATCCATAAACCAGAAAACCTATAATCATCGAAACGGTCTTTGGAGCTTTTACTTCCTTACCAAGTGTAGACATAAACTTATCGATTGAACGCATTATAACCTTGTGAACAACATACGCGACTGCAATGGTAATGATAGACAGGACAATGTTCTTAATCAACTCTGCAGACATTCCTCACGCCTCCTTTCACATTTTCATCGCTTTAATACATTATCTTAATAGCTTCTCGCACTTCTTCCATCGTTTTCTGAGCTACACTTCTCGCCCTTTCGTTTCCCTCTTCCATTTTTACTTTCACCTCATCATCAGAAATAGCATTATACCTATCCCATATCGGCTGAAGCTTATTGACCATATTCTTCAAAAGCAGCTTCTTACAATCCACACAACCAATCTTTGCTTGTGTGCATCCCTCGTAAACCCACTGCTTTTCTTCGGGATTATCCGCCGTTCCGAACGCTTTGTGATAACCCCAGACAGGGCAAACCTCTGGATTACCTGGATCCGTTCTCCTCTTTCTGTTAGTATCCGTAACCATCGGCATAACCATCTTAGAAAGCTCTTGTTCGGTTGTTATTAAAGGAATCGTATTTCCGTAGCTTTTACTCATCTTCCTTCCGTCCGTTCCTAGCAACTTGGGAACTTTAGAAAGCAACTCTTTTGGTTCTGGGAAAACTTCCCTTTTGAAAATGTAATTGAACCTTCTGGCAATTTCTCGAGTAAGCTCAATATGATACACCTGGTCTTCTCCAACTGGAACACCATCAGCCTTGTAAATCAAAATATCGGCAGCCTGAAGAACAGGGTACATAAGAAATCCTGCGTTCGAAAGGTCCCTGTCTGTAACTTGCTGGCGCATTTCCTTGTAAGTTGGGACTCTTTCAAGCCAAGACAATGGGGTAACCATCGCAAAGAGCAAGAAAAGCTCCGCATGCTCTTTCACAGCCGATTGGACAAAAAGAGTTGACTTCTCAAGCCCAACCGCCATCATCGTCTTTACAAGCTCAAATGTGTTGACTCTCAGTTCTGACGTATCTTCATAATGCGTTGTCAACGCATGCCAATCGGCCACAAAATAAAATGTATCATTCCCTTCATTTTGAAGCTTAACCCAATTCTCAAAGACACCAACATAATGACCAATATGAACCTTTCCAGTTGGTCTAATTCCACTGAGTATGCGCATTAATTTTTCCTCCTTGCAATACGAATTTATCGGAAGTTATTATACCATAAATATATAAAATCAAAAATCCCCAAAGCTGGGGATTGGTTTCTTTACAGCAAATAATCGCGGCTATATTTCTTTGAAACTCAATACATTTATATCAAAATCTTTTAGCAAAGCTCGAGATTATTCTTAAACATTCATCATCCGAAAATCCCTCGCAGTTAAACTTTCAGACTTTTTTGTCGTATAAGATGCTCTCAATTATCCCCTACAAATTTACCATATGTTCCTGATTTAGTGAGATTTTGGCATAATGAAAAAAAAAAGCTGGGCTAATCAATCATTACCCAGCTTTTGTTTGATTTATTTTATATACCTTCTCCAATTTTTCATTTGCAAATGTGGATGGTCAGGAAAATCTTTCCAGCTTCCTCCCCACTCTATTCCCAAACTTTCAGCTATCTTTCCGCATTTGTGCCATAGTGTATAATTGTTCCATACTGCCTTTCCATCAATCAGTGGTACAAAATCAACTGCCAATCCATGGCAATGTGGTGAATCTTTGAGCATTGTCACTACTTTGTTTTCCTTCTCGCTTATCGGTGGCATCCCCGCTTTCTTTCGTGCATTGTTGACAACTTCAAGTGGTGCTCTTCCTTGAAGATACAGTGCATATTGCTCTTCTTTCCTTCTGTATGTGTTGTAAATCAACACTTCTATGCCTGCAGTTTTGCAACTTTCGATAAATCTTTCCACAAGAATTCTAAATTCAGGCCTGAGCTTTTGCAAACTTCTTTCCACATCATCACCCAAAAAGATGTATCTACTTTGTATAAGTACAAGTCCAAACATGTTCAAGGCAAAAGTATACACAACCAACGAGCTTTTCGCATTGTTCAAAGTGCCAGCAGTCCCTACATTTGTGTTGGTGAAGGATGATAACGCAATACACACATAAATTGGATATTCTCCTACGAGTGAGTATTTAAAGCTGTTGAAAACAAAAGAGTGAATTATAATCAAAAAAAGAGGGGACAAGACGTCCCCTCGTTGTTTATTTGTTCGACTGTATTTAATAGAAGAATTGCATAAATCCCGAGAAGAAACGGAATTCATTAAGTATACATCTTCTACTGACGTTGTAGAAAACTTTCCTCACATTTTCTACCCTACTAACCCAAGGAACAACCATGTTGGAATCCCGACAATTCCTTCATCTTTGAATGACGTTTCTTGTGTAACAATAATACCTTTACCAAAGCCTTTCTTCATTCCTAGATAATCTGATTTTCTGATGTTTTTCTGGTATTTGACTTCTATCGGTATCAGCTTTCCATTACGTTCGCAAACGAAGTCAATTTCATTTCCCCTTTCAGAATACCAGAAGTAAGGTCCTTCGTAAAGATTCAAGCCTGATGAAACGTCCTCATCTTTTAGAATATGCCGCAAAACCATAAGCTCAATAAGTTGCGGTAGGTCTATCATTTTTCCACTAAGTTCAGTAATGACATCGGCAATAATTTTATCGATTGGATAAACCTTCTTTTGCTTCTTCGGTTTTATACACTTCATCGATGGGTCTATGAAAAAGACGTTGAATGTTATAAAGCTATATGCAAGGTATTCCATGTACTTTTGTATTGTATCTACACTTCCAATACTGCCTGAGAAAATATCAACAAGAGAATTCCACGAAAACCTTTGACCAACTATCTCTGGGAGTTTCCTCAGAATTTCCAGCACCTTTGTTCTTGAACCTATGTACTTTTCAGCATCACCAAGCACAAAATCTTTGTAAATATTTATGCTTTCTTGCACAGTTCCTTTTTCCAAAAACTCAGCTATAACCCTCGGAAATCCGCCTGTGCTGAGGTATCTGAGGAAATGTTCCTTGATAAACCCGTATTCCAATCTAAGTTTGTTGATTTCATTTTCAGTTAATGTAAGGATATCTGCCAAAGAAAGTCTTTCAACACTTATGCCTAGGTTTTTTAAATACTCGTTGAATGTTATTGGCATGTAAGCAAGATCCTTCCCTTGCCCCTTTCTGCCTGGCAGTTTCTCACTCGAATGCTTAAGGTCGTAAGCGGACGAACCTGTAAGAATTACTACACTTCTATCAAACATCCCCAAATCAGCCAGATATTTAATCGTTAGTTGCCAGTCTTTTATAACGGTAACTTCATCTATAAGTATGTAATTCAGCTGATTCGACTTTGAACCATACGTCTGAAGATAGATTGTAAGTATCTCGCTGAATTCAAATCGGTCTTTTATCCCATCACAGGTCAAAAAAATTAAATTTGTGGGTTTTACACCACTTTCCAAAAGATTCCTAATATACATCTTCAAAAATGTTGTCTTTCCTATTTGTCTCGGTCCACGAATTGTGTAAATTCCAGGTTTATCCTTTTGAATGCTTGAGAAAAGTTTTTCAGGGTAGTGCTTGAAAACACTGTGTTGAAAAGCCACGATATACCTATCTGTATAGATTGATTTAGGATCTCTCCACCACGGATTCAAGACATATAGTTCTTCAATCCTCATATTTCCCACCTCTTGTATTTGCTGCTATGCCCGAGAATATTATATCACACACTGTCTGATTTTATCGACTACACTAGATAAAAACGCACGAATTTATCGAATATATTCGATAAAATGCGACAGTTTTTGCAAAGTAGACAAAAACCTGTGTAAGTGGTGCGATAAAAATCATCCGGTAGATGTTTTTTGCCAAGAAAGGTTAAAAGCATAGGAAGGGGGATGAAAAACTAGTGAAGATAGAGAAAGGGAAGGAGGATGAAGAATACAAAGAAAAGATAAAAGATTAAAAGCGATAAAAAACATGGCTCTGGTCATTCAAAGTTATCATTCTGCTGTGGAATTAAGTTCAGCGTAACATACAAACTACCGCCAAGTTTTGCTGCAATCTCTGCAAGCTTCTTGACTGAAATATTAGCATCACCTGATTCAAGTTTAGATACCATTGCCTGTGTTACTCCTAACATTTCTGCACCTTTTTCAAAAAAAATGAAATGTGCGTGATACAAATAAGGGGACAAGACGTCCCCTCTTTGCTTATTCATTGGCTTTAAGGTATTTATCAAACCACTCAATGATTTCTTTGAGTCTTCTTAATCTGTGCAGTGGTTTTCCTGTTCTGCTTAAATCGTGGTTCTCACCTTTGAATATCACCAACTTTGACTCTACCCCGTGGTATTTCAGCGATGTGAACATTTGGATAGCCTCTACAAGCCAGCATCTGTAGTCTTCATCTGAATGAATAAAAAGTGTAGGTGTTTTCACTTTGTCTGCATATTTCATCGGTGAATGCCACCAGAGTTTTTCGTAGTTACTCCATGGAGTTGCAAAATGCTGGTCTTCGACAAAGAAATACCCAATATCTGTTGTTCCAAACTTGCTTATCCAATTCGCAATACTCCTTTGCGATACTGCCGCTTTGAATCTATCTGTGTGTCCAATTATCCAGTTGGTCATGAAACCTCCATACGAACCGCCTGTAACACCTATTTTGTTTTCGTCTATGAATTCATATCTTTTAACAGCCTCATCTACAAATTGCATTATATCCTCATAGTCAATCGTTCCATATTTGCCACGTATATCAGCAAACTCATTTCCTCTTCCATCACTACCCCGTGGGTTACAGTAAATGACCACATATCCTTCACTTGCCAATAGTTGCATTTCGTGAACAAAAACCTCCCCGTAAGCTGTCTTCGGTCCACCGTGGATTTCCAAAATCGCGGGGAATTTCTTGCCTGGTTCGAAGTTGAAAGGTTTCATAACCCAGCCCTCAAGTGTTGTGCCATCCTTCGTGTTGAATGTGAAGCGTTCTGGTCGCGAGATATACCTTTCTTTTTGTACCCATTCGTTGAATTGACTGAGTTGCTTTTCTTGCCTTTCAATAAGTTCGTAAAGTTCTTGGAGTTTCATATTTCTCAAACCAACGAAGAATATCCTTCCGTTAGCTACGTCAAACCCATCAACAGACCCCGTTTCAAATGTGAGTTGTTCGATGTTCCCGGAGATGTCAAGCTTAAACAACTGAGAATCATGCCATTGAGTGCTCACAAAATACAAGTATTTTCCATCCACCTTAACGATTCTATTTCTACCATATCTGCAATCGCTATTAACACTGTTGCCTATATCTAAGTCAAAATCTGGGGTTATCAATTCCACACGTTGGGTGGAAATATCGAGAACATAAAACTTCGGATTTTCGTTTATACCATATCTTTTCATATCGCTCCCGGCGAATATCACTTTTCCATCGATAAACTCAGCAAGCATATACATGAAGTGGTCGTGGTGAGTAAGTTTAACTGTTTCGTTCTTTTCTACATCGTAGAGAAATAAATCATTTGGCATTTTCATAACGTCTTTGAAGAAATTTGCAATGTATAGGACTGTTTTTCCATCTGGACTGTCGGAAATATATTCAACGTTGGAAAATTCATCTGTGATAGGTATGATGTCTTGAGTTTGAACATTGTATCTGAAAAGCCTTACCCTCTTTTTGTTAGTAAATCCTGCCCCGTTTGCCCAGAACGGGATTTCATCAAGAACTTCATAGTCTTTTTCATCTTTCAATGCTTTGAGCACTTTCTCTTTTTCTTCAGCACTCAGCTTCCAAAACTCTCCCAATTTGTGGTCATATACAGCAGTGAATAAAAACACACTATCGGCTATCTTCTTAATCCGTTCAACAAAAAAAGGCAGCTCAAAAACCCGTTTTGCTTCCCCACCTGAGGTGTCTATTTCATAAAACGGAGTCAGTGGTTCGCCATCTTCCTTTCGCTTTCTATCCTTTTCATCTCTCCATGAAACAAAGAGCAACCTTGAATCATCCAACCAGATTGGAGAGCTGTCCCGATTTGATGAAGTAAGTTGTGATAAAGACCCTGTGGTGGTGTCATAGAGCCAAATGTTAGAATTGTAACTATTGTCGTCTTTGTTCATTTCATGGACAACGAAAGCCAGTTTTCCACCGTTTGGAGAAACCACCAAGCTTGAGAGAAATTTAAATTTGAGCAAATCTTCCAGCATAATTTTTCCCACAATTACCACCTCCATTTAGTTCGTAGTACTTACTATTATTCTACCATATATTCATTAAAATCAAAAAAAGTCCCGGTTTTAACCGGGACAGTTAATTACAATTACTCAATTATCAATCTCTCTAAATGATTAAATGTTGCTACTTTTCTCCAGTTTTTCATCTGAATATGTGGTTTGTCTACAAGTCCTTTCCACATTCCACCCCATTCCATACCCAGATTGAGCGCAATATATCCACACCTTAGCCAAAGTTCATCGTTATACCACTGAGGTTTACCATCAACAACAGGCACAAAATCTGCCGCAAGGCCATAGTTATGTGCCGACACTCTCAGTTTGGTAACCACGTATCTATTCTTTCTCTCATCGATAGGCTCAAGCTTTGCTTTTTGCCTTAGCAAATTCACAACTTCCAACGGCTCACGACCTTGGGCATACAAAGCATTTTGAACTGCTCTTGACCTGTAAGTATTGTAAATCCAAACACTGATGCCTTCTTTTGAACATTCCATTACAAACTTCTCAACATACCTTCTGAACTGGTAATTCAAATTGCTTAATCCTATTTCCAACCTTATTTCCCATCGATATGACTCCAATGATACTGGCAACAGAAGAAAAAAGAAAAGGATAACGACAAAAACAATCTTTAAGACTCCGTTTGGTACTCTCATAATTATCCCTCGATATGATAAACCTATCTGTATTCACAACACTTCCTATCTTATTTTTTGGTAAACCGCTATATTTTCTCCAGCTCTGCTTTTAAACTTCTCAAAATTTGCTGGTAATCTTCTTCACCACTTTCAACTTTGTCCATTAGCACTTCCAATTCGCGCGTGAAATCTTCGCTGACAAATTTAAATTTCTCTCTATCAGAATTGAAGAAGTTGTATACCTTCTCACCAAGAGCTGTGGGTAGTAAGTATCCGTTTCTCTCTATCACATACCCCCTTTCAAGCAATCTACTCACTATTGTCGCATACGTAGATGGTCTCCCAAGTCCGCGCTTCTTCATTTCTTCAACAAGTGAGCCTTGCGTGAACGGATAGACCTTCGGAATAGCACGTATGAATTTGTTAGCTGATACTTCTATTGTCCCTTCTGGAATTCTTGCGAGCTTAACTGGAAAGACTTTGTTAAAGCCTTCTTCAATTATCTCTTCGTACACTTCCATTTCCTGGACTTTATCAACAACTTCAAATTTCACATCGTATCCTTTGAGCACAATATTTTTCATCTGAGAAGCTATGAAGCGTTTGAATATCAAATCATATATCGCAATATGGTCTTTCGTAAATCCCTCAAGCTCACCCGAGTAAATCATCGCTTTGATATCCTCTATATCCAAAGCCCTGGTTGGTCGAATACATTCGTGTGCTCCGCCTTCACCCCACGTTCGCGGTTTGAAGAACCCTTCGCCAAACGTTTCGGAAATGTATTCCTTTGCCACGTTCATTCCAAAATCAGAAACCCTTGTTGAATCCGTTCTGTGGTATGTAATAAATCCTCGCTCGAACAAATCTTGGAGCACTTCCATTGTTCTGGAAACCGAGAGCTTGTATTTCTCAGATGCATCCTTCAATATCACATCCGTCGTGTAAGGTGGTAAAGGTGATTTCTCTATTCTTTTTTCCTCGCCTTTTGTTACCTTGACCACCTTTATCTCATTGAAAAACTTTTCTGCTTCGTGTTTTTCTTCAAATTCAAACCTTAAATCCACCCCATCTTTAGAGATAGTCACAACATATTTCTTTTGCTTGCTTTCCTTTGCGCGTTCTATTACCCATCCAAGAACAGGTGTCTGAACCCTTCCAGCAGAGAGGTTACTCCGTCCGAAAAGTCTTTGGATGAGCTGTGAAAGTTCAAATCCTACCCATCTATCCGAAATTCTTCTCACAACTTGCGCTTTGACAAGATTTTCATCTACTTCTCTGTACTCACGTAACGCGTTTAAAATCGCTCGCTTTGTGACCTCGTGAAATTCCATTCGCTTGATATTTTTCGCATATACACTGCACAAGTTCTTCAAATCCCAAGAAATCTTTTCACCTTCTGTATCAGGGTCAGTTGCAATAAGTATCTGTTCAAATTCTTTGCTCGCTTCTCTGATAGCGTTCACTATGCTTTCTTTTCCCTCGATAGTCTCATACACAGGAACATACTTTCTACTACCATCGTTAGAACTTTCCAAAACGCCAAAATAACCTTCCTCTTTATTTAAATCAAACACATGACCAAAAGACGCAGTGATGACCACGTATTTGTCTTCTGTAATAACCTCATACAACTCGTGACCTTCAAGACTGCGGGAGATTGGCTTTCCAAAGAAGTTTGCAATTGTTCTTGCCTTGTGAGGAGATTCAACGATTACAAGTACAGGTTTCAAGAAATCGTCTCTTCTACCTTCTTTCTTACGCACACGCTCTCTGTCGTTATCTATCTCTTTTATCAACATTCCGAAATCTATACTCTGCGCTTCTTTAAATACCACATCTGAGCTGAACCACCAGCGAAGCTTTCTAATCAAATTGTTGAAAACCTTTTTATCATCCACAAGTACATAGCTCAGTCCCTTTGTAATACCACCAACAAAGAGCCTCGAGGTACGTCCAGATGCTTGCAAATAACCGGTCACGTCGGCAACAACTAGATACCACTTTCCACCTTCTTGCCTCAGTGTAATATCATCCGCAGACTTTATTTTCTTGGTAATCTCTTCAGACAGAATAAACTTTTTTATTTCCTCTCTCAACTGCTCCACACGGTCTTTTGGAGGATTTGGAATATTTCCGAGTTTTTTTAATTCCTTCATCCATTTATCTATCGTCATGGTCCATTTTTCTAACTCTTTGTCCCTTGCTATCAGAGGTCTCAACGTCGAAATAGCCAGGAGAATGTGTTTGACATTCCCTTCTAAATCCAAACTCACAACAATCTTGGGAACGCCGTAAAATACGGCGTAGCGAATTACCTCAGGTATGTCCAACCCACGTGCCAGCGGGTTTCTATATGAGGAAATACCTATAAGAACTTGGATTTCTCTATTTTTGTACTTTTCTAAAACTTCTTCTGAAAAATTCTCATAACTTTCGCTTGTAATTCCGTGTTTACTCAGAAGTTCTTTTAATTCGTCAACCTTTTCTTTTCCATAATCGGAAGACACAAATACAAGCCCACCGTCACCGAATTGTTTTATCTTCTCCACAAGCATGTTATCCAAAATCGTTTGATTGGCCCCAACGACTTCGTACACATCCTCAACATTCCTCAGATAGAAAACAGGACGACCAACATCGAACGAAAGAAGTTCCTTGAAGAGTCTTATTCTTTCAGACTTTGGATTGCTCGTGGCAGATGAAACAACCATCACACCTTTTGCTTTTTTCGAAATTCTTTTAACTTGCTCACGTAATGAGTTAATTTCCTCTACATTCTCTTCTGTCACATTTCTCCTCATCCTTATATACTTCATCGTCAACTCAATATCCCTTGGCTCAAATCCCAACAAATACAATGCCTTGTCTATATTCTTCGCTGTTTTCAAGAACGAATCAACATCGTCAACAAAAATAAAACTAAAATCACGAGGAATTAGGTCGACATTTTTGTAAAGGAACATAGAAGTAGTCACAAGTATTTTGAACTGACCATTCGCAAGTCTTTCTTTGTTTTTGTCCTTTTCCTTTTTCGATTCCTCCATTCCTATTACCAACAAATCTTCAGCTGGGACTTTATCTTTTAGCTTTTCATAGCTTTGGAGGACCAGAAGCCTGGTTGGAAGAATAATATAAGACTTTTTGTTGTGCTTTGCAAAGTATATCGCCGAAGCGAATCCCCATGAAGTCTTTCCAATTCCTGTTGGTGCCAAAAGCGCAAATGAGCGTTTCAAAAGCAGCTTTCTTGCCCAGAACTTTTGCAATTCCCAAGGTTCAAACCCCACGTATTTTCTAAATGTTCTTTCCCACTCTTCATACTCTTCGTTCAATTTGCAAAATCCCTTAAGCCCTTTTAAATTACTAAGACGACAAAGGGCTTCCTTGCCCTCGATGTCTTCTTTCAAACAATTTTCACAAGGAAGCCCCTTAACCAACCTTATTGAAGATATATCTCCACCACAATTAGGACACAATTGCTTAAATACTGCCTCTAGTGCGGATGCTTGCTGTGCCACTACCTCCATTGGCTCAATCACTCCTCAATCGTTAGCCCTATGTTGTGTGCACCAAGAAGCGGTGTGAGCGAAGCGATAATCACCTGACCAGAAAGGTTTGATACAAACTTTTCAAGGAGATGAGTATCAAGCACGTTGAATGGTTCATCAAACAAGAATACCGGTTCGTAGTGTTTTGTTTCCTCTATAAGCTTCTTAAAAGCAAGTACTATTGACAGATACAACAAACGTTTTTGACCTTCCGAAGCATAGTATCTTGCTAGAAGGTCTTTGTAGTACAACAGATAGTCATCTTGCGAATGCGGACCTACTGTTGTTACCTTTTCAGCAATATCCTGTTCAATGTAATCCAAGAAATTGTTGCCTTTGAACTCACTTTTGTACTCAATTTTAAACGTTTTGTCCAGGTACTTTGAAAGTTCATTAATCATTTGCTCTCTTTTTTCCACAATCTTTTCCGCCATTATTTGCAAATCTTTCGCTGTCTCTATCAAGTATTCCTTATCTATCAATTCTGGTTCTTGCTTAAGATATTCGTTCCTTTCATCTAACAATTTTTCATATGCACGCAAAGTTTCATAGTAATCGAGGTCAAGCAATGAGAATACCTCATCAAAGAACTCTCTTCGTTGGGCTGGTCCTCCATCTACCATAGAATAATCCCTAAAGCTGAAAGGTATAGCGATAAATATCTCCTGGATGTCTCTAAACCTCTTGACCTTTGTGCCGTCAAGGTATGCTACCTTTTCCTTCTTATCATCATGTTGTACATACACTATCTCTATTGTATGTTTCTCATCACCGCTGATTACCTTGCCTATGATTTCAAAATGCTTTTCGCCGACCTTCAATACTTGATAATCCCTTGCACCTCTGAAAGAACGAGGATTTGACAAATAAGCAACAGCTTCTAAAATAGATGTCTTACCTGAACCGTTCGGCCCATAGACAACGTTTACACCATCATTAAATTGAACTGTGCGCTCTGAGAAATTCCTAAAGTTTTTCACAGTTAATTCCTTGATAATCATCCTTTTCCTTTCCATCCCATCCACCCCCTTTGAAATATTTTTTCCACACTATGAATTTTACTACTTTTATTTAAAAATTCAAAATCAGCACAAACACACGGTTGCAAAAACATTGATAAATACAAGAACTACAAACCGTTTTCTTGTGGTTTTTGATTGAATTTGACTTTGAGTATAAATAAAAAACCGTGACATACTTGTGCACTGAACCCCAATAATGAAACAGGAAAAAAACACCCCCGAAGTGGTAAAATAAAACCATCAAGGGGGGTTTTTCTTTGGCGAAGAAAGAACAAAAATTTAAAAAGTATCCTTCTGAAATTAAGCAAGAAATGTTAGCAATGCTTTATGGATAATGGACTCAGCCTTTCAGAAGCATTAAAGTATATTGCTTAATTTTAGTCCAATTTTCCGCAGTGAAGAAATAATAATTGCAAGTACAAAAAAAGCCCGCCTGATTCCAGAAATTCTTCACAGGCGGGCTTGTCATTTACATCCTTTCTAATCTTAATGAAACGTGTCTGTACATTACTCAAACAAAGTACCATAACTTTTAGCTTTGAAAATCCTAACAATACCCTGCTTTACACTCCTCTTAGTCAATATAATCTAAACCATATAATGCAGTCAGAGGCATTTTAGTTACTAATTCTGGATTAGTTGGATCTGTTATATCTACTATGACTAAACCATTTCCCCCATCAGCAATATATACATAATTCCCTGAAACTTGTACACCCCATGCATAACCATCTGTATCCAAATGACCTACTTGTCTTGGATTAGTCGGTTCTGTTATATCTACTATGACTAAACCATTTCCCCCATCAGCAATATGTGCATAATTCCCTGAAACTTGTACTCCTTCAGCCCAACCAGCTGTATTCGAGCTACTTATTATTTTGGGATTTGATTTGTTTGATACATCTAATATAAAGATTCCTTCTTTTCCACCAGCTGCTACTACTATGTTCGAAAGTTGTGGTTGTGGAGTGTTATTATTTACAGATACATCGCTTGAATTGTCTTCTAGCGTTGGATTGCTTGGTATAGCTGATACATTATTAACTTCTTCAATTGCTATACAACCTCTTAGTGAAAAATTACTTACCATGAGTACAATAAGCATAAGTAATAATATTAAAAACACTTTCCTTCTCATGTTTTCACCCCCTATGATTTTAAATATTTAGCAAGTTATTTTACAATTTAATTATATCACTTCAGTGATTCACGAATCAAATAACGGTGTGACCCCTGAATATTGGGGAAGTACATAAAAACCCTCTTTGAACAGATACACGAAATGATTCAATATATGCTTTCGAATTAGGATTATTTTTGTAGTCAAATTCATGTGTAATATTTAACCCTTTCATAATAGCATCAGTTGATTTAGCTTTAAATTGTGGATTGTTATCAGTTCCAATAATAAGGTTCTCTGTATTAGCTTTTCTGAAATCAATTGCTTTTTGCATGTGCTTTAATAGAATGTTTGTTATACTGCGTTGTATTTTATTATCTTAAAATAAAATAAGGAGCCTTAAAAGCTCCTTATTTACATTCTATAGCTGAAATATGGATCTATTTTTAGATGTTAGCATTCCAAACATTTCTGCGAAACTTTAAAACTATTCTTTATTCTCTTCTTCTATCTCAATATTTGATTGTTTTAATGCTTCTAATATCTTATCTTCGTACTCTGTCTTTTTCATTTCTCCATTACTAACCTCAATACTAATCTTCACTCTACAATTTTCAAACTTACTATTTAAGAAACTTACAATTCTCGCAACAGTAGAAATTTGTCCTTTAGGAACATTAAGTTTTAAACTTATTTTTGAAAATATGTCTTCTACTTCTCCTCCATCGGGACCTTCTCCTCCATCAGGACCTTCTCTTACATCTGGGCCTTTTCTTCCATCTGGGGCTTCCCCTCCATCTAGACCTTCTCCTTCATCTGAACCTCTAAGATGTTTCTCACATAACTCAGAATTAATAATTATTTCTGAATCATTAAAATTTATATTTCGAATTTCATTAATACACATACAATCTATATTACCATCGTTTTTTAAGTATCCAAATCCACTATACCAACTCCTTAAGATTTAATAAAATATATTTTTATCCAAATAAAGTTCTAGATGTAGGTATTTTCAATGAATTTTTTCTTGACCCATCTAAAATTATTCTAAAGGCTCTTTCGTTTTTCTTTCTTGTTATCGTAAATGAATCCTTTCCAGAATTGATAATAAACTTTATTTCATCAGGCTCTAAAATTGCCAACTCACTATCGTTTAGTTTTTCCATCCCTAGTACAAGAACAAATTTTAAGGAATTTTCCTTTGACAATTCTTCAATTTTTAATTTATCATCTTCAGTTAAACAAAATAGCCAACTTTTATAATCCGGGTTCTTTGTTTTGTTAGGTTTAGTTCTATATTTAATAAACAACAAAACATCTCCTTCGTTCATTGTTAACTTATAGATTCTTCTTTCTTCACTTCCTTCTATTAAAGTCGGAACTAAACCTGCATTAAAAAGCATTGAAAGCACACTTCCATAATAAAAATCGGCAATTTTTAAATTTGCCATATTTTCACCTCTAGATCACTTAAATCTTTTGGAGTGATTTTTATAATATTCCATTCCTTTTTCAGTTATTTCCCAAATTCCTCTTGGTGAATCAGAAGATAACAAGCCGTCTTTAATCATTTTGAATCTTGTCCATTGAGCTGTATTTCTCCATCGAACTTCACCAGAATTTAATTTACCCAAATCATATTCATTAAATTTGTTTTTCATTTTTTCATAAACCATAGAAAGAACTTTATCCATTTTTGCTCTTCCACCGAGTTCAATAAGTGATTCTAAAATTGGTATAACATATGCACTTTCAGGGGTTTTTAGGCCCTTTTTTATACTCTTAGTATTTTTATTCAATAATAAACTTTTTTGATTGGAAAATATAGTTTTCCATTCACTTTGAAGAGATTTCACTTTTTCGCTAAATTCCTGAATTTTTTTACTTTTACCAAAAAGTTCTTCTGCTTTTTCAAAATCTTTACTTTTGAGAAATTTTTCCACTTCATCAACCAAATTTCGATAAATATTATCTATTTCTTCTAATAAAATTTCAAAAGCATCATCTACACTATTTCCCATTTCTAATCCCCCCTTTTAAATTTTTTTCATTTTTAAAATGCATATTTACAATACTTTTTTTAATCGTATACCCCCCAAATTATGTAAATCAAACATAAGAAACTGATATCAGTTTAAAAACTCATTCTGAATTTTTTCAAATTCTTTATTTATTGCAATGTTATCCAATAAAATATTCTTAATTTGATTTTTTCTATCTAACAATTTCATAAAATACTCTTCAACTGTTTTTTTATTAGAATTTTTAAACTTTGAATAAAAATAATAAACAAAGACTTTTTTATTTTGACCTATCCTATATGCTCTATCAGTTGCTTGGGAAGTAACTGCTGGATTCCATTCCGGTGTAAAGTGTATAACATGATTTGCTTTCACAAGATTTAATCCTACTCCACCAACCCTAGGATTTATAATCAAAACATCTACTAAATCTCTATTAAAGCGATTTATTACTTGATTTTGCTCTTCCCTAGATAATGTTCCATTAAGTATTTCACAATTCATTCCTATTTCACTTTCTATAAAAGTTTTTAATATCCTTTGAGTCAAAAGAAACTTTGTGAAAATTAATACCTTTTCTTTTCTATCCTTGATATTCAAAAGAATTTCTTTTAATCCTTTTAACTTTCCTGAGTATTTTAGAAAATCGCTATTAAAATCGTCAGCGGCAAAATCACAAACTTGTAGGAGTTTTATTACGAGTCCCAAAAAGTTTTTTCTGCCATCTATAAATCGATATTGTTGATATTTTTCTAAGTAAATTTCTTCTTGTATATCTGTGAAGGAACAATCAATCTTAAATTCCTGTTTTTCTGGAAAATGTATATTCACACTTTTATCAAATTTTGTCCTTCTCAGAAATATTGGATCTATAGTATTTAAAATTTCTAAAGATTTTTCTTCAGCTTCAACAGAATCTGGTTTAATATTTATTATGTTATATCTATCATTAAAATCTTTTAACTTACCCAAAAAACCTGGAACGATTGCATCAATTATATTCCACAATTCATCAATACTATTTTCTACAGGTGTACCTGTTAAAGCTAGATGAAATTTGAATTTATAACCTTTTATTATTCTTGATATCTTTGAACGATAATTTTTGTATCTCTGAGCTTCGTCAGTTATAATAAGATTCCAGTCTTTAACTAAAAAATCTGTTCTTCTAAAAAGTTTTTCATAATTAATTATTTCTAAATCCCCTGTATCAATAAATTTTCCTAATTCCGGGCTAAACTTACTAATTTCATCTTTCCAATTGGAAATTAATGAATCAGGCACAGCTATTAAAACAGGAAATAAAGCTCTATTTTCATATAACCAAGTCATAAAAGCTATAGCCTGCGCCGTCTTTCCAAGCCCCATATCATCGGCCAGCAGGAAGCCTCTAAAACCTTCTAAATAGGCAGCTATAATTTTCATAACACCTGTTTTTTGGAATTCTTTCAAATCACCGTTGAAATATTTAAGTTCCAATCTTTTTTCAATTAATTCTCTGCTGTCATCTTTAACTTTAAAATATTCTAATTCTTCAAGATTTTCTTTTATTTGGATATCAAATAATTGACTGTTTATCTCTTTTCTTTCTGTTAAATCTGTTTTTGGTTTTAAGTTTTCTGTTCCTTCAAAATGTGGCATTGAATCTATCTTAATCCATGAATCATTGTAAAAAACAAATCTTTTATTCTTTTTTCTAGCATCCTCAATTAATTTCTTTAGTTCATCTGTTAACTCAATGTTATCAACGCCGCCTTCAACTAAATCTTGTAATTGAATAATGTTGTAATCCAAAAATTCAGAAGAAATTTCTGTAGTTAAATTCTTTTTAATCGAAACATTTTTTGGGACAAAAGTTAAAAACTTAATTCTATCAGAGAGTCTCTTTACAAATTCTTCGGAAAAAGTTAATTGGTAATCTTCATAAAAGCTGTCTATATTTTTTTCGTTAATTAATATCTTTCCAACTTTACTGTCTCGATATTTTTCCAATAATTCCAAATCTGCTTTCTTCTCATCTTCAAGAAAATAAATATGACTTTTTGTAGACCATGTTCCACGTTGTAAAATCCTGTTGTTTCTAGGTAATCCATAAATTGTATAATCGATAACAACACCGTTTTCGCTTTTATCAACTTTTAAACTGTAATCTACTTTTTTGAATTCTTTTGGAGCTTCTATTTTTATTTTATATTTTTCTTCTAATGTACATAGCTTCTGCAATTTTTTCGACAAGTTTGTTTTTGAATCTAAAGAAGTTATCAAATCATATAGTTCTTCAAATAAATAAATAATTATTCCTTTTTCACGATTTACCAAAAAACGATTCTGAAGTTTTAGTCGATAGTTTTTGAAGTAAAATTCAATAGTATTTAGGTTTATATTGTTTATGTAATTTATTTTTAACTTGATTTGTTCGAAATCAATATTAAAACCTAGTTTTTCTAGGATTTCAGGGTCTTCTTTATACAAATTTTCTAAAAAATCGTTTTTTATGCTATATTTAGATAGTTTTTCACCAAAAATAATTCGATAAATCTTTTTAATATGTCTATCTCTAAAACCCAGTTTAATTTCTATTGAATCTTCAAAAATTTCGAATTTCATACACCTAGCCCCCGTAAATACTCCCTAAAGCTTCTTTGCCAATTACCTTGATGGCTCAGCCTGTTATAACATAATTCTTTATTTTTTAAATCAAATAATCTATCAACAACACCTTTTTCGTAAATATATAATGCGTTTCCAACATCTTTAAATTCAACAATATCATAATTTGAAAAATACATTATTATGGCTTCTGTTTGATAATATTTCCGTTTTTTTACATCTACCATTTTATCAAGATAGGTACGCCAAAATTCGAATCGTTCATTACTACTTTCAAAAAATTCTTTCAGTTGCTTTTTAAATAAATATCTTTTTACTTTTAAGACAATACTGGTAGAAACTCCAAGTTCAGTTAGGATTTTCGAAACTAGTTCAACTTCATATATTTTATTTTTATCGAATTGCGAATTAAAACTTAATATTGCACTCAAAAAGTTCAAATTAAAATCTTCAACATTTTCAACATGTTTTTCAAAAATATCTATAATTAAGCTTTTATATGTATAAAGTTGTTTGTAATTTTCTATAAAATCAATCAATTGATTTATAACGTTTGAATCTTCGGGATTTCTAGACAAATTAACCAATACCTCAATAAAAGTTTTTAATTTGACGTTCCTAACATTCAATTTTGTGATAATATAATTTAAATCCTTTTTCGAACTAATTAAGTTGCGCAAATAATTTATCGGATTTTCAGAATAAATTCCTCTTAAATCTCTGTAAATTTCATCGATCAGACCCAACAAATCTTCATCAGTTAAAAAGGAATTTTGAAATTCTTCATCAACAATTTCTTTGAATTCTTCTTTTTTTATTTTTATAAAGTTAAAAACTTTTGTTTTTAATTGAGGTTCTTTTTTATACATTTTCAATATTGTTCTATAGTGTTTTTCCTTTATTATATTTATTAATTCATCTACTTCCTTTTTTATAAACATCTCTTTTAGTTTCTCGTAATTTGACTTTTGAGAGCGTATTTTAAATTGTTCGTAAAATTTTTCAAATTTATTCATAAAATCTCTTAATATTAGTGGTTCAATATTAGGATCAACTTTGGATTCAAAATTATTCAAATCAATTTTGATAAATTCTTCTTTTTCTACTCTATTGTCATCATTTGCTTCATTTATACTTTCACTTTCCTTTATAGGTCTATTATCAAAATTTAAGGAATAATATTCACTTAACTTTTCAAAAATCAAATGTTTTAAATATGTCTTTTCTCTAGTTATGATTCTGAACCAAATTCCATTTATACTAATAATATTATTTTTCGAATCAATTGAATATAACGAATTTGAATTTTCTTTGCTTAAGTTTTCTATATCCGAATTATCAAGTTTAGAACTATTATTAATTCCTTTTGGCTCTAGTAAAAATGGAACTAACGATTGATAAGGAACAAATTCAAATATATCGTCGCAAAGTTTCTTAAAAGTTATATCCTGAGAATATATTTTTTTTAATTCTAACGTTAATTCATAGGCTGAATTTTTAGTTCCCAAATCATAATGGGCATCTAGATAATCAACTATTTGATTTAATAAACTTTTTCTTGAAGCTTCAATCTCAAATGTTTTAAAAAACAACGAAGCGTGTGCTATCATAATTAAGCATAATTCATCAATTTTTAATAGGTTTCTCCCTTTCTTGACTTCTTCAAAAATTGACAAAAGCCAAAATAATAAATAACTTTTATTTATATTATTCGAATCAAGAGCTTTTTCCAACCTTTCTAACAAAAGGTCATCAGTACTCAAAAAGTTATAATTATTTTTAATGATTTTTATCACCCCCTAAACATATTATAATACATAAAATGTAAATATTTTGGTATAATTATTTTTGTAAAGGAGGTGTATTACTGTATGCCATTGGCCTTTTTTCAAACCCTTTTAAATTTTTTCCTAAACATTTTTTCTTCACCTTTTACTGTGCTTTATATTTTTTTAGAATTATCTTTTTTTATTGTTTTCATAATACAAGTTTTAAGAATTAAAAAATCAATAAATGAAATTGAAATTGAAAAAATTCGAAATTTCATTAACTTTTGGCCAAATTTTTTTGTAATTTTAGGAATATTGGGAACTTTTATAGGAATTATTTTAGGTATTTCCAATTTAAATTTTCAAAATGAGACAACATTAAAAAATAGTATTAATTCTTTGCTTTCCTCTATGGGAACAGCTTTTTATTCTTCGATTTTTGGAATCATTTTCTCGTTATTTTCTCAATTATCAATTAATGAATTAAATCAAAAGATTTCTGAATTCTCAAAAAAATCAAGCGATAAAATATTAGATGAAATAATTGGAATTAGAAACGACATAAAAGAATTAACTGAAGTCTTCTCTAGACCTTTAGAAACAATTTCTGAAAACGCTGGTCAAACTGTTGAAAAATACGCCCAAAGAATAAATGAAATTAATGAATCTTTCACTTCAAATTTTAATAAAAACATTAGTATCTTCAGTAATACTGTTTCTAAAATTTCAGAAGAAATTTCAAACCAATTAGAATCAATAAGACAACAAAGTGAACTTATTGAAAGAAAAGGTGAGCTTATTCAAAAACAAGGTGAAAATCTTCAGAAATTTTCTGAAATAATTGAAAATAGCAAAAATTCATTTAACGAAATCTTGAACTCTCAAAATAATATTGTTAATAAAATGAATGAATTAATTGATTTAACAAATTCAATCATTTCAAATCAAGAGAATTTTGAAAAGCTAAATAAGAATGTATCTAACTTGATTGAAAAACTTGAGGAATTTATAGCTTATTTTAATACGAATATTAATAACTTTATCAATTCAATCTCAGAAATAAATAATAAAGTACCTAACCAAATGATATTAAACTACAAAAAAGCATTTGAGGAAATGGAATTATTCACAAGAGATTTCTTTAGTAAATTAAAAGATATTACAGCTTATTTGGATGAGTCAATCGAAAATTTTGACAGTTCATTAAAAGAATTCAACGAAACACTTTTAAAAGTTAAAGATGAAATACAGAACTCTATTGAATTATTTGGCAATACTTTGATATCTTCACTTGATAATTCTTATACGAATAATAACAATAATTTTGACAAACTACAGGAGTGATTTTCATTGAGCAAAAGATTTAATCCTTGGATTTCTTACTCCGATTTATTTTCTGCTCTAATTTTAATGTTTGCTTTGCTTTTATCTTTGGTATTACTGCAATATATATACACTTTTCAAGAAAAAGAAAATAGGCTCATAGAAATTATTGGTATCAAAGCAAAAATAGTTGAAGATTTGGTTAAAGCATTTAAAGACTTAAACTTAAATATTGATATTGATCCTGATTCAGGTGCAATTATAATGAATAACGAAATTTTATTTAATTATGATGATTACAACTTGTCTGAAAATGGGAAAGATATCTTGTTAAGAGTCATAAATACATATCTAAAGGTAATCTTGAAACCAGAATATGAACCTTTCATTGCTTCGATTTACATTGAAGGGCATACTGATCCAACAGGTTCTTATGACTACAATATTGAACTTTCTCTAAAAAGAGCATTAGAAGTATTTAAATTTCTAAAAAGTGTTTCAAACAAAATTCCAAATCAAAAAATTTTTTTCAAAAAGTTAGTTGTTTCTGGTCAGGGTTATAACAGTCCCATAATTGAAAATGGTAAAATAAATTATCAAAAAAGCCGAAGAGTTGAAATAAAATTTACTCTTAAAGACCAAGATATGATGAATGAGATTAAAAAGATTCTCAGTGGAAATTAGTTCAAAATATTTCTTTAAGTTGTAAACAAGGGCAAATTATCTTTTTTAGAAAAATTTTCCAATTAGTCAGTAAATACAAATCTTTTGATTATCTCATTTGCCAATAAAATTCAATGCTTTGGTTAAATATTCTCTCAAATATGGCAATTGTCCAAATTCATTTATCACTATTTTTGTAGGAAGATGATTAGTATAATGTCCAATATTACTAACATCTCTAGCTTTTAAATTGTTCGGTTTTATTTCAGTTAATTTCATTTTTGGATGGGTATGTAAAATTAAAAACGTACCTATAAACATATCTTCCAGTAAAGACTTAATTAATTCTTCAATATCATTTCTTCCCCAAACAAAACTTCTTTGAAAATCTGGTAACATAACTTCACCATTGTATGCTAATTCAAGTAAATTAAGTAACTTATTTTGCCCTTGCTGTAAATTCACTTTTATCCCCCCTGTTATATATTAGATAATGTTAACTAAAAGTATTGAAACTTTCCAAAAACCGCATTATCCTTATAAAGAGGGGACACCCCCCAACCAACTCTCGACAAAGGAGGTATCCCGATATGAACAACTCAACGCTCTCTTG
>Ga0224486_100113_pt1 | contig 39525 bp, 34 predicted proteins | sample TexhydDE_CT_test_FD_172013 | JGI IMG/M metagenome (GOLD analysis project Ga0224486, IMG submission 172013) | Fracking water microbial communities from deep shales in Oklahoma, United States - hydraulically fractured wells DE_CT_test ... | reverse complement strand
GCAGAAAGCTTTTTTAGTCATTTTAAAGAAGAGTTAGTAAAAATACATGGAGAAAAGACAGAAGAAGAATACAAGAAATTGATAGAAGAATATATAAGATTTTACAACGAAGAAAGATATCAGATTAGATTAAAAGGCATGACCTCAGTAGAGTACCGAAGTCATGCCATCTGAAAAGTTAATAATATACTTTTTTTATCTGTCCCACTTTCGGGGGTAAGTCCATAAAGTGCGGGGGATTTTTAACGGTGATTTTCCAAATTTCAAACCTTAAATTTTTTCACATACTCGTTCAAATTACTTACTGCTTTTGCAAGTTCATCTGAATAGTTCTTAACCTCGTTAACTTGTTCTGCTTGGTTTGCAATTTGGGCTGCCATTTCCTCGATATCATGTTCCACTTCTTGGATGTTCTTTGTAATTTTATCCATTGCTGCACTGACCTCTTCTGTTGCACCGCTCTGTTCTTCAGCTGTTGCTGCCAAGTCAGCTGTCATCTTCGAAACTTCTTCTATCTTTTCAATCAGCATTTTCAGACTTTCTCCAGCTTCTTTAACTGTTGCAACATAACCATCTACTTTTTGACTTACTCCTGTCGTCACTTTTTCAACCCTTTTCGCTTGCTCACCTATCTTACCAAGTATCTCTGCTATCTTTTTGGTTGCCTGTCTACTCTCTTCAGCAAGTTTTCTTATTTCATCCGCAACGACTGCAAAACCTCTACCTGCTTCACCTGCACGGGCCGCTTCTATTGCCGCGTTTAGTGCCAGCAAGTTCGTTTGTTCCGCTATGCTCGAAATAGTATCGACTATCTCACCTATCTGATTCGAGAATTTTGTTAGTTCAACTATAGCATTTAATGATTCGCCCATACCACTTCTGATTTCACCTACTGATGTCTCGACTTCCGACATTCTATGAGAAACAGTTGTGACATTTTCTTTCATAAGTTCTGCACTTTGGGATAGTTTCTCTGAATATCTTGCTATGTTTTGAGCACCTGCGGCAATCTCTTCCATACCGCTGTTTGCCTCTTGTGTTGCCGCCGCAATATCTTGGACCTCAAGCGTTGTTTTCTGAACTGTTTCCTTGGATGCCATTGCTGCTTCAGCCGAATTCTTTGCAAGGTCATCAAGCATTAAGGAAACGGATGAAACCTGTGCCCCAAGTTTCACAACTTCACCAACAGTTTGTTTGAAGCTATCTATAAGTATCTTGAACGCTCGACCAAGTTCGGCAATCTCATCTTTACCAATTTGGTCTTCCGAAATTTCAGCCGTCAGGTCGTTGTTTGCAACTTTCTGAGCAACTTCAACAACATGGTTTATACGCTTAGTTATACTGTCCGTTATAAACACTGCAATCAGAGCTGCACCAAGAGCGATAATTATTCCTGCAAAAACCCCAGACACGATAATCTTTTTGGCAGCACTTGTAATTTCGGTGTATGGAATCATACCGATAGCTGTCAAATTGTAACTTCCTATCCTTTCAAATGCTGCGAATTTTTTCCCGTTGGAGTTGTAAACAACACTTCCCTTGGTTTTTGAAATAATAGCCTGTGCAAGTTCTTTTGTTCCTTCCTCTTTAGCTAAGTCAAGTTTTCCAACATACTCTGCTTTTGGATGAGCAACTGTTAATGTTCCATAAGCAAGTGCCAAATAACCGGATTTTCCTATTTTTACTTTGGAAACCATCTTTTGTAAATCCTCTAAAGGATACAATCCAGCCAAAACTCCAATAACGTTTTCTCCAAAATCTTTTACAGCGGCCACGATCAGAATAAGTTGCTTACCATCGTATTCATATGGCATGTAGATATCGTATTCTTTCTTTTTCGTTAAAATGTTCTCAATTACATCACTTGGAAATTTAATGTCCACAAGCCCGTCTTTAGAAACCACTCGCTTATCTGGCAGAATTACAAAGACGTCTACATAACCTTTCTGGTTTAGAGCACTGTAGGCATTTCTAACGCCCCATCCCAGTTGAGAGATTCCCAGTTCATCGTTTGTATTCATCATATACGGTGATATAGCACCACTGGCTGAATATTCGTACAACGGTTTGACAATATTATTTATGTAAATTTCTACGTCCTTTCTGACAGAGTTCAAAACAAGAGTTTGAATTTGAGCTGCAGCGTCCCTAACTACTGAAGTAGATACAAGCACCGAGTCAAAGACACTCACAACTGAGGCAACAACGCCAACCAAAACCAAAGACAAGATAAGTTTTGCTCGCAAACTCATGAAAACACCTCCTTAAGAATCACTTCTTTAACTTTCTCAAAATTCTCACCAAAATATCTATCTTCTGATAATCTTACATTAATTTTACCATAAAAATCTTCAATTTTACAAGAACTCCTTAAGGGTCTTCGCGAATCTAAGGCAACAGAAACGAGCATCGCTTCAATGCTAACCAGTGAGACAATATTTTCAAAGATTTTCCTGAGCTTTCTAACCGCATTAGCACCCATGCTGACGTGATCTTCTTGATAAGCTGAAGTCGGTATAGAATCAGCGCTTGCTGGATGTGAAAGGACCTTGTTTTCGTTACATAAAGCGGCGGCCGTGTATTGCCAAATCATATAACCGCTGTTCAAACCTTCCTCGCCACCAGCAAGGAACGGTGGTAGACCTTCGTTGACCTTGGGATTAAGTAATCTATCTATCCGCCTTTCTATCATATTTCCCATCGAGGTTAATGCGATCGACAAGTAATCTGCACAAAGAGCTAAAGGTTCCCCATGGAAATTACCACCACTGATGACTTCATCTTCGAAAATCAGAGGATTGTCAGTGGCAGAGTTAATCTCACGTTGGACAACTTCTTTAACCCACTGGATAATATCCAAGACCGCCCCGTAAACTTGAGGTATCGTTCTTAAGGTATAAGCATCCTGCACCTTACCACAGTTTTTATGGCTCTCTCTGATTTGACTTCCGTCGAGGAATTCCCTGAGCATCTGCGCAATTTTTATCTGACCGGGATGTGGTCTTGCGAGTTGTATCCTTTCATCGAATGCTGCAGGGGTTCCAAGAAGTACATCAACACTTGAAGCAGCAACTAAGGTGGCTATCTTCATAAGTTTTTCTAAGTCACGTACGATTAAAGCTAAGTGTGCTGCCATGAACTGAGTCCCGTTTATCAAACTTAAACCTTCTTTTTCTTCCAAATGTATTGGTTGGAAACCATAATCTGAGGGATTGAAGAGAACAGCTTTTCCATCTCTGACGATTTTTCCTTCCCCAATTAATACCATTGCAATGTGCGATAAGGGAGCTAAATCACCACTTGCACCAACTGAGCCTATTTCTGGAACAGCGGGTGTTATTTTTTTGTTCAAAAGCTCGATGAGTTTTTCCACAACTATCGGTCTAACACCACTGAGTCCTTTAGCTAATGCGTTGGCTCTTATTAATATAATTGCTCTCACGAAGTCTTCAGGAAGATAATTACCTACACCTGCAGAGTGTGAGAGAATTATGTTTTTTTGTAGCTCTTTGAGTTTTTCCTTTGATATTCGAATATTTGCTAGCGCGCCAAATCCCGTGTTGACACCGTATATGGGTTTGCCCACGTCAAGAAACCTTTGAACAATTTCTCTACTTTTTTTTACTTTTTCGTAAGCTTCTAAAGATATCGCAACTTGGGCATGCTCCCGACTTACAAGATGAACATCTTCCAAAGTTAGATGTTCACCGTCTATTGTAACATGGGGAGCGTTTACAGTACTTGACATTTTCATAATTCACTTCCCCTTATCTTTGTTAAGTGTTTACCTTCTACGAAACGAGCCATTATGTAAAGCAAATCAGAGAGACGATTCAGATACTTTATAATTTCTGGTCTTACTTGTTCTTGTTCTGAAAGACGTACGACGAGCCGTTCTGCTCGCCTTGCAATTGTTCTGCATACATCTAAATAAGCGCTTGGAATAGTTTCGCCCGGTAGGACGAAAGAATCAAGTTTTACAGTTTCCTCATAGGTGTGAACATATTTCGTAAGCGTTTCAACGTCTTCGTCATTTATCAACCTGACAAATTTTTCTCCTTTTGCCAGTTCGGCTGCCAGTCTAAAAAGGTCCCTTTGGACCTGTTCTACGATTTCCCTTTCGTAATCGGGTAAGAAATGCTTGACCAGCCCCAAAAATGAGTTCAATTCGTCAACAGTACCATAGCTTTCAACCCTAAGATGTGCTTTTGATATGCGTTCTCCGTTTGCAAGACTTGTTTCTCCCATATCGCCAGTTTTCGTCGTAATTGACATAATTGTCCCCTCCAAATTTTTTAGAATAAGGCTGTCTCGTCTAAAACTTATTATACTAGGTTATGTAGTTTTTCACAAACTCAAGAAATACAGTCTATTACTTTTGTAATGCGTTATCTTTGAAAGTTCTGTTCCATGCACCTTTGTTCATTTAAAATCTTTCCGTAAATGACCACGTTCTCGTAAGTATAAGGGTTCTTAAGATAACAGCTTTTTTTACCCTCTAGTTGGAAACCATATTTTTCTAATATTTTTCGCATGGGTATGTTCTTTTCCAAGGTTTCTGCTTCAATTCTGATAGCGCCGTTATTTTTTGCCCAATCAATAGCCAATTCCGTAAATTTGGAACCGAGTCCTTTACCCCTGTGTTCTAGTGTAATCTCCATTCCAAATTCGGTAACATGCGCGGTCTTTTTCTTGTTATCCAAAAACCACACCCATAATTGACCGACAATGTCATGAGCGTGTTCAGCAACTAAAAACAATCTGTTGCTCATGGATAGCCAGTTTTTTATCCAGTTTGTCATTCCTTCCAGTGTTATCTCATCAGGTGTGGAAAGTATCGTATCACTTTCTACGGCGACTTTTTTGCGCATCAAATATGCTTTTTCGAAATCATCTAACGAAACAGACCGTAGAATGTAATCTTTGAATTGAATAGGTAAGTTCAATCCTTGGAAATCAACCCCCATACTATCCCTCCCGAAGCATAATAAACTTGTGCAGTATTAACAAAAAAACAACCCCAACCACAGAAAAAACGTGTTGGGGTTCTTATCATTCTCAGAAGTATTATCCAGCACTTCCGGTATTCGGTTTTAATGCTACGATTTCCAAATCGACCAAATTCCTTACGTTTTCAAGAAGTCTGATTGCGTCAATTACCGTATCTTTTGTGGCAATGACTTTGAGATATTCACCTTCGAAGCTTCTTATGTTCATAACATTATCTTCAGCTTCAAGTAAATAATTTAGGATGTGAACGTCTTCTTTTTTTATTTTTACTAGTATATCATATTCAACGGGTTCTTGAACGTTTAGTTTATCATCTTTCATCACTTTTTTCTTCCTCCTTGGCGCGTTCTTGGGTATTTCCAGCACCATACATGTGCATTGTTAATGGACAGGGTGCTAACTTTTTGCGCGGTTGCGATAGGAATTTTCTAAATTTTTCAACAATTTCTTTTCCTTCGTCTTCAAAAAAGAATCTCGCAAAATCCGAGAATTTATTTACCGTGTTTTCACTTAGGTTGAAATATATGTTCCACGCTGCTTCATCTGCTTCTTCTGGCGAAAGTTGTAAAATCTCACAAAAGAATATCTTTACGGCGTTAAACCGTGCGTTTTCTGCAACAGCAATTCTTTTTCCTTCAGGCGTTAGAGAAATACCCCCTCTGTGTTCATAATAAAGTAAACCTGCATCTGCCAATCTTTCCAGAAATTGCTTTGCTGAAGGCATCTTGACCTTTAAAAAGTTTGATATCTTTTTCAGTCTTGTCCATCCCATTTCGTTCAGTGTTAGGTAGACTGCCAGAAGATATTTTCTTTCAGTTGGTCCAAGTTGGTTTTCCACAAGCCTCACCTCGCTAAGGTTCCTTAAATTTTTTTGAAATTAATACCTAAATGCGCTCCTACCTATGAATTCTCTTATAATGGATGTTCTGGGAATGTCTTCAATGTTGGTGATAGGCAAGAAGTAATCAAGTATTTTCAATAACCTGTTAGCTTCCGTTGATTCAGGCACATCATCGGGAACTACTGCCAAGAGAGGTTCTGCAAAGATTTTGAGAACAGATAATTCATAGATAAGTGCGCTGTTGAACATCGCATCTGCATTCTCCTGATACGGGAAGATGTTTCTTTCCTCTCCGCGTCTCACACTATCCCACATTCTTAGTGTTGCAAGTGCATCGTGTCCTCTGAATTTGCTGTCCCTCACCATTCTTCTTAGGAGCCTTACATCAGTTGTGTGTAATCTGTTAACGTTGTCCAGGTTGAGCTGAGCGAGTGCACTTGCGTATATTTTAAACTTCAATTCCTCTGGTACAAGTTCTGTGAGTCTTGGGTTGAGTCCATGTATACCCTCAACTATGATTATCTGGTCCTTGTCTATTTTCATCTTCGTTCCTACTGGTTCCCTTTTTCCCGCAACGAAATTGAATTTTGGTATTTCAACTTCTTTACCATTGAAAAGGTCAACTAAGTTTCTGTTGAACAAATCAACGTCTATTGCTTCAAGTGCCTCAAAATCATAATTACCATTTTCGTCGCGAGGCGTTTTTTCCCTGTCGACAAAGTAGTCGTCCAAGGATATAGTTACAGGCTTAAAACCGCTTGCCTTCAATTGTACCATCAACCTTTTTGAAAATGTTGTCTTTCCACTAGATGAAGGACCTGCGATGAGGACTAACCTGACGTTCCCTTTTTTCTTAATCTCTTCAGATATCATTGCTATCCTTTTTTCATGGAGTGCTTCTGCAAGTATTATCAAATCAGTTACCGCTCGTTCGCCTTTTGCGATCACTTCATTTAGTTCTCCAACGCTGTTTATCTCCATTATTTCGAGCCATCTTGAGTATTCAAGAAAAACGGCAGATAGTTTTGGTAATGGTTTGAACGCAGGCACGGAAATTTTCCCATCTTTAACCACGGGAAGAAGAAGGACGAATCCTTGCTCGTATTTGACAATGTCGAACCACTTCAAGTACCCTGTGGATGGTGGCATGTAACCATAGAAATAATCAACATGTCCATCTGCCTCATAAACCTTCACGGTTTTTTTCTTTCTGTACTTCAGGAGTTTTACCTTATCCTCCATTTCTGCAGAAGCAAAGAGCTGAATTGCTTCGCTTTTCTGTAATTCGTTCTTTTTGAACCTTTCGTCTGCTTCAACCCATTTTCTCATTTCGCTTGCGAGGTTTTTTGCGTCGTCTTCGGAGAGTTCTACGGGTGTATTTTTATCTCTTATTTCGCAGTATATTCCATGACCAATTGTATGTAACACTTTAAGAGTGTAGTTCTTAAACAAACTCCTAACGGCTGCATGTAAAATGAACAGTAAACCACGTTGATATATCCTCATGCCATCTTGCGACTCGAGTGTGATAAAAGTGACTTCTCCTGACCGATATATCGGTCGGAATAGTTCAACGATGGAGTTGTTTAACCTTGCTCCAAGCACCATCTTTCCGGTTTTTTTCTCATAATCTTTAGCGATTTGTTCTAATGTTGTCCCCGGAGCTATTTCATAAGTTTCTCCGTCGACATAGATTTTAAGCATCTCCATATATCCTTCCCTCCCACTTGTGGATGTTGGATAGTCTCTTGCTTTGAGCATAGCTAAAAATTATAACATACCCGAGTCATTTTTTCCAAGTTACTTCGAAGTTTGACGGGTTTATGTGGGTAAAATGCACATGGACGTTTACCTTGGCAACTTTTTTGATTTCTTCTTTCGTAATCTTTTCTTTGAAGTGTGGATGTAATTTGATGATAACTTCTGAAACATCCTTAGGCTTTTTCTGAAGTGTGTTAAAAAGCTGTTGAATAACAAGTTCAGCACTTGGTATTACTCCTTTTCCGTTACATACTGGGCATGTTGTTGTCAAGCGTTCGTCCAACGATTTACTCGTTCTTTTCCTAGTCATTTCGAGAAGTCCGAGTTGGGTAAAGCCGTAGATTTCAACCCTGTTTCTATCCTTTAAAACTTCCTTTTTCATGATTTCGATGATTTTATTCCTACTTTTTTCACTTCTCATATCTATAAAATCTACGATAATTATACCTCCAAGGTTTCTTAATCGTAGGATTCGTGCGATTTCTACGGCTGCTTCCGCATTTATTTGTTCCGATAGCTCTTCGTGGTCACTTGTGGTTGTAAAGTGTCCAGAATTGACGTCTATTACGACCATTGCTTCTGTCTTGTCAATTACTATTTCGCCACCTGAAGGCAAAGGAATGTGACGGTTTAAAACACGTTTGAGCTCCTCGTTTATCCCCAGCTCTTCGAATGCATCTCCATCGATTACTCTTATCCGAATATTTTTAGAGTAGTTCCTTATCAACTCTTTATACGTCGGTGAGTTAGTAACTACTTCGTCGACCCCTTGTTTTAAGAACTCTCTAAGCAAGAATTCATCAGAGTCTGACTCTTTGTAAAGTAGCTTGACTTTTTTAGCCTTCTTAAATTCTTTTACTAACTCGCTCCACTTGGCTATCAGTAATTCACTTTCTTCGTAAATATGCTGTTCTGTAGCTTCTGCTGCAGCAGTTCTTATTATGAACCCGCAAGAGTACTTTTCACGTAATTTGAGTCCTAATTCTTTTAGCCTATTTCTATCCTCTGAGTCTTGAATCTTTCTTGACACACCTATACTGCGCGAAAACGGCATTAATACGACATATCTACCTGGTAGACTTATATTTGTAGTTACCTGTGGCCCTTTCGTTTGACCACCTTCCTTTTTTATCTGGACAAGTACTTTTTGACCTTCTTGGAGTTTCTTCAAACCGAATGTTTCCAGATACTCGGGTCGTATGTCTTTCAATCTCAGAAAACCGTTTTCGTTGTTTGATAGCTTTACAAAAGCAGCCTCAAGCGCAGGTACAGACTTCTCTATTCTGCCTACAAATATACTCCCAGCAACGCTCTCTTCATCATCTGGGAAGTATATTTCTGTCAGTTTTCCATTTTCAAGAAGTGCTGCATGGGTTTTGTCGTTCTTTCTGTTTATAACCAATGTCACATACTACACCTCTTCACAGCGCTTGTAGAAAATTTGTGGAAAGTCATTACCAGGTTAAAAACTTTCAAGGTATTTCCGCTGTTCATTGGTTAGATTATCAATCTCTATTCCCAAAGACCTTAATTTCAACATTGCAACTTGCCTATCGAGTTCTTCAGGGTAATCGTAAACTATGTTTTTTAAATCTTTGTAGTGTTGCGACAGGTAGAGCAGAGATAACGCTTGAAGTGCGAACGATATATCCATAATCTCTACTGGGTGCCCATCGGCAGCAGCCAAGTTAACTAACCTTCCTTGTCCAATAACGAAGATATCTTTTCCATTAACTTCATAGCATGTTACGTTCTTCCTTATCTCGTATTTTCTTGTTGCAAGTTTCTCCAATTTTTCCATAGGTATCTCAACATTGAAGTGACCAGCATTTGCTAAAATAACTCCGTTTTTCAATTTACGAATCGTCTCTTCACTCAAGACATCACATACACCTGTTGCGGTGATTATTATGTCCGCTTGTGGAGCAAGTTCATCAATTTTTCCAACATCGAATCCATCCATAAGTGCTTCAACGGCCTTAATAGGATCGACCTCACTAACCATTACTCTGGCACCTAAACCGTGTGCACGTAATGCGATGCCTCTCCCACACCAACCGTAACCGGCTACGAGTACTTTCTTACCAGCCACAAGAAGGTTCGTGTTCCTCATTATCGAATCCCAGGTTGACTGTCCGGTTCCATATCTGTTATCAAACATAAACTTCATTTTTGCATTGTTAACTGCTATTACTGGAACTTTCAGTATACCTTGGGCTTGTAAGTTCTTCAATCGCCTCACACCTGTTGTTGTTTCCTCGGAAACACCTTTTAGATTATCCAAAACTTCTTTTCTTTCTGTATGCGCAAGTACTGTTAAATCAGCACCATCGTCAAGTATTAAATCAGGTTTGTAGTCTAGGATTTTGTGTAGAAAAGAAAAATACTCTCTTTCATCTTCCGTTCGCTTAGCATGAACAATTATTCCGTAGTCTTTGAGCGCTTCTGCAACATCATCTTGAGTTGATAGAGGGTTGCAACCAGTTACAAAGACATCGGCGCCAAGTTTTTTTAGGGTTATCGCAAGATAGGCGGTCTTGGCCTCAAGGTGGATTGACATTCCTATCTTCAGACCGTTCAATGAGTAACTCATCGTTTGGATAGAATTTAACAATTTCATATGTTTAGACACCCAGTTTATTTTTTGATGACCTGAGCTTTCTAAATTCTTCTCTTGAATATCCATATCGTTCCTCCTTTGCTCTCGTTGGCATCTAGTTTATTTTGCTACCGCCAGTGGCACCTTTTTTTCGATTTTTGAGTTTCCAGAAACAAAGGTAATTATCAGGTCATAAACCCCAGGTTCTGTAAACGAAAGCTTTTCTAACTTAGTTATGAAAGAACGACCGAAAGGAATGCAGTAGACTCTCCTGTTATTAATTTCAAAGTTGTAACCTATCTTTGCAATGCTGAATTGTATCTTATCAATCTTCAGGAAGCGTTCTTTGTTTATTTTATTCACTAAATAAATCTTGATTACGGGGTTCTTGCCAACGAGGACGGGTTCTTCACTCTCAATGTTAAAATCGATATCTTTTGGAGAAGATTCTGGATTTTTTGTTATTGGTATTACGGATTTAAATTCTTTTATACTGCCATCTTGAAAGTAAAGTTTTGCGTTTATTTCCTCGAGTCCTTCTGTTTCGGCTTTGAACTTCGTAGTTGATTTAAATGCATATGATTCGCCGGGGTAAAGCCTTACACTTTCATTTACGTATTCTTGAAATTCATTGCCCTTATAGCCCCATATTATCTTTGCAAGTGTTATATCTGTCGGTTGGGTTGTCCTGTTGATAACATATACTGATGGCTGGAATTCTTCACCAACCAGGTAGTAAGGCTCTGAGAGGATGCCATAGAATATTTCCTCTTTATATATGAATTTTCGTGAAATTTCGGCAGTTTTTCCATTAATTTTGCATCTTGCGTAGATTGTATACGTTCCGCCAGGCAAGTTTGCCAGAAAGACGTTCTCTTCCAAATTAAAAACAAGCCGTCGACCTAGAGCTTGAACAGATCCTTGGACTGCGTTTGGATATGAAAATTCATAAATTGTTTTTAAATCGTTGTAAACCTTAAAGTAAAAATCGGAAATAACGAAACTTTTCTCTGTTCGTTTTGTATTTACAATATAAACCCGTGCGCCAATCTTTTCTGGGGCAGTATACTCAAGTTTCGGGATTTCGATAGTCAGCTGGAATGTGTCCACAATGTTAGAATATGTCTGTGGAGAAACGTTCCTAACAAAGAAAAGAAACGAAAAAACAGCCAATACTATTAAAACATTAAGGAAGAGAAATTTGAAGCTTCTCTTCCTCATGGCATTGTAAGTAGCAGTTATTTCACGCTCTTTTTCTTTTCTGAATTTCTCGGGATCAAAGCCCAAAAAACACTCCCCCTTCGTGTTTCATTGTTCTTCTTCCTCTTCTTCACCCACTACTGCTAGAACTTCTGCAATCGTCGTTTCCCCATTTAGGACCTTGTAAAGCCCATCTTGAAACATACTAATCATTCCATGTTTTCTTGCAGCCTTGTCCAGTTCGTATGTCGATGCTCCTTTCTGTATGAGCCTTCGTATTTCATCGTTAACCATGAGGACCTCAGCTACCGCAGTTCTACCTTTGTAGCCTGTGTTATTACATGCTGAGCACCCTTCACCAACGTATTGAACAGGATTCATCACTGGGAACAACTTTCTGGAAAGTTTTACAAACCTTTCTGGTAATTCTCTTTCAGCTTTACACTTGCTGCAAACTTTCCTAACCAACCTTTGCCCGATAACACCTATTAAAGATGCCGATATAAGTGATGGCTCAATACCCATGTTAACTAATCTATCAATTGCACCAGCTGCAGTATTTGTATGTAGTGTTGACAGAACTAAGTGCCCCGTTAGCGATGCTTCAACCGCAAGCTGAGCGGTTTCCCTATCCCTGATTTCACCAACCATAATGATGTCTGGGTCTTGTCGTAAAAATGCACGCAAATATTTTGCAAACGTGAGGCCTATTTCAGCGTTAACTTGACATTGAGTGATGCCTTCAACTGTGTATTCGACAGGGTCTTCTGCGGTGACGATATTGACATCTTCAGAGTTCAACGAATTTATTATTGCCACAAGTGTTGTAGATTTACCACTACCAGTTGGACCTGTGACAAGTAGGATACCATAAGGATGTTCTATCAGTTTTTGGATTCTTTCGTAGTTGTAAGGAGAATATCCAAGTTCTTCAAGTTTTTTCTTCGATGAAGAAACTTTCAGCAAACGCATGACTACCTTTTCCCCATGAACAGAAGGCATTGTGGAAACACGCAGGTCAAATTGCTCTTCTCCATGCTTAATGAAAAACTTTCCATCCTGTGGTAATCTTTTTTCAACTATATCAAGCCCAGCGAGGATTTTAATTCTTGAAACAACTGCTGCATGCATATTCCTTGGATATTCTGTAATTTTTCTTAAAACACCGTCAACGCGATATCTGACAACAACGTTTCTTCTTTGAGGTTCAATATGGATATCGCTCGCATCTAATTCGATCGCGTGGTCAACAATGTTCGATACTAACCTTACCACTGGGGTTTCTTCTTGTTCGGAAACAGTTACTTCCTCTTGTTGTTCTTCTGCTTCTTGTTGTGTAATTATTTCATCAATTTCTTGAACCATAAGCCCAGATGTAATGCCATGAAGTATGTTATTGTAAAGTGTATCAAAGATGCTTGGCGGCATAAGGCAGAAATCAACATCTTTACCAAGCTTGAACTTCAATCTGCGTTTTATAACAGGAATATCGTAAACATTTGAAATGCCTACAATAACCTTACCTTCCTTTTCGTCTATGGGAACGATTTTTAGCTCATTTATCAAATCTTTCGGGAATGATTTTACAAACTCATCATTGAGTTTGACTTCTCCTACACAAGCTTGGATTTCGTACTGTTCTGCAAGTGCTTTTACAATATCGTCCCAAGTGCAGTATCCAAGCTGTATAAGGACTTCTCCAAGAGGTTTACGCAACTCTTTCTGAAGTTCCAGAGCGTTTTGTAGTTCAGTTGGTGTTATTATTCCTTTCTCTATTAACACATCCCCTAATTTCATTATCTTTTTCTCCACTCGGAGTCACCTCTTATTGTGGAAGCGAGAAATATATCGAAACCGGTCTTTAATCCTGCCTACCTTTGTATTCAAGTCCAAATTTATAAATTGCGGGTATATCTTCCTCCGACTTCCCGAACTTTTCTTCAACGTCGAAGCGAGTGGCTATTACAGTTACTCTCATTTCGTCATCTGCCAATTCATCGTCGATTACCATACCAAATTTCATATCAGCATCTTCACTGCAGGTTTGTTTTACTATCATTGCTGCTTCCTGCATCTCTTGTAATGTTGCATTTCGCGGTGCCGAAATATTCAAAATGATTGACCTTGCGTTCTCAATTGGATAATCTAAGAACTTGCTATCAAGTGCTTTCCTAGCCGCATCAAAGACACGTTTTTCGCCTTTTCCGACACCTATTCCAAGCATCGCGTTACCGGCATTTCTCATTACTGACTCAACATCTGCAAAATCAAGGTTGATATAACCGCGCTTCATTATGAGGTCAGAGATTCCACGAACGGCTTGATGCAAAATTTCATCAGCAGTTGCAAATGCATCAACGATAGTTGTTGAAGGTGATAGTTGTTCAAGCAGTTTGTTGTTGCTTATTTTAATTAGCGTATCGACTTTGCCTGTGATTCTTTTTACACCTTCCAACGCCACATTCCATCTCGGTGTTCCTTCAAAAAAGAAAGGCATTGTAATAATTGCAACGGTTAGAATCCCCAGATTCCTGGCTATCTCTGCTATAACAGGTGCGGCTCCAGTTCCCGTTCCTCCACCAAATCCCGCAGTAATAAATAACATATCAGTCCCATGCAATATTTCCTCAAGCTTTTTCCTGTCTTCCAATGCAGCTTCTTCACCGATTTTTGGATTTCCACCGGCTCCGAGACCTTTTGTCAACTTTTCTCCAATTTGTACAGTAATATCTGCTTTACTTACATCAAGCACTTGAGCATCTGTATTAACTGCAATCAGTGTCACACCTTTCAATCCCATCTCTGCCATTCTGTTAATCGCGTTACAACCAGCGCCCCCTACCCCTATCACTTTTAGAACAGGAACACCAGGTATTCTTTCGATATCTCTTTGCTTACTCTCCTTTTCTATCATAAATGGCATACAATTTCCCTCCTTATCTTCTCATCCAAATCATCCGAATATTTTTCCGAAGGTCTCGGAAAGTTTTTTGAAAAATCCAGTTCCAGATTGTCGTTTTTTCGTTTTCTCACCTACCATGGGGCTATACATGTTCTGCTCTTTCTGATAAACTATTATATTTCCAAAGGCTGCTGCATACAAAGGCGTGAACACATTCAGTTCAGCACCTTCGGCTTTAAACATCTCTGTATCTGCTACGGTTCCAATTCTAACAGGACACTTGAAAACTTCGCTTGCAAGTGTTTCAATGCGTTGAAGCATGGCCCCGCCACCGGTTAAAACGATTCCACCAGGAATCCCAATATTCCCAAAATCAGGGTATTTCACTATGAAGTCTTTGTAAAGTTTCTTTACCCGCATAAATATTTCCCGAAGTCTTGCGTAGATTATTCTCGATAAAAATTCTTTATCGGTTCGCTGGATGGTCCTACCATCCAAACCTTTGTATTCAATTGGTGTCGGCTCAATATCTAAATACACTGCCACACCGTAGGTTTTTAATAACCTTTCAGCCTCTTGTAAAGATGTCTTTAGAACAATCGCTATGTCTTTTAAAACGTTTTTCATTGATATCTCTATTCTCTCCATTTCAAGGGGCGTATTCGCATAGTACAGAGTTACCGTTGTGTAATTATAGCCCAAGTCCACGTGAACAACGCCCCTATCTTTTTCAACATTTGAAAGCACGGCCTCTGCATCTGATACAAACGAGATATAATATTCGGCTTCTCCAAGGATATCTTTTGTGGCGTATTCAACAACGTTCCTGTACTTTTCCGAACCCATAACAACGGTGTAAATTGCCGCAATTTTTCTGGCTTTCATTCCGATAGGGTTGACAACTATCTTATTGTCGTCTAGTACGTATTTTTTAACAAAAAGATGCAGAGAGTTTCTCTCGTTGTTGGGGAATAAGTCAGCTAGTAAGTTATCGGTAAGCTTCATTACGTGTTCTTCAGAAACATGTGCTTCTTCCTTTTCAGTTAATATGAGTTCTTCAGTGATTTCTGTAAGAGTAAAATCACCGCAACTTGAGGAAACTAATAACTCTCCCTTAAGCTCTTTACCGAGCTGGTCTTCCAAATCTTCGATTATTTGTGTCATTGACTCATTTAAGGCTACAACATCTTTAATTTCACCGTTCTCTATGCCTCTTGTTTTCACATTGGAAAATGCCAAGACATTGCCATAACCTTCGCTAAAATCAACAACAATACCTTTGATACTGTCATTTCCTATGTCCAGAGAAACAACCTCTCGTGATTTAGGCATGATAGTCACCCCTTTATTGTATAAATTCTGCCATTCTTGAAGAGATATATTTTCTTGGAATCCATATAGTACCACATCAAGGTAAGTGCATTAACACAAGGCTGGATATCGCTAATATCCGTTACATAAACCACTGCTGAGTTTTTCGTGACAATATATTTCTCTCTAAGATTGATTTCGAAAACACCTGATGGTATCGTAGATGGTAAGTATTTTAAAAAAGGACTAATAACTCTACCTCTAATGACATCAACGTCTAAACCTGTTACGAAAGGACCTGCCGTTAAAACTGCTATGTCATCGTTTGGATAGATGTCGTATATACGACCATCTGTATCAACTTTCCAGAATCTTTTATCGTAGACAATCGAGAACCAATAAGTTGGTGTTGACTTAGTACTCATTTCATTAGTGGTAGGTGGCTTTGAATGATACATAGAAAACGATAACAAAATAATGTACAAAATGATAACCGGTAGTTGTCTCGTCATAATGTTGTGGTCCTCACAATCCTACCTTTGAATTTTCGATTTTTTTATTGTAGCATCCAAACATATTTTATCACAAATTCTTATTTAAAGTGAAGAAGTTTTTTCAAAAGTTTGATATAATTTCAATGTAATGCGACATGCAATTGAGGGAGGTAGAAGTTATGAGAACTCGGATAAGCGTTTTATCAATTTTTCTTGTGGTACTATTGATATTATTATCAAAGGGTTTTGCTGTCATTGTAGTTTACAGAGACGGTTCGACTCTTGAAGGGACTATAGAAGATTCGAACAGTAGCTACGTAGTCGTAAACAGTACACTTGGCAAGATACAGATCCCAGTGTCTGATATCCAAAGCATTGTTTTTAAAGATGGAATGATACCGCAGAGCGGTCAAGAATTTTCACTCAACGGTAAAAGATACCGCGGTTATGTAATCGAACTATCCAAAGACTATGCGGTAGTTACAACATGGTTCGGGAAGATTAAGCTAAACTTGAAATCGGATAGTGTGGACTACCTGGGCTTTGAGAAAGTGGAATTACCTAGCGTTACGTCAGAACCTTTCTTCCAGGTTGAATTAGTACTCAACGATTATTATATATGCTCTCTAATTAATGGAGAAATGATTGTTGGAGGTGAATTGAACACAAGTGATGACTATATTACTGTAGTAGATAGTTACAAGAATACGTTCTTCATACTAAAAGGTGCACTGGAATACATTTATATCCCCTACAAACAAGCTAAAGGTTATGACATGGTTGTTCTTGATACTGGACGAAAACTCTACGGCGTAGTTAAGAAAATTTCAGATACGCAGTACGAAATTTCTGGGCACTGGGGGAAAGTTATTGTCAATGAAAACAATATTGTTTTTTCCACTTACAAAGAAGCGAAAGAACAGTCTTCTGAAATTGTTCAGTATATTCAACTAGAAAAAGCTATATACGATAAAGACGGTGTAGCAACAATTGTCACAGATGTTCCTGTAAAAGTAGAAGGCAAAGAAGTGAGAAAGATAAACATCTACCCTAAAGAGATTGTTGACCCAAGAACAGGAATAACTTTTGTTCTTGTTCCCGGTGGGGTGTTTAAAATGGGTGCAGATGCGTCTTGGAAAAATGTTGAAGAGGATGAATTACCACAACGTGAAGTCTATGTTTCGGCATTCTACATATCTAAATACCCTGTTACTGTGAAACAGTATCTTGATTTCCTAAAAGCTTCACAGACAGGTTCTTCCATCATCGCTGGAAAACAGATAAACCCCGTTGAGATAGATTTCTTGGGTCAAAAAGTCAGAGCAAGTTATTCTGCTCCGGCTAATTTATTGAACGTTCCAATAACTGGTATAAATTACGCTTCAGCAAAAGCATATTGTAATTGGGCAGGATACCAGCTTCCAACGGAAGCACAATGGGAGAAGGCGGCTCGAGGTACGGATGGGAGAAGATATCCTTGGGGTAACGAGAGCCAAACTAAGTACAACGATGGAAGAAAAGATTATCCGGTGGATGAATTTGAAAACGTAGATATATCACCTTACGGGGTTGTAAACACCTATGGTTATCCTATTGAGTTGTGCAGAGATTACTATGCGAAAGATGCCTACAAAAAGCTTCCTAAGGAAAACCCGTTGAACACTACTGGAACATACGTCGTTGGGAGAGCAGGTGTCCTGGCTGGAAGGATTACAGATAGAATCCCTTTAACACCATCGGAACCAAGAAATGACGTAACCTTTAGAGTAGTAATGGACGCCGAAGAAGCGTTTAATATAGTCAAAAAACCACTTAACAACAAGCTACTGGGAATCACATGGTTTGTTGTAAATGAGAATGTTAAGAAACAATACAGCGTAAAATCAGAGGGTCTTTACGTAGCTTTTGTAGAGACAGGTTCACCTGCGCAACTCGCAGGCATCAAAACTGGGGATGTTATAGTAAAAATCGATGGAAAAAACATCAAATCATACGATGATGCACTAAAAGCATTATCCGGAAAAAGACAAGGTGATATTTCAACCCTCACAATTGATAGAGGAGGAAAAGCAATAGAAATAAAAGTTAGACTAGGGGTTTGGCTATTCTAACGTTGTTTAAGATGCTCAGAGCTATTTTCAAAGGAATGCAACAACTTCCGAACTTTGGAACTATCTATATCACAAAAAACAACTAGTTTTATCGGACCTTTGTAGTTTGAAAAGAATTTTAATGTTTCATCTACGCAAACTTTAATGAAGTTCTCGAGAGGATAACCAAAGATTCCAGTTCCAACGAAAGGAATTGCAACAGAATTTATCGCTAATTCATCGGCTTTCGAGAATATGTTCTCGAAAGCCTTTTTCATAATTTCATCGTTGCCTTCCTTATCTCCTATTGGTCCGACGGTATGTATAATGTACTTCGCTTTCAAATTACCAGCGCCCGTGACAGCCACACCTCCGGGAGGGACAGGCCCGTTTTTCCTTACGTATTCATCACTCTCTTTTTGGATTTCAGGACCTCCAGCCCGTGATATAGCACCCGCAACACCTCCACCGTGTTGCAAGTAAGAATTCGCAGCGTTTACAATCGCGTCCACATCCAATTTTGTTATATCTCCAACGATGAATCTTATTTCAACATCCCCAACTTTTACAGAACCTATCGTTTCAAAAGTCCCCATCTTACTTTCCCCCCTTTTCCTCATCTTTTACATTTGATTCCTGCGAAGAGAAGCGTTCTTTCCAGAGTTTTTTGTAAACTTCTGCTAACTTTGTTTCTTTAGCTATATTTTTTGGAATGTAAATCCTATCATTTATTTGTTTGGGAAGGTAGGTTTGCTTTACGAAACCACCGTATAAGTGTGGATATTTGTATCCACTATCTTCAACGTTCAATAAATGTCTTGGAACAGGTATATTCATAGTCTTTTTTGCCAATTCTTGAGCCTTTGATACTGCTTCGTAACTGGAATTACTTTTTGGAGCAAGCGAAAGGTAAATCACGCATTCTGAAAGGTTTATTATGCATTCGGGCAAGCCGACGCTTTCAACTGCTTGACTCGTTGCAACTGCGAGTACAAGCGCAAATGGATCAGCTAACCCCACATCTTCACTTGCTAAGATGACGAGTCTGCGCGCGATGAAACGCGGGTCTTCTCCTCCTTCAATCATGCGCATCATGTAGTAAAGAGCAGCGTCGGGGTCACTACCTCTAATGCTTTTGATAAAAGCAGATGCTAGATTGTAGTGTTCAGTGTCGCTGTATTTTGTGTATTCTTCACCAAAGTAGGTTTTCAAAACAACGTCATCTATAATATCTTTTCCCTGGTTTTTCGCAATATTTGATAAGAGTTCATACGTATTTAGTAAGAACCGTGCGTCTCCATTTGCCGAGTTTATGAGGTATGCCTGCGTTGACTCGCTAACTCTGATCCCCAAATAATTGATGGCTTTCTCAAGAATTCTTAAAAGGTCCTCGTTGCTTAGTTTCTTAAACCGTAACACCCTGCAACGAGAGAGAAGAGCAGGATTAATTGAATGTTCCGGATTTTCCGTTGTTGTGCCGTACAATACATAAACTCCAGTTTCCACACCAGGCAAAAACACGTCTTGCTGTTTGCGGTTAAACCTGTGTATTTCGTCGATAAAGATCAATACTTTTTTAATTCCCCGAAGATTGTATGCGTAGTGTTCAAGCTTTTTTATTTCCTCAACAGACGTGAAAGCAGCATTCAGCTGGTAGATTTCATAGTCGGTGTAACTTTTTATCAACTGCAAAACAGAACTTTTGCCGGTCCCAGGTGGACCTGCAAGAATAGCGGAAAAAAGTTGATTCTGTTCTATAGATATACGTAAAAGAGCACCTTTTCCCAGCAGGTGCTCTTGTCCAATGAATTCTTCAAAAGTCTTAGGCCTGAGTATTTCGCTTAAACCATTCAACAGTTTTCCTCAACCCCTCTTCCAATGTATATTTCGGTTCCCATTTCAATTCTATCCACGCTCTGTTATAGCAGAGAACGCTTTTTCGGATGTCTCCTTTTCTGTGAGGACCGTATATTGGGTCTTTCTTGTACCCGGTCAGTTTCTTGAGTATTTTGAAGAGTTCGTTAGTTGTTGTTCCTGTGGCTGTCCCAATATTTATTACCAAACCGTCTCCTCTTTCCATAGCTTTTATATTAGCATCAACGACGTCCTCAACATACACGTAGTCTCTTACGTATTCACCATCACCAAATATAATGCAATCTTCTCCCTTGAGCATTCTGGAGGTGAAAATTGCAACCACACCAGCTTCGCCGTACGGGTCCTGTCTCGGACCGTAGACATTACCGTATCTAAGCACCGTGTATTTCAATCCGAACTCTTTGCTGAAGAATCTGAGATAGTTCTCAACGCTGAACTTTGCTATACCATACGGTGACATAGGTTGCGGAAATACACTCTCGGGTGTTGGAAACACTTTCACTTCCTCTCCGTAAATAGCTCCGCCGGTTGAAGAGAAGATAAACTTTTTAACACTGCTTTCTACGGATGCTTTTATCAAATTTAAACTTCCAATTATATTCACATTTGCATCTTTGACAGGGTCTTTAACTGAAAGAGCGACACTTGCTTGTGCAGCCAAATGAAAAACATACTCGAACTTTTCTTCAGCGAACAATTTGTTAATTGCTTCTCCATCGTATATATCCATTTCATAAAATTTAGCCTTTGGGTTTACATTTTCTTTCTTTCCTGTGGATAAGTTGTCAATAACAACTACTTCATGTCCCTGTTCAACAAGTTTATCTGTCAGATGAGAACCGATAAACCCAGCTCCACCTGTAACCAAGACTTTACTCATAGTCTTCGTCCTCCTTTATTTTTCCTTTCAGTCTGTATGCTTCTTCAGGGAGTTCAGTATTTTTCCTTTGTTCCTGAATGAAACGTTCAAGTTCCTCTGCCTTGTCTTTTGTAAAATCGATAAGTATAGAATAAAACTTTCTAAGCTTTCTTCGAGTGTCGGCATCGAGGTCGTAAACCATCAAACTTGCTATCTGCTCTGCCTTCTTTTCTGGAATCCCCACTACGTACATGAAAAAGTATTTAATTCTCGATTCACCAGATTTAAGCATTTGTGCAATTCTGAGACCACGGGGAGTTAGCTTTGCAAACCCGTACCTTTTGTGGTCAACTAACCCCAAAGATACAAGTTTCTTAACAGCGTTTGTGGCACTGGCGTAAGACACACCTTTTGCTCTTGCGATATCGCTTATGCGTGCGACTCCTTCTTTTTCTATAAGGTTGTATATCGTTGATATATAACTCATAACAGTTGGTGTTAACTTCTCATGTTTTTCAACTTTCTGTTCCTTGAATTCATTTCCCACGTTCGTTCCTCCTTTGTATTTTTATTACATATTTCCTTTCAAAAACTCATCGTAATATTTTCGAACCTTCTTTATGTCTTGCCAGGTCAAATCTTTTGGACTACCCTTTTCTTTTGACGGGTTTCTTAACAAATAGCTTGGATGAAACATTGGAAAGATAATTATTCCACCTTTCCATACGAACTCCTTTCCTCTTATCTTTGTGATAGGTTCATCTTTACCAAGGAAGAACGAGGCAGCTGTACTACCAAGTGGCACTATCATCCTGGGATTTATGACCTCTATTTGAGCAATTAAGAAAGGAGAGCAAGATTGAATTTCTAAAGGTGTAGGAACTCTGTTGTTTGGTGGTCTACACTTCACCACGTTTGTTATATAGACGTCTTCTCTTTTTATATTCACAGATTCCAGAATTTTCGTTAAAAGTTGTCCTGCTTTTCCAACAAACGGTCTTCCTTGCTTGTCTTCTTCCTCGCCAGGTCCTTCTCCAACAAACATTATTGGTGAATGTAGGTTACCTTCACCTGGAACAACGTTTGTTCGTTGTAGCCATAGTGGACAAGCTTGACATTCACGTATTCTTTGTTCAATTATTGCCATGAGTTCTTCTTTTTTCATCTCTATTTATCTCCCCCATTTTAGTTTGAGTTATATTTGAAAAACAGGGCAAAAACATGTCGGTTTCTCAAAATTTCTAATATGAGTTTTGGAAGAAATTGATGGCAAAAAACAAAGTTTGACTAACAATTTTATTATATCACAAAATAAACATCAAAATCAATACTTAAGAAAGGATTTTTTGTTTGCTTTTACATGGCTAATAAAAAACGCCACCGCTTCAGAGCGGTAGCGTTGATGCCTATCTTTCACTCAGAAAAAGAAAGTTAGTTTTTAAAAATCGTTTTGAATATTAAACTGTTTCAACCATGGCGCCAAGGAACTGACTTCTATAAAGTTCGGCGTAGAACCCATTCTTTTTGAGAAGTTCTTCGTGCTTCCCTATTTCGATAATCCTACCTTCATTCATAACTAATATAACGTCTGCATTCTTGATGGTTGAAAGCCTATGTGCTACGACGAAAGATGTTCTACCTTTCATAATGTCTTTCATAGCCCTTTGAATATAAACCTCTGTGAGTGTATCAACGTTACTCGTTGCTTCGTCGAGAATCAGTATGTCAGGGTTAGCTAAGAATGCCCTTGCAATAGTAATAAGTTGTTTTTCACCTTGAGAAATGTTAGAGCTATCTTCTCCTATCACTGTGTCATAACCATCAGGTAGAGCCATTATGAAATGGTGAACATGCGCCATCTTAGCAGCCTTAATTATCTCTTCTTCTGTTGCTCCATCTTTACCATATGCTATATTTTCCCTGATTGTTCCACTGAATAGCCAGGTATCTTGCAAGACCATGCCAAAGTGTTTTCTCAAATTGTATTTTTTGATGTCCCTGATGTCTATCCCGTCGACTTTTATGCTACCTCCCTGGATTTCGTAAAACCTCATGAGAAGATTAATGAGTGTTGTCTTACCTGCACCTGTTGGACCGACGATTGCAACCATTTGTCCGCTTTTAACATCTATATTTAAGTTCTCAATGAGTGGCTTTTCTGGAACATAGCTGAACTTGACATTTTCGAATTTGATATCACCTTTCACTCTTTCTAATTCGATAGCATCTGGCTTATCAGGTTCCTCTTCTTCCTCTTCAAGTATCTGAAAAACTCTTTCGGCAGCGGCCAGTGTGGACTGAATCATATTCACGATAATAGCGATTTGAACAATCGGTTGATTGAATTGCCTTGAATACTGGATAAATGCCTGAACATCACCAACTGTTATAGCCTTCTTTGTAACAAGAACGCCACCACCAACAGCTACTATGATATAACCTAAGTTTCCTATAAAGTTCATCACGGGCATTATTATACCTGTAATAAATTGGGCTTTTCTGCTCTCTTTGTATAGTTTTTCGTTTATTTCCCTAAATCTTTGAATTTCATCTTTCTCCCTTCCGTAAGTCTTAACTGCTAAAAAGCCGCCGTATACCTCTTCGGCTCTACCAGTTAACTCACCGAGGTATCTTTGTTGTGCAGCAAAATATTTTTGTGATTTTTTGGCAATGAATACAGTTACGAAAGCACTCATCGGCAGTGTTATGAGTGTTAGTAGTGTTAAATTAAGATTAATTGTAATCATCATATAAGTTATGCCGATGATAGTAACGATACCTGAGATGAATTGTGTTAAACTTTGCTGCAATGTATTACTTATCAAGTCTACATCGTTTGTCACACGGCTTATTACATCTCCATGTGAATGCCCATCATAGAATTTCAAGGGAAGTCGCTCGAGCTTATTATTAATATCCTCTCTCATCTTCCTCACAACATTTTGTGTGATTCCTGACATTAGATATCCTTGCAAGAAATTCAAAAGTGCGGCAACTGAATATAGAATGCCAACATTTAGTAGGATTCCAAAGATTTTTTCAAAGTCCATTTTTGTTTTTAAGAACCCGGCCAATGGGGTATTCCTTAGCATAACTACTCTAAAAATTTCTGTTGTGGCCTGTCCAAGGATTTTTGGAGCCTTTATCGTCAGTATTGTAGCAACAATCGTCAATGCAAAAACAATAACGATTCCAATTATGTGGGGTTTAAGGTATTTCAGCAGTTTTCGAGTGGTATTTTTCAAATCTTTTGGTTTTTCACCGCCACGTGCAAATGCAGGACCTCCGAATCCTCCACCTCTTCCAGGTCTTACTGTTTTTTTATCGCTTGCAGCAGGTCTTGTTTGTTGTTCTGTTCTTCTTTCTTCGCTCATCTTTCTCACCTCTTATTCTTTATCAAATGGCTTCTTCTTTTGAAAGTTGGGAGTAAACTATCTCACGGTAAATTTCGTTTGTCTTCATCAGTTCTGAGTGAGTACCTATGCCGACAACCTTTCCGTCTTGTAGAACAATTATTTGATCTGCGTTCATTATTGTTGCAACTCTTTGAGCTACGACAATCACAGTGGCATCTTTTGCTTCTTTGAATAATCTCAACCTTATCTTTGCATCTGTTTTGAAATCGAGTGCACTGAACGTGTCGTCAAAGAGATATATTCTGGGCATCCCTGCTATCGCTCTTGCTAAAGAAATCCTTTGTTTTTGACCACCAGATAAATTTAAACCAGCTTGTTCTATATGGTAATCGAGCCCCTCTGGGTATTTTGATGCAAATTCAAGAACCTGAGCGATATCGGCTGCTCTTTCTACCATTTCATCTGTTACCCAATCTCGCCCAAATTTGATGTTTTCTCTAATAGATCCTGTGAAAATTACAGGTTTTTGCGTGGCGTAACCTATAATTCTTCTGAGAACATCGAACGGGATTTCCCGGACATCTATTCCATCTATTTTTACACTTCCAAATGTAACATCGTAGAACCGAGGAATTAAATTGAGAAGCGTTGTCTTACCAGAACCTGTGGAACCTATTATCGCTGTTATCTTTCCAGGTTCTGCTCTAAACGAAATCTCGCTCAAGACAGGTTCCTTTGCTCCAGGATAAGCGAATGTTACATTTTCAAATTCTACTATGCCTTTAATATCAGTGGGCTTTGAGTCTTCAAACCATGTGATTTGTTTCCCTAAAACCTTTGGGTCTATTACCTTCGGTTCGACACTCAAAACTTCGGTTATCCTTTTTGCAGACACACTTGCCCTCGGCAGGAAGATAAAGATGACGGATATCATAATGAACGAAAACATTATCTGGAGAACGTATTGCATTACTGCCATCATTTGACCAACTTGCAAATTTCCGGCATCAATTTGCTTAGCACCAAACCATATTATGGCAAGTGTGGTAAAATTCATCACAACCATCATATAAGGAAATAGTATGGAAGCCATCCTGTTAACCCACAGGGCAGTTCTTGTTAAATCCATGTTGGCATCTGAGAATCTCTTTTTTTCGTGGCCTTCCTTATTGAAAGCCCTTATAACCCGAATGCCTGTAACCCTTTCGCGAACAACGAGGTTTAACTTATCTATTTTCTTTTGCATACTTTTGAAAAGTGGTGCTACGATGGCAGCAATTAAACCCAAACCACCGAGCATCACAGGCAAAGATATAGCAAGTATACCTGTCAGTTTGGCATCTTTATTCACTGCCATTATTATTCCACCAACAGCCATAACAGGTGCCATTACTACCATTCTAAGTATCATTACCGTTGCTTGCTGTATCTGGACTACATCGTTCGTTGTTCGTGTTATCAAGGAGGAAGTACTGAATTTGTTCATTTCCTCGAGGGAAAAGGAGGAAACTTTTTCAAAGACAGAATTTCTCAAATCTCTTCCAAGTCCCATACTTACAATCGAAGATGTGTAACTTGCAATAACAGCCGCTATTACACTTATCAACGAAACAAGCAACATTTTACCGCCAATACTCCAAATATAATCCACGTCTCCTCGTGTGATACCTTTGTCGACAATCTTCGACATTAGGTCTGGCAAATATAGTGAAATAATAGCTTGAACAGCTACAAGTGTAACAGTAATTATAATCAAGTGCCAATACTTTTTGAAAGCCATCTTTATTACCATCGTTTATGCCTCCTTCGAACAATATTCTCCAACTTTTTGTTTAAGGTCTTCTTGGATTTTTTTCAACAACTCTTCTAGCTCTTGCTTTTCCTTGTCTGATAGGTTACTTAACAAAAGTTCCTCTGCCTCTCTTAACACTGCTGAAAGTTTTTTGAGCAAGTTCTCCGATTTTTCTGAAAGGTACACACGCGTAATTCTTTTGTCTAACTCATCTTGTATTCTTTTTACCAGACCATTTTTCTCCATTCTTCGGAGCATAATAGCAACAGTCCCTTGCTCTACGCCAATTCGTTTTGCAATTTCTTTTTGACTCAGTCCTTGATGCTTTTTGAGAACAAACAAGATAGGTATCTGACCTGGATGAATGTTGAACTCTCTTAGTGTTCTTTCGTGAATGAATTTGAAAACGGACCTTTGTATGGAATTTAAAAGTGCCAAAATACCAACGTTTTCAATCAGTTCGTTCAAAAAAACTCACCTCCAAAAAGGTTGTAAATTCAGCAAGCTTGCCGTGGTTAATACTTATACGTCTAATAATTTGACGTATAAGTATATTAACTCTCTGTTTTGGAAATGTCAATATCTATTTTTGAAAATAGTTTTTGGCAGTGTTCATCTTTGGGGTTTAAAATCATCATTAATCGTGTTATAATATCACCAGGATAAATACGTTTTGTGAGTTAAAAACACTACACAGGGGGTATATGGTATAAGAGTAGGTAAGAAGCGCTTAGTATTTTATCTTTTGTTTTTCTCTTTTACTTTGGTCACCCTTGTCTTGTTTGATACATCTGTGAAAAATCTAAAAGATGCTTTCAAAGAACTGGAAAGCACGAAAGTTCTTTTCAAAATTTTGAGTTGTGAGCAAAAAGGAATTTCTTTAGTTTGTGATGCATCTTTAATTGTTGAAACGCCCGGGGTAAAAAATGAAATCGAGATAGTCCAGCTCCGAGTGTTTACGCAGGATGGCAAATATATAGGAAGCTGGAACAGCGACAAGATTAGAAACCAAAACTTCAGCTTCTTAATATCTAGTGCGGAACTCTTTGGAAACATTCAAAGCGAATCCATCAGAGTTAGCGGTTTTGCTAAGGTCAGGATAGATATAGGAAAGTATGGACTAAAGATGAACCTGCCGATAGAGGAAGAGGTGAAAATCAGTGAAGGAAGACAAGGTACTCAATGAAAATAACATAGCAAAGGAAAGCTTAGAAGCTCAAAGAATATTTTCACCTGAAAGAAATGCTTATGATACATACTCTTTAAGGCCTAAGTTTTTGTCTGAGTATATAGGTCAAGATAACATCAAAGAGCGTTTAAAACTTGCGATATCTGCTTCAAAAATGCGTGGTGAACAACTTGACCATATACTTTTAGCTGGTCCTCCAGGACTTGGAAAAACAACACTTGCCGTTGTTATAGCTAACGAGCTCAATGCTAACATCCATATTACAAGTGGTCCCGTTCTTGAAAAGCAGGGAGACCTCGCAGCGATATTAACGAATCTAGAGCGTGGAGATGTTCTATTTATAGATGAAATTCACAGAATGAACAGGAGTGTTGAAGAGATACTTTATTCTGCTATGGAAGATTTTCAGATTGATATAATGATTGGAAAGGGACCTGCTGCAAGGTCTATTAGGGTGGATTTGCAACCGTTTACACTTATTGGCGCAACAACGCGAAGTGGATTGCTTACTTCCCCTCTGAGGAACAGATTTGGTATGATATTTGAGATGAGTTTCTACGCGGAGGAAGAGCTTGGTTTAATAATAACTCGAGCTGCTCAGGTAATGGGTGTCACGATAGAACCAGAAGCGGCTTTGTTGATTGCACGACGTTCGCGTGGAACACCAAGAATTGCAATTAGGTTATTAAAACGTGTTCGAGATTTGAGTACTGTAAAAGGTTCGCAAATCATAGATACGGGAACTGTTAACGAAGTTATGAATTTGCTAGGAATCGATGAGTACGGATTGGATGAGATGGATAGAAAGCTTTTGAAAGTCATTATCGAGGTTTATAAAGGCGGACCCGTAGGATTGAAAGCGCTTGCTGCTTCGTTAGGAATTACAGAAGACACGATTGCAGAAGTATACGAACCATTTCTTGTGCAAAGTGGTTTTTTGGCAAGAACAGCTCGGGGAAGAATGGTAACCGAAAAAACTTACAAATACTTTGGAATAAACACATTGGGGGGGCTCTTCGGTGATTACTGAAGAAGAACTCAGGAAAAATTATGAGACTGTTTTGAATAACATAAGGATTCACGCCGAGAAAGTTGGTCGTAATTGCGATGAAATAAAGCTTGTTGCAGTTACGAAGACACAACCTATAGAAGTGCTGAATCTTGCACTAAATGTTGGGATAAAAGTATTTGGGGAAAACTATGCCCAGGAATTAAGAGACAAAGCCAAAGTTCTTCAGAACTTAGGCATAGAGTGGCATTTTATAGGAAGAATTCAAACAAACAAAGTTAAATACATAGTTCCTGTTGCAAAGTTGATTCACTCAGTTTACAGGCTTGAAGAACTGGAAGAGATTGATAAAGTGGCAAAAAAACTTGATAAGACGCAACTTGTGTTGCTCGAAGTAAACGTCTCTGGTGAAGAAACAAAAGCAGGTTTGCAACCAGAACAGGTAAGGAATTTCCTAATAGAAGCAAGTAAATATACCAACGTTAAAATAGTCGGATTGATGACTATGGCACCATACATTGAACCAGAAATGACAAGAGTGTATTTTAAAAAGTTAAGAGCTCTGAGAGACGAACTGAAAAGCGATTTTCCAGATATTGTTGAACTTTCGATGGGAATGACAAATGATTATACTGTTGCTGTTGAGGAAGGTAGCACTATTGTAAGGATTGGCACAGCTTTATTTGGCGAAAGAAAATCTAAGAGATAACAAAAAAAGGGGTGAGTTTATGTTTATTATAGGCAACTTTTTTTACGCAATCGGCATAGTTCTTCGGATAATTATTAATTTTGAAACAGCCGTGATAATAATCGCTGCGATACTCAGTTGGATACCACAAGCTTATTCTTTCCGGCTTTACCACATTTTGCGCGAGCTTGCAGATATTGTTGAAAGGCCTATTAGAAAGGTAATTCCACCAATTGGTTATATAGATATAACGCCACTTATAGCGATTTTACTTCTTGTCTTTTTGGATAGGTTCCTTGCCCAGTCGTTAATTGACTTGGGGTGGAGATTACGGTGAGGACTGGAATTTTCTACAGGACGGACTACGTAGTCTCAGCAAAGGAAGTGTACGAAAAGCTGAAAAGTCATTTTGATATTTTGTTTTTCAAAGACTCGTCAGAAAACTTTCCAGAAAGTGTAGAAGATAAAACATTTGAACCACAAGTTGTCATCTCCGTTGGTGGGGATGGCACGGTTCTTCGTGTTTTGAAAAAGGTCAAATGTCCAGTGATAGGAGTTAAAGCTGGAAGACTGGGATTTTTCTCCGGATACCTACTTTCAGAAATCGACAAACTCATTGAAGACTTAAAAAATTGGAATTTCATAGAAGATAAAAGGTGGATGCTTAGGGTTGAAAGCCACTCAGGGGTTTTTTTCGCCATAAATGACGCTGTTTTGCAAAAAGATGTCTCTCAGAAAATCGTTGATTTTACAGTAGAAATGACAGATGGAACTTTTTACTACCATGCTGATGGTTTAGTAGTGAGCACCCCTACAGGTTCTTCCGCATACGCGTTGGCTCTTGGCGGACCTATAATCCTTCCAAACGTTGAAGCATTTGAAATCACCCCCATGGCACCGCAGTTTTTGGCTACACGTAGTTTGGTTATACCAAGTACAGAGAAGATAAAAATTACTGTGAACGATCCGGTTAATCTTGTGGTTGATGGAGATGTTGTAGGAAAAGTTAAAGAAGTGCATGTCAGAAAATGTTCTAAGGTAATAACGCTGCTGCGTCCGAAGTCTTATGACTTTTCAACCTCGATTAAAGAAAAAATCGGATACGGTAAGATGTTTCTTAAGAATGGTTCTGAGTGATAATTAGCGCTTTTCGAAATCATAGTTAGGATGCAAGGTGATTGATGTGAAATGGATAATAAAAGAAAAGCTCGAAGAATTAAAGAAGTATGTTGTGAAAGAAGGATGGTATGTAGAAGATATATTCCAGAATTGTTCCGTAGCATTTAGGGAACGAAACGATGTTATTGCAAAAGAAGTTAACAACAATTACTGGGACGTTTACAATGAGTATCTTATGATTCTTGAGTTTTCCCAACAACTCTTTGGTATGTTCACACCAGACAAACGCGACCTACGATTTATATCTGGTTCTGTCATTATTGCTAAGATTCTACTTGATATAGCTGCCAGGTTGCGAGACATAGCTTCTGACATTATGGATTTAGTTAAGGAGCCAGATATAAACCAGAGCATTTCAATTCCGGATATGTTTAGATTTTCGCAAAGGATGTTGAGAAAATCACTGAGAGTGTATGTGGACCAGAACCTCGAAGGTGCTGCTGCAATTTGTGCTCAGGATGCACAAATTGATGAGTCTTACTCAAAATTCAACGAAGAAATAGTTCGACTGATTCAAGATAATCCAAGAGTTGTTAAACGTGCGTTGATATTGATGGACATCTCAAAAGGGTTGGAGGAGATATCAGATTATTCGGTTCAGATAATCGAAGTTACCCACTTCATTATTACGGGCAAATACTATACATGCTACAAAGACTCACTTAAAGAGTTTTCCTTGGAACTCTTCAAAGACTTGTCTCAGCAAAGCTGAAAAGTGTTACGTGTGTAGGTTCTGACCTTAAGGTCTATTCCACCAAACAATTTTCTTCAGGAGGGATATACCCTGAAAACTCTCACAAAATACGTACTCAAACAATCACTTAAGCCTTTTTTCATGGGGCTCGCTGGGTTCATTGTCTTTGTAAGTGTCGAATGGTTATACCAAATCTCTGATTACATAATAAGAAACAGGGTAGGAGTTTCAAAGCTCTTATTGTTTGTCGCGTACAACATTCCTTACTTCACGGTTCTTGGTATACCGGTAGGTGTGCTTTTTGCGATATTTTGGGTGATTAGCGAAATGTCGACAAATAGGGAAATTACAGCAATATTGGTCCATGGAATCTCGTCAAAAAGGCTAGTGACCCCGTTTTTGATTCTTTCAATATTATTGGGATTTTTTTCTTGGCTTCTGAATGATTACATCGTTCCTAACGCAAATTACAAATCGTCTCAGGTATTGAATCAGTACATCCTTCAATCTCCGGAAACTGTTATCAAAACAAATATGCTTGTAGAGCTTGAAAAAGATGTCTACTTTTACGTAAAGCAATATGACAAGCAAAAAGGAGAACTATACGATGTCGTTCTTTTCAGAAACGAAGAAGGAAACGAACAGATTTTAACATCAAAGAAAGTCATAAAGAAAGAAGACGGCTGGTATTTGCTTGACGGTAACATGTATATTGTTGAGCTGGAGACTGGGTTTCTAAAACTGGATATGCAATTTAGGGAAATGAAGTTAGATGTCGCAGGCGAAATTGAACAGATGCTTAGAGCCTATAAAACAACTCGTGATAAGACTTCAAAGGAACTTCGCGAACAGCTCGAGACTTACAAAAAACTGGGCATAAACACTGCTTCTCTAACTGTAGAATTGCATCAGCGTTACGCAACAGCCCTTGGCTCTTTAGTTATAGTACTCATAGGCTTGCCTGTATCGTTACTCTTTGGTTTTTCAAGCAAATCCTGGAGTGTAATTTTGACGTTCGTACTCGTTGTGCTTTATCAGGGTTCTGGAGCATGGCTTTCTGGGATGGGAAAGGAAGGACTTATGGATCCAGTATTGGCTACCTGGTTACCAAACATAATGTTTGCAGTGGTCGGGCTCATACTCTACTTGCTTATGGATACGCCGATAGCTTACAAAGCAAGAGAAATTCTCAGTAAATTCTTTGTAGCATTTTTAATCTTTGTTTCCTTTTCTTTACTTCTCTCATCAACGGGGTTTGCTGGTGATCTGAAAGTTACTGCAAGTATTGCGAACTTTTCGGAAACTTCTGTTTTTTTAAAAGACAAAATTACAGTAGTATGGGATAAATACAGACTTGAATGTGATGAGGCCACTGCTACACTGGAGAATGGTAAGGTAAAAACAGTATTTGCTTCCGGAAATGTCTCATTCTACGATGGTGATAGGAAATACGTTGCAAAATCGCTTACTTACCACTTTGAAACAAGTAGAGTGCTCGTAGTTAACGCAAAGACCATCTATAATTACAATTACAAAGGTAAGAACGTTCCCATATACGTGTATGGTTCAGAGATAGAGGTCGAAAACATAAACGACGAGAGAATAATGCAAGTAGAAATACGTAATCCTTCAATAACTACTTGTAGCTATGAAGAACCTCACTATTTAATACTCTCAGAAGAAGTTTATGTTTTGGAAAATAAATACATCATTGCCACAAACTCGTTCCTTGTAGTTCTTGGAGTTCCCATTTTCCCATACCCAGTTTTTGTGACAGCACTCCAAGGTGAACCACCGTATTCTCTGACTTTTACTTTAGGTAATACATTTGGAGTTTCTCAAACCTTTGCTTTCAATGTTAACAACTGGAATACGAAGTTGGTTTTGGGAACAGACAACATAACGTTTCAAGCCAACGATAACATCACCAAGCTGAATAAAGTATCATACGACCTGAAAGCGGACAGATTTGAGTTTACGCTCTTTCCCCTAACTTATAGGTATTCCAACAAAACGGTATATTATAAATACGACGGCATGGTTTACCTTGAAGGTAACTATCTCTCAGATTCTAACTATTACCAGAGAATAGGGCTTTCATTACAAGATGAAAAGGCACAACTTTACTTTAAGCCTTACATAATGTACGACGCTCGTTTGACAGATACGATAATTCATATTAACGGTGGTGTTAAAAATGTGTCCTTTGTCATCTTAGATGCTAATATCCTCAGCCTTAGCTTCGATAATAACTTAAACCTAAGAACTGATGGATATTTAGCATCGTTACAAAGAGATTGGATGCCAACGTACCGAGGTACATATAATTTGAATATCGCCAATAATGTCATTAAGTATACTCTCAACCTGTCTGGCGTATTGTCCGAAAGCGATCAAAACACAACTTTTCTTTACACCTACCAATTTCCCTGGACTTTTAAATGGGACTCATTCACCACCAATTTCAACTACACTTTCAATATCAAGGCAGTTTCAAACATATCTGCAACAAAAACAGAATCACTTGGCATGTTTGACAGATACCTTTTAGATTTGAGTTATAGTATAGGTCCGTTCCGATTGACAGGTAGTTGGGAACAATCTTTTGCATTTTTAGATGAGCCAAAGACAACCAACAAAAATATTTTTAAACTTACATTTAACTTAAACTCTGACAAGCTAAGGGCAAGTGTTAGTAGAGGTATCGACTTTCTTAATAGCAAACAATTACCAGACACATTTACTATAAGATATTCGGAACAATTTGGTTCAGTTAATGCAAGCGGTTTAATCTCAGGAACATACGACAATAATAACGCAAAGCTTGGTGTTCAGAACATCAATTTTGGAATTGGTTTCAAAGATATTCAGGCAAATTACTCTCTACAATTTTCAGTAATTCCTGGAAATCCAATAGCAGTGTTTGTCCACACTCTAAAATATTCCAACCTCAGTGCAACGATTTATCAAAAACCTGATTATATAGAGAGAGCCACTGTGTCCGGTTCGTTTAACTTGTTTGATTACAATAGTAAGATAAGCGGAACTTACCACGTGCGAACAGCAGGGGCAGAACCAAATTGGAGCTTGTCTTACAGCATGGAAAAGAAAGATGAGAAATATGTAATATCGTACAACATAGATAATACAAAAAGGTATCTTCTTGAATTGAGCACAAAAAAGATAGATCCAAACATTTATATAAAGATTAGGTACGACCCATCAAGAAATGTTATTGATAGCATGAATTTATCAATTGATAAGTCCTTGCACTGTTGGAGGCTTCTTATAGGTGCAGACTTATCATACAAAAGCACTGGTAACTGGTTAGATTTCTTGGACAGGCTTACTCTTAAATTATATCTTACGGACATATCTGACATTTTCTTCCTTTTGGATCCAAAGACAGGTCAATTCCAATTCAGTGGGATGTGATAAGAAAAATATGACATATTTGACAGATTTTAGCTCTCGGGAGTTTGAAAAGCTCGACCTTTATGAGAAGTTCAAAAGGATAATAGATGAATACGCCTCAGGAGTAAATTCGTTTCTTCTTGCTGTTTCCGGTGGAATCGACTCGATAACTATGCTTGATTTGTTTTACAGACTAAAAAAGGAAAGGCAAAACTTACGAATAGGTGTTGCAACGTTCAACCATAAACTTCGCCCAGAAGCTGACGAAGAAGTTGAGTTTGTAAGAGCCGAGTCAGAGCGAATGGGATTTACATTCTACACAGATTCTGCCGATGTCAGAAGTTATTCTCGGCAGAATAAGATGTCGATAGAGGAGGCTGCAAGAAATCTTAGATACAGGTTTCTCGAACAGGTTATGAAAGAGCACCATTACGAATTGACAGCAACTGCCCACAATGCTAATGACTTACTTGAAACAATGATAATGCGATTCACAAAGGGAACAGGCCCTTTTGGACTGGCTGGACTGAAGATAATTTCGAACAATTATTTCAGACCCATGTTATTTTTTACCAGGCAGGAGATAGAACTTTATGCAAAGAATAGGAATTTGGATTATGTAGTTGATATGTCAAACTACGATGAACACTATCAGAGAAATTATATAAGACACAGCATAGTGCCACTTCTCAAGAAAATCAACCACAAACTTGAAAATGCAGCAATTTCGTTAGCACTTAGTATTTGGGAAATGGATGAATATGTTGAACGTGTGATAGAAAAAACGGAAAAGTATATCTTGGATAACAGATTAATTTTTAAACTACATAGCGACCCATTTTTACAAATCGAACAACTACGTAGGTTCTCACTCCGATTCTTTGGTAAACCATTGGATAGGGAAAAGATTGAGCGTTTTTCAAAAAATGTGATTAAATCTAAATCATTCAAGGTCTCATTTTGGGGTGAACTTGGGGCTGAAGTATCCCATGGATGGGTAATGCTTGGAAATATCAAACGTTTTGAACCTTTTAAATTTGTTATTGAACTATCGGATGACGACGAAGATTATACAAGGAAACTCATGAGAGGTATAGAAGTTAACGGATACTTTATTAATTTAGTAGTTCGTGGTATAATTAAATCTGATATCCCTAAAATTTCCTTGATTGTGAGAAATTGGAATGAAGGTGACAGAACTTTTGAAGGGAGAAAGTTGAAAGAAATATTCAATGAAAAGAAAGTCCCAACTTTTGTGAGGAGGTTGATACCGATAGCTGTGTTAAACGAACGGGTAGTTTACGTACCAGAATATTACAAATCAAAAATCCTTGATGAAATGGGATTGGAGATTGTTTCGAAAGGAGGTATAAATTTTGAATCGTAACCTGAGTTCTATTATTTTTTTCATACTCACAGCTCTCTTTCTCTTCTGGGTTTACCAAGGATTGGTAAATTCGAAAGGTGTTGTAGAAATAAATATGAGTTACAGTGATTTTGTCAATCGCTTGGGTAACGGAGAAACTGACATAGCAAAGGTAATTATCAAAGACGATGGAAATATTTCAGTCGAAACAAAGAACGGGAAGTTGTATTCAGTTTATGCTCCTTGGTTTAGATACGACGTCGAGAAAATCAATAAACTCGTCGAATATGGGATTATTGTCGAAGGCGAACGAAGTGTTGATAGTTCATTTTGGATAAATGTAATAGGAAACATAGCGATGTTTATAATAACACTGCTACTTTTTGCCTTTATAATCCGCGGACTTGGGAGAGGGAACAACCAAGCCTTTAATTTTACAAAAAGCAGAGCAGAAAAAGTAGGACCCAATAAAATTAAAGTAACGTTCAAAGATGTGGCTGGCGTTGATGAAGCAGTTGAGGAACTTAGGGAAACCGTTGATTTTCTAAAGAACCCCGGAAAGTACGCGAAAATTGGTGCACGAATGCCTAAGGGGATACTGCTTGTAGGACCTCCAGGTACTGGAAAAACGCTACTTGCACGTGCGGCTGCTGGTGAAGCTAATGTTCCATTCTTCCACATAAGTGGTTCTGATTTCGTTGAGCTGTTTGTTGGTGTTGGTGCTGCGAGAGTTAGAGACCTTTTTGAACAAGCAAAAGCAAACGCACCGTGTATAGTTTTCATAGACGAAATCGATGCCGTTGGTAGGCATAGAGGGGCTGGCCTTGGTGGAGGACACGATGAGAGAGAACAAACATTGAACCAGTTGCTTGTGGAAATGGACGGATTCGATGTTAATCAGGGAATCGTAGTTATGGCTGCGACAAACAGGCCAGATATACTTGACCCTGCGCTTTTAAGACCCGGCAGGTTTGACAAGAAAATCGTTGTGGATCCACCAGATGTAAAGGGACGTGAAGCAATATTGAGAGTCCATTTAAGAAACAAACCAATAGACAAAGATGTAGATGTTTCTCTACTAGCTAAAAGGACTACGGGATTTGTGGGTGCAGATTTAGAAAACTTGGTCAATGAAGCTGCTCTTTTGGCGGCAAGAGCAGGGAGAAACGTTATTAAGATGGAGGACTTTGAAGAAGCGATAGACAGAGTAATAGCTGGACCTGCAAGAAAATCAAGGATGATATCTGAAAAGCAAAAGCGCATAGTTGCCTATCACGAAGTAGGCCACGCTATTATAAGTTCTTCCTTACCAAATGCGGATCCTGTGCACAGAATTTCTATTATCCCACGTGGTTATGCAGCTCTGGGTTATACCTTACATCTTCCAGCGGAAGATAAATACCTTGTAAGCAAAAGTGAACTCCTTGATAACATAACGACACTACTCGGTGGAAGGGCTGCTGAAGAGCTCGTTTTTGGTGATTTTACAAGTGGTGCAGCAAACGATATAGAACGTGCAACGGAAATCGCAAGGAAGATGGTATGTGAGTACGGAATGAGTGATAGCTTTGGTCCACTTGCATGGGGAAAAACGGAACAGGAAGTCTTTCTCGGTAAAGAACTCACCAGAATTCGTAACTACAGTGAAGATGTCGCAAAACTTATTGACCATGAAATTCAAAAAATAGTGATGAGCTGTTATGAACGAGCAAAACAGATACTTGAAAAGAACCGCACTAAAATGGACCAGATAGTTGCGGTATTACTTGAAAAAGAAATTATGAGTGGCGAAGAACTGAGGGCTATGTTAAATGGTAACGAGGAAAGCGGGAAGCCTGAAGATGAAGTAGCGGCAAATTAACGTCTTTAGTGAACAATCTACAAGGGGGAATGGGAATGGAACGTTTTGAAAGCCTTTTAGGATTAAATAAATCTTTTGAAATTGCAACCGATGAATCAATGGTTTGGGACGAAGATAACGAGCTTTCCTATCTTCATCTGGTCTCTACATCGTCTCTTTTTAAAGAAATAAGTGCCACTTCCTTTGAGTTGTTGAACAATTATTTGACCGAAGATGAAACCTCGGTTGTTACAAAGGTTGAAATTGAACACATGGCACCTGTTGTTGTTGGAGAGCGCCTTGTAGCTGGCCTAAGGATAACAGATGTCTCTAAAAACCACGTTACATTCAAAGCACTTATTTTGAGAGAATCTCAGAAAATTGCGGAGATTAACCTGACACGCGTCGTTGTTTCCAAGAATTACTTAAGAAGAAAAGCATTTGAACATTCATGATTAAAAAACAAAAAGACAAGAAAGGTGAATAACTTAAAAGATGAGAAGACCGCGTAGTTCGGAAGCTTTTAAAGAGTATAGCTATGTTTTAAAATTTAGAAACTCTGAAAAGATTGTTAGAAAAATAGAGGGCAACCTTGGTAGGGTTGCCCTCATTTTCCCAAATTCCTATGCAATTGCGAGTGGTTCGTTGGCTTGGAGTTGGGTGCAAACTCTACTGACAGAACGTGGATTAAATGTTCAAAGATTTTTCTACGAAAGTTGGTTTGCACGCTTTTATTCTATGGAGGACCAGATTCCTTTAGACGAGTTCCCGGTATGGTTATTCACGTTACAGTTTGAAAATGATTTGATAAATGTAGCGGATATACTTGTTAAAAAAGGCATCCCTTTGTCAGTATTTGAACGACAACCCTACCATCCGATAATTATATTTGGTGGACCTGTAATGCTTTTCAATCATGAATTAGTAGACGAAATAGCTGATTTTGTATTCGTTGGAGATTTAGAATGCAGTATTGATGAATTCTCAGAAGCGTTGCGATTTGATGAGAAAGATGATATAATCAGACATCTGTTGAACATCAATCAAATCTGTTCCAGAAAGTACGGAAAATTGAAATTTTCAAATTGCATTGGCAACTTAAGCCCTGTGCCAGTAGCCCACTTCATAACCCCCTTTTCACCATATAAAAATAAATTACTTGTTGAAATAGGACGAGGGTGCATTCGTAGATGTGCGTTTTGTGTAACCGGTTATACGAAGAAGCCTGTGAAATTCGCAAGCCTTGATGAAGTCATAAACGTTTTTGAAAAGCACAAAGGTTACGAGTACGGATTGATAAGTGCAACAATAACGGATTATCCTTATCTTGAAGGATTATTAGATTACCTCGAGGCTCAAAATATAAAGTTTTCAGTCTCCTCAATGCGAGCAGATAAAATTAACAAACGACTCTTGATGTTGTTAAAAAGCACAGACCATCATTCTTTCACGATAGCACCTGAAGGTATATCACAAAAGATGAGAGATATCATGCTTAAGGATTTAACAACAGAACAGATTGTCAAAACCCTTAAGTTAGGAAGAGAGGTCGGCTTCAAACATGTTAAGTTTTACTATATTATAGGACTTGAAGAAGAGGACGAGAGTGATTATGCAGAGTTTTTCGACTTTCTAGAAACTGTAGTTGATATGGGCTATCAGGAAGTCGTGATAAGTGTCAATCCACTTGTGCCAAAACCGTTCACACCTTTTGCCGATAGAAAAATGGTAGAGAAACGAGAGTATGAGGAAAAAACGAAGTTCATAAGAAGAAATCTTCCGAAAAAAGTCAAAGCAGACTTTGAAAGTTACAAGCTAAGTAGAATACAATACGAGCTCTCAAACTTAAAAGGTCCTCAGACAGTAGTTTATCTGAGACAAATCATTAAGACAGAAAAATAAAAAACGCGGAACTTAAGTTCCGCGTCAGACTGTTGACAAAGTATAACTTGTTCAAGTATAATCTCTTCAAAAGAGGATCCTTTCCAAACAGGATCCTCTTTTTTTTACACAAATAGTAGGAGGAATATACATGCTGACCATCAACAAAGAT
>Ga0224486_100112_pt1 | contig 39842 bp, 33 predicted proteins | sample TexhydDE_CT_test_FD_172013 | JGI IMG/M metagenome (GOLD analysis project Ga0224486, IMG submission 172013) | Fracking water microbial communities from deep shales in Oklahoma, United States - hydraulically fractured wells DE_CT_test ... | reverse complement strand
GATATAAGAAAGAAACTGACATTCTTACCAACGCCAAGAAAGATGGTAGCATTCGTGCTTAAAGATGAAAACGACCCATGGAAAGAAATACTCGTAATCTACAATGGCGACACAAAAGACCAACAGTTCACACTTCCAGAAGGAACATGGAACGTCGTTGTTGATAAGACCAACGCAGGAACAAACGTTCTTTACCAAGTTAGCGGTAAGATAAATATTAAATCCACATCAGCTATGGTCATGTACAAAGCCAATTAACAGAAATTTGTTATCGATGAGTTGAAATGTTAACAATTCATATGGTATAATATCCCCGAGAAAGGGGGTAAGAGTATGCCCAAAAGAATTCTCGTAGTTGAAGATGAACCCAATATGAGATTACTAATAGCCGAAGAACTAATGGACGCAGGTTATGAAGTAGATGAAGCACAAAATGCTGATGAAGCGCTTAAAAAATTTGCCGAAAAGCAATACGATCTTGTTACTATCGATATCGAAATGCCTGGCAGTATGAACGGATTGGAACTTGCGGGTAAATTGAGAGAACTGAGGCGCGAAACAAAGCTTGTTCTATTGACTGCTTATTCTCACTACAAGAGCGATATGGCTTCGTGGGCAGCTGATGCCTACATTGTGAAGTCTGCTGATTTAACCGAATTAAAAGAAGTAATTAGCCGTTTGATTAACATGTGAATGATGCCCACACCTTTCAAAAAAGGGGTGGGCATCACCCCTTTTTTTCTATTATAAATAAGTTGATAAGATAAAACTGCATTAGGAGGTGCTCAAATTGGACTACAAACCAACACTGAACTTACCACAGACAAGCTTTCAAATGAAGGCAAACCTTGTCAACAAAGAACCGGAGATGTTGAAGTTCTGGGAAGAAAAGGAGATTTACAAAAAGACTTTGGAAACAAGAGCTAATGCACCAACATACCTTCTCCACGATGGACCTCCATACGCAAATGGAGATATCCATCTTGGTACCGCTATGAACAAGATACTGAAAGATTTCGTAACAAGGTACAAAACCATGCGTGGTTATAGAGTTCCTTTCGTCCCCGGCTGGGATACACACGGATTACCAATTGAACACAGGGTTACAACATCACTGGGAGAAGAAGCGAAGAAAAAATCACCCGTTGAAATAAGAAAACTGTGTAAAGAGTTTGCTCTGAAATACATAGACATTCAGAGAGAAGAATTCAAACGACTCGGCGTAAAAGGTGACTGGGAACATCCATACATAACACTTGACCCAGATTACGAATACCATATACTCGATGTATTTAAAACGTTGGTGGAAAACGGCAACGTCTATCGTGGTAACAAGCCTGTTTATTGGTGTCCAACGTGTAGAACAGCCCTTGCGGAAGCAGAAATCGAATACCACGACCACGAATCTCCATCAATTTATGTAAAATTCCAAATGGTCGATAAACCAGACACGTATATTGTAATCTGGACCACAACCCCTTGGACTATCCCAGCAAATGTTGCTATCGCGCTCCATCCAGATTACACATATGTCAAAATAAAAGTCGACGAAGAATACTGGATTGTTGCAGAAGGCCTACTTCAAAAGTTCGCGGCAGATGTTGGTATTGACTTTGAAGTTGTTGAAAAATTCGTAGGCAAAGAACTTGAAGGCAAACTTACAAAACACCCACTTTACGACAGAACTTCTGTTGTCGTTCTTGCCGATTACGTAACTCTTGAAGATGGTACCGGTTGTGTCCATACAGCTCCGGGACACGGTGAAGAAGACTATCAAACGGGTTTAAAATACAATCTTCCAGTTCTTTCGCCCGTGGATGACGAAGGTAGATTCACAAAAGAGGCAGGAAAATATGAAGGATTAAAGATATGGGATGCCAACAAAGTTATAGTTGAAGACCTAAAAAACAACGGTTCTTTGATTAAAGCGGGAAAGATTAGCCATAGCTACCCACACTGCTGGCGTTGTAAAGGACCGGTTATGTTCCGTGCCACACCACAATGGTTCATCTCCGTTGATAAAAATAACTTACGAGGTAAAGTGCTCGAGGAGATAAAGAAAGTTAAATGGTATCCTGCTTGGGGTGAAACACGTATCACCGCAATGGTTCAGGAAAGACCTGACTGGACGATTTCACGTCAAAGGGTTTGGGGAGTACCAATTCCAGCGGTAAAATGTAAAGACTGTGGCGAAGTTACACTCGAGCCAAAAGTAATCGAGCACTTTGCAAATATAGTAAAAGAAAAAGGCACAGATGCCTGGTTCGAGCTTGACGTTAACGAACTAATTCCAGCAGATTTCAAATGCCCAGCTTGCGGAAGCAAGAATTTTGAAAAGACACATGATACATTAGATGTTTGGATAGATTCTGGATGTTCATGGGAAGCGGTGATACGCTCCAAAGGTGAGAGGTTCCCAGTTGACCTATACTTAGAAGGTGATGACCAACACAGAGGTTGGTTCCAAAGCTCCATATTCTTATCCACTGCAAAAGCGGGAACTGCACCATTCAAAGCTGTTGTCACGCACGGTTTCATCAAAGATGAACAAGGCAGAAAGATGAGTAAATCTCTCGGAAACGTAATTGATCCAATGGAAATTGTCAACAAGTATGGTGCTGACATATTGAGATTGTGGGTTGCAAGCACGGACTTCTTTGATAACATCAGGGTTGGTAAGAACATAATAGAACAGCAAGTTGAGGTCTACAGAAAGTTGAGAAACACCCTGAGATATTTGCTCAGTAACCTTTATGACTTTACAGAAGCAGACTTGCTACCATACGAAAAACTGCTCCCATTGGACAAATGGGCACTTGGCAGACTTCAAAAATTCATCGAACAGATAACACAATACTACGAAGGATTCGAATACTCCAAAGTCTACAACGCAACTGTCAAATACTGCACCACAGAACTAAGTGCTGTGTATTTAGATATACTCAAAGACAGACTCTACGTCGAGGCAAAAGATTCAATCTACAGAAGGTCTGCTCAAACTGCTCTACACTACATACTTGAAGCACTGATAAAGATTCTTGCACCAATTATTCCATTCACGGCAGAAGAAGCATACCAAGAAAGCCATTTGAAGAGATACGAAAGCGTGCATCTTGAATACTGGCCAGAAGTCAGAAAAGAATTTATCGACGAAGCGCTTCTTGAGGAATTCGATCATTTGCTACTCATAAGGGACGATGTGCTGAAAGCACTGGAAAACGCCAGGGCATCTGATATTATCGGTCATTCACTCGATGCCCATGTAATAATCGAAGCAAAGAACGAAGAATTGAAAAACTTGCTCAGAAAATACGAGTCACTGCTTGAAGAATTCTTCATTGTTTCAAAAGTGACTTTGTCTGAAAACATCTCTGGATTAAACGGTCAGTTTGCAAATGTTTTAGTCCAAAGAGCAGAAGGTCAAAAATGTCAGCGCTGTTGGAAATACCACCCAGATACCGGTAAAGACCTAGAACACCCAGAAACATGTCCTCGCTGTTCAGCCGTGCTTAGAGGGGAAAGGAAATAAGGAAGAAAGAATAAGAAGAGATGATAAGATGGAAAGAGTTGCGAGATATATTCACAAAGAAAAGCATTTTGAATTATCTGTAATTTTGCCTTTGATAATTTTAATTATCCCGGCAGTCATAGCAACTGCCGGGGTTTTAGTCCCACAAAAATTGGGGATTAACAAAATTGAACTGGGAAAAGAACTCAAAGTTGATGGAAAAAACTTTCCTTTCACATTTCTCGATGGAATGCTCTTGGCTGATGGGAAGAGAACTATAACCATAAATGACCAAAAATACACCGTTGAAGTAAAAACCGCTCCCGACAAAATTCGACTGAATGGAATTACGGAAGTCTATACGTATGTCTTTGACAGCACAGTCACATTTTACGACCCAACGGTAAGAGCCCTGAAAGCCATTGATAAATCAAACGAAATCAAACTTTCTGACAAATTCTATCTGGCAGTTGCGAGTGATGATTTTGATAATGTAACGGATGTTGCTTTTGTTCCGCCAACACTTGAGAAACTTGACATACTTGATTCACAAAACCCGATTACAAATATTTCTGGTAGGAAGTTCCTACTTTCTTCAAAATCACCTTACAAGATAATCAGCAAAACCATACTACCCGAGAAAAGTGCTCTTATGCTGGAAGGTGGAGTTACAATCATCACCGCTCTCAATGCCGAACTGAATATCAAGGGTGCTCTTGTAACAACAGGACTAGTTAGCTTCTTGGGAAGTGGAAAACTCACAGTTTCCGATAACGGTTCAGCTTATGTTAGTGCCATTGGTCCCGGAATTGATATTACCTCAGACAGGGGTGCGCTGATTTTTGTAGACGGTTCAAATCTTCGAAACATTGATGCCAATTTAACTAACTTTGTAGTAATTAGAAAATCCTCGCTTAGTAAGGTATCAATCAACGGTGTTTATACAGTTTATATCATCGATTCATCAATTGAAGAACTTGAAATTCAAAATTGTGGGAATGTTGTGATAAACAACGCAGCTGTTAATAACGTAAAAGTTGGATTAGTATCAAAAGTTATTTCGTACAACTCTCGGTTTGACAAATTTTCGGTCTCTGACCTTTCATCGGTTGCTCTTGTATCCTCAAAAATTACAGACTTACAGCTGTCTAAAGGTAGTGTTCTGAAAATTAAAAATTCGTCGTTAATAAACGCAAAAGTCGAAAACTATTCAATTGCCTACCTATTTAAAACCAATGTCAACCAATTAAGCGTTGGAAACGCAAAATACTACTTGTTAGAAAGCAAAACAAACAAGATTACAAAAATTCAAGAACAATAACTTTTTTAGTAGTTTCGAGGGGGGTTGTATATGGCAGATTGTGTGTTCTGCAAGATTATAAACGGAGAAATCTCTTCAGAAAAAGTGTATGAAGATGAAGATTTCATAGTCATTAAAGACATTAGACCTGTTGCACCTGTCCACCTACTGGTGATTTACAAAAAGCATGTGCCAACGGTTAGTGAACTTTCTGTTGAGGATAGTCAAAAGATGTGGAAATTGTTCGAAGTCATAAAGACCGTAACCAAAACAAGTGGTTTGGAAAGCTACAGAATTGTTCAAAACAACGGCAAAGATGCAGGACAAGAAGTGCACCATATTCACTTCCACATAATCGGAGGAAGAAAATTAGGATCTCTTGGATAATTAGAATTAATCAAAAAGCGAGGTGGAGAAAATAAAGGCGATAGTATATCTTCCCATTAAACCGGAAGTTGCAAAAAAGTTGAACTTGCCGGTTAAATTACCTATTCTTGCGGAAGACCTTCTTCTTGTAACAGACCAGAATAATATACCAATCGATGTGATACTGAGAGGGCTTCAAGAACAATACAAGGTAGAAAAGAGCGAATACTGGAAATCTTATTTGCTTTACTTTCTATATGAAAAGTTCAAAATACTAATCAACGAAAAAAAGTTTGAAGAAGCAGAGCAAATTCTAAAGACAGCCAAAGAACTCCAAGAAGATTACCGATACTATTTCTACAACGCTATCTTGCAAGCCAAATTGGCAAATTATGACCTTGCAGAAATAGCACTTAAACAATCGCTAGCTCTTAATCCTAATTTCTCACTTGCGTATTACGAACTTGGCAACGTGTTGTTTGCCAAAAAAGATTACGATGAAGCCATGGAAGCCTACACAAAAGCTTACCAAAGTGACCCGAACTTCTTACTCCCTCTTTTAAAAATCGGGGACATATACATGGAACTTGGACAACTGAGCGACGCCGAGGTAATTTACCGTTCGATAATTCAAAAACTGGAGACACGCGAATTGTCTGCCGAAGGCATAAAATTTGAGCCGATGCCAGAAGCATACTTGAGACTTGGAGTCGTGTATAACCTACGTCAACAATACGAAAAAGCAGAAGAAATCTTCAGAAAAGGTTTGGAAATTTCTAAAAAACCCGAGATTATGTATAACCTTGCTTACACTCTGACAAAACTTGGCAAACATTTCGAGGCTTACAACCTCTTACTTGAATTAGCTAAACAATACGAAGCTCCTGAAGTAATCAACGAGCTTGGCATACTCCAACGTCGACTTGGACTATATGAAGAAGCTTACGAAACCTTTGAAAAAGTGCAAGAGGATTTCCCAGAAAACTTCGAGAGAATTCAGTTCTTTGTTGGTAAAAAGCGTTACGATGAAGAGTTCGAAAATGAAATGAAAAAATCAGAAGAAATCCTTGAAAAAGTCGATTTCCCATTTGAAGAAGCCTTAGAAATTATTATACAATCAACCGATGATAATGGAGAAATAATCATTGAAGAATTCATAAAGCTACTGAACATTGAACCTGTGTTGAAAGATGTCAATAAGGCAAGCACCGATTACTTCCCCTATATCCTGGCTGGTATGTACATAGCAGGCACTGAACCGATAATTATGGAAAAGAATGCCACTAAAATTACGCTAACAACTATGGGGGCAGGACTTCCACTTGCATGCTCGACAGCAATACTGAGGCTATACCAACACATACTCTCTGGCGACAAGAATATAGACCACATCATTGAAGACATCCACGGCGAAATTGAAGAAATTCACTTCCCATTTTCAACAAAATTAATCTCTCTACTGGAATCGCCCTTGGACGATTTCTTTGATACCGATTGCTCGGATTATGAGACATTTACGATTAATCTATTCAAAGCAATTGGTTATCAACCATCTGAAGAGGAAATGGCACAAATAAAAGATGAAACTCTCAGAAAGACTGCAAAATTCATCCTAGAAATCATGACAAAAATCTGAGCTATATTGAGTAAAAGTGAGTATAAAACAAAAGCGGGCGAAATCATGCCCGCTTTATTTTTGCTTTATTGTTTTATATCGTCCTGGAGAATCTCAATGAATTTACTAACCCTCACTTTTATTATCAAGTCCCAATACAAACTTTTCAAATTCTGTTTCTGCGATATCCTCTAAGTTCCCTTGACTAACAACCACCGTTTTTTCTGTCGGTAGTATCTTGAATCTTTCCCAAGGGAATTCGTATATTTCTCTTATGTCTCTTAATTCATCCGGGATCTCAATTAGTTCTATCTCTAATTTGGAATCTTGGAAGACCCAATCACCTATCTCATATGTGCCGTAAACTACAACAAACTTCGTTCCATCTTCCCACTTATACCAGTGTAGGATAAACTCTCCAAAAGAATACAAGTTCCATCTTATCATCCCAAAACCTCCTGCCTAACAAAAATAGGCTTTTCAAAAAAGCCTCTAACTTCTACAACCTTTTTGTGCTAGCTTGTTTATTTTACCATAGCTCTTCACATTTTAAAAGTGCAAGAGAGCATTGCAAACTGATGAATTAAAAAAATTACGCCGTATAAAGCTTTTTGCATGTTTTTCTTCCGCTTAAAACACGTTCCGTCTCTTCAAACAGTCCAAGGTAGACTATATTGTCAAGAATTCCTTTGTATGTCTTCAACTCAAGTAAATTGTAAGCAAGGACCACTTCATCATAAATCTTGAATAAGTACTCCCTAACCTTAGGCCTAATCTTGTCAATAAACTCTTGAATATCCATCCCATGGGTAAATCCAAACTGAATAGCCAATGGATTGTAGTTCCCTTTACTTATGTCCTTTTTCAAATCATCGAACGCATCAAGCACGTATATCCATTTTCCAATATGCCTGGCAAGATGTATTAACACCGTCCTTTGTTCAGAAGACAGCTCACCCAAATCTTCAAAAAACAGTGCAACGATATTACCAAAAATCTCAGCAGGCTTGTCAACGGTGGGTTCACGTTTTCTTTCTGTCTCACTAAGTTCTCTAATAAGAGCTTGAAGGCGAGATTCTAAAGTAGCGGAGCTCCCTGTGATGTTTTTAAAAAAGTTCAAAAGCAGAGCTTCAACAAAATTCCTTTCGTCTCTCACATCGTCTAAAAGTTTGTATTTCAGTAGCAAAAGAAAATTACTTGCAGCAAGACTTATCTCTTCACTTTCGTAATACAAAATATTTCTTAACCCAACCCCGCAAAAACGCTTTTTGTATTCAAGTATCTTGCCTCTAATCGAAGTTAAAATCAGTGCGAAAAAAACAGCATCATAGCTCAGAAACAACTTTGCAAGGTATCGCGATTTATGTAAACTTGTGCAAACTCCACAATAAAACGCACGAAATTCGTTCAGTTCCCTAACCTTTAGTTCGCTTTTTTCTGGTTTGACATATCCAAACATAAAAACACCCACTTAACAAAATCAAAGAATTTACATACACGAAATGCAATCTCCGCCCATGCACTCGCAACAAGTATCGCCAACCCAAAGACAACCGATACATCGACACACATCGTCACAGCAACCGTCATTTCTTCTGTAATAATATCCAGGTCTATAACCCTTTAATGTAGAATCTGCATAACCACCAAACTTTGAATACTCAACTGGTATCATTTCATCACCTTGCCCTCTTTTATATACTTCATAGGCTTCAATCAGCTCATTGTATTTTGCCGTAGCAATAGGCTTAAGTGGACTATTTTCGTATCTTTTCGGATCATACTTTTCAAGATACTCTCTGTATAGTGCCTCAATCCGTATATGGGGTGTATCTGGTTCTACATTGAGAAGCTCATACAAACTACGTGCCAAGTACAACACCCCCAACCTGTCAATTATTCATTTTATTAATATCTTTTCAATCCACCTTTTCATCTCTTGAACAACTCTTTCAAAAAGATATTCGTATGCTGCGAAAAAAATGTTGCCAAAGATAATTATACCATAAAATACCAAAGCTTCGCTCACGGGAATCACTTTGGCAATACCTGTTGCTGTTTGTGAAAGTATATCGATACCAAGTACCTTGCTTTGGACATAAACCCAACCAAAAAATGCAAAATTGAAATAAACGTATTTAAAAATCCAGGAAGGCAGCGCTGATAATTTCTTCATTATTATATATCTCACTGGAACGTAAAAAGAAATGAACGTAAACGTAGTAACATATCCAATTCTCGGTATAAATAGGTAAGCGAGTACATTTAAACCGACAACAGTCCAAAACCCTGCAAAAAAGCTATCAAACAAAAGGTATGGAGCATAAGCTAAGTAAGAAGCAAGTATAAGGAATGTCCACTCGCTTGGCGTTGCATGACCAAGGTAAACGAACACGAAAAGAAAGCCAAGGATTAAACCTATGTAAGCTATCTTTTTCGAACGTTCTTGTATTTTCGCACCACTTTTTTTCAACCTCGACCGCTCCTTTGTAATTTCGCTTGTTTTTGATATTTTACCACAAAACTCGCAGCTTCAATTTAATTAAAAAGCACCGTACACTTTACAAGCATACAGAGCGACAATTTTTAAAGTTTTTGCGTTTTTTTGCAATTTTACTTACACAATCTAATCTTCAATTTTTGCTAACCTAAAATTCTGAGTAAGCTCTTGTGAAAAGTTTCAAACGGTCTCCTTTGTTATCTGCTTCCCTTAAAAGTGGCAAAAGTTCGACAACTTCCCTTATTTCCTCTCCAAGTTCGTTCATTTTTTACGCAGTTGACAGAATAATACACTTATTGTAATATAAGGTTGAACACCTTGGGATTTCTAACCAAAAATGAAAAGTCTTAATGCTTGCGAAAGGAGGCGCTGTAATGAATAAAAACTCACCGACAAATGATGTACTAACTATCGATACTGTTGTCGGATTGCACGTAAGTAAAAAGACTAAGAAAAGTCTACTTTATATCAGCTCCCTTATGTGGATGTTCGACGCTGCTGGTGTACTTGCCCTATCATTCACACTTCCTTCTATTAGTAAAGAGTGGGTACTTACCGTCCAGCAATCTGCAAATATTTTGAGTTCAACGTTTCTTGGCATGCTCGTTGGTGCTTTAAGTGTTGGTTTCGTTGCCGATTTGTTTGGAAGAAAGCTTTCAAATTTAATCTATTTTCTGATGACAATTCTGTTCTCAACAGCACTTGGTTTCACGAACTCAGCAAGCACCTTTATGCTTTTCCGTTTTCTTGCAGGTATCGGTTACGGTGGTTTGATGCCATCTGTCAACGCTTACTTTGCCGAATTCTTAGGGAAGGGGCTCAGAGGTGCTTACCTTGTCTTACTTGAAGCCAGCTGGGCTATCGGAAGCATACTGATAGGACTTGTCGCTATTTTGACAGTTCAAAACAACTGGCGAATAACCTACTGGGTCTTCGCATCGGGACTTTTATTGCTTCCCGTTCTACTCAGTTTACCTGAATCTCCAAAATTCGCGTTTAAAAAGCACGGAAAGGTTGGCTTAGAAAGGGTATTAAAAATACAGCTAAGAGAAGAAATTGAACGAATTCCTGAAAGTAAAATCACAATATTAGATATCTTAAGAAAACCTTACTTTGCTCGAACGCTCATGATTTGGACAAGCTGGTTTGTTGTTAGCTTTGTTTACTATGCATTATTTTCCTGGGCTCCAAAGATATTTGCTCAGCAAGGGCTGAGCGCAACAAAATCGCTTTGGTTCACGTTCTTCATGATGGTTGCGCAACTGCCAGGATATCTATCTGCCGCATATTTTATTGAAAGACTTGGGCGTAAGAAATCACTTGCATTATATTTCTTAGGTATGGCAGTAACTGCTATACTTTGGGCATTAGTAACTAACACAGTCCAGCTAATCGTTGTTACCCTATTACTTTCGTTCTTCACACTTGGTGTTTGGGGGCTGGTGTATGCTTACACGCCCGAGTTATACCCAACCTCAATGAGAGGAACTGGAAATGGTATGGCTGGAGTTGTTGCAAGAATCGCCGGTATCCTGGCTCCACAGTTTGCTGGCTATATGTTTGCGCAGAACAAATCACTTTTAGAAATCTTTTCTTGGCTTGCTGTTTTGTCACTTATCGCCTCGGTTGTTGTTTTGATATTCGGAATTGAGACAAAGAATGCAGAAATCAGCTAATGAAATAAAAAATGAAACCTGCCAGCAATAGCTGGCAGGTTTTTATTTTTTCTTAACTTCAGGATTATTTGACAACCACAGGTATCAATGTTGCATACGCCTGACCAGGAATGTAAGATTTGAGCATTTCTTCTTGGGTGTATCCTTCTGGGACAACGATATCAAGCACCCAAGGTGCGTAGTCTTTGGAATCTGATGGATAACCACCAAGTGTCCATTGTGATGCATTTGGTGTAATCGCTCTTATGTGGTCTGTTCCAAAACCATCTTGGCTCATTGAAAGTATATAAGCTTTAATGCCTTTTTGGACATCAAGGAATTTTTTGAATACGACGATGTATATTACCTTGTCCGCAGGATCTGCTTCGTATGTTATCGCTTCTGCTATCTCTTTCCCATCGGCAGTTGCAAAGACTTGACCGTAATCTGGCCAACCTGCAATTTTTATAAAGTAATCCCACGGTTCTTTAAATTGGACTCTTGCGCCTTCTTTGTAGGTGTCAGTTCTTCCACCATCTTTTGTATCAAGGTAAATGTTCACAAGTTGGTGTGAAAATCCCTTTGGTGATGCCCATGGATTTGTCATCTCCGCGAATTTAATTGCAAATACATATGCATCTTCGTTTTCAAGTACTGTAACCTCTGTTATATCCCAAAGTCCTTTGTAAGGTGCAAACGCTGGGTCTTTTGGATATGTGTATGTTCCAAAGCCGTAATCATCACCGATTTTATCAACGAATTTGGCAATCACATTTCCAGAAATCATACTTGGTGTCTTAACAGTAACACCTTCGGTCGGGACTACCTGGTCTTTCCCATCAACAGATACTACAACAAAACCGTTGAACGTCTCCCCGCTCTTCACACCGATTATGTCGTATGGTATTTCGAATTCTACCACTTCATCAACAGCCGTCTTAAATGGATTCGCCTGGAGAACCCATGTGTTATCTCCCATGGCTGCAAAGAACGAACCACGTTTTCTTGCTGGGTATGTTTTCATATTCACGGAAAACCTAAAGCCGACCTTTTTGGCAAGCTCCGTTCCGTTGTAGGTCTTTGTATTCGCAGAAGTCATTCTCGGAGAATCGGTATATACTTCAACAAGGATGTTCTGGTTGAGGTAATCTTTTGAAAGTTTATCAAGTTCTACTGCAACGTATAGTGCTGACGATGTTCTTGCTACATACACTCCTTTGAAAATCCCTGTTCCTTCAAAATAAGCTGTGGTTTTTTCAGTATCAGCGAGCTTACCATCAATTGAGTATTCAACAGACCTCACGATATTTTCTTTTGGCATCTCAACTTTCTTCTCTTCTGCTTCCAACTGGACTCTTGGTGCCCCTACTTTCAGTAGACCGTCTTCTTTCCAAACTTCAAACACTCCGTTCTTTCCACCAAATCCATCATCTACATACGCAGGTGCATTCGGGTCAGTTACCCAATCTTTTCCATCGACTACGAACTTGTATTGATAAACACCAGGTGTCAACTCAAGGACAGCTTCCCACCAACCATCGCCTGCACTATAGCACTCCGTGTCCGATGAACTCCAGTTGTTGAATGAACCTGCGATGAAGACGTATTTCGCATCAGGTTTATAAAAGCGGATGACAACATACACGTTATCCTCAATATAGAAATTCTCTTCTCTTTCTTCGTTAATTTCAATCTTTCCAGCAATCTCGGGAGCAGGAGCAACTATAACCAAGTTTCCATCCTTAAGAGCAAGGGTAAATACACCGTTTTTTCCACCAAAGCCATCGTCTGTGTAACCTGGTGCATCTGGGTCTTCTTTCCAAACCTTACCACCGTCAATGACAAACTTATACTGATAAGTCCCCGGTTTTAGCTCGAGTTCGGTAATCCATGTGTCGCCTTCTCTTCTCATCGGGTTGGCTGTGGTTGACCAGTTGTTAAATGTCCCGGCAAGATGAACCGTGTTCGCTTGTGGATAGGTGAATGTGAAGATGACCTTGTTCCCCTCGACTTTTAAAGCTGCAAGTGAAAGAACGCTAATCAGGAGCGCAAAAACTACCAATCTTTTCATCCAAGCCATCTTTATCCCTCCTTTTCCTTGAGGTGTAGAATTTCAACCTGCTTATATTTTCCCATATTCAAGTCAAACAGTTACACAACTTGGAACGTTTTCCAGAGAATTATACAACCTTGTTAAAAGGATAGAACAGGTAGGTAAGTCACCAATGCGAGAAATTTGATAATTACAAAGAAGCAGGCAAAACTAATCAAATATTAAGCATTTTAAAGGTCAGAAGATGTAAAAATCTGCCGCAAAATGCGGCAGATTGATTGTTGGTATTTGTTCTAAAGTTGTCAGAGCAAATCATTTGAGAGTTATTCCAAAAATATGCACATTAATTTCACGTGGCAGAATTATCTCCTTCAATTCCTCGTTTAAATTTGAGATGTCCAATTCGTAAAGCCTCAGACCGCATTTTATGTATTGTCGTTCGCCATTTTGCATATAACGATAGTCAAATTCAACTGCATTAGGCTGATTACACCAATCATTGATTTTGACTGAATAAACTTTCTGATTTATTAGAAAGTCAGCCTTGTAATCACCATGATTTGCTGCCGCTAGTATGTAGATCTTAGAACAATTGATTGGTTGTTGGAAAACTATCTTTTGACCATCGCAACGCACGTTATCATTTCCATTTGCTACAATTTCAAAAGGTACACCCTTAATCGCTATTACTCCTTCTGACACTTCGTTTTCAGGAAGGTAGGCACCCACAATACCTCCAAGGTTATCGAAGTTCCCAGGTTTTTGAGGAATGGCAAAACCATCATTATTGAAAAGTTCTCGAAGCTCAAGCACAATGAAAGTGTCTACAACCTTTAGTTTAACAGTTAAAGTAGTAAAAACATTATCTTCTCTGCTCAAAAAAAGAACGTCGTCAACTATTATGGTTTTTCTGTTATTGAAATCATAGTATAATGTCATCCCTTTGTCGCTTATTTTAAACGTGATTCCTGTATTTTGAGGAATCAGTATTATTTGATCAAATAGGCATGAGCTAGAAACAGATACGTTTATAGTTCCGGTAACTTCGATTTCACCTATTTCAAAAATACCACTTCCTGATATTTCTTTCTTAGCTTGCGATTTCGAAGAAACGGTGACTGTCGTATTTTTAAAATCACCAGACAAAAGAACAAAGTAATGGCCTTCCGGTATTTCTGATATCTTTTTTTTCAATCTCGCTTTGCCTTGAATTTGAAGTGCAGCGCCAGCTCCGAAATCTCCAGAGATGAACCGGACACTGGAAAGTCCTGGATCGAAAGCTTCAAGTTCTAAAACTTTCATACCATTCCTTCCCAAGATGACAGGGTTAGTTACGAATTCCTGAAAATTAACAGGAAGTTTGGTTGCATATAGTGATGTTCTTAATGCACAGATGGTAGATTCCGCACCTGCATTCCGGTTGTAGTGCATGTATTCTAAACCGTCGTAACCTTCTCCATTTTCACCTAGCATCCTTACATTTAACCTATTCCCACCATATAACCAGGCTGCTAACAAGGCCGAATAGTAAGCGTACTTCTCATCGTTCGTTATCTCATATAATTTAACTGAAGGAACAGCAACGCATTCAAGTGCATAAGCAAGTTCGGGAAAGAGTTTTACGTATCTTCCAATGGAGTAAATCAAACCTGTCGAGAGAAGCAGTGGAACTTGAATATCTAAGGATTCCTGGGCAACTGAGAGATAACGGTTATCGCCAAGCACTTTGTAGGCTTCAATAAATGCCTCGGCATAGTGATTTCCCCATCCATTCCAATTGAACCTGTCTTGGTAAACCGAAAAGAAGCCAGATAAGTATTTGTATTCTTTCCACTGATAATTGATAAGTTCATTAGCGTATTTTATTAGTTCCTTCTTCGCATTCTCGTCTTTTATTGAAGTCACGTAATATGATAGTCCAAGAACATACATTGCAAGTTGGTCCCCATATGAAGGTGGCGATTTCTTAATTGCATTATAAGCCCTTCTTACCGCATCAAGAATTTTTGTGTTGTTGTAATATTGCGAAAGCTTTGATAGTGCAGCAAAAGCACGAAGAGTCCACCAAGACGAGGACTTTTCACTAGTGACACCATATTTGTTTATTGTGCCATCTTGCCACGCAAAGTTGTAAAACTCACCATCGGTTGCTTGCATTTGAAGTACAAACTTCGAAGCTTCGATTGCAAGGGAAAGGTATTTCTCCTCTTTCAGAATTTCATATGCCTCTGTATACAAAAGCACGACACGTGCTACGTCATCTACGCAAAAATCTCCTTCGTTTTGGGCTGTTGTTACCTCGAAATAATCACCCTTGTTGTTGGCATAAACCCAGTATCCTTTTACAATCTCACCGTTTAAGGTGAATTGCTGACTAAGTCTTTCAAGATGTGTATTGTTGAAAATTATACCTCCAAAGCAAACGTAAGAAAGAATAACCGTAACAAAAGCAACAAACACCCTCTTCATCCTGAATATCACCCTCTCTATGAACCACATCTTTTCTAAATCAAATAAAAGAGGCCGGACAACCGGCCTCCGGCAAAGTACAGCTATTTTATTCCCCTATTTTCAAGCTCCTAAACGAATTGCTTTTTGCCTCGATGAATTTGATAGCTTCTTCTACACTCTTGGCACTATAAATGCTGTACAATCTCAAGTGTTGCACAATGTCTCCTGCTTTGTATCTGTTTGGCATATCCTCAACTTTCATTGAATAAACTCCTGTTGTTGATGGATATGCTTCGAATTCTCCAGGCATCCATTTGAAGACCCCGTCGCGGAATTCGAGACTTTCGTAAACCCATGTGTCGCCATCTAACCACTTCTTATAGTCAGCAGGAACAACAGGGATTTCTGGAAGAATTTCAGCAACGCCGATTTTACCTTTCGGTGAGAAATTAGTTCTCCATCTTTCCATGGAAGCAAAAATATAAGTAGCACCCCACCAAAGTGGTTTCATACTACTTCCAGCGGGGAATGTGATGTACGGCATGTTGTCAACCCACGTAATTGCGTTTCTTTGCAACCAGTACTCGTATGGAGTTATATTAAGTTGGTCTGCCCATACAAGCCGCCTGAACACTGGGAGGATATGGACAGTATCATCAAATGCTGGAATAATTGGTCTTGTAATCATTGTTTGAAGTTTCATCATATCAGCGTACGTTTCAAAAACGAATTTATTGTCGACAAGAATATCGCCGTTTTTGAAAAGATGTGTAACGAGTTCTTGCCTTAGACCATTGAATTTTTCAGATTTAAGAGTTGCAACAACACATACTGCGACAGGACCTGGGTCAAGCACTTTTAATGAAACTACCCTAAAAGCTCCACTTGTTTCCTCATGGTGATCACCGAGTTTTCCATCAACATAATATGTAGAATTGTACCAACCGCTAACTCTTGCAATTCCAACTTCGTCGACTAACTTTGCTTTCACACTACCAAATTTGGTAACTTGCAAAAGTCCGTGGTCATTTACCACTGCTTCTATACTCTCGTCAACGGCTTTAATCATCCATCCTTTTGAGTCTTTTACAACTTCAAACGCCTTCGGGTATACAACTGCTTTTCCTGGGGCATCCTGAACAACTATCTGTGTATTCCCTTTTGCTATGAAAACTAAATAATCAGGTGCAGATATACGTCCGTTACCGTCAACATCTTCGATCTGGAAAGGCACTTCCATGCCTTCTACTAAGATTCTCAAACTTGTCCACTCTGGTTCAAAGTCTTCGGGAATCATATCGACCAGTTTTCCCATCTGCAGGACTACTGGTACCTCGACTTGACCGGCAACCACAGGTACAGAAAAAGACCCTGCAAACACCACTAAACCTAATAAAATAGCAAACAATAGAAACAACTTTTTCATGCTAACCCACCTCCTTAAGAATAAAGAAAGAGAAATATGTAAGCGATTTCATACTGGTTGTATTATATATTCTTTTTTGCACGATTCGAAACCACTGTAACCTCGGAAATTAATAAATGTAGTCGTTTATAACTAGAAATATTAATTTTGCTTTTTCAAATTGAAATTTGCTTGTTTTTTCTATAACTTTTATTTTTTTGAACTATTCTTCACAACTGGTATAATACGTGTGATGTGTAAACGCTTACATTTAAAAATTCCCGCGGCGTACATTTCATTATTTGGTAAAATCCCTCTTGGAGGTGAATTAAAGATGGTTTCAATAGATGATGTGGCAAAAAGAGCGGGAGTTTCAACTGCAACAGTTTCTAGGGTTCTAAACGGTACTGGATATGTTTCTGAGGAAACTGAGCTCAAAGTCTTAAAAGCTGTTAAAGAACTTGGATACGTCCCACACGTCTCAGCCAAAACTCTAGCACGTAAAAGGACATTCAGCGTCGCTGTTGTCATAAGTCAGAGGATAAGGGAACTCATTCAAACTGATGTTGGGATATTTTACAAAATAATCCTTGATGCGATTGAAAATACGGCAGGTATTTACAAAATTTCATTAGATCTACTTTTGTTGGACAAGATTCTTGAAAGCAAACATCAAAAATACGACGGATACATACTGGTTGGGAGCGACGCCTCTGAGGAGGAGATAGAGAAAATTTCGAAAAATGGCAAAGTTGTTTTAGTAGACCATTATATCGACGGGCTTAGGATTGATAGTATTGTCAGCGATGGCTACGATGGTATATTCTACATAACCAAAAAGTTCATAGATAACGGTTTTAATAGAATTATCCATATTCATGGACCTTTGAAGTACTATGGTTTTCGGGATAGATACAACGGTTACGTGGCCGCTATGACAAAATCCGGAAAGCTCCCTATTACATTTGAGTACGACGACCTACACGAGGAAGTTGACACTGTCTTAAAAAGAGCTCTCCGTGATTGGGTGCCTGAAGTCATAATATGTTCCAATGATCCAATCGCTATTAGAGTACTTCATAAGTTAAAAGATTGGGGCTATAAAGTTCCAGACGATATAAGTATTATTGGATTTGATGATATTCCGGCCGCCGAAAAGGAAGGTTTATCTACTTTACACGTCCAAAAGGTGGAAATGGGCATAAACGCTGTAAAAAGAATTAACGAAATTCTTAGTAAGCAATTTATTCATCCATATAAGCAGTGCATTTACACAACTTATGTGAAAAGGAATAGTTCCGTCATATAGAAATAATTCAGAGTGCTGGAAATATTACTCAAACTTTTTAAATAGGAGGGATGAGGTATGAAAAGGATATTTGTATTGTTTCTGATTGCGGTGCTCTCGCTAGTCAGCTTTGCAGTCAAGTTAACCTTCTGGACAGCCCCAAACGCTTTTCAAGAAGAGTTCTGGAAAACAGTCGTAGCACAATGGAACAAACTGCGACCTGATGTTCAAATCGAAGTTCAAACTATCCCGGCTGCTGGAAGCTCTGAAGAAGCTATCTTAAGTGCAATTGCAGCAGGAAATGCTCCCGATTTTTCAGAGAATATCTTCAGTGGCTTTGCTGCGCAACTTGCCGAGATTGGTGCAATTTATCCTTTTGACAACTTCGGAACGGATTTCCAAAAACTTATTGAGACGCGAAAAATGAAGAACATTATGGAAAAGTGGAAAATCAAAGGTAAATATTATGTCTTCCCTATTTACTCCAACCCAATGATTTTTTGGTGGCGAGGCGATATTTTAAAAAGTTTGGGCTATAACGAACCTCCAAGAACATATGGAGAAATCTATGAGCTTAGCAAGAAATTTGCGGACGGCAAGAAGAAATTTACAATGCAGGTCATATCTGGTAGAAACTGGTGGGACAGATGGTTTGATTTCATCACATATTACTACGCCGCTACCGGAGGAAAAACATATATAAACGTGGAAAAACGTAAGGTCAATTTTGGCGATGAAGCAGGAAAAGCTATTGTGCAGTTCATCTATACAATGTTCCAGAATAAGTGGACCGCAGTTGAATTAGGCACAAATCCTTTCTACAACGGAACGATACTTGCAAAGATAACAGGTCCCTGGGAAGTTAATTGGGCTAAAGAAACTTTCCCAAAAGTGGTTTCAAATATATGGTTCTCTGCTCCTCCAGTTCCAGACAATTACCCAAAAGATAAACCTGTCTACACATTTGCAGATACAAAAGGTCTCGTTATTTACTCAACTTGCAAAGACAAGAAAGCAGCATTTGAATTCATATCGTGGGTCTTCTCAAATGTCCAGAATGATGTACTTTGGATTGAAAAAACGCAAATGCCACCTGCGAGAGAAGATCTGACAACTAATCCCGCTTTTGCTAGATTTATGAATGACAAGTTCTTCAAAGCTTACGCATCATTCGTCCCATTTGCCGTTCCACCTGCACTGATAGATAAAACCATCGACATTCAACAGGCAATGACAACACATTTGATAGAACCTTTAATGTATCTCAAAGGTAACCCAGAAGATATATTGAACAAAGCTGTAAAAGAAATTAATAGGATTCTGTTCTAAAAAAAATTTTCCTAAAATTCTAAACATTTCCGAATGGATGTGAAAAGGTTGAGTGTCTTGAAGGCAAGGTCAAAGTTTGGTAAAAAGGAACGTTTATTCGGATATTCCATAGTAATTCCATACTTGGCATATACTGCCATTTTTTGGGGCTATCCATTCTTGTGGATGGTAGTTCTTGCATTCACAAAGTGGAACTATTTCTCCAAACCAAAATTTGTAGGACTCCAGAATTTTTTAAGAATATTCACCGATAGTACCGTTTTAAGAATTGCTCTTAATACTCTGAATTTCCTGGCGTACCTAATTCCAATGGTGCTAATTGCTTCTTTGCTCTTCGCTCTCGCGCTGACAAAAGTCAGATTTGGAAAAACATTCATAATGTTAAGCTTTTTGGTAGCAAATGTCTCTTCTGGAGTTGCCTACTCACTTTTATTTTCAAACCTCTTCTCGATAAATGGACCCATCAACAGACTGCTGGATGATTTATTCGGTATCACTATCCCGTGGTTTTCAAATCCACAGCTAGCTGTCTTTTCGATTTGTCTTATAATTACATGGAAATTTATAGGATACTACGGTCTGATTCTTTACGCTGGTCTTTTGTCAATTCCACAATCTTTGTACGAAGCAGCAAAGCTTGACGGGGCAACGAAAAGCCAGATATTCTGGAAAATTACATTACCTCTACTTAATCCATCACTTATAACTGTGACAGTCCTTGCAGTAATGCTTACTTTTGGAATTTTTACAGAACCATACTTAATAACTGGTGGGGGTCCTATGCAAAGAACAACAACATTTTTGATTTATATGTATGATACTGCTTTTAAAAGAATTGACCCATCATATGCGACTACGGTAGCGATCGTGACAGCTTTGTTGAGTTATCTCTTAGTTATGTTGATTCGTAAGTTTTTCGAGAAAGAAGTGAGCTTTGTATGAGGCGTGAGAAGATTGCTTCGTACATTATAACCTTTGTTCTTTTGTTTCTTGCAATAGTCTGGATTTACCCTTACCTATGGTTGTTCATTTCGTCCTTTAAACCTGCAGAGGACATATTTACAACATTTCTCCCAAAAAGATTGACTCTAGAGCATTATCGCTTCATTTTCGTCATGGCAAACAGGTTTGAGAGACCTTTTGTCAGAGCTTTTTTTAACAGCCTCTTCATCTCTTCAACTGTAACTTTTTCTGTAATATTCACATCGATGCTCATAGGTTATGCTATCTCAAGAATAAATTTCAAAATCGGTAAAGCAGTATTCAATTTCATAATTTATCAAATGCTTTTCCCGGGATTTATGTTCACAATACCTATGTTTATATTGATAAGGGCCTTCGGTTGGTTGAACACTTATCAAGCGTTAATCGTACCTTCTTTAACAAGTTCATGGGGTATTTTCATGTTCGCTCAGAATTTCAAAAGCATACCACAGGACTATATCGATGCTGCAAAAATAGACGGAGCGAACAATTTCTGGATTGTTTTACGTATCATGTTACCATTAAGTCGCTCAACAGCATCTATTGTAGGATTGTTCACTTTCATAGGGGTCTGGGACAATTTCTTATGGCCCCTGATGGTAATGAAAGACTACAAAAAGATGCCTTTGTCTGTTTTACTTGCTTCTTTTAATCACGAATATGCAAGTTATATCGGACCCGTACTTGCCGGTGCAGTGATTCAAACGATACCGATGGTTATTATCTTTCTAACACTTAGAAACTATTTCTTGCAAGGTATATCAATGTCCCTAAGGTGAAATCTTCAACAAGAACAAGGAGGCGAAGTATTGTGGAGTTAAGACTTGAACGACACCCACTTAACCCAATATTAAGTCCTGTTCCAGAACATCTGTGGGAGAACAAGTTTGTTTTCAACTGTGCAGTAGTCTTTGACGGTGAGTTGTTCCATATGCTTTATCGAGCACAAGGTGCGGACATGGTCTCACGCATAGGATACGCTGTAAGTGTAGATGGTGTCAGATTCAATCGATTAGAAAAACCCGTATTCACACCTGCGTCAAAAGAAGAACTCTATGGAGTGGAAGACCCTAGAATTACGAAAATCGGAGATAAGTATTACATGCTTTATACGGCTTATTCACCAAAAGGTCCGAGGGTTGCACTTGCATCAACTAAAAATTTCATAACTTGGGAACGTTATGGAATTGTTATAAAAGACGAGGTAAATAACAAAGATGCTGCCCTATTTCCTGAAAAGATAAACGGAAGATACGTTATGATGCATCGGTTTGAACCAGATATCTGGCTTGCATTTTCCGATGATCTGATTAACTGGGGAGATTACGTAAGCATAGCAGGTCCCAGACAGGGCTACTGGGATAACTTAAAAATCGGCGCCGGTGCACCGCCAATCAAAACACCATATGGATGGTTGTTACTGTACCACGGTGTTGAAGATGCATCGAGGCCAATATACAGATTAGGTTTCATGTTGCTTGACTTGAATGACCCAACGAAAGTACTTAAGAGAAGTGAAGAACCAATCCTTGAACCAGAGGAAGAATGGGAGGTTTTCGGTGGAGTACCAAACGTTGTGTTTAGTGATGCTATGGTTGAATATAAAGGCAAGTATTACGTTTATTATGGCGCTGCTGATAATTACATAGCACTTGCAACAATCGATGTAGAAAAAGTTTTGGAATGGTGTAGGAAAATATAAGCGAAAACCTTTAAATGCGAAGAAGGGGAATCACCCCTTCTTCTCTGATTTTTGAAATGTTACTCTATCCTCTCCACTTTTACTTTCTCAAGCAATTTTTCCACATCGGATCTTCTGCACAGCCTTGTTCCAGGTGTCATTACAGCCGCGGTCCCTGTTGCATTTGCCCATCGCAACGCTTCTTCGTCGGATGCGCCTTCTGTTTTCTTCAACACAAACCCAGCAAGGAAAGAATCGCCAGCACCAACTGTACTCTTAACGGGGACTTTTATAGTTTTTGTATATAAAACCTTTTCATTAGAGATAAAATATGCACCTTCACCGCCAAGAGTTAAAAGAATAGCCTTCAGTTCATGTATTTCTATAACCTTTCTTGCTTCTGAGATAATTTCTTCTCTAGAAGATACATGTTTGCCTATCAGTCTTTGGAATTCATGTAAACTTGGCTTAATGTAATCCGGTCGACCCATCAAACCAACTTTCAGTTTATCTTCATCAGCATCCAAAATAAACGGTTGCTTCCTATTGTTTTAATGTAAATATTATGCCCGTATAGAACTCGGCCGCAACTCCTTTGGGAAGACTACCGGACACTACAACTAAATCGCCTCTTTAATTGCTGAGATTTTAGCTTTTTGTTATATTTTATCACAAGAGCTTAAGATTTTTATAGCATTTCATCATTTTTACTCGTTTAGGTGGTATAATATTACATGAAAATCCGTTCTGTGAAAGGTTGGTATAATGGGTTTCCTAAGATTTGAAAATTGGAAATTTCTAATTTTTCTTTTGGCAAGTATGATATCTTTCATAATCGGGATAAACTATTACATATACATTCAAGACGAAAACATAAAGAAGTTTGCACGTGTAGTTTTCGAAAATGAAGCGTTAAATATTTCATTTGCATATTTCCAATGGACTGAGCTTTATGAAGCGCTGAAGAATGAAGATCACAATTTTATCAATAAAGTCAAAAAAACTATAAAAGCAGACTATCCATACGTGAAGTACGTAGAATTCTATTCTGGTTATCCACCAACTGATTATTTTGAAATTACGTCAGAGGGCACTTCGCTTGTAATACGCTTTAGGATTTTGGACTCATTCGGTAATTCATATTTGCCTGATAAATTCGCTATTCTCAAATTAGACCCAAGCTATATACTCGAAAAATATCAGATAAAAGGGGTAAAAATTTCTTCTGGTGATAGAAAGCTATCAAAAGAGTTTGTCTACGGTTTAAAATACGAAAGACTTTTGACTATTAAGGAAATATCCCTGATACTGCTCTTTTTGGTTTTAATCGTATCGATTGCGCTATTGGTAAACGAGTTCAAAACCCAAAGGCTCTTAAAGAATGAAGAAACATTGAATAAATCCCTTGAGGCTATAGCTGAAATGACCCAAGGGCTCCTTAAGGGAATTCTTGCTCCGAGTTATCAGTTCATACTTGAAAAAGCTGTCGAAATTATACCCGGTGCACAAGCTGGTTCTGTTTTGATTAAAAACGGAGACTACTATGAATTTGCTGCGTGTGTAGGTTACGATTTTGCTCAGTTATCGAAGGTAAAATTCAAACCTGAAGAACTTGCACAAAGCTTAGACGGGCAAGTGAAAATTATCACGCATCTTGACGAATTTGATTCTACAAAAATTATGGACGAGCGTCAGGAAATTCTTCTGAAATACGGAAGAATCTCAGAAATTAAAGCCATGCTCTCTGTTCCGATATCTGTGGAAAATGAGATAGTAGCTTTCCTTAACCTTGATAATTTTGAAGACGAAAAAGCTTTTAATGAATTTTCAATAAGAATAGCTACAGTTTTTGCCAATCAAGTTGGTGTTGTTTTCGAAAGGATAAAGCTTGAAAATGAACTACAAAAACAAAAAGAATATCTTGAATACATCTCTTTGAGAGACCCGCTCACCAACCTTCCAAATAGAAGAGCTCTTGAAAATGAAGCAGAAAGAATGCTCGCACTAGCAAATAGGGAAGGAAAACAGGTGTGCGTTGTATATGTTGATCTGAAGAATTTTAAACCCGTTAACGATAGATTTGGACATAAAGCTGGTGATTATGTTATTTCAGTGGTAGCTCAGCGACTCTCATCAGTCATGCGAAAAAGTGATTTTCTTGCAAGAGTTGGCGGAGATGAATTTGTTTATCTCCTTTACGATTGCAAGGAGTATGTTCAATTTGTAGAAAGAGTTATTAACGAACTCGAAAAACCCATACAGTATGAAGAAAATACAATAAATGTATCCGCAAACTTCGGCATAGCAATGTATCCAAAAGATGCTACATCCTTTGGCGATTTGTTGTTAAAAGCCGATTATGCTATGTACTATGCAAAAAAGAATGGACTGTATTTTTACCTTGCCTCGAATTTAAATGTTTAACCTTCAAAAAATTTTCAAACCTTCCGATGTTTTCCACACATTCCTTGAAAAGTGGGATTCGCATTTTGAGGTATCTTTCCACTTTTGCTCGGTGATTTATAAGGATTTTAATTTCTGATTTATTTCGACATTGTAATTAGTATTGGCTTATTGACTTATACGTGATTTACTATTAAAATATAACGTGAAGTGATGATTAAAAGCCTCTCTCTTTTTACAAAGATTTATCAGTAGGTGAATAGGTATGGAGCAAAAGAAAAGTTTGAAGATAACTGGAATGACTTGTGCAAATTGCGCAAGAATAGTAGAAAAAGCGTTATCAAAAGTTGATGGAGTTAAGTTCGCTGCTGTGAACTTAGCAACGAACACTGCTTTTGTTGTATTGGAAAAAGATATACCCTATGAAATTCTTCAAAAGGCTGTAGAAAGTGTTGGTTACGGGGTTTCAAACGAACCTATTGAAGCCATCGAAGAAAAAAGGCTTAAAAGAATTAAAAAGAATACTCTTGTTTCTCTCGCAATAACTATACCGCTTATGGTTCTTATGTTACTCCACATGTCTGGAAAACAAATCCCGTTTTTCAAAGAAATAGAACTAATTTCCTCAGCGGTTGTTATTTTCTACGCAGGAAGAGAAACTATCCGCGGTGCAGCAATTGCGCTTTTGCACAAACATTCGAATATGAATACTTTAATATTCTTTGGTGCTGTAACTGCATGGTTAACGAACGTAATTAGTTACTTTGGTTTATCTATACATCCATTTGGCACAATCGGTGCAATGATAGTCTCTCTTCATCTTGTAGGAAGGTATATAGAATCTTCTCTAAGGGACAAGGCTTCAAAACAGGTTAAAGAATTGTTATCACTCCAGTCGAAAGAAGCAAGGATAATTACAGACAAAGGCGAACTACTGGTTCCCATCGAGATAGTCAAAGAAGGCCAGCTGGTTCTTGTCAAACCTGGCGAAAGGATACCAGTCGACGGAATAATCATTGAAGGTTACTCTTCAGTTGACGAATCTATGATAACTGGTGAATCCATCCCTATTGAAAAGGAGATAAATGATGAAGTAGTCGGCGGGTCTTTGAATTTGACAGGTGCCCTGAAGATTAAGGTTACAAGAGCTGGTGAAGATACGTTCCTATCTAAGATGATTTCACTTGTCCAAGAAGCGCAGGGTGCAAAGGTTCCAATACAACAACTTGCAGATAGGATAACAAACTATTTCGTCCCAACAATTATCAGTTTAGCCCTTCTGAGTGCATTTTTATGGTATTTCAATTTTGATTTTCTAAGCAACTTAACGCATACTATACGCATGATGTTACCATGGTCGTTGCACGAAGTCGATAAGCTTTCGTTTTCTATTTTCGTCTTTTTAACGACAGTTGTAATTGCATGTCCTTGTGCGCTAGGACTTGCAACACCGATGGCTTTGATAGTTGGAACTTCTCTTGCAGCAAAGAAAGGGCTTTTGATAAGAAATGCAGAAGCAATCCAAACAGTTAGAAATGTAGGATACGTTCTTTTTGACAAAACTGGAACGATAACGTACGGAAAACCGCGTGTAGTGGTGCAGAACTTACCAGTTGATGAAAGCAAAAAAGTCAAAAAAATCATACAATTATCAACTCATCCTCTCTCTAAAGCAATTGCAGAGCATTTGAATACTGCTGATACAAGCTATACAACTGATGTGCCTGAAACCATCGAAGAATTCGAAGAAATACACGGCAAAGGTTTGAGAGCAAAGATTGGAGCTGCTGAATATTTCATCGGAAAACCAAAGGATGTGACAAATTACGAAGAATATACTTCCAAAGGAATGTCTATTGTCGAAGTTCGTAGAAACGATATAATCATGGGCTTTTTTGCACTGGAAGATACCGTTCGTGAAGATTCAAAAAGAGCTATCGAAGAGCTAAAATCACATGGTATAATACCCGTGATGGTCACTGGTGATAACGAAAAAACAGCAGCACATGTTGCAAAAATCGTTGGCATAGAAGAAATTTATGCGAATGTAAAGCCAGAGGAGAAGATGGACATTGTAAGAAAATACCAAGCTTTGGGCAAGAAAGTGGTCATGGTTGGCGATGGTATTAACGACGCCGCCGCTTTAAAAGCTGCAGATATTGGGGTTGCCATCGGAAGTGGAAGTGACTTGGCGATAGATAGTGCAGATATCATAATAACAAAAGGTGGTATATCAAAAGTTTCAGATGTAATATCGATATCGAAAGCTACGTTTGGTGCAATCAAAACAAACCTTTTGTTTGCATTTTTGTATAACGTGGTGGCTATCCCCTTAGCAATGGTTGGTCTTTTGCACCCAGCCATTGCAGAAGGAGCCATGGCGATGAGCTCAATAACAGTAATCTTGAATTCTATGAACATCCGAAAGAAATTCAAAAGTGAAGGTTGAAGGAGGGTTAAAGATGGCACAATATTTATTGAAAGTCCCTGACATTTCTTGCAATCACTGCAAAATGAGAATTTCGAAGGCACTCGAGGAAATTGGTGAAACCAACTTTGAAATTAGGGTTGCTCAGAAGGAAATTGTCATTGAAACGGATAACATTGAGGGGGTAGTGCAAAAGCTCGAAGAAATTGATTATCCTGTAGAATCGGCAACCATCATGTAATCGTGCCAAGAAATGTAGACAGGAGAACAGTTAAAGATGAGTGAAAGCATTGAACGCGAAAAAAAGTACCTCGTTAGTGAAGAAAAAGCCCAGAAACTTAAAGCAATTTCAAAATGGAAACTAGGAGTGGTCCAATGGTATCTACAGGACTGCTCCTTTTTTGATTTTGCCAAGGATAAGAATATCAAAAATTGCCGTGTCAGATACATGGTTGATGAAACAGGAAACGAAAAATGGGTTGTTGCTTTTAAATCAGAATTGATGGAAGGTTTCAAAAGAGTTGAAGAAGAATATGAAATAAGACCTAACGAAGCTCTATGGAGCGCTTTGAAAAGAACTCCTGTTGCTGCAAAGGTAAGATATTTTATTAGCGAAAAACCTGTCGAAATTGTGCTCGATGAATTTGTGGAACTTGAAAAGCCATACAACGTATCTGTCCAATACCTTGTTGAAATAGAAACAGATGAAGACTTCGAAATATGGGAAAAAGAATACGAACTTGGCAACGGTCTAAACTACGAAGACTTTGATAAGTACACAAACAAAAATATAGCTATCGTAAGTTCCATTCCTCCGAGATTAGTAGTTGAAAAAATCCGTCAAATAATGGGGGTTAGTAGGTTTAAAACGGTGCGCCGAAAAGACAGAGAACTTCCCATTGAAAAAGCTCTTGAAATAATAGAGAAAGGTGAATATGGCGTGCTTTCAACATTCGATGGGGAATACCCATACGGAGTGCCTGTTAATTATGCATATAAAGACGGAATAATATATATCCACTGCGCACTAGATGGCAAAAAACTTGAGAATATATCAAAACACCCGAAAGTCAGCTTCAGTGTAATTGCAAAATCAAAAGTATTGCCAGAAAAATTGACAACTGCATATGAAAGTGCAATCGCATTTGGCAGTGCAGAGTTAGTAGAGGGCCTCGAAAAAAGAATAGCGATTTACGAACTTGTCAAAAAGTATTCACCTCAGCTTGCTGAAAAATACAAAATGAGCGATCCAGTCGATGGAAATAGCGAAGACGAAGAGTGTAAAAGGACAGGAATTATAAAAATTGTCTTAGAACATATTACAGGAAAATCTCGTGTTGAGTAGCAAGGGTTGATAAGGTATGGTTATACTAATTACTTTTGCGTTATTGTCAGCTCTATAATTGAAATATTAGTCATATACCAATTGTCTAAGAACAGGCAGAATAAGAGAAAAGAGTACGTCGCAGGGTTTGGATACAATATATTGGTTCCGATAGAAAGAGAATTGCTCATCTCAAAAGCATATAAATACAAAGAGCCACCAATGGACGTACTCTTAGTATGTGAAGAGGTATACGAATGCATTAAAACAAGTTTGCTGAAAAATCAGATAAGTGATCAACTTTAACTTTACAATCTAACAACAACGCCCCGGCTCAAATCCGGAGCGTTGTTTATTTTTTCCAAGAGTTTCACATCCTCTTCAACGAATTTCTGTATATCCTTGCTATTACTTCTTTTTCCGCTTTTACTGGTGCTTGGCTAAGAAGCAAACCCAAAGATGGAGTAGTCATAGCAAGTTCTGTGAGTTTTTCGACATGTCCTTCGTTGAAACCAACATTTTCGAGCTTCTCGGTTACCCCCATATTGAAGAGCCATTCTTCAATTCCCTTAGCTATCATCTCGGCTTCGCCTGGTTTACCTTCAAGTCCTGGTACTATCGGTTCGTATACCTCCGCAAGAATCTCTGCAACAAATGGATAAATCTCTTTCACAACTGCCGGAAGTAGCATTGCAAGTCCAAGCCCATGCGCAAGATCTGGTTTTACTGCGCTAAGTGGGTGTTCAAGTGCGTGTGTGAAGTGGAGTAGTCCGTTGTCAAAAGAAATACCTGCGATAGCCGATGCGTAAAGTAGCCAATACCTTGCGTTGAGGTCATTTGGATTACTAAGTGCCTGTGGCAAGTAAGTGGCAATAAGTCTCACGGTTTCTTTTGCTAAAAGTATGGAATATGGGTTTCTTGCGAGCGTTGTCGATGCTTCTGTAATATGATTAAGCGCATCAATGGTTGTGTAAAGTGTTTGTTTGTATGGGAGTGTAACCATTAGTTGTGGGTCATCGATAGAAAAGAGAGGATATATGCAGTCGTAGGCTATCGCTGGTTTGTACTCTTTCTCAAGTATCGAGGCAACAGCGAATCTGTCCACTTCCGTTCCTGTACCATGTGTTGTGTTAATAGCAATAATTGGCTTAGCCTTTTCCGGGGTGAATTTTCCTTCGTAAAGTTCCGCTCCTGTTTTTCCTTCGTATTCCAAAAGCACTGCAACACTTTTTGCTGTATCTATCGGACTACCTCACCCTATACCAAACACCACTTGTGCACCAAATTCCTTTCCAAGTTTTGTTGCTTCATCAATCTGCTCTACTGTTGGGTTTGGTGTAACTTTATCATACAGAACGTATTCTATGCCAAATTGGTTGAAGTACTTTGTTACAACATCCCATGCCCCTGTAACCTTGTACGCAACAGGGTCCGTTACAACAATTACTTTTTTCATACCGCGCTTTGAAAGATACTCAGAAATATCCCTCATTTTATCTATCGCACCTACACCAAAATAGCATGTTGTTTTGCATCTCAACTCAAACACGTTGTAGATGTTTACCTTCTTTTCAAACATACTCTCTACCTCCTTCTACCTCCTCGTATAATAAGTTCGGTAAAAATTAAAATTGGTCTTTGAAAATTGAATGCATATTTTTTAACACCTCTGGTAAAATAGTTTCAGGTTGCCCCTCCTTGAGACTTTGTTCTCTTAAATAAGATTGCCTAACTAGAGTACAGCTTTTTACTTGCCGGAAAATGTTTTGCCTCGTTTTCTTATGTACCGCGAGGTTGTAAGGCTGTACTCAATCCGGAGGTGATTCCTTTGGCTATTTTAGCTATTGATGTCTCAAAGAACTATCTTTCTTTCTTTTCTGATTTCATCGGTAGTGGGACTGTTGAGAACTCTCCTCAAGGTATTGTTGAACTTTTTAACAAAGCTTTTGCTTCTTCTTCCGATTTTTCTCTTGTCCTTGAATCAACTGGTGTTTTTTCTTTTAATGTCGCTAACTTCTTCTTTCAAAACAACGTACCTGTCTTTTGGGTTAAAACTGATAACATTAAGCTCTATCGCAAAATTCTCAATCGTCCTAAAACTGACAAAATCGATGCTGAACTTATTTTCTCTATCGCTTCTAAATTTCCTGAGTCTTTAGTCCCTTTTGTCAATAACTCATATATCATCTCTGAGCTTCGTAATCTCACCAGACTTTATTTAAAGTTCAACGAAGATATCGCTCGATTGAAACTTAGGCTCTATTCGTATGTTTCTCTTTATTTCCCTAAACTTGACTTTAAACTAAATAAGACTTTCGAATGCCTGCTTAAAGATTATACAATCGAAGAAATCGCAAACATGCCAATTGAAGAGTTATTTGAATATATTGCGAAAATTTCCAGACACAATGTCTCTTCACAAGTCTTAGCAGAAAAACTCCAAACTCTTGCTAAAGATGCCTTGAGGTTGTCTGTTAATCCTTCAAACACTCTGAGAATATCTATTGTTTCCACTATCGATTTGATACAGCACTATGAAAAACAAATCGAACTAGTAAAGAAAGAAATAAGTAAATTACTTAAAGTAATTTCGAACACACTAACAACAGTCAAAGGGATAGGAGAAATAACTGCAGCTGGAATTATAGCCGAAATAGGAGACATCAATCGTTTCGAAAAAGCCTCAGCGTTAGCATCATACGCAGGGCTTGTATGGACAATCAATCAAAGTGGAAATTACAAATCAGAAAACAACCAACTAACGAAAAAAGGGAACAAGTATCTAAGAACATACCTAGTAATGGCAGCGAACGGAGTAAAGACATACGATCCTGTATACAAAGAATATTATCGCAAAAAGTACGCAGAAGCAACAACACACAAACACATGAGAGCGCTAATATTAACTGCAAGGAAATTAGTAAATTTAGTGTATTATTTACTAAAGAACAACGTACCGTATGTACCGATGAAATAGGTAAAAAGAACGAAATCAAGTATGTGAAGAATGAAAGTGAAATATTAAGTTATTGAAAGTCAAAGTGTTGACTAGGTTTTTTATTTTTCTATTTTTTCTCCTCTTGACTTATTACCGGAAATCTTGTCTTCAAAGTAAAGAACCTCTACATTTATCGTGATAATTTTTCACAAATCTATTACTAATTTATCACCTCTTACAACTCTCGTCAAGATTACTTGTGAAAATATTCGCAACATAAACAAAATAAACAAAATAAAAATGCCCCTATATCGAATATTACTAACGATATAGGGGCTGGGTTTAAAAGAAAGCATGTAACCTAATTTGTCATTTCACTCTTTTAATTCTCTTGTGCCGTAACTTTAATTCCCAGTGTTTTTAAGATTTCCTTTTCGTTATAGAAAAGCATTACGATATAGCCAAGAATCATTAAAGTTAGCGAAATTATAGCGCTGATTCTAAGTCCGAATTCGTTAACTTGGTTACTTCCGAGAATGTATATAGATGGAAATACGAGTCCCGCTATCGTTTGTCCCATTTTTTGCATAAAAGTCCTAGCGCCAAAGAAAACTCCTGCTTTGTAATTACCCGTCTTTCTTCCATGTGCTTCAGCGATATCAGCTACCATTGCGTTTGGTAGGATTCCAAATATTGCGAGTGGTATTGCCGCCAGGACCCCTACAATATAACTCTGGGCGTACGGTGACATATTCAACTTACCTAAAACTGCGGCAAATGCAAAGTTTAAAGCAAATATAATAAACCCAACCATAAGAACTTTCTTCTTACCAAATTTTTTTGCCAGGAAATTTACAGGAACGTAGAATAAGAAAGACAAAAGGAACATTATGAGCTGAACTTGAGATGCTTGCTCTTTTGGAAGTTTCAACAAGACCGTTATGTAATATACAAGCCCAAGGCTTATGCCTGTTAAACCAATCCAGTAAAGTAAATCCTGGATAACAAAGACTGCAAAGTGCTTTTCTTTGAATGCGTTGACTATAGATTCTAAACTTCCTTCATTTACCGTGTGTTGTTCACAGTAACGCCTTTCATCGATAAATATAACAGGCAGTAGCATAAAGATAAAACCTATCAATCCATAAAGCACTGTAACTGTTTGAAATGCTTTAACGGGTTCAAAACCCCGTTTTTCCAAAACGGTTTGGAAAAGGTAAATTTGCGTTCCTAAAACGTATCCAAGAGCCCATGTAATGGAAATCATCGTGCTAAGTCCAAGACGCTCATCTGGGTCATGTCCAAGTTCGCTCATCCATGCAAAGAACGGAGTTACGTACATCGTCATAAACCAGTAGAATGCGATAACTGTGGCAAAAAGCCAAATAGTGTTGATTGTATAACTCGCCGATGGTGGAAAGAAAGGCAGAAAAGAAAACAACGCAAATGGAAGCACGCTGATTGCCAGAAATCCCCTTCTTCTGCCAAGTTTTAATTTACTTCTGTCTGACATAGTAGCCACAATAGGGTCTGTAATCGCATCAAAAAGCCTGGAAGTCCCCAAGGCAAGTCCCACAATAGTCAGTCCAGCCCATACAGCTCCCCTGGTTATATACTGTGGAAAATTCACACCCTCAGGCGGCATGTAAAAATAAACGAGTGCGTTTCCGATAGCAAAGCTGGTAAGCGACCAACCAAGCTGGCCAAGTGCATACATCCACTTTTTCCACAACGGCAATCTTTCTACCATCTCCTCAACACTCCTTTCTTAATAACTCAAAAATGTGTATTGTTTTTATTGGTAACGTTACCGATATCGTTGTTATTATATCATTTAAAAGATTATCGTTCCAATCTTCGAAAATTGTGAAAATACTGTGGTCAGACGTTTTTACCTTGTGTATTTTGTCATTCACTACTTTGTGCTTTTTCTTTCGCTCGATTTTTTTATAAAAAAAAAGCGATGGCGTTGTTTAATTAACGCCACCGCTGATATACTGAATATGGAAGATTAATAGAAGAGCTTTGTAAGTTGTTTGATGTAATAGTCAACTGGTCTCACGTTAAGGAGGGTTTCACTATAAGGCACCTCTGTTACGATAAAACCTTTTACACCAACCGCATGGTAAAATTTACCCATTTTCACAAGTTCGACAGCTCTTGCACTCAGTTGTGTTGCAATGATTCTGTCCATTGCTGCCGGTGTGCCACCTCTTTGAATGTATCCAAGGTTTGTATATCGCCATTCGAGGTTGAGTTTTTTACCTATGTATATTCCAACAACTTCAGCCGGGTCTGTTTCGTGGGAACACTTGCATTCGTCGATTATCTCTTCGGGTAATTTAACACCATCTTCTACTACAACTATTGAGAATCTCTTTCCGCTCTCATATCTGTGCTGGATAGTTGCTAAAAGCTCTTTTGGATTTAAAACATCCGAGCTTGTTATGACGAAATCGGCACCTCCAGCAAGACCACCAAAAGTTGCGAGCCAACCACCAGGTGCGCCCATCGTCTCTAAAATCATAACCCTGTGGTGAGATTCCGCCGTCGAATGGATAATGTCAAGCGCCTGTGTTACACGTTCAAGCGCTGTTATGAACCCTATGGAAAAATCTGTAAATGAGAGGTCGTTGTCTATTGTTGCAGGCACGATTATTGATGGTATTCCGTATCTTTGTAGGTTCAGTGCAGCTCTAACTGCATTTCTTCCACCAAGAATTATGTATCCAGTTATGCCATATTGAATCGTCTTGTTTTTAATGGCAGTCAAATCTTCGTCCGTTTCAGGGATGAATAGAGAAGTTCCAAGTATAGTCCCTCCCTGGTGAAGAATACCTGATACGTTGTTTCTAACAAGTATGTCAACTTTATCGTTCAGTAATCCTTCAAATCCATCTTTTATACCCATCACTTCAATTTCTTGTTCTATAGCGTTAACAACGATCGACCTGATTGCTGGGTTCAAACCTGGACAATCATTTCCAACAGAAAGAACACCTATTCTTCTCATTTATAGCCACCTCCCCACAATTGAGTAGAATACTATGGATGTTATTGCCATCAACTTTATGAGAATGTTCAACGAAGGCCCTGCAGTATCCTTGTATGGGTCACCAACCGTGTCACCAACAACTGTTGCTTTATGGGTAAACGAACCTTTTCCTCCAAGATGACCTTCTTCTACATATTTCTTTGCGTTGTCCCATGCACCACCCGAGTTCGCCATAAAGATAGCCAAGGCAACACCGGTAACAGTTGAACCAATGAGTAATCCTACAACTGCTTGGACACCTAAACCTATCATGAGTACTATAGGTGCCAAAATAGCAAGAACCGCAGGTAATACCATCCTTTTCAATGCACCTTTCGTAGCAATCTTTATACAACTTTCGTAATCAGGGTCGACTGTTCCAGACAAGATGCCCGGCACTTCCCGAATCTGTCTTCTTATCTCTTCAACCATGTCATTTGCAGCATCTCCCACAGCGTTCATAGTAAGTGCTGAAAAGAAGAATGTCAACATTGCACCAATGAGAGCACCAATAAACATGTTCGGGTCTTGGAGTTGGATTTGTTGAACGTGTGCCACAGAACCAAAGTTTGCGAAAAGTGCTATCGCAGTCAATGCAGCAGAACCAATTGCAAACCCTTTTCCCATAGCAGCAGTTGTGTTTCCTAACGCATCCAGTTTGTCAGTTATTTCCCTTACATTTTTATCAAGTCCAGCCATTTGAGCAACCCCACCGGCGTTATCCGCTATTGGACCGTACGCATCAACAGAGAGGTTCATTGCAAGAGTTGAAAGCATACCAACACCAGCCATCGCAATACCGTAAAGACCTGCAAGTTTGTAAGAAACCAAGGTTCCAAGAGCTATTAATATGGTGATAACAGCGGTAGATTCCATACCAAGTGCCGTTCCGCTTATTATCACGTTCGCTGGTCCCATTGCAGCAGAATGGGCTAGCTTCTCTACTTTCTTTCCTGAAGTGTACCACTCAGTAATGAGACCTATCAAAACACCAACTATATTTCCCGTTAAGACAGTCCAAAAGAGGTTTAAATTTTTCTCGATGATTGCGTATGCAAACGAGAAAACTAAGAAGATAATACTTGAAGCTACGGTCCCCATTCTCAAAGCAGAAGCAGGTTCGGTATTCAATTTTGAAAGTACCTTTACAAGGATAATCGCTAAAATTGAAGCTATAAGACCAAAGGAAATGATGTAAATTGTGTTGTAAACACCTTTGGCTCCAAATAATGCGTATCCTATTGCTATTGCTGAGAAAATGGAACCAACATATGATTCATAAAGGTCTGCTCCCATACCAGCGACGTCACCAACGTTATCACCAACGTTGTCAGCTATGACTGCAGGATTTCTTGGGTCATCTTCTGGCAAATTCGCCTCAACTTTTCCAACGATGTCTGCACCTACGTCTGCTGCCTTCGTGTAAATTCCACCGCCAACACGAGCAAACAATGCAACAAAAGAAGCACCAAGAGAGTAGAAACTGACTGCCTCAAGTCCGAATATGAGGTAAACCACACTCAAACCAAGCAGACCTAAAACAGAAACGGCAAGCCCCATAACTGCTCCGCCTGAGAATGCAATATCAAGTGCTTCACCAACACCTTTGGTCGCACCCCACGCTGTCCTTGCGTTAGACTTTGTGGCAATGCTCATTCCAAAAAAACCTGCAAGAACAGAGAATGTAGCGCCTATTATAAACGCAACTGCCTTTGTCCAACCAGAGGAGAGTCCAAAAAGTATCGCGAGCACAAAGACTATGGGAAAAAAGACCTTGTATTCCTGAAATAAGAACGACCTGGCACCTCTTTGAATGATTCTTGAAATTTTCTCTGTCTTCTCATTTCCTGGACTTTTATCAAGGACGGTAAGTGTGAGATAGATGATCAAAACTACACCAGCTATTATGGAGGAAAATAAGAGTATCAAAATCCCACCTCCAAGGTCTATTTTTTGTATTATAAAAAGGGGGGCACGTGGGTGCCCCCGTGCTTTCCTCAGATTGGTTTTATATTGATTTTCCCCACCTAATAACAATAGGCGATGCTATAAATATTGATGAATATGTTCCAACTACAACGCCCACTGTCATACCGAATGCAAAAGATTTAATACTACCTGTTGAGAAGAGGAGTAGCATTAGGACAGTAAAGAAGGTCGTGAGTGACGTGTTAATTGTTCTGATTATAACCGAGTTTATACTGTCGTTGACTATGGATGCCATATCTCTTCCTTTGAACTTTCTACCAAACTCCCTAACTCTGTCGTAGACTACTATGGTGTCGTTAACAGAGTAACCTACAAGCGTTAAAATCGCAGCTATCGCAGCTATGTTCATTTCAAAACCGAAAATAGAGAAGAAACCAAGTGTAATAATTACATCGTGGATTAGAGCAACAACCGTCCCAACACCGAATGCAAATTTGAATCTGAGAGCAACGTATACAAGTATACCCAAGAGAGTGAAAACTACAGCTTTCCAAGTCAAGTTTTTAATTTCATCTGCAGCATCTCCACTAACTTCGTTGAAAGAAACAACCTTTGCATCTAAAATCTCTTCTAGCTTCTTTGAAATTTCTGCTTTTTCATCTGCATTGTAGGTTCTCAAGGCACCATTTTCGTTTCTTGGCGAAACAATTATCGAAAATGTTCTGTGTTCCTCCTGACCAAGAGCACGAACTTCAATTATTCTTGCTTTTTTAAACTCTTCGCCGAGCTCAGCTATTTTGTTTCTTACATCAACAATTGTGTAGTCTTTTGATGTTTTGAGTATCACTTCACTGCCACCAATGAATTCTAAGCCCACGTTGAATCCTTTTGTAAATATACTGATAAGTGAAACGACTATAAGTACAAGAGAAAGTGCTATGAAGTAATATCTCTTTCCGACAAAATCAATCTTCATTATTGAGCACCCCCTGCTTTTCTGACTCTGATAGCACCGGACATTGCATCGAGTAAGAATTTACTAAAGACAAGGTTCATGAACATTGCTGCAAAGATACCTACGATGGTTGTTACTGCAAATCCTTTTATAGTTCCTGTTCCAAAATAATACAGGAACAAGGCTGCGATTATAGTTGTAAGGTTCGCGTCAAATAGTGTCCAGAAAGACCTCGAGAAAGCGATTTCGATAGCCGCTTTTGGTGTTTTCCCAGCTCTCATCTCTTCTTTGATTCTTTCGTAAATGATTATGTTACCATCAACCAATGTACCGATTGTGAAGATGATACCCGCTATACCAGGGAGTGTCAATATTGCTCCAGTTCCCGCAAGGAACCCAAAGATAATCGCTAGGGCATAGAAAATACCTATGACTGCCACTATACCCATAACACCGTAGAAGATCAAAATGTAAGCCATAACAAGTATGCCACCTATGATACCTGCCCTGAGTGATTGTTCAAGGGCATCTTTTCCAAGTGTTGGTGAAATAAGGCTCGCTGAAATCTTTTCAAGCCTTGCTGGCAATGCACCGCTTCTAAGTATCGCTGCAAGCTCTTTTGCCTCTTCGAATGTGAAGTTACCTCTAATCTGTCCTCTTCCATGTTCGATAGGACTAACGACAAACCCAACAAACTGAACCTTGTCATCAAGCACAATTGCAAGTCTCTTTTTTAATGCAAGTTGATATTGAGTCGTGCCTGCGTTTAGCACTTGTTCAGGAACGTAAAGTTCTTTTGTAATGTTCTTGAACAGCTCAACAAATTGCCTGTCGAGGGTGAAAGAAACAACGTAGTTAGCAACTCCTTTCTGGTCTATAGTCGGCACTGCTTCGACAACCTTAGGACCAACAAGGACCAAGTCCTTTCTGTTGTTTATTTCCTTCTTTATCAAATACCACTTTTTCCCATTTTTATCTGCATACCACTGAGCGCCTTCTCTTAAAGCGAGATTAACATCATCCGGATTTACTGTAGGATCGTAATCTCTTTCGTCAATAGCCTGGCCAAACCAAAGCAAACCAGTTGAACCAACGAGCTTTTCTGCTTTTGTGGTATCAGTTGCATCAGGTATTTCTATGATAATAAATGAATTGTTCTCCCTGAAACTCTTTTTAACAACTGCTTCCGTGTATCCTGCTGAGTCGAGCCTGTTTCTAAGGACTGTCCAGACATCATCCACAACTGCAGCAGGATTTTCCACTCCTTTTTCGATATCTACTTTGTACTCAAGCCTGACACCACCACTGAGGTCCAAACCGAGTTTGATACGGCTGAAAAGCTTAGCAAGACCTTTAGCCTGGCGTCCACCTGGCAAGAGCATAGCAACAATCGCTGCAACAAGTAGAATTAATGAGACTATGAGTCTTACACGATCTGAGCGCATCAGTAAACCCTCCCCCGAATGTTTAGTCTTTGGATTCTGTTTCTTCTTTTGTCTCTTCCTTTTCCTTGATGACTTTGGCTATATAAGCCTTGTGAATTTCTAGTTCAGTAGAATTTGCGCTCTTTATTTTCACTACATCTTTTTTGATATCAACTATTTTTCCAACAACTCCACCAGTTGTAATAACCGTGTCTCCCCTTTTCAAACTCTCAATCATCTGCCTAAATTCTTTTTCCCTTCTTCTTTGTGGTAAAATAACCAAGAAATACATCATTGCGAAGAATATCAGGAGCATTATCAACATTTGCATCAAAGCTCCTGAAGCACTTGTTTGTGTTCCTGTCGATGTCGTTGCACCTACGTCTGGTGCACCAGCGAATACTAATCTCACTATAAACACCTCCTAAGGTATATATCAATATTTTCTTGCCATTTCGGCTGCTTTAACGGTATGTTCCATTAAAACAAGTGTCGTAATCCTACCTACTCCTCCAGGAACTGGTGTGAGGTCACAAATCTCAGCAACTGATGGGTCCACATCACCAAATATTTCATTGTTCTCAACGTTTATACCTACATCTATAACCAGTGCCCCTGGACTAAAGTATTCTTTGCCGAGTGCTTTTGCTTTTCCTATAGCAACAACCACGATTTCTGAGTTTCTCGTTATTTCAGCAAGGTTTTTAGTTCTTGAGTGACACACAGTAACAGTAGCATCTACTCCTTTTTGCAAAAGTAACATACTTAGAGGTTTTCCAACAGTGACACTTCTACCAACTATCGTTATCGTCTTGCCAGCTGGGTTCGTAACGTATTTTATTATTCTTAAAACCGCTTCTGCGGTGCATGGTGGAAAAATAGGGTTATCATACATAATGTTACCAAGGTTGATAGGATGCCTTCCTTCAACGTCTTTTTCAGGAGAAATCAGAGAAACTGCTTCCAATTCTGAAATATCTGATGGTAGCGGATGGGTCAAAAAAATTCCATTGACTGTATCATCCGAAGAAAGTTTGGGTAAAAGTAATTTTAAATCAGAAGCCTTCAGTGCCTCGTAAACAGCGAACTCTATTCCCAACCTTTTTGCTTGCTTTTCCTGGCTTCTCAAATAACTCAGTGTAGAAAGGTCCGGCTGACACGTAACGGCAGCCAACTTCGGTGGTTTTGGTAATTTTGAAACTCGTTCCTTTATGTTCTCAACAATTGATGAGTAAAGCGGTTCCAAATTCAAAAACATAAACTTACCACCTC